>Ga0209631_10000199_pt1 | contig 79601 bp, 62 predicted proteins | sample COG_08_FD_184752 | JGI IMG/M metagenome (GOLD analysis project Ga0209631, IMG submission 184752) | Pelagic Microbial community sample from North Sea - COGITO 998_met_08 (SPAdes) (version 2) | ecosystem: Environmental > Aquatic > Marine > Neritic zone/Coastal water | place: Helgoland, sampling... | reverse complement strand
GGCTGCATTGTCCCAATTGGGCAGCAGCATATCGTCTTGAGTACGGTTTGAAAGGCCCATAGGCCCGCGCGCAGTCACGTGAATTTCAAGAAGACCTGATTGCAGGCCGCTTAGCACGTCCGAGGCCCCGCGTACATCCATTCGCTCGTGGAAGAGTTTGGAGAGGACCTCTTCCATTACCACAGTCCCTCGGTATTTACGCAGCAAGGCTTGAAGGTTGATTCGACGAGGGTCAACACCGTGTCGTAGAACGCCAAACACTTTGGCCACTTGAGCAAAACGCCAGCGTACTTGTCGCGAATTGGGGACCGTGATACTGAGCAAATGTTCGATGGCATCGGGGGGTGTTTCAAGTAGCCATGTTACGATGTCTTCGGGACGAACATCCGATACTTGGAGGGCGATTCGGGTTGGTTCAACGATGAGTCTTCCCCAACTGCCCGATTTAGTTGAGGCCATAGCCAACAAAAAATTGCCAAGAGCTTCGTTAATTTTTGAACCCTGACACGAATTGACGACGATGGCATCATCTCGCTCCTCAATGGTGAACACCCGGTCGGTCGGCAAATGACCTGTTGCCTCAATATGCGCAGTAATGACCTCAGCAATCATGCTCTTCGCTTGGTCGTCAAGCGGGTAATCGGCGAGTTGAGCTCTTCGTTGAGGAACCAACCCGAGCGGGTCAAGGACGGGTGGTTCAGGCTTCGGTAACAAACCAAGGTCAGCAGCCATCAGGTGACGTAGATACCCGACGTCTCTTGCTACTGATTCAGGGACTGGTGGCAACTCCCCCAGCCATTGTGGGGCTTTTCCATGGTCGTTAACAGGAGTGACCAATAATTCAGATTGTTCCGGGTCCGCATCTACAATCAACCATGTTCGACCGGCGATGACGAACCGTCGAGGAGTGCCATCGTCGTCTTCTCCGGCGTCGTTGAGACTCAACACGAAGGCCTCGTCAACATTCCCAAGACTCCTGCGAGTAACGGCATCTCGGACGCGATAAGTTCGCTTATCGGGGATCATGGAAAGATGGTGGGATACCCATTCTCGTGTACGCCCTGCCGATGAAAACCATCCTTTTCCAAATCGCTTGGGAACCTCAACTTCTCGTTCAGTGTATATTCTCGGGATGTCCTCATCGGGTACTGAATAAAGCGGTAATTCCTCAGGTAGTGTTTCACCACGGCTCTGTGCCTCTTCTCGTGCTACCGCATAGACTGCCTTCGGCCAGCGGTACCATGGCAATTCACTGGGTTTTGGAGTAAAGCGAACAATCCATCGTTCGGCCAACACCAACAGGAGGGCTTCTGTATCCGTACGATTCCAACCTTCAAATTGCGGAGCTTGCCCGATGATTTCTGTGGCCTCATTGATGCTCACGGCTTTAAAGCAGTGGGCCATCAACACGAGTTGGTTGGCAGCAATACTACCGGGGCGGGGGCGCCATTCGACGGGTTCTATCGCTCCCGCCATGGCACGTTGCGCAATGACCGCTGCTTCGGTGAGATGATCATTGTCCCACGACAAAATGTGTCCTCGTCCAAGACCCCCCAAGCGATGGTCAGCACGGCCAACGCGCTGAAGCATACGGTCAACTGATTTTGGCGAATGCACCTGAATAATTCGTCGTATGCTCCCCACGTCAATACCCAATTCGAGGCTCGACGTGCAAACCAGACCCTCGAGTTCGCCCGCACGTAATTTGTCTTCCATTTCTTGCCGTGTTTCAGCGGCTAAGGAACCGTGATGCACGCCGATGTTAAGGTCCGGAGCCATCGTTTGCAATCGTGATGAAAGAGTCTCAGCATCGCTTCGGCTGTTGACAAAAATCAGGCAGGGGGCTTCGGTTCGCAAGATGTCACAAAGATGACGGTAAGTGGCATGCTGACGAGGGCTGAGAGCCAATTCAACGCCACCAATTTCATCTTCGGGGAGTGGTGCAGGTGATTCAACCGTCAACTGAGTGTCTCGTTGGCCACTTGCAATCAGGGGCTGGCCTTGTCCCGGTGAGAGCCACGAAGCGACATGCTCGGGGTTGCCCACGGTAGCAGAAAGGCCCAATCGTTGCAGTTTACGCCCAGATAATGCTTCGAGACGGGCCAAACCCAGGCTCAACTGCCAGCCTCGCTCAGAGGCTGCGAGGTCGTGAACCTCGTCAATAATGACTGCGTGAACGCTACTTAACATGGCTCGTAGATTCTTACCACTGAACATCAATTGGAATGTTTCTGGCGTGGTGACCAAGAGATTTGGAGGGCGGCGCGTTTGTTTTGCTCGCTGAGCTTGCGTTGTGTCGCCGTGACGAACGTCAACTGTCAACCCTACCGCTTCGGCTAATTCCCTTAGACGTCGGTCAACGTCACGATTCAGTGCCCGAAGCGGTGTGATGTAAAGAATCGAAAGTGAAGGCCAGCCTTCAACCAAGCATCGGTGAAAGAGTGGTAAAATGCCCGCCATCGTCTTTCCCGAACCCGTCGGGGCGATGATGACGCGGTCATGACCAGCCATGATTTCGGGGAGGACCAAGTCCTGAATTGGGGTTGGTTGCCACTTCTTTTCCTCAAGCGCTTGAGCGAGCGATGGATGGAGGCTGGAAAACACGCGCGGCATACTCTCCCCACCCTCTAAGAACAAGGCGTACCCTTCTCTTCTTGAGGATTTGGCTTGAAGCGTGGCCGGATTTCAGACCTCAGTCGTCGTCGTAGTCGTCGTCGGAGTCGCCGTCGTCTTCCTCTTCGTCGTCTTCGTCATCTTCCCAATCGGCGTCGTCCTCCGCAAAGGCACCTTCACCGAAATCAATGGACGTCTTGGTTGCAACCGTGAAGACAACTGCCAACGTAAGAATGCTCAATACGGCAAACATCCAAGCAAGTGGTTGTTCCCGAATCGAATCAAACCAGCCAAAGTATTCGCCATATGCGATGGTAACAGCGTGCTCGGCAGAATTGTCGTAATCGTTTGCTTCTGGTATTTCATTCTCTGAATCGACAACGACTCGGACACGGTCTACTTCCGTTGACGTCCATTTTACCTTGACGGAGAGAATTTCCTCAGCCGCCATTCCGTTGACGCGCACCGTTTCAAAGGGCATTTCTGCGGAGCCCGCATAGAAAGAGACCTTGAATTGAAGCGATGTATTTCCGCCAGCATTGATGATATCGGCGATGATATCCACCTTAGCGCCTGGAGCGATATGGTCGTCACTGAGGGCGATGTTTTGAACGCGAAGTTCTGGTCCAACCGCTCCCAAACGAACCCATTGGCGCTCAAAGTCTGTATCGTCAATGCCCAATTCTGGAATGGGGCTGGCTTCAGAATTCGAGACAACGGGGAATTGATTACCTGCTGCATCGTATCCAGTGACGTAGAATCCTACGAAATCACCGGCCTTGGGAACGATGGTCCCACCCGCAGTAATGTCCACAATTCCAGTCCACAATACGTTTTGATCGTCTTGCTGCATGCCAAGAAGCGTTGAACCAGCACCGATGGTCATGGTTCGAGTGGCGTCACGCATCACCCAGTGAACCATTTGTTTGGACCCGGTGAGGTCGGCATCTTCGGTACCCTGGAATTCAACGCTGATTTGGCTCATGTCATTATTTGCTGAGATATCGATGACGTTCAGTGGTGCAATTCGCCGCGTTACACGGGGTGCTGCATCGTCAACTACAACCTGCAGCGTAGTGGAGACCAATGTTCCGGTCATGTCTTCCCCGCGTCCAGGAATGTTCGTAATGGAGATCAAACATGTTCGGGAAGGAGACGATTGAAGCGTTGATGCTGCGGACAAGGGCACTTCAACTGCATAGCCTCCGTCGCTGGTCAAGGAGCCGTCGGACCACAATTTCGCTCCGTCAAAGACTTCCACGAGAATTCCGACGTCCCGTGGTGCTGGGGTTTGACTGCCCTCGTAGACCACACGGCCAGTAAAGGCCAGTCGGTCGTCCTTGCGCACACGACTACCGTCTGCAACGGGGCCAGTACGGGGCTCGCTGATGTCTTCAACCGTGAAGTCGGTCGGGGAGAGCATGAGGTCGTTTTCAACTCGGAAAGTATGTTCCAACAGGAGGATACGAGATGGGTCTTTGCTGCCTAATTCCTTGTAGAGGAGAGCGACATCACCCATTTCTTCATCGGGCCAATCCCAACTGAATTTGAAGTTAAATTCAAGCATAATCCACGGAAGACCTGATTCGTTGGTCGTTTCCACCATGTTGCTGGTTGGAAGCAAATGAATGTAGGGTGAATCAGACCAGAATGTATTGTTCAATCCCGAATAGGAGATCGCTTGGGCGTCCCGCATTGGATTGGGCCCTTCAAAGTCAAAGACCAGAGAAATGTACTCGAAGTCGATGGCAGTATTCGCATCGATGAAGCCAAGACTGATGCTTTGCTCCATACCAGCAAAGACGGCTTCATTGTCTTCGTGGCCGACCCACTCAAGTCCGGTGAACACCGCGGAGGAGTCCTTGCGGGTTCGGAACGTTGCATCGTCGTAAAGGAAGCCTTCGGAGGACTCGAAAATCAACACCTCGTCCTCGTCGTTGATCGCTGTAAAGTGCAGAGGGTTACCTGCTTGATCTCCACCGTCCCAGAAGTAAGACACACGTCCCATGTTGGGGTTTCGAGAGGTGTCAATGGTCGTGATGAACCACTTGGAACGGGCTTCTGTAGTGTTGGTGACCGTCTTTGAAACGTATTCATCAGCGTCAGCCTCACCGTTACGGTTCATGTCATGGTCGGCTTCCACCCAATACTTGAGTTCCAAATCCATTGGATGACCCACCTCATCTTCGACAAGGATTTGGACGGTTTGCGTGTTGGAAGCGGCCTCATAGGCATCATCCAATGGCGACACTGCTAAGCGTTCAGGGTGCGTTGCATCGACGAGGAAGGTGCGACGCCATTCTGCATTGGGTTGCTGAACGTGGTCTGGGTTTCGTTCGTTGTAGGTCTGAACTTCATAGGTCAGACCGTCTTCTACATCAATGGCTGGAAGGTCGATGGAGACGAAGAAAGAGCCGTTGTTATTGGTCGTGTCCCTGGCGGTACTTTCAACGTAGCCGTTACGAGAAACTCGAACGTCAAAGGCGCTGTCCTTTGGAGCATCATCTGTATCCATGAACCACATGGCGCCAACAAAGTGAATCTGTTCTCCAGCCGCCACCCAAGAACCGTCAGGTATGTCCTGATGTGTTATTTCACCATCATTATCTCGTACGTTGAGCCAACCGAGACCGAAGGAACGATTGACACTCAAACCATCTTCAGATATGAGAGGCGTTGGAGCGTACCCTGCTGAGCCACTGTCGTCGAGACATCCAGTGCGGAACCGAACGTTGTCTTGGTCAGGGAACTCGCTTGTAACAAAGAACTTCCAGTGGATCTCCAAAATACCGTTGCTTTCAACCGAATAGGATGAAGAGTCCATTTCGATGTACTGGCCAGGGTCATTCGGGTCGGGGAAGACATCTCCGTATTGCCAAGAAAGAGTTGGATTGTTGGCCATGGAGTTGGTCATGAGGGTCAGTTCCGCGCTCATCATGGTATTCGCGTCTTCACCGATGATGTGCCGGGTGACCACTTCGTAAGGCGTAATTCGCTCGTGCAATACTTCACCTTCTGGAATTGAGATGTCCAGGTTGACGGTCTGCATGACATAGGTAATTTGGAAGGAGACGATTGTCAATATCCCAGTAGTTGCGGATGTCAGGTCGACCTGAATATCTTGGATACCAGCGCCTGAATCGGGAATCGCATTGTTGAGTTCACTCACAAGAGAGTTACCTGTCTGTGTGCTGCTCACGGTTAACGGGCCGAGAAGTGCCCCGTTTTGGGCCGGCCATTTGAAGGCATTTTTCCCAGCGATATTGATGCCGGGTTCGGATGGAGCGTTCGAATGAAGAGCGATGGTCAGGCCGGAGATGGATGGCGTGACTGATGTTGAGCTTGAGGAGAGACTGATTCTCACGCAGTAGTAATAACTCGTCCCAGTCATGGATTTCGTTTGGTTCGGGGAGGTAAACGAAGCCACTCCTGAGTTTCCGTTGTTGCACGAAGTACTGCTTGCGCCATAACCCACGTTGACCACAACCGAGGTCGAAGAAGGCCCTGTTTCGGACCAATTTACGGTAGCTGCAACGACCGTTTTGGTTCCGCTACCGATGTATTGGTAGGCGTAATAATACCCACTTGTTTGGTAGGAGGTGGTGTATGAGAGCACCACATCTCCGAGCACTGGGGATTTAGCGCTGGTTCCGTTGAGGGTTGCCCGCCAGACAATTGAACTGCCCGTGCTTGGGAAGATGACCTTTTGTCCGATGTTCGCCGAGCGCCACGTTGTTCCACCATCGTTGGAGATATCCACATCGATGCTGGTGCCTGAGGGCAAGGAGCCGAAGACGCCTTTGAGAGAAACGGTGTCGATGGCTCGACTGGTGGAAGTGGTCTGACCGACGATCATTTGGCTGGTCACCGAAGGTGTGCGGACATCATAATGAGCGCCGTCACCGTAGGTGTGAATTTTACGAAGGCCTTGTGAGCAGTAACTCGTACTCGCCCAATGGCATGAGAAATAAACCTCGTGGTTTTCTGCAAGGTCGGTCATTCCGTAGTGACCTCCCCCGGCCATGGTACGTTCGCCTTGTGGAGTGAGTAAACCGCTTGACGTCATGGTATAGTGATAGTGAATGCTCTTGTAGGTGCTCTGATAATAGTAAATGTTGTACATCACGCTGGGCATACTGACTGAAAGACCAGCCCCGTAGTCGTAATAATACGACGTTGAGGTCATCAGCCATGTGCCAGTAATGACCGTTGGAGAGGAAGGGTTGACTTCCTTAAGATAGTGATTATTGGTGTTGGCCTCGTAAACGCCAATGTACATCTTACCCGTATTGTCATCAAAGTCGACGCCTGAGATGTAATTGGGGTAGCCATAATTGTGGCTTGCTTCACAGGTCCACACGATGTTTCCTTGGGTATTTGCAGCAACACTCCAGCGATTGACTTCGTAATATGACCAGTGGGCAGTGTATACCTTGCCGTTGTAGACATCGGCGTCATACATGTAGTAAGTCGCGCTGGAACCCCCACAACTTGATGTTGAGAATGATGCAGTACCGAGATAGGCATTGGTTGTGGAGTTGTAGCGCATGATGGTCGGCACCTGCGTCAGCGAGCCTGAACTGCTGGTATAGCGCATGACGTGAATTTCATCATCCATTGCAGGAACGACGACACCAGTATAGCCCCATGAACCACCCGTAACGGTTCGATCTGCGTACTTCTTGGTCGGGCTGGTGTAGCCCTGGTCGCCCAAAGCGACGAATTCTCCGGTCGTGTTGAGGTGGGCGCTACCAAGAGTGCTGACTGAGGAAGAACTCGAAAAGCGTGGCGTGAATTCGGTGGGGTTGCCTTTGAGATATGCGGTTTGACCACTCACGTCGATGTTGTCACGTCGTGCTGTGGTAAAGGGAGAGGGTGAGCCGGCATTACCGCTGGTATAGTCGGTGTCACCTTCGCCGCCGTAGTGGTTGTTGGTGGTGAAGTTGGTCCAGCTGGTGGAGCTCGCATCGCCGCGAAGGTTGAATTGAGCTGACGTGACCTCGGCTCCGTAGGGAATTGACACGATACCAGCAGTGCCGTTACCGCTGCCCGAAAAGGTATGCTCGTAGGACGTGGAGCCGTCCTTGAACTGCGTTTCAGTGGTCGCGCCCATGGCCAATGGCGAGAGAGTCGAAAGAACAAACACGAGCGTTAGGAATAGTGCACGACGCATAATAAGCCACCCAAGACAAACAGTGATGCCTTTCATTACATTTGAATGATACCCCTTACGGGCACCGATGGAACTTCATGGCAAACACAATCAAAGCGAGGATTGAAGACTTCCAAAGGTCAGCCTCGTAACGGTGAGAAGATGGCAGAACAGGGTTCTTTTTTGAGTCGGCTATGGGCAAAACAATACGGGAAGCAATACGCCATAACCGCCATTGCTTCTGCATCAAGCGCCATTTTCCTCTTGCTTTGTGGCTATCAAGTTCTTTTCTTACAAAATCACGTAACTTGGGGTTCGTACACGGGCCCAGCTCTGGTTGGGGCGGTCCTCGCGCTGGCCGTCGTCCTCATCTCCTTCCCTGAATACCTTCGATTCAAGGGCCATGTACTCACGCTCGAAGAAATCAAGGGACTACGCTCCACTGCTGAATTACGACGACAAAAAGCGGATGGTGATTTGGCCGCTCAAGCCCTAGGTGCGGGTCATTTGGAACAATGGCAGGCATTCCTTGATAGCAAAGGCCTCCGACGGTGAAGCGGAGGCAACAAGGGTGGAAGGACACGACCCCTTGCGGTCGCTGATGCTTGAACTTCTCTTGGCCGTTGGCATGATTGCCTGCTTGGTTGGAGCCATGTTCATTCACACTGGGTCCATGCCGCCATTGGTCGTCGTTGAATCGAAATCAATGATCCATGAAGAACAAGGAGAGATTGGAAGCATTGATGCTGGAGACTTGATACTTGTTCACAACCAACCGGCTGGAACCATCGTCACCTTCGCCGAAGCCACCGATAAAAATCACCGCTCCTACGGTCATGAACGTCACGGAATGGAAGGTGATGTCATCATTTACGCCAAGAACGGAGAGGAAGGTACACCCATCATCCACCGAGCTATTCTTCGTGTGGTTGCAGAACAAACGGCTCTCCCCGACCGCGAGGCTGACATGCCGTGTTCCGAAGAGGCGACCTATGACGCACAACGCATGGCGTCTGACGGCCAAGTAGGAAGTTGCATCTTAACATGGAGCGTGCCGGGAACCACGGTTAACGACGTCGTCAATATCACCGTCCATTTTGACGGCTCGGATGCAGCCTATTACGATTGTAAACGACCCGCTCACAGCGGGGAAACCTATCTTGTTGAACCCCATTTGGTCATTTGGCAGTGGCAACCGACTCACGAAGGAATACTGACCTTGGGCGATAACAACAAATGCTCGGTTGACCAAGGAGCACAAGCAACCAACGGTTCCTCAGGCGTTCACAGTCCGTCTGGCATCGTTGGCCCCATCCGAGACGGGTGGGTTTTAGGCGTCGCCGGGGGTGAAATTCCTTGGCTCGGCACGGTGAAGTTGATGATTGGTGGTGAAGATTCCTACGGAACACAAGACGTTCCTCTCTCGTCGTTTACGGCCCTCTTTACCCTTCTCGCAGTGGTCTTACTGTCTCCCTTTGTAAGCGAACATGTATTCAAGCGCATACTTAGCCGTTCACCCGAATGGAAATGGGCTCAACCTGTTGAAGTTGGCGAAGAAGAATAGCCTGCCTTTGCCAAGGCTTCATCCATCGTCAGTTCACCCTGGCTCACGCGACGTGCGAGGTGAGTTGAGATGGTCAATGAACCTCTCGAGCGACGGCGACTGATACGTTGGATGTTTCTCACTTCGCCCTCACTGGGTTCAACTTCCCGCCACTCCACGACGGATTGACCGGGCATTCTTGCAATTTTCAATGCCGAGTTGGCATGGGCGTTTCGAGCAGTCCCCTGACTTGTTCGGTACTCGTTGACTTGCTGAACTGGATAACCCCGAAGGAGAAATGCATTGACGAGTTGGTCTCTGTGAAGAGGAGAACCGTGGCCGATACGGACAAGGACGCGCTTTGGAGCGTAAGATTCGATATGGCCTACGAGGGCGTGGACCGTTGCTTCAATTGACTCGTGAACCGCTTTGCCCAGGAGTTTTTCATCCGCAAACCAAGCACACCCAGGGCGAGGGCCAGGGTCAATACCGATGAGGAGTTCCTCAATGTTGTCGAGTTTGTTCACAATCCTCAACCATGAGTTGACTGCAGCGGAGACAGAGTCTGCTTTCACGCCAACACCGCGCCCACCCCGTTGATGGACTTCTTCGGGTGTTCCAAACCACCATGCATCCCGATCCGGTAGGGCTTGGTCGTGTTCCACGAGGACGGGCGTGATGCCGATGTCTTGCAACACGCGCAGCAAGTGATAGGCCATACGGAAATCTTCCGTCCTCACGTAGACCTGCATGATGAGTTAGCCTTGCGGCTGGACCTGTTCTAATCTATCGGTTCGGTGTTTTGGTTCATCCGAGGATTCACCGTCGCTACCGCGTCATTCTTCCGAAGTTATCAAGAACGATAGACAACGATGCTTGCCCATGACAGGCGCCTATGAGCGGGAGCTTCGCGAGGTCCTTTCGGGAACTGAAAAGGGCGTGGACAAGGTCACTCGCTCGTGTTCCCCCAAAGAAAAAAGCCGTATGAGTCGTGTCATTGAGCGGCCATTTCTTGTCGTACGAGCAGCGGGCTCTGGCATGGAAGGCAGCGGAGATCTTGTCGCTATGCGGGGTGACTGCAGTTTTCCAATCGAGGTCAAAACGACCAAGGATTTGAAAAAATACTTTTCGGGTCGAACAAAAATTCAACTTGAAGCCATGATTCGTGAGGGAGAGCGTACGGGCCTGATGCCACTCTATGCGCATCGTCTGAAAGGTTCCCGAGGCGATTCATGGCGCATTTTTCGTGTTGAAACTCGTGGCCTGAGCGGTACCTTGCGACGTTTGGAAAGCCTCATACCTCCATTTCCGTTGACCAGAAATGGTACGCCGTTTATGGATTGGGAGCAAGGAATGCCACTCAATGAATTCCTTGCGATGATGTGTTCACCTGAAGGAAGAGTTGAGCCGTCCTTTGATGCAGTGCAGGCAAGAGCGAAACACGTGATGGTCAAGGAGAAGCAAATGGAGCCATCATCAAGTGACATTTTAGCTGAATTGCAACGTCGCCGAACGACGACATTGACCCAATTCACAGATAGGGTATGAACATCGTAAACAAGAGCATGCCGAGCAACATGAGCGAAGAATAACTCGATGCTTTGGATGAAAGGTGGTCAACCCACATGGGATGAAGGTCCCATAATTTCAATTTTCGACCCAAGCGTTTGAAGCCGCTCAGCATAGCATGCAACATGTCTCGAAGCATGTGCCCTCCGTCAAAAGGCACCATGGGAATGAGGTTGGTAAATCCGAGAAGTATGTTAACCCACATCAGCCAAAAGAGGAGGTTAGCGATGAAAAGAAGACCTGATGTCCCAAGCAATGCTGCAAAAATGCCGTCTCCCGCTTCAAGCAGACTTTCTTCAAAGGGATGAATTGCAACCCCGTTCATCTCAAAGGGTACGAGAAGAATTGTGATAACATGAAGGGGGACAGAAAGGGCTCGCTGCAGGAGTGTCCCTTCCCATCGAGGGGAAAGAGGGCCTGCGAGACGATCGATGCCTGCAGTCCCTTCTGATAGGCCTTCAACTCCCAAGAAAGGGTCGCCCTGCTCAATCTCTAGGGAAGTAAGCAATTCTTCGCTCCATCCAAGTTCGAGGTAGTAGTCATACTTGTCACCAAAGGTTGCGGTGAGAGTTTCACGTTCGCCGTTTTCATGTCGAACGACAAGGTCGACGGTGTCGTTGCTTTGATAGCCGTCAAGGATACTTCGGAAGGATTCAAGGTCATGCACACCTTGTCCATCAATGGAAATGAGCGTGTCCCATGGTTGCATTCCTGCTTCATCAGCGCCTCCATCTTTGACAATGCCTTTGACGTGGATATAATCCTCGGTTGCGACAAATTGTCCGGCGAGGCCGCCGAGCAAGAGAAACATCACAAAGGCTGCAAAAATGTTCGTGGCAGGCCCTGCAGCAAACATCCGGAGACGCTCCCTACGCGGAGCACGAAGCAATTCATCACTCTGCGGTTCAGCAAAAGCGCCCAGGGGAAGAGGACCGAGTTGAAGCAACCCAAAGGAACGGATTCTCATGCCGTGACCTCGGGCCAGCAAACCGTGACCGAGTTCGTGAATCACGAGGGAGATGATGAAGGCCAAGGCACCCCATCCGAGAGGAATGACTGGATTGAGGCCGGGAACTGCGACGAGTTCGCTTGCCGAAGGAGGTGGTGCAGAGGGCGGTGAAAGAACGGAAGTGATGAATGCGAGGAGGACGAGGAGGCCGACCATCAACATCGAAACTGAACAAACCCAAAGCGAAACTTCTCCATACGCCCTCCAGAATTTGCGGGGGCGGGCCATTCGTTCCAGCAAGCGTTGCCCTCGTTGGGTTCGTACCATGAGAACGATGCCCAAGGCACGAGTTGCATTCCATCGGTCAAGAGTACCATTTCGCTCCCATCGTTTGATGAGAAGATACCACCCGATAAGGAGGGCAAACAGGATTGTCCAATCGGCTTGAACCGACCCCCAAGTGCCCACCATGTGATGACCGACGGGCCGTTCTGTCTTGAACATTGATATTGTCTCTCACGTCAAAATCTTGACAAACCTTCTTGACAGGTCGGGCGTTGAGTTGACCATGCACACACACCACATGGCCATTGAGGTATGGTGTGAAGAGACGTGGGGTGAACGCCCCGTACGAATTTCAGAGTGGGCCACTCACGACAGTATCGTTCAAGTCTTTATTCGTCTTTCTTCGAGCGTCTTAATCGCTGATTTTGAGGTCAACGGTGAAGGGATGCTTGGCATCCGTCAGCACCTACATGTCCCCCTTGAGACATGGAATCCTGGCTCCATCCAAGGACTCCGGACATCTGAGGGGAAAACTCGATTCCAGCATCGCCGACAAAGCATCTACCTCTCCAGCGAATTACGCGTCCCTGAATGGGGTGCGGCCTTGCTTGAAGAATGGCTGATGAGCATGAGAGGCCATGCCACCCGGCCCAAGGACAGATTGCAGCGAATGAATGAAGTCAAGCGCATGAAGACCTCCATTGAACGGAATCTCGAAAGTGCATCTCTGACCAAAATCACAGATGAGGTTACATCCTTGGATGAACGGGTTGACCGAGTTGGCAACCACTTAGCGAACTGATTCTTCCATGGTGGTATCAACGCCAGGGAACTGATCTTCCCCTTCTCTGTACACCGTTCTCATGTTGTTGATGAAATTTCGTTCTTTAACCACAATGGTATACTCTTTGATACCGTAGTCTTTCTCGCCATCGAGCATCTCCAACAAGACTTGAAGCGTGAGGCGAGCCCCTTCACGGTGCGGATATGCGAATACACCCATCGAAATCGGAGGACTCACAATGGAGGTGATGTCGCCCAGTTCTTCAATCGTGGCAAATAAATTTGCATACGTTTCTGCAAGGAGTTCTCTGCGTTCTTCATCTTGATTCGGGCGGCGGCAATCAGGGCCAACCACGTGAATGATATGTTTGTAATTCTCACCAAGGGCGTAGGGTTCAGTGGTCACATTCTTGGTAACAGCACAGGGCGGGGCGTTGATTTTCCGCATGTCAAGACAAATATTTCGGGTAACTTGTGTCAATTCCTTGCCAGCTTTTTGGTGAATCATAGCATCGAGCCCTTCGCGGCCCGAGAGTCGATTATTGGCAGGTGTGATGAGGACATCACCTGAATGATTCCATACGTCACCGCCCATGACGCGGAGGACGCCCCACTTGCATGTTCGTGCCATGTAGAGTTCGGCCATCGTCTCTCCAAGATAGGCCACCCTACATATTAACTGCGCATTCAATTCATGAAACTTGTAAAAAATGGACATATTTCCACCTGGGACAGAGCAGTCAAAGGAATGAGCCACTGGCCCCAAGGCGATACCGCTAAAGCGACACCTGCCTTGCACGAATCATGACCACGAAAAGCGCTATCGTCGCCGTGGTCCTTTTGTTCTGTTCAACACTCCCGTTAACGACATTGACAAGTTCAGAGAATGCTTCTGAACTCGAAGCGTCATCTTCGACCTTCTTTGATGGATTCTTCGTTGGCCACAATGAGGATGTCTGGAATGCAACGCCCTGGCCCACCATCGCCGTACCGGAAGGCTTCACCTACAACAGCGTCATTGATTACAGTGATGTTGGTGTCCTCATCAACAACCTCTCTGATGAAAGTCGAACCATCGGTTGGGCTTTCGTAGCGGCTCGCAACATTTCCCTTGATCGCGTCTTCATCTTCAACGAAAGCGGAACGCCCACCAAGGAAACCATCAACAGAGACCAATTTGAGACGTACTTTGCCACTCCATTCCTTGAAATGCTTCAAAATCGTTCCTCAGCGAGTGGAGTCAACTATCTGGTAACTACCAAAGGTATCCCACTTCGTGTTTCTGGAGGCAACGACAAAGCCAGTTTTGACCAAGAGCTCGCTCTCTTGGGAGGCGCTTACAACAGTTCAATCGGTGGGAATTACTGGATACAACACGATTACGGTCCACTCGCTGGAAAAGCCATGGAGCCCTTCAAGCGAAGCAAATACGGGTTTTTCTTAGTGACTCGCCTCACAGGTTACACCGTTGATACGGCATTGGAACTCATCGAACGGGCCAATCAAAGCCTCGGCCAACGGGGTGAGTTTGTACTTGACCTTGCGACCAACCGTAACGGGTCAGGGTACAAGTTTTGGAACGACGATTTGTACACTGCAAATACAACACTCAACGGAAGCATGGGATTGCCTGTTACCTTTGATGAAGAATCTGAATTCCTCACGAACGTTTCGAATGTGATGGGTTATGCCTCATGGGGAAGCAACGACGGCAATTGGAACAAAAACTACCTGCCCAACGGAGGCTTTGATACCACCGATTCCTCTTGGCAAAGTGGGTCCCGCTATTGGAATTCCAGTGCTCCGACAGTAGCAGTAGGTGACTCTTTTTCTTGGGCCTATCAAACATCCACAAAACAAGGAGGGAACGGGGCTTTTGAAGCCGCCATCGGTACTGCGTGCCAACAAGATTCTGGCGACATGATGCAAGGGGTCTACGCAGAATATTTTGACAACGCAGGTGTCAGTTTCAGCACTGCTAGCATGCCGTTACTCATCGACCGTACGCCCGATCACGTGCGCATTGAACCTCATCTTTCCCACGGCTCCTCGAACAACCCCTATTCTGGACTCGATAACCGATTCAAGCAAGATTGGGGCGCACGGTTTAGCGGACTCATCGACGTCCCAGACAGCGGAAACTGGACCTTTTACCTCAACTCAGATGACGGTTCAGAACTGTGGATGAACGGTGCAAGTTTAATTCAGAACTACGGCAGTCACGGCATGCGGGAATATTCAGCCGTAGTCAATCTCAGTTCCGGAATGCATGATTTCCGCATCGAATTCTTCCAAGGTGGAGGCCCTCACGGGCTCATTCTTTCGTGGGAAGGGCCAAACACGAGTAAATCGTCGATTCCTGCATCTGCCTTTTACGTGGCCAATAACGACCTCCCTGAGGTCGACGCACTGATTCATTCTTGGCAATTCGAGGAAGCGACGGGGAGCCAAGCCAACGATAGCATGGCGAATGGGTCTAATTTCACGCTCAATGGAATGGACAACAGCAACTGGCGCAGTTGTCTGGACGGTTCGTGCCTGTGGTTTGATGGAAGTAACGATTATGCTCAAGTCAACGTTGATGACTGGGTGGGTAATTTTACCGTAAGCCAATGGGTTTGGGCCAACACAACGAACCAATCCGCCTATGCATCGACCTTCGCCATCGATGACAATGCTGGGTCCAACCAATCCTTCCAGCACATGGTTTCTGGAGGAAAATGGTACCTTCATAACAATCAGAGCCGAAGTTTTGGTGACGTCATTGCTCAACGTTGGACGCATTTGGTCACCGTTTACGACGGTGGAGAAACGCGCCAATACATGGATGGCGTGCTCGTGAATACCAACACCTATCCCAACGGTTCCTTCAACAACATTGACCTCTACAAACTTGGCGTCAATCGAGCAGGTTCTTCGTTCTTTGAAGGGAAAATCGACAACCTCTTGATTTGGGATCGGGCGATAGACAACAGCTCTATCACATCACTTCGTCGTTCAATCGTCGATAATTGCTCAACGTATTCTGGTCATGGGACAGATGTAGCATCTCTTGAAACTGAATATCCAATTCCATCAAACTTCACGAGTCATGCATGGGTCATCTATGGCTACGGCAAGCGTGCGGGTGATGTCTACGGTGCCTTTGACATCGTGGTTGATGCTTTGGATGTGAACGGGAACGTCCTCTCATCCAATACCTCGGCAAGTGAAGCCTTCACGACCTCGTGGGCCTCTGAAACGATGCGTTTTCGACCCCACGCGGATGCGGTCACTCTACGTGTCACGTTCAGTGTTGACATTGTGCCGACCTCGACAGGTGGTTCTCTGTTTGTGGATTCGGCGGTACTCCGAGTCATACGCCCCCACATGGATTGGGTCAACGGTTCAATCGCAGACACCGCAGTATCAACGGGGGGTCGCTCGTTCAATTGGGGAACAGCCTACGGCCAATCGCTCATCGCTGACCTGCTTGAGGACGGCGTTTCGGGCGTGAAGGGCTACGTCTACGAGCCTTACCTTACGGCTGTTGGCATGCCAAGTATTCTTCATCCGAGTTATGCTTCTGGCTACAACCTTGCTGAAAGTCACGCTGCAGCCAACCGAATCTCGGGGTGGATGGGCGTGGTTGTTGGCGATCCAAAAATGGCAGCTTACGCCGATATCTTCCATGATGTTAACATCGTTGATGTGAGGTCAGATGGCTATGTCAATCAAGGCGAAAACACGACCATTCAAGTGATGTTTGAAAATCTTGGCATGGCTGAAGCGAATGGAACACTCATCGCTCAAACAGTGCAGGGTAACACCATCTTGAATCAAACCTCAATATATCTTCCAGCAGGTGACCAAGTAGGAAGTCGAGCCATCATCAACCTCACCATCGTTCCTGTCGATTCAGGTTACCTCGATTTGAGGATTCGTTATGTGAACGCAAGTCCTGAACAGGATTTTTCTAATAATTTACAGTCGATGACCCTCATCGTTAACGCCCCGCCAACGCTCTTGGACGCTTATTGCAGTGCTTCTTCCATCAGCAGAGGCGCCTACACCATCTGTACCATTGAGGCCACCGATGATACCAATGTAACCGCTGCACAATTAGAATGGCAGCTCCTGTCAGGAAATGAAAGCCTGAATGAGAGCCATTGGAACATGCTGCAAATGGGTGATATCGGGCAGGATAAATGGGAAACTTCTCTGGTCGTTCCTTCGAATTCAACACTCGGGAACATCACCCTTCGGGCGACGGTCGTCGACCTGCAAGGGATGAGTGTCACGCGATTATTTGCTAATGTATCGCGAGTCGTTGACGCCCCCGCGGAGTGGTTTGGACCCCATGCTTCGGGCGTCGATGATACCGCATGGAATAAAGCGTCTCAACTCCCCAACAGGCCGAATCAAGGACTCTATCGCCACCTTGATTCAATGCTAACCGCTTGCGTTCAAGACGCTGATTACAACGTAGACCAGCCTCTACCGCTCATGTTGTCATCACGAGGGAGCATCAGCAACGTAAGTTATGCACCCCAAACTGTACCGAACCTGTATTGCTACACGGCGCAATTCTCTCTTGAAGAAGGAAGTGGTTTAGAGGACGTTGAATTCCAAGTTCGCACTACAGATGGAAGCCTCTTATTGCAGCGGACATTGAGAGTGAATGACCGTTCACCAGTCCTCTCTATGCATCTTGAAGACAGTGACGGAACCCCGCTTGACCGAGTTGTTGGAAACGGTAATGAATACGTAGTCATCGGCGTCAGCGACATTGATGACCCTCAAACGGCATTTGTTGGCGACCTCAGTGTACAGTGGCCAGGGGGCCAAAGCATCCAGCTTCCTCTCGACATTCAAGTCGGACAATCCAGAGCAGTCATTCAACTCAACCAAGTGGTCTCAACCCTTGAGGCGGGAGAGTTAGCACTCCAAGTCAACGGGATTGGTCAAAACGCTGCTACCGCATCAGCAAGTTTGACCTTGCCCTTTATTCTCACACCACCCGATGTTCGTTTCATTGAGGCTTGTGACGCTTATGGGCCCGTAGAGGCCATGACATTCGGACAAACTGCCACCCTATTGGTCGGCGTTACCAGTGACCGCCCGCTCGCCAGCGTCACAGCACAATTGACACAGATCGGTTGGGCCGTGAGTGCTCCCTCGGTTGAGACACCTGTATGGGATGAAGCAGATATTCCTGAAGCATGCAATACATCATCGCACGGCGAGGATGTTATTTGGTTCATGTTCAGATTAAAACTTGACAATTCCCTTACCGATGGTGAAGGCAACGTGCTTGTTTCCGTGCGCGACGTTGAAGGATTGGTCAAATCCGTAACCATCGATATGAGGTTCCAACACGCACCGACCTTCATTGAGAATGTAGAAACATCCTCAGCAGTGCCTCTTGAGGACCTTTATCTCAACGCCACCATCACGGACTTGGACGGTCTCCACCGAGTCACCTGTTCCTTCCAACTCTACGACCAATCTGGCGTCCTACTTACGCAATCGGTGAAAACAGCAGGCGAAGATACGCAATTCTCGAATACGCTCCTGTGGCAGTACCCTATACCTGGTGCTTTAGCGAATTCCACGCTGGCTGCGAACATTACATGTGTTGATGAATTACAAGCCTCCTTCCAGCACCAGGAAGAGTTTGATGTCGGGCCGCTTGATGCGTGCATCACATGCAATACTACCGGTCAGGATTCCCAAGTGGAAACAACGGCAACAGGCGGGGAGTCTTTCCTTCCTGTTTTCATCGTCTTCATGGTGCTCATCGTAATCGCCTCAATGGTCATCGTGCGTCGCCAAAACAATCGTGGTCGAGCCTTTGATTCCGAATGGGGTGAACACGAGGGTGTTGAAGATCATTCCATTGAAGACCTCTTCAATCTAAATGAAGAGGATGACGCTTTGCCAGCCCCATCCAATGACACAATGCCCGAATACATACCAGAAGGATGGACGCTGGAACAGTATCGCACCTGGATGGAGGGGCCGTGTCCTGAGGGGTGGGGAGAAGAACAATGGTTGGACTATGTAGAGACCCATACTCAGTTGCTTGATGAGCACAATGCTTCAACGCAAGAGTGATGAGACCTCGGCATTTGGTAGCATATGTTCCCATGGCCGTCGGATATGTACTCATCAATGTCAAACCAGGTAGTGAGCAAGCCGTTCACGCGAAAGTAAGTGTTTTGCCTCATGTTTGTGATGCAACGGTGTTGTTTGGCGACCATGATCTCATCGTGAAGTTGGAGGCCGAGAACTTAGCCACGATTGCAAAAGCAGTTGTTCAACATATTCGGAGCGTCGAGGGGGTTCTCGAAACCAAGACGCTTGCCGGTGCTGATTTTTAGGATTCAAAACCGACTGCTTGCGCCCCAATAGGGCGAAAAAGAGCCTTTGGAAAGGGGGACTGAGCGGCATATGTGGCGCAGTATTGCCTTTTTTCGGGAAAAGTATTATATGCTCAATGGGATAAGGGCGAATTGGAGGATATCCAAATGTCAGACGGAAAGAAATACTTCGTTCTCATGGAGAACGGAAAAGATACGAGCCAAGTATTTGCGAGCAAACAACCCCGTGGTGCGGCCCTCAAGGCTGCAACCCGCGGCCACACGAGCATCCGCCTACGAGAGCGTGGCACCAAGCGTGTTCACATCTTCACGGGCAGCATCTCGATGGTGGACAAACCTGCTGGTGGACCAGCTTGGCTCCCAGACAAGATCAAGAAGGCCAACGTCAAGAAGCAAGGCATCGAGCACCTTTGAGTGCTGCCGTGCTTTTGCACCTTCTTCCAACTCTCTGAGTTGTACAACGGCCTTATGTGCGCTACGGCGCACATACGGCCCTCAAATTCATACCCGCTTTCTAACAAGGCACTCTTCTCAGGGGTGGGTTTCACCAAGTCCAACGATGGCTTGATAAAGAGAACCCATCATGTGCTGATGTCCTCAGGGACACGGGATGCACACCCGCTTCGGCGGGAGGCGGTGACGCCAGATGAGAGAACGAGAAACGCGAACGCCACAACCAAAGGCGGCAAAGCCAAGTCAACGTCGCCTTGTTGATAATCGTGAACTCCAACTTCCCGCTCGCTTGACCCACCTGCGACATTTGCCGTGGATTGGATGCTATGAGCGCCAATTACAGGCTGAAAACAAATCTGTTAACACACAAAAATCATACTTCTATGGACTTCGCCATTTGATTGAAACGCCACTTCCCAGCGAAGATATCTTGGATGAAGCCAACTACACTTCAATCTCCATCGAATCCCTTGCTGAACGCATGGAGCCAATGAATGGCCGTCTCGACCTGTGGGCGCATTCCATCGCAGGACTGCGACCTACAACCTACAACGCCCGGCTTGCTGCGGCACGTCATCTCATTCGTTGGCTGGGATTAACCTGGCCAGACCACCTGCAGCGTGCCCGAACTGGGAAGCGACTACCTCGTACACTCACTCGACGGGAGCTGACCTCTGTTCTCGAGGCCGCTGCACGAAGCGAAAATCCCGCAACATCACTGATGGTCACCATGATGCTGGACACGGGAATGCGGGTGAGCGAAGTCTGTGGGCTCAACCTTGAGGACATTGATTTTGACGATGCCTCGGCTCGAATCTTAGGCGGCAAAGGGGATAAAGATCGTATGGTGCTTTTCACCCAGCGGACCATTGAACGATTGACGGCATGGCTTCCTATCCGTGGACTCCTTACCGACGCAGAATCTGGCCCCTGTTTCATCAACCGCCGTGGGCGGCGTGTTCAGCCGAGAGGCGTACAACGAATGATGGATGCACTGGCGGGTGAATCAGGGCTTCCAAAAGGGAAATTAACGCCTCACGTCCTGCGACATAATTTTGCTACAGGGCTACTCGAACGGGGAGCTGACCTCGTCACCATCCAGCGACTCATGGGCCACGCAACGATCGCGACGACGCGCGTTTATCTCGAGATCTCAGATCAAACATTGCGAGAGGTCTATCATCGTGCTCAAGCGCTTCGTGAAAACATGGATGAGGAGCACCTCGCACAGACCCCGCTTGAAGAAACGACGCCTTCAACCAGTTCCAGCGGAATCCGTTGAACTCATGAAGTTCCTTTTTTCCTCTTGGAAATTCGCTCAGGTCCGGACCAGCCACGATTGGGATGGATTCCCTGCCCTTGGTGGCCGTCAATCGGACAGTATTTTCCCGAACGGCATCGAGAACAATTTCCTTTCGGGGGAAGTTCAACATTTTTACGAAGACGACCGTATTTTCGTCTTGGCATATCCAACGCTTTGTCAAGGCAGTCTTCAATTCTAACGGTGGATTCAGCGCTTTTTGAACCAAGGCATGTCCTTCACCGAGCGTGGGACTTTGATGGTGTCACCCTTTCTGTCGTCTTCTTTTTTGGTTTTTAGAGAGGTGGTTGTCGTTGTATTTTCAACAACCTTCTCGGCGGCTTTTTGGCTCTTTTCCATCACTTTTTGCGTTGCTTTCTTGCTTGCTGCTTTTGCTTTTTGAGCAGTTTTCTTCGTTTTAGAAGCCGCTTTCTTGGCGGAGGATTTCGCTTTTTCTTTTGATGATGCAGCCGCTTTTTTGACCGTTGATGCGGCCTTCGCAGCCTTGAGAACGTTGCTGGCAACTGCAACACTCAGCCCAGCCTTTTGCAATTTACTTGGTGTGGCTTTAGCAACCAGACCGATGCTTGTTAATTTTGCAGCCTTCAACTTCTTGGCTGTAGCCGCCCCTACGCCAGGGAGGGAAGTGAGGTCATCATTTTTTGAAGTGGCTTTGTCGGTCATGTCTCCACCGTTTACCCCTTGGCTTACGTATTCCTTGAACCTTCCTGCCTTCGTGCATGAACTCATGGATGCGGTTTCTTCATCACCGTGATGAACATGGGATGGACAGGACGGATGGGGCATTCGTCCACCTCAAGTGAAACCCATGGAAACGCTTCTTGACCCCGATTTGTCTGTATTAGTTGCCCAAGTGAGGTCTGCGGAGGCTTCGCACACCATGGATACTGAGCATTTGCTTCTCCGCGGAAGGCATTTTACAGGACCCAATAAGGTCGTCTATCTCGGGAATGTTGCAACAGCATTACTGGCACAATTACCGCACCCTGATACCCCACGATTTCTTGAGCCCACTGGATTCAATGAGCAACGTTGGACCATAGAAACGACCAGTGGTGCACTGGAAGTCCGAATTGATTCGAAAGCCTACTGGGCCTTTGGCTTGGTGACTTCGGGATACCTGAACATCATCACGCTCAAAGGACCTCTGCACCTACGGGCTCGCTTGATTTTTGATACGGTCAGTTCATTGGGCCATCGCCCGTGGGAATTTTCCCACTGGCGTTCGTTGAACCGCTTCCTGCTGAAGCACGCCCCACAGGTCACGAGTAAAAGCAACGAATTACACTGGAAGAACTTGGTTGAGGCTGCGCGCCAGGCACTGTCCGATCAAATCGCAAGTATGGCCTCACGCTCTGAAGAAATTATGAAATTGGGAGAAGAACATGACGGCTTTGAAGCATGGTGCCTTGCCATTCAAGACGATGTACACATGGCTCAGCAAGCCCTTGCCGAAGATAACGGACCGGGTGTTGAGCGAGCGCTCGCGCGGTTAGAAGCGAGTCTCATTCAACTTGACCCTCGTCTTGAATCGCCTCATGTTGACGCCCCTATGGAACGCTTCGCAACTGAGCTGGAACTTGGAGGTGGTCTCGCCGTTAGCGGGGTCATCTCCCCCACTGAATTAGCGCAGGATGAAAGCATTCCATTTGTCGACCTTTCCTCTCCTTCGCCTGAGGAAGAAGAGCAGTAGACCGCGCGTCGCGTTCATAAGGGGGAGGGCTCTCGCAGAGAACGGTCCACATGGCAGCAAAGAAGAAAAACGACGGCAGTGGTATCCAGCAAGCTGCTGGATTGATTCGTTATTTCGACGAAGAGTCTGAGGACTCATGGAAGATTACCCCCGGGCAAGTTTACTTTGCGTGTATCTTCCTTTCAGGGTTCTTTTATCTCGTCAATCAAGGCGTTGTACAAGCCATATGGAACCTTTTCTGATTTCAGAGAGGTTGGATGAGAATAACGCGTTGGTCGTATTCGGCCATGCATTTTGCAACCTCAACGGCCGTTGAAAAATTTTCAGTGACGCCGATGACCGTACTGCTGCTTTCACCCTGAACAACCAATTGGTGAGAGAGGCTTTGGAGCGTTTCCTCATCAATTCGCTCAAAGACCCAATGCTCGTTTTCGATGCGCACCAACGATGGCACCTCGACAGAGGGTCCCATCGTTTGAACAGAACGCTTTGCACGGGATGTCAATGATTGAAGGTCTCGAACTGGTTGCCAGATTCGTCGACGAAGTGGCATTCTTACTTTTTTTGTTGATTCAACGCCTGCGCGGAAAGCTCGTGCCATAAGGGTCCCATCCCTGAAATCCGGAGATTTCATTTCGTGGCTTCTTTGTTCCGCTAATAAGAACCGCGACGATTGTAATGGTAATTCATGCAGTTTGTGAGGCCTTTCGTTGTTCCATTGGGAGAAGCACATAATGGCTCAAAACTCCCGAAATGGGTGATAAAACCAACAGCATCACCATCGCCAACGATGCCGAATCTACCATCATAAAGATCAGCAAACCAAGCCCTATGGTGGCGATGGCGAATGAAATAGCCCGCTTTTGCAACACCGTGTTGGTTGATTCAAGACACCATGGGAGCAGGAGGTACACGCCTCCTGAAATCGCTAGACCTGGGAGAAGAAGCCAAAACATAACATCGTAAAACGTGCCGAGAATCATAACGATAAGAAGTGAAAGGCGAAGCCACCATTGTTCGGGGCGATGGGCTGAATCATAGCCGATTGCCGGGAGCAGAAGACCAAGGCAAACAGCCAAGAACATCAGTGAAACGACCCTCCATGCAATGAAAAAGGAGCCTGAACCTTGGTTGAAGAGTTCAACTTTAGATGCGATAAGGAAGGCACTCCCAAAGCATATGGTCGCCGTCATGGCCAAGGTGGCGCCCAGCGTGATACTTTGACGTGGGTGCTGAGAAAGGTGGCCTTCAAGCATCGTTGCTGGGCCGTGGTAAAACGTGATCATGGTGGCATAAACGAGAACAATAAAAGCAAATTGGAGCCACGGGTCATGGTCCGGTCGATTCCACCACAGGGGCTCAAAAACTCCGCTCTGTATTACAAAAAACCAAGCCAATGGTAGCGCTAGAATCATCTTCATGGTGGCTCGCTTTGCAAGAAGGTTGCATTCATCGCTACGTGAACTGTGAGCGCTTGCGACAATCAACTCTCCGCTCATCATAAGAAGAAGAGCAAACAACACCACCGCCCCCAAGACGCTCCAGCCAGAGAGGGTAATGGTCGGGTGTTGCGGAAGGCTGCTCAGCGAGGAATATGCTGCTTCTGGAAAGAGGACGGTCAAGATGAGTACTGACCACAAGCCCGTATGCACCATCATCCGCTGCTGAACAAATTCTTTTGTTGCTGCAGTTGCGTGATTCAAACTCGGTAATCGATGGCACCATAGCGAAAAAAGAAGCAACGCAAGAAAGCCGCCCTCAATCGCGCCCTGACCGGTCATGAGCAATTGGAGCCGCTCAGCGAAGGTGGCTTGGTCGCCCAAAACCATGACGATTTCATTGTGTGTCGGGTCAAGGTCAAGCAGACCCTTGGCGCGATAAAGAAGGAGACCAAAGGTGAGGCCAACCGGCGCATAACGAACTATTTGCAACAATCGAGGCCGAGATTGCAAGCTTTCGCGGAGGGTCATGTTCAACACCCAAAGCAAACAGGAAGCAAACAAAACGGGCAGGTACCATGGCGCCCCGTCTGTCAGCATGAACTGGAACGGTCAGCGACACCCTTTCATCGTGGCGGAAGACCCAAAGAGGCCGTTGATGAGGCCTCGGTGTGAGGGGAGCAACCGATAGGACCGAGGAGCGGCGAACCTATGCAGGTTCATCGTCGCTTACTGCCTTGGTGACTCATCTTGGTAAAGATGCTGAATCATGGCTCCAATACGCCCTTGAACCTCTTCCCGAGACATTTCGAATAAGTTTACATCGTCACGATCGTGAATGGACCGTTGAACAGGTCAAAGCCTTGGGGGCAACACCACTGTCTTGGATGCCGGATGAAACGGCCTTTGTCATGCCTTTTGCACGAGGTCGTGCACCGGATGGTTTGGCTCAACGAATGATGGCCTTACTCCACGAAACTGGACGGATTACACGGCAGGAAGCGGCCAGCATGCTTCCCGTACGATTGCTCAACCTTACTCCCGAAACACTTGCGCTGGACATGTGTGCTGCGCCCGGTTCAAAGGCAACCCAACTGGCAGAAGGCCTTCACCCACATGGAGTCGTCGTCGCCAACGAACCTGTGTCGGGCCGGCTCAACATGCTGGTGAGCAACCGAAGCCGTTTGGGCGTAGCCAACATGGTGGTAACCCAGCACGACGGGCGTCATTTTGGTCGCCTCCCTCCGCCTGGATTCGATGCCATTGTTGCTGATGTCCCATGCACGGGTTCTGCGACAACACGGAAAAACCGTGATGTTTGGTGGGATTGGACACCCAAAGAAGGGCGCAGGATGTTCAAAATGCAGGTGGACATTGCAATGCGCGGAGCAGCACTGTTAGCAGCGGGCGGGCACATGGTTTACTCCACGTGCAGTATTGACCCAATTGAAAATGAAGCCGTTGTAGCCGAACTTCTTCGCCGTTGTCCTTACCTGGAACTTCTCCCCATTGACGACTCAGTCTATCCGGGACTTTTGATGCACCCTGGACTTGATTCATGGCCGTTATTGGACGAGGACGGTGCTGTAGTGCATGACCTTGAGGCGATGAAGGCACTTCCTTTTTTCTCACCTGCTCACCTACCTCCCACTCTGAGAAGGAATGAAGCACATGATACTTCAACTGAGGAAGCCGTAGAATCTGCTTTGAAACATTGCCGCCGCTTGTGGCCGATGGATAACGATACAGGTGGATTTTTCTTAGCGCTCTTCCGTCATCGACATGCGGCTTCCCCCGAAGGTACTGCTCAGGCCTTCCGTTCGAAAAGAGAGCGCCAGCGTGAGCCAGATTGGCAACCAAAGGTACGAGTCGCTCCAAAACCTACTGTAAATTCAGTCACTCTCGCAGAAGACGAGGTTATGGGTCACGTCATGGGGCTCTACGGTATGGACGCAACGCCGTATTCAATTTGGCAGCGTGGCAAACGCATGAACCTCGCTCCGCCGATGGTCAAAACCCGTCTGTATGACCAAACTGTGCCGACGAACAAGGGAGACCTATGGCCGGCTGGAACCTTTCATCCGATGCGTGTTGTTCATGTTGGAATTCCAGCATTCACACTCAAAAAAGATTCATGGCGTTCTCGTCAAGAAGCACTCTACATGTACGGAAAGGACATGAAAAGCAATGTCTTGGAGGTTTCAGAAGAAGTTTTCATCCGATTGTTGAGGGGATGGGCCCCCTTGCTGGAGGATTTTGAAACGGTCAGCGGTACGGAATCCCCCCCAGCGGGAGCCTATCTCATTCGTGCCCTCCTGCGAGGCGAAGAAGAAGTTATTTCGGTCTGGGTAGGTGCGCGGATTACCTTGATGATCGACACCAACGAACAGAATATTCTGCGCCACAAGGCTTCCTTGCCTTGGCGAGATGAGGAGGAGTGAGTATGAATTCCAAAACACGCCGACTCTTCATCGCATGTGCTCTCTTCGCTCTTATCCTTCCCGTCGCCGCTCAAAGTCTCACCATCCATGCGGAAGCACCGCTTGATGATGCTCCTCAATCCGTTTTGGAGGAATTCTTCATCACAGAAGATTCCGGCGCGATACCTACCTCTTCGGTCGACTCCATCCGTTGGAATTGGTGGTGTTGGAGTGAGGAAACTGGTTCAGATTGGCCTGATGATGATGGAATTTACCGACGCGATTATCTCGGTGTCAACGCCAGTGTTGATGCCGATAACCTCCTCATTGAGCACCGAGTCGACCCCGACGAAGTCTATGTCGAAATGGAGGGCGAGGTGAAAGTGGTTACGGGAGATGAGAACATCCGTTTTGTCCAATTCCATCTTGACATCACCCCATTGGTGAATCTCTCCAACCAAGCTCTGCTCTACATTGTCCTCACTGAGGATATTGCGCGGGACCATCACGGGCGTGAGGCGGTTCAACTGGTGCGTGAAATGCGCCCTGAGGTCGGTTTTTCTCTCAAGGCATTGAATACTTCAAGTGTGGTCTATGAGTTGCCCTCGGACCATTTGGAAGCCGCAGGTGTTGACCTTGAAGAGGAGCCTACTGGTTGGTCATACACTCTTGCTCTCTTTGGCGAAGTTGACAACACCACCGAACAACATCAACTGCTGATGTTGCGTCACGGCAACCTACCTACGCCCTATCTGCACACAACACCAAGTCAGCAATGGATGCCTCTTGCTTTCTCGGCCGTAGCCATTATCATCGCCGCTACTGTAGTCTCAAATGCCCGAAAGCGTGAATTGATGATTCCCCAAATCACAACGGGTTGGAATGATAGCGATATGCTCGCCGTTACCGTACGAATTCGTGCTGGAGCAACTGGTTTTTCCATCACCGATTGGAAGGTAGTAGAACCCTGGTTGCTGCGAGGACGCCCTCCAAAAGCCAGCCTCCTTCCACATGAGGAAAAGTCATTCAACCTCTCGTTCAAGCATGCAGAAAATGAGGATTGTCACATTGAAGTTGGCCTTGACCTCGATGAACTTGGAGCATGGCGCCAACACATTTGGTTGCCTCATGCTGCCACGACCAACGAGCTCGTGACGAGTGAAGCAGACGCGTAAAAGCGTTGAAGTTCATGAGAGGTGAGCCGAGCATGAGTACCATGCTATTGGACGATACTGACCGGAAACTTTTGGCACTGCTTCAAACCGATGCGCGTGCCAGCCATCGACAATTAGCCCGTGACATGGGGGTTGCCCAAGGAACAGTGACCAACCGCCTCAAGCGCTTGGAGAATGCAGGTGTGATTCAGGGTTATAGTGCCGTGCTCAATCCAGCCTATGTTGGATGGTCGATGACCGTCATGGCGGGACTTCGCATTTTCAAAGGAAAAATGATCGACGTACAGCAAAAAATTGCTGCTGACACGCGTGTGTTCGCAGTATACGATGTCACAGGTGACTGGGATTCTATCGTGCTCGCCCGAGTTCAAAATCGAGAGGACCTTGACAATCTTACCAAAACGGTCTTCACGCTTGAAGGCGTTGAACGCTCCTACACTCACGTTGTTCTCAATACCGTCAAAGAAGATGCGTTGCCTCAGCCCGCACCGTCATCAACCAAGTCGTCGTAGGCATCGATGAGGGGTGCGAGAACCTCAGCCAATCCCGAAAGACCCTCGACGACCGTTGTTTCTGGCTTGAGGCATTTCATGAGTGTTCTGCGAAGGCTTTCGTCAAACCGAACGTCGAGCGATTCCAAATTCCGACGGCACGTGCTTTGCAGTCGGCCTCCTGTTCGGTCCCAATCCATCAGCAAGACGAGTGTTGTCCCGCCATCCATTGCATTTCGGCGACCGTATGTTTCCACCATGTAGACCAACACATCGTCAACACGCCACCCACGATTTAGCACCTCGATGGGGCCTGTAAAACCAAGCCGTTCAAGAGCCTCGCGGTCTCGACGACCTTCAACGAGGATGGCGCAAGCCTGCACGCGATTGCGACGGCGGCATTCCGCCAAAGAAAAGGCTGCTTTCAGCCAACGCTCTTCCGCTTGAGCAGAGCCTCGTCCCGGGCCGTGAAAGGACGTCGTCACTGAATTGCCTCCAACAGTAACCTGATTCGCTCAAGGATTTCGGTATGCGTCGCATTCGTGATTCGCAGTGATTTTTGCTTCGAGCGAAACCCAGTGCGAACCTCAATTTGTCCTGTCTCGAGACCGAATTGAGATGCGAGGACATGGACGAGCGCTTGGTTGGCTTGCCCTTGTTTGGCTTCTGCTCGTACCGCAACCGTGAGACGGGCTCTCCATTCATTGTATCCCGTCACGCCCTGACGGCTTGACCCGGGTTGAACCTCGACATCCAACACGACAGCCCCGTCGAGGCTTGGAGTCAGACATCCTCCCAGGTCCATGGTATGTTGAAGGAGAGGAGGTTCATTAGCATCGCCCGCTTCTTTTCGCCGAGCAGAAAAATCTGTGCGCGAATGAGGTCTTTTTGTATCAATGAGGGCGCGAAAAAGGGGCCTGCTGAGAAGTAGGGTGAATGAGGAAAGGAGGGGCGATTCTAGCCCTTGCCGACAAACGCTTAAGGGGGGGCTATGTTGCCCGATAGTTAGGGTGGTTGTGTGGTCGCGGAAGATACGGTATTCACTGTTCTCTATGATAAATTCATGTTCTGGTCCATTATCGTCGGTATTTTCACCTTCGGATGGCTCTTCTTAGCCATCTTGCGATACCGAGACGGTGTTGAGCCGGATACAACGCATATCGACCACATTGAAGTCGGTTCGTTCCCCGTTGACCGCCATAATACCGCTATTGAAACACTGTTTTACGTCCTCCCAACCGTGATTATCGCTTGGTTACTCGTTCTCGCTCTTTCATCCAATACCGCCGTCTGGGTCATTCCCGATGCAGAGGATGCCCATGACATGAAAATTTATGGAAAACAATGGTTCTGGGAATTTGAATATGTTGACTCACTCACCTGGGAAGACGACCCGTCTATGACCGGTATTGATGTCGACTGGTCTGGAACAACGCTCGTCATCAACGCGGGCTCCAGTGGGGCGGTCAATGCCACCTACGACAATAACGGTAACACGGGTGTTGTCCCCCTTGACCAATTGACCGGGCAAGGCCAAGAAGAGGTTGTCATCCAGACTCGAGAATTTGGTTTGGTGGAGGTCACCGATGCCGAAGGTGAGGTCCTTCACACGTGGATGCACATCCCCGAGGGCCATATTTTCTCATCAGCATTGAGCGAAGACATGATTTTGCCGTGTGACGAAGACGTTGTCTTTGAAATGCATTCGAAACCATCTGACGATTCCAACCCGAATTATGTTGGCGTCCAACATTCATTTTGGCTCCCAGAATGGGGGGTCAAGGAAGACTTGGTCCCTGGACTTGAGGGTGGCACCTACATGACCATCATGGCCGATGACCCCGGAACATTCCCCATCCGTTGTGCAGAATACTGCGGAAACCAACACTCTATGATGTACGGTCAAGTGACGATCGTCGCTGCAGAAGGATCTGATTGTTCAGTGGACACTGGAGTAAAGAAAACATCTGACGCAGGAACTTCGGGCGGAAGCTCGGGAGGCGGTTACTGATGCGCTCCCGTGCAATCGTACTACTCGGCGTCATGCTCGTTGCGTTGATGGCAGCACCCCAATTTACAGCAGCCCCTGGCGGTATCGGCTCTGCTGGAGACCAAGGTTGTTCATGCCACGGTGGAGCATCAGCGGACACGAGTGTACTTGTCGATGGCTTGCCCGAGGTGTACAACTCCAGCGAGACCTACACCTTCACCGTGACCGTTGTGAACGACGCAATGGCACTTTACAACGGTGGCAGCACCGAAGGAGAAGATCCGTGGAACGGCCGTGCGGGTGGTTTCAGAATCCTCGTTTCACACGGCAGCGTGACCGCTGTCCCTGATACACTCAGTCAAGTCATGGACGGAGGACTCACGCACACTGAAGAAGCGAACACCCTTCGTTCGTGGACCTTTGAGTGGACTGCACCCGCCGCTGACGACCTCAACGTGGAAATGACCGTTTACGGCAATGCAGTCAACGGTGGAGCAGGTTCTGGCGGTGATATGTGGAACCAAGCCAATCTCGCCATTCCCGGCATCAACGCTGGCGTCACCGCCCCAAGTGCAAGTGCGCTCATCATCTTCCTTACGTCCATTGGGTTGGCAGTAGGTCTGATCTTCATCGGCATTCTGTGGGTCTTCTACCGAAATTCACCAGATACATTCACCATGGAGCGTTTCTGGGGCTTCCTCAAGCCTTGGTTGACCACAACTGACCACAAAGAAGTCGGAATCATGTACTTCCTCTTCGGATTCTTCTTCTTCCTTGTTGGCGGATTACTCGCCTTGCTCTTCCGTATTCAACTCTCACTTCCTGAGAATGATTTCCTCACCTACGACGAATACAACTCCTTCTTCACCCTTCACGGAACCACCATGATTTTCCTTGCCGCCATGCCAATGATTGCGGGCTTCATGAATTATGTCTTGCCTCTGCAGATTGGCGCCAAAGATTTGGCCTTCCCCCGTATCAACGCCATGGGGCTTTGGCTCCTTGTCTTCTCTGCACCGCTTATCTTCACCGGCATTTGGTCTGGTGAAGGTGCCGACATCACATGGGTCATGTATCCTCCTTATTCATCACTAACTGAAGCCAATCTCGGATCAACGCTCGCCGATTATGGTTCGAATCCGGGTACGACTGCCTTTATCTCAGGCATGCTCATGCTGGGCGCTTCATCGACGCTGGGTGGTGTGAACTTCATCACCACCGTGTTCACCATGCGTGCACCTGGCGTGACCTGGATGAAGATGCCACTCTTCTCGTGGTCTGTGTTCATCAGCGTGTTCATGCTCTTCATGTCCTTGCCCGCCCTCATCATCGGTGTTGCTTTCTTGCTCTTTGACCACACCATCGGCACACAATTCTTCGTGGCCGGTGGCGACCCACTCTTGTTCCAACACCTGTTCTGGTTCTTTGGTCACCCCGAAGTCTACGTGGTCATCGTACCTGCGTTCGGTATCGTATCAGAAGTGCTGGCCACCTCAGCACGTCGCTCCATCTTCGGCTACAAATCAATGGTTCTGGCCATGGCTGGTATCGGTATTGTCGGCTTCGTTGTTTGGGGCCACCACATGCTCACGTCCGGTATGGACCCCTTCTGGCGAGCCGCATTCATGGTGATGACCATGTTGGTCGCGATTCCAACGGGAGCTAAAATCTTCAATTGGCTGGCGACCCTTTGGGGTGGATCTTTGGTGATGAAAACGCACACGCTGTGGTCACTGGGTTTCCTCGTGACTTTCACGCTCGGTGGTATCTCTGGTATGTTCTTCCCGGTTGCAGGCCTTGACATCCACTTCCATGATTCATACTTCGTTGTGGCCCACTTCCACTACGTCTTCATCGGTGGTACTGTCTTCGCTCTGTTCTCAGCAGTGTATTACTGGTACCCCAAGGCTACAGGACGTAAACTCAACGAGACCCTTGGCTTGTGGCATTTCCTCATCGGCTTTGCATCCTACAATGCAGCCTTCTGGCCCATGCACGCATTGGGTATCATGGGCATGCCCCGGAGGACACATACCTACACTATCGAGTCCGGTTTTGCGGAGTATAACATGGCCGTCTCGACCTTTGCCTTCATCTTCGGAATCAGTCAGATTCTCTTGGTGTGGAACATCATTTACTCGGCTCGTCGCGGAGAACCCGTTGAAAACGACCCGTGGGGCGGTTGGTCGCTGGAATGGTCAACTACCTCCCCACCACCCACACCTTCTTTCAAGGACATTCCAATCCAAGGAGACATGAACGAACTCTACGGCCACCACAAGGACAAGTCGGAATCACTTGTTGATAAATACCTCAAAGCAGAACCGAAGGCGGTTGTTGTAGGCCAACTGGAGGGAGAAGAATGAGCGGAGGAGAAGCCCATGTCGAAAACAGCATTTGGATGCGCGCCGTCTTGATTGGAGGCGTTTTCCTTGCCATCGGTATTCTCGCCTTCGCTACGATGGGCGTTGGTGTTGCCAACGTCAAGCATCACGACTACGAGGAAGCAATCCTCGAGTATGAGGATGCAAAATATGCTTACGAGGACGCTAAGGCATCCAACGCAAGCGATGCTGAAATTGCGACACTCAAAGAAGCAAAAGAGGAAGCGCACCATCACGAAGTGGAAGCTCACCTCTCCTACCTGACGTGGAGAACTGCAGGCATTACCATTCTTCTGATGTGCATCACCTATGCCGCCTTTATCGGCTTGGGAGGATTCCTGAATTCAATTGCACCCAGCGGTGACGATGCTCATGACAACCACGGCTACGGGGGCGATGACCACGAACATCACGGGTCCGGCTCTCCGATTATCTTCGCCCTCGGTATCATGCTCTTCCTCATGGGCTTCCCATCCTTCCAGAGCGTATTGGGCAACATGCTGTCCGGTACAGACTTTGCTCTTGGAGACCTCGGAGTCAGCATGCTCGGCCTCGTTGTCATTACAGCAGGTGTAGCGAATTGGTGGAGAGAAGACCTACCCTTCATCGGTAACGGCGAGCAAATCGCTACTTCAGCACCCTTTGAAGGCCAGCATATCCGCAAAGCCGGATTGTGGGTCTTCATCATGTCTGAAGTGATGGTCTTCGCTACCTTCTTCTCCTCCTACCTCCGCATGCGCACCGAGTGGTGTACAGACTGGCAGGTCCAGGCAGGAAATTGTGCTGAAGTGAACATGCTAACAGCATCCGATTTCCTTCGACCTAATGGAGGCACACTCGATGGTTTAGGCGGACAGGGAGATTTCATGACCTTGCTTCCAGGTGCCATCAACACCTTTGCCCTCATCATCTCGTCCTATACCATCGTATTGGCGTTGAAAACGGCCAACAGCAAAGATTGGACTGCTCCAACAGGCATGATGGGCAAAATCATGCCCGATCAGAAAACAGCCGTTCGTAATTACCTCATAGCGACCTTCTTGCTGGGTTCGATGTTTATCGTCCTCAAGTTGATTGAATGGAGCCATTTGGTTGCAGAAGGGTTCACCATCGGAACCCAAGCAGGTTCCATCTTCTACATCTCAACGGGCGCCCACGGACTTCACGTCTTCATTGGGTTGCTTGTCATGCTTTACTTAATCTTCAAGGCCGATACCGTCGGCTACGATGAAAAGAACGGGCAAGGCATCGAATACTTTGGCTTGTACTGGCACTTTGTTGACTTGGCATGGGTGGTTATCTTCCCAGCCTTCTACTTGTATTGAGGTGAGAACATGGGAGAACACAAAACATCTGGAATTTTTGAATCAATTTTTGACGGGCTAGGCGGACGAGACATCTACTTTTGGAACTTCATCATCTTGATGGTGTTCACACTGTTCGAAGTCGCTGCCGTCTTCTTTGAAACCATACCGGGTACCGACATTGAAATCACACTCTATGCAGTTTGGGCCATCCTCATCGGCGTTGGTATTGTGAAAGGTTACGGAATCGCTGCATATTTCATGCACTTGAAAGGTGACCCTCGTATCTACACTCGGACAGCCTTGTTCCCCGTACTCTTCGTCTTGCTCATGCTGTGGGGCATTGGACTCTCCAACCCCGGTGCTGTGCAAAATCTACCGGATTGGTGCACACCGAACTGGGACTTTGCCGTAGAACGCTGAGGCTGAACTGGAATGAGGGTTCAGCGCCATCTTCTGATAGTTCTCGTATGCACTCTGCTCCTAACCACCTCCGTAGCAACCGCCTACAAGGGCAGCAAACTGGCTCGTGGTGCCGTGCAAGATTTCAACCTAACAACGCAGAATGATGTTGATTATGCCTTTGATGCGGACAGTGAGGGCATTGTTGTTGTGGCATTTATTTTCACACGTTGTCCCGATGTTTGTCCCGCCATTACACAGTTGCTCAAAGGCGTCGATGGGGAATTATCTGAACGGGAACGGGAAGATGTCACCTTCATTTCCATTACCGTTGACCCAGAATACGACACCCCTGAACGGCTCTCACAATTCACTGCATTGCATGGAGTAGAGTGGCCACATCTCACAGGTACTGTTGAAGAAATGAAACCTATATGGGAAAATTTCGGACTGGTTGTCCAACAAAATGTGATTGATGCTCACGTGATGGATTATCAGCCAGCAGAAGCTTCACTGACCGTTGTTAACACGAGCGGAAATGCTTCAAACAACATGGTTGAATTCTCTGGATGGACACTGACAAACCTCTTGGCAGAACAGGCCAACATCACGGTCAATGCTTCTCTTTCCAGTTACGGGCACATGATTCACGGATTCAACGGTATCGAATCCCCGTCCGATTGGTCGTGGTATTGGGAACTGAATCTATGGAATCAAAGCGCATTAACTTGGGAAGCAGCCGAAGTCGGTGTTGACGGCGTTGATGGTTTTACGACCCCTTCTCTTGCGTGGATGCCCTCGACATCAAACCGAAGTGAACTACCGGCGCCCAACACTACCGCACAGGCAAGCATGACCGTCATGTGGCCAAACGGGACGACGGCTCAGAGCAACATCAGCACCGTCAATGCCTACCATGCAACTCGAGGTGGGCTGGATGCCGCTGGATTGAACGCCACGATCGAAATGTCAACCTACGGTCACTATCTGTCATCCATCGACAATGAGACGGCGCCATCAACCTATGACTGGTGGTGGAATCTCTATCTTTGGAATGAAACCGTTGGGGCATGGGAATCCTCGAATTATGGGATGGACGAAGTCCTTGAGCCGCAGCACATTGCTTGGGCACCTTCAGATACCAACACTTCTGATATCCCGCCTCCCGTGCAAAACCAAAGCGACGCAACCGTCTGCAACGGTCATGGCTGGCTCATGGGTAGCGGGGATTCACTACACTGTATGTGTGATAGCGGCTATGGCTGGGATGGAAATGATCGTCTTTCGTGCATATCGGAAACAACGGAAGATTACACGGTAGGACACTCAACCATCACCTATATTCTCAATTCAGACAGGGAGCCTACGGTTGCATGGACGGGAGACAGATGGCTCGTTGAAGATTTTACTGCAGACCTTAGGGAGTTACTGGACAGGGAAAACCTTGGAGGGTATTCAGATGAGAATACACCCGCTCTTTCTCTCGTTTTGACCACAGTTGGTGTGGCCAGTGCCGTGATTCTTCTACCTCGTCGTGAACTGAGCAGCGATAAGAACGAAGGGAAAGGGGGAAAAATGGAAGCCCCTCCCCTCAACTAAAGCAGTCGTCGCATAGCCTGGTATTGCGCCGGATTTGAAATCCGGTGTCCCCGTGACTCGGGAGTTCAAATCTCTCCGACTGCGCCACATTCTCAATGTATTCTACCTTGTTCAAGCAGGGAAGACTTCTCAAACTCCGCCCGCTCTCATGAGAACATGCGCCGAGGTCTACTCGCCCTTTGTTTCGTCGCAAGCATGATGCTCGCTGGGTGCTTTGGCCCCTCAAGTGCCTCGTGGGGCGACGGTGGTTCAAGCGTAGAGGTTGATTTTTCAACAACGTCTACTGAAGTAACGAGCACACTATCGGGAAGTGCAACAACGACCTCTGATTTGGTCCCCGTGGGCTGCAACCCAAGTGCTGAGGCATCCACGACCGGTGCGTCCCTGGTGCAAGGTTCGCAAGCACCAGTAAGTTTCACAGGATACCTTGCAGCGAGTCAGTTTTACACCGAGCACAATACGGTTATGGGAGCAAGAGGGCTTGATTTTGGAGTGACAACAGCTGTAGCAATACAGTCGATGAGTTTCAACCAAGCCGCTGAAGTGACCGATGGCGACGGTGCTCGCATTGATGTCAAGGAATGGATCGTCCCCCTGAGCCCGGAAACGGGTGCAGGAAGTGTTGATATCGATGATTTGGATTCAGACTCAGATACGGAATGGTATGTCCTCGGACTCATTCCTTCAACGGAATCCATCCTTTACGGTTTCATGGCACTTGATGAGTGGCATCAGGCTGTTTCCGTTGAAGGCTACCTCGTTGACGCTGGCGGGGATGGCACCAATACCTACGGCTACAACGCCTCTTGGCATAGAACACGAGACGATTGTTCAATGATGATTGGGGATGTGAATCGCGCAGACGCTTATGTCATCGTCACAGAAATCACACTTGAAACTGGAACGGTATCTCAAAATGGAGAGGCTGATGATGAGTGGGTCCAAGGAGACATCCCCTTCCTAGGAAGGGCTGGCTTCATTCTCTTCTTCCTTGTCTTCGGCCTTGGAGGTTCAGTTGGGGCATTTTTTGTCTCAAAGCAACTGGTTATGAAATCAGCAAAGGACACCATGAAGACCTTGATTGGGGACGAGGGTATGAAAAAGGCAGCCAGTGTCAAAACTGAAGCAAAGGCTGCAAAGAAAGCGGGAATGGAATCGCCTACCGAACGCCAAGCTCGCATGGATAAACAACGAAAATCCGAGGAAAAGAAAGCACCAAAATCCAAGCCGGAACGTGAAAAGAAAGAGAGTGGTGATGCACTCGGTGGATTTGACCTCGACAGCGTTCTTGCCTCGACTGGGATTCCATCACGCGGTCAATCAGGCCCCTCTGAACGAAAAAGTTCCGTTGTTGTGACCGATGCTGCTCAGGAAATGGATCGCATGAATGTCAGTGAACCTGCTGCCTCACCTGCCCCAAGTTCGATACCGATCGTCTCTTCAACTCCAAGCGTATCTTCAGTGCCTTCTTCGACCAGTCGTTCGCCACCTGTCAAGGAAAAGCCCCCCGAACGTAAACCTCCGGTCAAGCGACGAAGAGCGGTCAAGAAATCTCCTGAACCGCAAACTGAAGTTGAACCAAGGGTTCAACCTGCACCTCGTGAGACTTATGATGAGGAAGAAGACGATTTCTCAGATTTCTCATTCTGACGGCACGATGATATTCACCGCTTGAGGGAGCACCTTCATTGAAAGTGGAGTGGAGCCGATGTTTTCTCCATCGATGTTGATAGCGGTAGAAACCGAGGTTTCAATCCCAAGTGACTTGAATCGGTGATAGTCGACACGTTGGTGGAACACGTGACGACCCTCTTTCTTCAACATTCCAAATGCTTTCAAGACATCACGACGGGTCATTTTCTTCAAAATACCGATGTCCATCCAACCGTCATCCAATGATGCTCCTGGGGCAAGCGGGAGTTTTGAACCGCCAGTTTGGCTGTTTTGGACCAAAAACAAGGTGAAATCATTGGTGACCGATTGTCCGTCAAGCGTGAGGGTGGCCGTACGTCGCTTATTGGCAGCGATGGCCAGTAGAATACCAACATCATACCTTGCAGGGCCCATCCAGCGCATCTTCTCAGCCTGTATGGTTGAGTCAACACCCAAGCCCCACGTGACGAGATTGTGGCTATAATGCGTCATTGGGCCGTCTTCGCTCCCCGGTAAGCCCTTGACGAGATTCACTTCAGCAACGTCCAAGCCCTGATGTTTGGCTCCTAAAATAGCCTGTACGGCAACGGATGTTGATGAAATCCCGAGGTCGTGAGCCTGAGAGTTACCCGTTCCAGAAGGAATAATGGCAAAGGTTTCCTTTTCCTTTGCCCCGAGGCCGAGGCGTCCGGTGATCACCTCGGAGAGCGTCCCGTCACCCCCAACAACAGCGATGACTTCACCTCGCTTGATCTCAAGGCTTGCTGCGACTGAAGTCAGATGACCGCTGTAGGCTGAATAAGCGACCGTCACATCAACACCTGCATTCTCCAAGAGTTCTTTGGCATTATTCGCTACGGCCCGGCCCTTTTTCTTACCAGCAAAAGGGTTGACCAACATGTGGACTCGCTTGGGAGCCTTCGTTGTCGTGGGTTTCTTGGTAAAGACTGGGGCGAAGTGCGGGCGGTGGGCGCCTTTCTTTCGAGGTGTGCTATCGTCGCTTTGGAACGAAAGCGTTTCGGGAAAGGCCTGTTCTTCGCTTGTCATGGTCATGACAGGGCGTCTTGGTGCTTCAAGTCTTCTCCATCTGAATGAGATGATATAAATCCGTTATGAATAATAAATCACCCACAGTGCATATATTGCTCTTTTTTGGCACCTTCACCAGAAATCGCAATACAAGAAGTCTTCAACTGGCGCTTGATGGACACTATGTGGAGGAGATTTGGACCGAGGCCGATCGCATGTTCATGGAACGTGCTCTTTTAGTCGCTGAGCGTGGACGAGGCCAAGTGAGCCCGAACCCTCTTGTCGGTTGTGTGCTCGTTAAGGCAGGCCAGGTTATCGCTGAAGGATGGCACGACCACCTTGGCGGACTGCACGCCGAACAAATGGCCATCCACGATGCTGAAGAAAAGGGTCATTCGCCGAACGGCGCTACAGCCTATGTGACCCTCGAGCCATGCAATCATTATGGGCGCACACCACCATGCACAGAGGCATTGATGTGGGCGGGTGTGAAAGAAGTCATCATCGCCCACGAAGATCCGAATCCAACCGTACGAGGAAACGGACAAACTGTCCTTGATGATGCTGGGATCTCCACGCGTATCGGGCTAATGCACGCCGAGGCCGCAGAGCAGATGCACGGTTTTCTCCACTGGTGCAGTCACCGCAAACCACTCATCACCGTCAAATTGGCCGTAGACCGTACTGGGTCAGTGGATGACCGCTCGGGTGCATCCACTCGGTTTACATCCCAGGGTTGTCTTGAGAAGGTGCACGAATTGCGAAGAGATTGTGACGCTGTTCTTGTCGGAGTTGAAACCGTGAACCGAGACGACCCACAACTCAATGTTCGCTTGGTTCCATCAACCCGTCAACCGCTTCGTGTGGTCATTGACCCAAGCGGGCGCATCGACGCGAAAGCAATGCTCCTGAACGATGGAGGGGAGACGATGGTGCTTCAGAATGAATTTTCTACCCTCGAATCACTCCTCAACCAGCTTGGTGACCGTGAAATCCAACGTGTACTCGTTGAAGGAGGACCCACAACGGTTCGTCACTTCCTCAATGCCGGCATGGTCGACGAATTTTTCTTAGTTCACGCAGATTGCGTGCATGAAAAGCCGCTTCCATCCGAAATAACTCAAGCGGTGTTGGAAGGCGCTGGCCTCAGCAAATACGGTGAACTCGTATGGGGAGAAGAGCGCGTCGAACATTACGTCAAATCAGCCTCAGCGGAGAGTTAGGATTTCATCCCAGCGATGTGACGACCCTTTGCGAAACAGATTTTCATGGAAACTTCTCTGGTTCATATGGGCGCAGCGAGCCAAACGTCCCCGGTGATTATAGCATCCTTGGCGAGCATGAACCAAAACCATAACATCGTTCAAATCGAGTGAGGGACCCGTAGCATCGGGAGTTTGAAGTTTCACGTATTCGGATGTGCCGTCCCACTCAACATCTCCTTCGTGAGGCGCTTGCAAGGTCATATCATGTTCAAAACGCACATTACCCTCGGCAAGTTTGACTGGGCGCCATGAACCGCGAACACCGTTCTCAAGCCATTGTTTGATGCGCATCAATTGTTCTTGAGACGCCATGCCAATGTAGGCAAGTTCCCACCAACCCGGCGTCCGTGCAAGCGTCACGTGATGAACCCCCGGATAACTTTCACGAGGGTCAAGAGCATCTGCCCATGTCCTGCACAAGCCTTCCAAACGTACTGGAAGTAGAGGTAGCGTACCCATATCCATGTCCTGAAGTCGATAGGGGTTCGCCAGTTCGCCGATGAGTAAAACGGGTTTCCGATCTGACAATGAGGGCGCATCATGAGCAGTAAGTAATTCCTCGAGAGAGGTTGATTCACTACCAAAACCAGAGACATAATTCTGTATTTCTTCGCGATTCAACAGTGCGTCTGGAGAGGTGGTTGAGGAAAAAGAAGTCAGCGAGATGACTGAAGCGGAAGTGAACAAAAGCGGACGGTCGGGAAGAGGTATGGGGGAATTGGCCGGTGTATAGGTCCACAGGCGGGGTGAAATGTCCTTCATATCCAACCCTCTTCCCCATCCCTCAAGAAGTCCCCTCTCAATCCGTATAGGTCGCTTCAAACATGCATGAAGGACAGGTCACTTTGATTGGCCGTATGTCAGGGATGCCGAGGGCAACGCCGCAAGCCGAACAAAGAATGGCTTGTGCGACTTGTTCTCGCCGCTCAGCAGCATCTCGGCTGGGGTCGTACTCAAATCGAAATTGCTGTTTGTCGACGAGGGTTGGCCTGGATGAAGATGCGGCAACATCTGGGACTTCCTTGTAACTGGTGTCCCATGAGGCAGGTTCTGTGGAAGATACCGAAGATGGAGGGGGTGCGCTTGCTGATTGAGCGAGTGCGGCCCGAATCGTGTTCTCGTCGGTTTGGTATACTCTGCTCAAGCGATCGATCTCAAGCATCTGCTCGTATCCGTCCATCGAAGCGAGGTTGTTCAGTTCATGCTGAGGTATCTCCACCATGTTCCCGGTAGGTTCGGCGGTGTTTTAGCCCTTGAGGATGGTTGATTTGGCGCCACATTTCCTCTTTCCGGAAATCAGCGTTCGGTTCCCTGACAATTAGCAGGGTTCAAAAGGGGTTGATTGACGGGAATGGTGAACCCACCATGGCCATACGCTCCAAATCAAGAAAAAAGGCTCCCGTTAGGAATGCTTCTTTTGCTGTTCGGCAACTCAGTTGCGGGCAAGTTATGCAAACACCACACGCCATGCGCGATACTGATTCCATGGCAACGGTGCTGGATGTCATCACCAAGCATGACTGGGACCACGTGTTCATTGTGAATGCGGAGGGCGTCCCTCTTGGACGAATTCACGCGGTTGATTTACTCAAAATAGTCGCACAGAAAAGCGTCAACCGTGACATTGCATGGATGCATTCAATTCCGGCCCAGCAGGTACTGACCCATCCCCCCCTCACCGTTCGCGAGCAAACGCCGTTGCTGAAGGCAGGTGCTCTCATGCTCACACACGACCTGAATCAACTGGGTGTTGTCGATGATGAAGGAGCACTTGTTGGGGTTGTCGGCCACAACACGGTTGCTCGGGTATTACCGAAGTTCATCCTGTGATCAGATGCCCCAGTAGCGGTCTGCTTGAGCCTGCTTTGCCTGTAAGGTACGAACAATCGTGGTGACCATCCAAAGGACAACGACCCAGATGAGTGGCGTTGTGAGGTCGTTGAGAATCATTTCAACACTGAATTCGTAGGAAGTGCCATCAAGGACGCGAATGGCAATGTCAAGAGCAGTATTGAGGAAGGAGTACACCACCATGCCAAATACACTGAGGACGATGAGGCTACCCGAGAACGACCCGCGTTTGAGGCGCAGCAGCATGAAACCAGCAGTCGATGTGAGGAAAGCGATCACGGTCCAAGCGAGAGATGAATGAATCACGGTGAGCCACAGAACCGATTGTGTCTCTGCCAGGCCTTCTTGAACGCCAAATGCACGCCATCCTTCAGCAACTGCGAAAATTGCACTGAAGAGAGTGGCGGTCCACAACAAGGAAGAAAACATGGCAGCATCTGCGTTTTCTCGCATTTCTTGGATGACACGGTTCACGGTTGATTCAATACCTGCCCCCTTACTGAAGATGTAAAGTCCGAGGACGAGGGGAAGGGCTCCAATGACCACGCCACCAATTTCATTGGGCAACATAATACCAAGTCCCATGATGGCCATGACTACGCCAAAAGGAATCATGATTTTTGAACGCCATTTGGGGTCTTCGAGGGCCTTGACGATGTAGTAGTAAGTCCCCTCAATACCCTTGGATTGCTTGACAATTACCTTCCTGACGTGGTCAATTCGAACTTGGGATTGGATGATCGGGAGGACGCTTTCGTCTTCTGCGCCGTCGGTCACCAAAATGGCTTGGTCAGGTTGGAAAGCGGATACGACTTCATCCAGTTGAGCCGCTATCGCTCGGTCTGAACGCATTCCTACCTTCTCGTCGCCTGTGAGAATGGCGATTTCAATCTCGTCATCCTCACCTTTTGCTTCGACCAGTTCGTCGTTTTTGGACAGGGCTCCAAGAATGGCATTGGTGTCGCTCTCTTCGGGGTCTGCAATACCCAATTTGAGGGCGGCAGTGAGAACTTGACGACGACCAACAACGGGTCCCCGAATCGAAGTCTTGATCCCTAAGTCGTTATCTCTGTCAACGGTTAACACCAGTGTGCGCGTCATTCTTGTCCCCCCTCCTTGGCCGACCCACTGACCTTCTTTCTTTCAAACCCTTGTGCTTTGGAGTCAAATCTTCCTTTCTTTTATCAAGCCAAACGCATTTTGACGACACTTGAATCATCCATCCCAGTGGGGGGGTCAACCCAGTCTTCATCGCCAGGTAACACCAAACCCGAGCCAGATGATACTAAACGAGCAGCAAGGTCACGTTGTCGCTCGACCAGAGAAGCCCAATCCGTTTCTTCATCCTTCCACACATTCCATCGCTTGACATCACGCCAACCACGCACCAAACGAGCATACAATTTGAGGTGAATACGGGCAGAAACTGGCCACCACAGCAAAAAGACCGAGAATACGAGAATTGCTGGTAGTTTGGTGATGCTTTCCAACAGCCAATGGCTGAGCAGTAATTCATTGATTGGACTTGCCCCGTCGAGAAGCGACCAGGTCATGAACGCCGAGGCCAGCATCCACCACAACGGGAAGAATACGACCGCTGACAGGACCTTGATTGAACCCAATACTGATGAGTCAATCGCCCGCTTTTTCATCAACCAACTGAGCAGTCCATTTCCTTTGTAGGGTATGTAATTGCCCACAATAGCTCCCCATGTGACCAATCCAAACATCCAAACCAAGGCCCAAAGCCAAATGGTAAGAGCCTTGAGATAACCAAAAAGACTGATCTTTTCAGGGCGTGCATCAATGTCGTAGGGCGTGATGCCACGGCTCTCCAATTCAGCGAAATGAGCTTCGCAATCGTCAGCCAATCGTTGCGTTTGTTGCGGGTCTTGCTGCCCCAAATATTCCCATCCTGCCCTCAACCTGCGAGCACCGAGAACTGATTCAGCATAACTTGGTTTGACCAACGAACCTCCTGAAAGTCTCTGTTTTTCCGCATAGGCCAAACTGCGTCCTTTCCAAATCATGGTTCGCTCCCGCCATGACGTCGTTGAAAGATTGGCTCGCTTCAGTTCCACTTCGATGGCTTCTGTTACTTCGTTCACCCAACGGCGATCCAGTTCGTCTTGCTCGTCTACATCCTCAATGATTGCTGGAATGGGAGGCAGGTCCATTGCACGCTCGATGACCACCGCAGCACGTTCCCGAAAGGTTTGAGATTCGGAATAATGCAGGCCGATGGGGACAAGTTGCGGTTCAGCCAAGCCTTCAGCGGCTGCTTTTCTACGCGCTGCGAGCAGCATTCGGGCAGCGCCCGAGCGCACCCGCTTCACCTCTGAATCTGCATGTGTGACGCCCTCTGGGAAGATGAGAACGCGCCCGCCGTCACCCAAACGGTCCGATAGCCCGCCAAGCATGGCCTTATTCCTCGCTCTTGAGGCGTCCTTATCAGCAGAATCCTGTGGGCGTTCAATGGGAACAACCCCTGAGGCTCGTAGAAGGTGTGAAAGGACGGGGAATTTGAACAGCGTGTGTTTGGCGACCGTGGTCAATTTACCGGGAAGCGTAGCCATCATCAACATCGGGTCAATCAGACCACTTGGGTGCCATGTGATGAAGAGTACTCCGCCCTCGGGGGGAAGGTTTTCATCATCAACAATGTTGATTTCCCGAAACCAAATTTTGGTTAAAAATCTGAAAAACCGCCTCATTATTCGATAGGACAGAGGCAAGCGCCCGTCGCCGTCTCGGTTCGGGTCGCGGAGCCAGCGCATGTGTCAAGGTATATTTCCTATCATTTAGAGAAATCTCCGAACTCATTCGGAATCAGGCTCATCTCTTGAGGGTGCATGCGAATCGTCGGTGGGTTCTGTTGGCTTTGTGGATTCAGATTCCTCGTTGGTTGTCGAAGATTCTTGACGACCTGTTAGCCGTTTCCAGCGCTGTGTAGCCCTGATGTACTTGAGGGGATGGTCCATCCAAGGTTGATCACATGTCCTGTTATCGCCGGGCAATACCGGACAATTGTGGTTGACCTTGAGTTTCCCACAGCCTGCAGGCGTGTATTCGTTCTGGTAAACGTGTGCAACCTGGTAAGACGTGGTGGATTCGCTGAAATCAGGAGCCCCGCGGAAGAAGCCAACACACGATTCTTGCGGCAGTGCCAGTGTGGCAGCCATCGATGCGAGAAAGAGTCGGCCGAAGTGATTGACGTTGACACCGTTGGACAAATCTCCAATCGTTTTTTGCATGCACGGGGGCCAATCACTTTCTTCTGCACCAACCAATGCGATGGCTTCGCTGGTTTTGTTCGCCATTAAATTGCGAATCATACCAACGGGTTCGGCCAAGCGGACTGCGAGGTCCGTGGTGACCTCAGCCATTTTCTCCAAGGCTTCAGCCTCGATTCCTGCCTTCATTCGTTCCCGCAGGAGGCGAGCGAGTTTTGCCGATGAAGCATATTGACGCTCGTTGTGAAGTTTGACCCAGCCATTCTCGACATCAACGTTGGGTAAACGCCACCGATGGCCCGTTATTTTTGGACAAATCTCAATGAAATCAGAAAGGCCAACCCGCCAAACCGAAGACGATTGTTGGCGGAGTTGGCGCATACTCATGCCTTGATTTGCCACCATGCCGACGGCTTGAGCACCCTCCAATAATTCAACCTCCGAAAGGTATGTGTGAGCGATAGGGGAGAGATTGTCGACATCTTGAATCAGCAATTGTTCCGCCCGTGCTGCTTCTGCTTGAGCCCATCGCGCAATGAGGCGTTCATCCTCACTGGCGCACATGACAAGGCGAGCGTAATAGAATGAAAATGCCTCAATTAAGCGCCCTTCCTCGGTGTGTATATCGCCACCAACGACTTGCACTCCATCCTTGGATTGGATGGAATCAACGAGACGAATCCTTGCTCTCTGACGGGCTTTTTCCATCCACGGGCCGTCAAGTAATTCGTTGAGGTCGATGCTGTGCCGTTGAGCCATATTCCGTATCCAATCGCCAGCTTGCGGCAAGAAGGGGTAGCGTGCAAAGGTCACCTCATCCACGAGCGTCGGGGGCGTCGTGGGGACCGGCATAATGAGACGACAGAGGCCACAGATTATGAAGTTCAACCTCGGAGGTGGATTCTTGACCTCAAGGTGATTCGCGAGGACATGGATGCGATGGAGTTGAACGGGCTCATCGCCATCCAACATGAGGTGCGCGCTGATTTTGGGTGGGCCTACGGCGAGGACCTGCAAAGTGCTGAACGGATGTTGGAATGTTTCAATTCTGAAACGCCATTCAGCACGCCTTCATGGAACCGTAAGGGAAGGCGAGCCACTTTGGAAGCCTTGAAAGTGGCTCTTGCAGAGGCGGAGAAGATTGTTTTTGTTGGTGCTGCAGCAACCCGAACCATGCTCAAACGGGACTGGAGTGAGGGGGCGGTGTTTATTGCTGCTGACGGCTCTGTAGGGGCGTGTTTAGGTCTCGTGGACGTCCTTGTTGTCGTCACGGACTTGGACGGTGGCATCCATCTCCAAGAAGCCGCTGAGCGGGGAACGCCCATGGTAGTACACGCCCACGGCGACAACCAAAACCAATGGGCAACACTTCTCCCCCAGTGGGCAGCGTACAAACCTCCGATGATCTTGACTCACCAAACCGATGAAAACTATGGGGGCATGTTCAATGTGGGCGGTTTTACCGACGGAGACCGCGCCGTTTGTTTGGCTTGTTTTTTAGGTGCTGATGAAGGAAAATTTGTTTTTGTGGGCTATTCTACCGAGCATGTGGGTGAATGGTCTGGGAGGACTGAACCAGCCCAAAAATTGCGTAAATTAGAATGGATGGCGAAGGTGCTCGACCGAATCCATCCTGCTTGGAAGATGCGAACGGCCTGATAGAATGTTCACACGGAATTGAACATAAGCATAAGAAGGTGAGATGCAACCTAGAACTATGACTAAGCGAGGAGGTTGGGTCAACCCTGTGCTCTGGTTGCTTGCGTTCTTGGTTGTTAACGCCCTTTGGTCGGGGGTCGCTCAGCAAGAGGCTCCCAATGAAGTCAATACTGCAACGCAATTCGAGACCTTCCGTGAAGTTGAGGTCGCCCCCTTCCTCAATTCCGAATCAGCCATGCCTGCCCGCCTCACGACGTCATTTACCAGTTCAACCATTGACCAGGCAAACGTGAGTTACACGCTACGCCTCAATAATGAAACCGTCGTGGCAACATGGAGCGGCCTGCTGGATGAAGTACCCCCTGAATGGGCCGGTGATTTAGAACCAGGGACCTATGTGATGGAAACGCAAATGGAGGAAGGTGTAATGGTTGAACAGCAACTGTGGATTCAACCCTTCGCCCCCTTCCAAATATACGGTCATGTGCTGCTTAGTGTCCTGCTCATCGCTACGGCCTTCCTCGAACAAGGGGTGCGCCGCTTCGCCGAACGAATACGGTCTGAAACCGATTCAGCCCCCGAAAAATCACCCTTCAGTGGCCTTCAGCAAGGCATGCCCGAGGTCATGTTGCCCGAGGGTGAAGATGCCATTTGGCGAGAGCCACTGCGCTGATTCAAAGGAAATCTGAAAGCGAAAGTTGCTTGGCTCGGTCATTGTTGAAGAGGGAATCTGCGCTATCAGCAAGCCAATTTGCATTCTGTCGGGTGTACAAATCCACCCCGTAATGGTCCATGACGAATTGCATCACTGCGATGTATTTGCGAACGGCTCCCTCCGATACGGTCAGGGCGAGATTGCCATTGCATTGGCCACCTTCAGATTTAGCAACACCCATGCTTGAAAGTCCTCGTCCAGTTTCTTTCTTGGGTTGGATGCAATGAGCAGCGAGCGGCATCCTTCGGTAGGAGTGACCGCATTTGAGGCAACGGACTTTCTGTCGCCCGTATGCGTTGAGGTTACCACGTAAATCGGGCAAGAAGTGGGAACGAACAACGCTCGAAGCAACTTGGCGGACATCAACTCCCCTCAGGCGATGGCCGAGAGCAAGTTGTCCGTTCATTTTGTCGATCATCGTATCCAATGTTTTGTAGGCAGAGAGGGCTGGCCCTTGGTCAAGAGCGTGGCAGTCGTGTGTGTAACCATACCCGCGAACAGCAGCGACTGTGCCCAATCTCCGCTCGACGAAATCCATTCGATGAGCGATGTCCTTTGGATGGGGTTGGAGCAGTGTAGCCTCATAGAAATCGCGTTCATAGAACCATGCAGAATCAACATTCAAGGCTTCTTTGTCGACTTCGGTCGGGTTCAAGCGCGTGGTCAATACCAGCGGTGCGTCCATTTGACCACCGCGGTTTGCGGGTAAAATTTCTCTACTAAAATTGAGTAAACCGTCCATGAGCAGCATAATCGCGTCTTCATCTCCATCGCAATTTCTTCGTTTGGCTGCGTGAAAGAGGGGGTGTGCATAGCCACCAGAACAGTCTGCCCAACCGATAATTCGCGAAAGAACGCCACCGCTCGTGTGGGGTGCAAGGGCACAGATGAGGTGCCCCACGAGATCGCCTGCTTTGTCAGCGTTGTAATATGGCTCCATGCCATAATACCGCGTCAATAATTCATCGATGTAGTTCGCAGTTCGTAAAAAGAAATCACCTGCATCACGAGCGGCAATGAAATCTTGTGGGAACAATTCGAGCACCTGTTCATCATTCTCAAGTGGAGCACCGGTGTAATCGTGAGTGTAGCCAAGACCTTTCAGGGTCTTCCAAGGGACATCGATTTCTCGTGGCCTAAAATGCGTGACTGGAACATCGCTCATGTCGTAACGGACCGTTCCGTCGCGGAAAACGGGGAGCTGGTGTTTCGCCCTGAGAATGCCTTTCTCAATGGGCTCTGGAGTTTGCTCTTTGCTGTTGAGTTTCTTCATGCATTTGACTTGATTTGGAAGACGGTCAATACCCAAGCGTATTCGGGCATCCTCAACCATTTCAGCCATGCGAATACTCTGGACTTCGCCACGACGTCGTGCCTTTGAGTTGGCGGCTTTTGGAAGGGTTCGCCCTTCGCAAGCTTCTCCTGCTTTTCCTTCTCCAAATTCGTCGAGGGCACGGTGGTGGCAACGAATGAAGGGGGATTCTTTCTCGCAAACGCTGCACACACGGCGTCCCACCTGTACTCGAATCGTTCCTTTGTCGAGGGCGTTATTGAGCAGTCGTTGGTTACCGCCATTCAATTCGATGGGGAATAACGAATGTGTCATCGGATTCATAACTCGAGCAGCCGCCTTTTCAGGCCGCCCCATCCTGCATCCAACTCGAACAGGGGCGCTGTGTTCCCATCGGAAATCAGACAACATCCGCACGAGAGGGAGAATACCATCCACGGCAAGTCCGTCCTCCAATCGCTGAGCGGCAATGTAGCCTTGTGGGTCTCTAGGGCCCTCATCGATGACCGAGGCAGCAGCATCGCGCCCCACCTGGTCGGTTTCTGTAATGCCGAGTCCCCGTTGTCGGGCACCGGTTTCTGACGCAATTCGGATGGTTGCTCGTTCTTTTTCCAAGATGCTCAGGCGTTCTCGTTCTTCATCAAGAAGTTCCTTCGCTTCACGCAGCATAGCAATTCGGTCAGTGACCACCTTTTTTGCATCCTTTTTCCGCAGGGGTTCTTGCCCTTCTGCGCCAAACCCGAAGGCTTCGAGCAAGGCTTCCCAACCTGAAAGAACGACGAGATCTTCCCCGTCATGGACGTGCGGTAAGCCAAGCAGCATCATGGACGCTTTCGGAAATCCATGCTGCACCAAACTCCAACCTTCTGGAAATGATGTCGAGAAAATTGGCGGCAAGGGGCGTATCTGGGGGCCCGGTATTGATGCTGTATCAACATCGGGCAAGACTTCGGGTGCGAGTTCATCCAAAGCGCTTGCCGTCCAGCCCTTCACTGCACCCCGAAGTCGCATTTGACGGGTAGACGTCCGAGGTTGAACCTCGATGCCATCTTCAAGAGAGGGCGGCTGTCCTTGCTCAAGACTGGCTGATTCCAACAAGTCAAGGAGAGGAGGGAGCCATTCAATAGGTAAATCACGGAACCACGGATTGTGGGGTGAGGTCAGGGAAGTTCCATACTTCGTTGCCACATTCTGAGCGGTTGTCCAGTCCATTCGTAGGGTACGGAGTTGCTGGTGCCAAGCGCAACGCACAAGGAATTGTTGATTGCTGTCCTCTGCTTCTTCGGGGCGTATTCCGGGTGCGCCAGATGGCCACGAAGAACGCACATCTCCCACCAGCCCAATGAATGCCTCCACTTCGGCTTCAGTATCGAGATTCTCGAGGACATCACTGGCCCACCAATCCACTGAGTAACCTGCAGGAACCAAGCGCTTGTTGTTCTCCATGAACTCGCCGTAACCAATCACCAATTCGCCATTGTCCCAAACTTGTTTCACGCGACTGCGCAGTTTGGAATAACTTCCCGGGTCATCGACGCGAATGAAATGGCCGTCATCCAAAATCACCCACGGGCCTTCTGCCTCATCGCATGGCGTGATGGCACAGGCTTTACCGGGACGCTCAATTTTCATTTGCGTCCCGATGGTGATAAAATCATCCAAGGCGAGCATGGATGCGGTGTTACAGGATGCTGCTGCGAGCCCAGACGGACGGGCGCGCCCGTAGCGAAGACGAAAGCCACCTGCTTGAAGTGGACCACCGAAAACCGGCCGACCCGCAATGATGTCCTTCATGAATTTTGTAATTGGCTCGACTTGTTTGCTCTTGAAAGCGGTCGGAGAGTCGTCGTCTGATTCCTTCCCCCGAAGCGCAAATTTCGTGATGAAGTCCCATCCAGGAACCTGCAATCGTTCCGTATGCTTCTGGATTTTTGGTGCCTTCAAACACATGCCTTCTCCGATGACAAGGAGCACTCCACCACGTATGCGGGCTTCATCGATGTTGCGTACGTTACCGTACCCTGCGCATTCAATGCGCTCGGTTGATTCACCGTTGATCATCACCGGACAAGCACGAACGATTTCGTCGATTTCATGAGGTGGTGGGCGGTATTGGAGATTGCCTCGGTAAAGCCCGAATTCTTCTTTGACGCGCTCGACTTCTGGATCGGTTGGTTGGTAGTGCCCCACATTCAATTCGCGACGGATCATGTCTGCGATGAGGACTGCAAGGGCTTGCGCAGTACCTCCAGCAGCTCGAATCGGGCCCGCGAAGTGAACGGAAACGAATTGGGAGCCATCGATGTTGTTGAGCAAGCGCACTTCGCTGATTCCCTCGAGGGGAGCCACGAGAACGGCTTCGGTCAAGACCGCAAGGCCGACACGAAGCCCCACGTCAATTGATTTTTCCAAATCAAAACCCTGCTCACGGAAGCCTCTTGAAACGGATTGAGCGATCAAAATTGAAGTTGTTTCACGGTCGTGTTCTTGAAGCAATTTACGGATATCATCAGCTACTTCGTAGCCTTCCAGATGTTCAACCAGGAGTTTTTCGGTTCGCCCTGCGAGGTCGGAGGCACGAGGAATCTCGACGTAATCCCGCGGGTCAAAGCCCAATGAGCGGGCCTGTTCAGCGATTCGATAAGCATCATCAGCATGTTCGTCCAACCATGTATGATAGGATTCCATTTCCTTTTCAAGGCGCGGAATGTCAAGGCCAAGCAAAGGGTTGTGCTCGGCCAATGATGCTCCTGCCTTCCCATCGGTCATGCTGCTTCACGAGTTCTTGTGAGCGACCCTTTATCATGAAAGCGGTGAGGCTTTCTGGAGGTGCTTGGGAGCAAAACGATTGGAAGGTTAAGGAAAGTTCATGTCATGCGAGCCTAAGGATTTCGTATGGCTGTTCACGAGAACGTACGAAATCATCCCGAGTGGGGGCGTTTGGCGGCATTGGTTCATGAATTGGCCTTCCTCGACGGAGGAGACGATGCTGCGTTCACACTTGCCAGCGGCAGGCAATCACGTTGGTTTTTTGACACCAAACCCGTGATGATGCATCCCGAGGCTGGTTCGATTCTTGGTTCGCTACTCAACATGAGAATCAGCGAACTTGGAGCAGACTTTGTTGGTGGACTAGAACTTGGAGCCGTGCCACTTACTGCGCTGGTGATTGGTTCTTCAGAAGCAGGTCCGAACCTCCGAGGCTTCATGGTTCGCAAGAACCCCAAGGGACGAGGGGGTCGGAAAACAAACAACCCTGCGGGAATTGAAGGGTCATCTCTGGAAAAGGGAGGGTCTGTTGTCATCGTTGAAGACGTAACGACAACGGGTGGGTCTTCGATTAAAGCCGTTGAACGAATCCATGCTGATACGGACTGCAATGTCGTTGCTGTCATCAGTATTTTGGATCGCGAAGAGGGGGCTGAGGCAGCCTTCAACGAAGCAGGTCTTCACTTTGAGAGCCTCTTGACACGTTCCGATATTGTGGACCTCTGAGGCGATGAAATGCACCGGATCATTTCACACGATGAAGCAGTTCATGCAGCCCTCACCGAGTGCAGCCAAGATCCTACAGCGCCCAAAGGCATGGAATTTCATCATGCAAAGGAAGGACGTCCCCTTTCGACACCATGGCAAGTCGCCACCATTCGTTCGTTGATGCTCACGGAAACAAATCTGGCCGAAGGTTGGCTCCTCGATTGTGCCTGCGGGAGCGGCATTCAACTCATCGCTCACGCTTCGGTGTTGAACCGTAATGCCGTAGGAATCGAACTCGATGAAGAGCGAGCGATCGCCAGCGCTATGAATTTCCTCACCGTCGCACAGCACCAAGACGCAGCGACCCTTCCATGGTTTGCACAAAGTCGAATTTTAGTCGGCGATGGAACCGATGCCGCAGGAGCCATGGAGGCTTTGGGCCAAGAAAACGAAGCGGGTATCGCCCTGCTTCACATCGACCCGGCACGGCCTCGCAACAGCCGCACGCATGACTTGAGCGAGATGCAACCGCCTCTCGATCAGGTCTTCCAAGCATGGGCTCCATATTTTTCTGAACACGAAAAGGGACCAGCGCTCTTGCTGGACCTTTCACCCCGCTTGACCAACGAGCAGCGGATGGAAGTCGAAGCATTGGTTGATGCCGTCTGGCCTCAACTCCGACGAACATGGGTGTGGACCTCTCGTGGGCGAGGCCGAGTGGATCGTTTGGCACTCTGGCTTGGAGCAGCAGCCCTTGGGTCGGATTTGCGCCGCTTTGTGCGAGTACCTCCTCAACTGGGTGACGGCGCACTTGTCATCTCATCGACGGATGATGGTTCTTCGCTTGAGTGCCTCTTCCACCCTCCAAAACGTGGCGAATATGTCAGTATTCTTGATGCAGCCCTCATCGAGAGCGGTTTAGCAGAGTCCTGGCTTTCGGAGGTCTCAACGGAAGTCATGACCCGTTGGGCCGTCATTGAAGGCCGGCGCCCACAACTGCACCACCTATCCCCGTTGCGACTGAGCCAAGCGGACAACTTGCTGGTCCAAGCCACTGGGAAGGTGGTTGAACTGCTTTCGTTCGACCTTGACGATTCGACCGTGGACCAGGTTGTTGAGGCAGCCCTTGAAAACAACATGGCTTCGGTTAAAATTCGCATGGACACCCCGCCGGAAAAACAGCCACGGTGGCAAGGTTCACTCGACCGACAATTGGCTCGGCGGCACGGTACGAAAGAGGGTTTCTTGGTTCGTCACCCGGGTAGAGATGTGCTTCTGTTGTGCGTTTGCCATTCTGAAAGTTTCTAAAACGCGTCATTTCAAGGCTCCTTTCGTGGCTCAGTGGCGCGAAAGTCATCATCGCGGTCTTGATATATGGGAGGTTGGTCGGAGGGATGCTTGACACTGTAAGTGTTAACCTTGAGTTGAACGATATGGCACGACCGAAGGATGAGGACCTTGGTGATGATTTTTCATACATTTTGCGTATGGCTGACACCGACATGGACGGCTTGAAACCACTGGCAACTGCGCTCACATCCGTGAAGGGTGTTGGGCAGCGCACAGCGGTTCAAATTTGCAAAAACACAGGCTTTGACCCTTTCCGACTTGCTGGATTCCTCAACCTCGAGCAACAAGAAGAACTGCGTGTGGCCATTGAATCCTACGCAGAGACCGTTCCAGTTTGGATGCTGAACCGTCAACGCGACCTTGAAACTGGCAATGAAATCCACTTGACCGGCCAACAAGTTCGCTTTACTCTTCAAGACGACATCAACCGTCTTCGTACCATGAAGTGCTACCGCGGCGTTCGACACGCCTCGGGCAACAAGGTCCGTGGACAACGTGGACGTTCAAACGGCCGTGGTGGCCTGACACTCGGTGTGAGCCGAAAGAAGGAATGAGGGGGCTAAATCATGGGAGAACCAAAGTTTTCACGACCAAAGTACGACACGCCATCCCATCCTTGGAAGGCACAGCGTATTGAAGAAGAACATGCAATGCGAGACAATCACGGTCTCAAAAACATGAAAGAGATTTGGAAGGCCAAGTCTCAACTCCGTCGCCATCGACGCCAAGCAATGCGCCTCATCGGTATGGTTGATACCACCGAAGGTCACGGCAAGCGTGAGATGGAAGACCTCCTCCATTCACTTTACAGCAAAGGATTCATCGAATCCAATGCTGAACTTGGTGACATTCTTTCACTTTCCACTGAAGATGTGCTCTCTCGCCGTCTGCAAGCACAAGTCTACTACAAGGGACTGGCATGCACCATGAAGCAAGCACGTCAATTGGTCGTACACGGTCAAATTTGCATCGGTGAACAAAAGGTCACCATCCCTTCCTACCCCGTATCCCGTGATGAAGAAAACGAGCTCCGCTACCACCCTTCATCCGACCTCAACAACCCTGAACATGCGATTCGAAAGGCCATTGAAGGACGTCGAGAGATGGCTGAATATGCTGACGATGAAGTCGATCCGGTTGCTACACCAGAGTTCGCTGAAGAAGTGAAGGAAGCAGCAGAAGCATCCAACGAAGCAGTCAAGAAAGGAGGTGACGAGTGATGTCCCGCAAGGCTATCGTCAACATCTTCAGTTCCTACAACAACATCTTGATGACAGCTACCGACCTTACCGGTGCCGAAACCATCACCACCTGCAACGGTGGCGAAGTGGTCAAGGCTGGAAAGGACAAGGGTGGGCAATTCGCTGCTACTCGAGCCGCAGAACGCATGGCTGATGCTCTTCGAGACAAAGAGTTCAACGAACTCATCGTCAAGTACCGCGCCCCTGGTGGTAACCAATCCAACAATACCGGGCCTGGCGCTCAGGCTGCTATCCGCGCTCTTACTCGTGCTGGCATGACCATTACACGAATTGAAGATGTGACACCAATCGCACACGACGGCACCAAAAAGAAAGGTGGACGACGTGGACGACGTGTCTGATGAATAGGTGATGAAGATGAAGACCGAAATTGTAGAAGGATGGCCACAAGGTCACGAAATTCGAATTCTCATCAGCGAGACTGATTCTTCCCAAGTGAATGCAATCCGTCGAGCACTCATTGCTGATGTCCCCAAGTTGGCCATCACGCGTGTTGACTTTTCACAAGGCGTGACGCAAGACAACAAAGGCGAAGTTGTTGAATCTGTCAACGCACTTCCCGATGAAGTCATCGCTCACCGACTGGCCATGATCCCAATCCCAACCAACCTCGATGAAGGTCTTGTCTTCCCAGAAGACTGTGACAACTGCCGAGATGTTGTTGAAAAGGACAAAGGGTGCCCCATGTGCCAAGTCCTCTACACGCTTTCTGCCCGAGGCCCTTCATCCGATGCTGAAGAAGAACTCAAAACTGTTTTTGCTGGCGATATCACAACCATCTCCGACCCTGTCTTTGACATTCGTGAAGAACACAAGCAAATTCCTCTAACGGTTCTCTCCAAAGGCCAATTCCTTGAATTCTACGCATTTGCCGTTCTTGGCCGAGGCCGTGACCACGCCAAGTGGTCACCCGTTGCCGCTGTTGGATTCCGTCCTCAGCAAATCGCTGTCCTCAACAAGCCAAAGAAGGCCAATGTGCTCTTCAACCTCGGCTTGACTACGACCGACGGAACCCCAATTGACGCCAAGTTATTTGGAAAGGACAAGAAAGTCACCAACATCAACCACGTGATGGACCTTGAGAAGGCACTTCACCAAGTTGGAGCCGGCACAGGACGTGACGGCGACTTTGACCAAGCCATTACCATGGAGAAGGTCGATGGTTCCTATGTCTTCGCTTACGAGACCGACGGAAGTCTTGACCCTGTGACTGCCTTCAACATGGCTCTTGATGAGCTCAGCACTCGCTTTGACAACCTCAGCGAAGACCTTGCATCCGCTTTGGCTTGATTGCAAAGCACGCAGGCTTCTTGAGCAAGGATGTGCTCTTCGCGCATGATGGGCAACACGACTGAGGTCTGCGTCGGCGGACACATCACCTTGTTATTCTCCATTGACACCTCGGCACGCCTGCCAAGAAACCAAGGGAGCAGGGGAGCGGGATTTACCATTGACCATGGTGTAAATCTCAAGGCTCAACTCTTCAAACATCACGATAGGTCTCTCCCCGAGAAAATGAACGGTATTGTCCCAGATGCTCGACAAAAAACGGGACGCCCCGAAGAAAGTGAAATCAGCATCGTCGACCGCCGTGGCGCCCACATTGAACAAAAATCACTCTACGAGGACATGATTGAAGCATGCCGCCATGCCCGTCTTCTACGAGAAGATGAATCACTTCATGTTGAGATTGCTCTCGACTGTCCAAGAAGTCAAGGATTCGGGATGTCTGCCTCAGGGCTGATGGCCTTGGGTCAAGCTATTGAGGCATTGACGGGGCGGGGCGTCGCATCACAATACCTGAAAATCGCGCATCGGATTGAACGACAACACGGTTCAGGACTCGGAGATGTCCTTGGCTGTTCGGTGGGAGGCGTTGAGTTACGAATTCAACCTGGAGCCCCAAGTTGGCCGGGACACGCCGTTAGTTTTGATGCACCGACGCCCGTGCTTTTGATCTGGGAAGAATCTGAAGCAAGGCATACCTCAATCTACATCGATGATGAACAATGGCAAGCCTCCATCACCAAAGCGGGCGATGCATGTGTGGAGGTCTTGGCTCAAAAGCCGTGGTCTGTGAAACAATGGCCTGAACTGTTGAAGCAATCCCGATTGTTTGCAGAAGCCTCGGGCCTCTTTGAAGAGCCGGTTCGAGCGCTGGTGTATCAAACGGTGATGGACAGCATGCTTGAACTCAATGTTCAGGGAACCTTAGCGGCCCGATTGTGCATGCTAGGGAACTCTGTCGTAGTATTGCCCCGACGCCTGGATGAACCGCTTGATTCGGAGTCATTGAAGCAGCTTGCAGACGTCATTGAAGCGCGTGGCTTGCACGTACTCATGTCGTCGATCTCACCAACTGTTAATCCGATTCAAGGCGCGCCAAATCAACTGGACTCGCATCGAGCATGAGCACGCCGGGCATGTACAGATTTTCACTGAAGCCGTGTCGGAACACGATTGCTCCACTTCCCCACTCATCGATATAACGGTTCATTTGTTTACGCATTTTTTTGCGTTGAAAATCAACATCGGCTCCGTAGAAATGTTTCGCATCAATCCAAGCAATCGGTTCGCCGTTGATGTATACGTGGTCGAGAAAGAGCAAGTCTGGGGTACGAATTGGGCGGCCGTGTTCGGCCTTTTGCTCTTTGACCATCTCTGGTTGACGACGAAGGCGGACTCCTTTTTGCTCAAACCAATCAGCGAGGATGTCTTCGAACAAATCGGCTCGGACTTGAACCTCGGATTGGTCTACATTTGAAACTCGGTCGGCCGCTTCAGCGGCTTCAAACTCTTCACGCTCTCTGGCCTTCATCGAGGAAGGTTCACGAAGACTTTCTTTGATTTTCTTCTTCGACCACCCAATGGCCTCAAGCACCACGCGAAAGATGTTCATGGGGGGAAAGTCGTAGCGTTGTGACAGTTCGATGATGGATGTTCCTGCACGGTAATGTCGAGCGAGTTCTCTGCTTTTTGACTTGAGACGTCCATGCGAGTAAACGGTTTTTTGCTGTAGCAGGGCTGAACGAAGCGAAAGCGCCTGGTCAAGCGTCATGTTCTCAGCGTCAACAAAAGCTCCGATTTCATCAACGCGTTCGTCCTCAAGCCAACCAAATTGCCCTCGTTGAACCACCTCACCCGCTACTTTTTCTTCCGTTGAAAGAGGTACAGGATTCAATTCCCATTTAAAATCAAAATGTTTCGGAGCCTCCACCGATTCTGGGAAGGCCATTGGTGGAGGTGAACGTTGAAAACGGGCTTCGGCTCGTTCATTCATCGTTTTGGCTTCCGCTGCCGACCGTTCAACAAGGTGAGGGCGAGATGGCCCCCCGTATCGTTTTGGTCGTGACGAGCGCCGTCGGGAGGAGTTATTGTTGTTTGAGGGACGACCCATGATGCCTTGTTGAAGGCGACACTCAATGAAACCTCGCCTCAGTTACAAAAATTATCTGCCGCGAGCAATTATTACGGAAAAGCGTTCTCATCACATCATGCGCATCCTCGTATGCACCCTGTTGACTGGCCTCATGCTCTGTTTGAGTTTCGCCCATACCGCTACGTGGGTGACTGAAGAGGAATATCTCATCGATGAAAGTGTGATGAAAAGTACGGAAAACAACACGACAGGATGGTTAGCCGGTGCGGGGGGTTTGAGTGGAGAGTCGATCAGCAGCCTCATTCCGCTCAACGATGGAACTATGCTGGTCGTTGGCTCGTTTGAGCAAACCATTGATTTTTATGGAGACGTTCCTGGTTTTTCGAGCAATGATTCTTTGTTTGGAGAAGATATGTTTCTTGGCTGGATCGCCGATAACGGCAGTTGGGTTCAAACGTCATCCGCAAGCAGCACTGGCCTTGACTCAATTACACATGCCGGCCAACTCAGTGACGGAAGCATCGTCGTTGCTGGTATGTACTGCGGCATGACGCTCGGTGATCCATGCAACCTCACGTTGGGCGAATTGGACCCGCTCAACAAGTCACAGGATGACCATGAAGACGGCGTCTTTGTAGCAGCCATTCAATCCGATGGGACTTGGCTTTGGTCCAAAGGATTCTCCAATGAATTCCAAATGGGCGTAACCGACCTCATGGTCACAGAAATGGATGAGATCCATCTCGCTCTGCTCCATCGCGGGGAGTTGGTTTCGGGCAACGTCAGTTCACCGGGAAGCCTCACTGAAGAACAAGTCGCCGTTATTGGTATGGATTCTACGGGACAACACCTCTTCATGCACAACGTCTTTTCCCCCCAACCCATTGAAGATGCTACGGCACTTTGTGCTGACGGATTGGGCAACCACTACATCGCTGTGACCTATCTTGAAGCCGTTATCTTTGGAGACGGTGAAGTGGAAGGTACGCTCGGAGACGGGGCGAACATTGGAGTGGGTCAATACGACAACAGCGGATGGATTTGGTCGACAGGAGCCGCGGGCCCGGCCGATGCCTCGGTTGCAGACTGTCAGGGGCATCTGGCGGGCGGAGTGACCGTGGTTGGGGACTATCTTGGGAACATGACTTTTGGTGAACTTGAACTCCAAGCAGCCGTATGGATTGACTTCTTTGAAGCGCAGGTCTCATCAATGGGAGCCTGGACTGATGTGAGCGGCTATGGAGGCAACGGTGCTGACCATGTGACTGCCCTTCACCTCTCGGCGCAAGGCGATTCACTCCTTCTGGGAAAAACAACGGGTAGCATCACCTTTGGTGAATTCGACCTCACTGATATTGACGGCATCAATGACGGGAATCACTACGACCTCTTCCTCGCCAAACACCAACCTGATGGGACATGGGATTGGGCAGTGTCCGCTGGCGGTAGTGGAAATGACCTTCCAAGTGCACTCTCAATGAATTCAAACGGTTCACCCGTGGTGGCCTTCAAATCAAATGCTGACAGCACCTATGGCAGCCATGACTTTGACCAACGGAATAACTACGACATCGGTATTTGGATGTATGAAACCGACCTTGACGCTGACGGAATTCTTGATGGAGTTGACAATTGTCCGAAGATACCCAATACAGATCAGTTGAATTTCGATAATGACCCCTTCGGCGATATCTGTGATGACGATGACGACGAAGACGGCATCATGGATACTTCAGACGATTGCCCCTTCGGAGACATCGGATGGGGGTCGAATGCTCTAACCGACCATGATGACGATGGATGCCGTGACCTCACTGAAGATTATGATGATGATGAGGATGGCGTTTTCGATACCGATGACCTCTGCCCGCGCGGCCCTCTTGGTTGGGTTTCGACTTCTGAAAATGACATTGAAGGCGATGGATGTTCTGATGAAGACAACGATGGCGATGGTTTTGTCGACCAGCAGGACAATTGTCCAGATGTTTCCAATCCAACACAAACAGACCTCGATAACGATGGAATCGGTGACGCCTGTGACCTTGACAAGGACGGCGATGGCATCAACGTCCCAGATGACAAGTGTCCACATGACATCAATCCCTGGCAGTCAGATATCACCAACGATTACGACCAAGACGGATGTTTGGATGCAACCATGGATGAAGACGATGATGGTGACGGGGTTGATGATAGCGATGATGGGTGTCTTTTGGGAGAAAAGGGTTGGGCTGCAAACGCTTCTCAGGTCGACCATGATGGCGATGGGTGTTTGGATGAAACCGAAGACAAGGATGATGATGCTGACGGAGTCTTGGATACCAACGACCGTTGCCCACGAGGATTCATCGGTGTGGCACAAACGGGGCAGGATGGCGATGGCGACGGATGCATCGACGCTGTTGAAGATGATGATGACGATCAGGACGGTGTGCTTGATCCGCTCGATGTCTGTCCAAATTCAGACCCTGCCGACCAAATCAATTTGAACGGTTGCAGTCAATTCCAGTTGGATGATGACGGCGACGGTGTGTTCAATGCCTTTGATTTCTGCCTCAATACGGCGACGAATGTCATCGTTGACCAGCAAGGCTGCCAAACAGGTACAGTCACGCCGTCCAGTCAAGATGACGATGGGGGGATTGGTCTAGCAGGATACATCTTCATCATTGCCGGGCTGGTTCTCCTTTGGGCCTTTGTGAACGGCAATCAACGAGTAGGGCCACGTCTGCCGCCTTCAAACCAAGGAAAGGTGGCTCCTGCCATCAGCACGACCGTTTCGCAAAGCGAAGAATGATCACAAATAGACGACAGCGGGGGAAAGCGGCATCGCTGAGCCTGCCCGTCCGGTAGTGTCTGCTTCGCCCTCACCTTCGACAACATGGACGTTGTTGAGGTCCAGTTCGGCGGCGATAAAATCACTGGCCGCAGTAAGAACTCCTTCTTCGTCAAGTGTTGAACAAATGACTTCGCGAGACGTATCGTCCCACTTGAACACCTGCGGTAGCATCTTCTTGCCCCAAAAGCCCATGATTTCGCCCATACGTTCACCCTGAGCAATCGGCATTTCTTTGAGCAGGGGCATGAATTGTTTTGGATGGCCTCCTTCAACGATAAAATTCAACGCTGCCTGAGCTAGCCTTCGTTTCCACGACGGGCTCACCACGATGGTTGCCTCACGAGCGGGTTGTCCGAGATGACGTTCGGCAACACCCTTGATTTTGCGAGCTTGTTCAAGGAAATCACGTATGTATTGTTCTCCAGCGAGGTTCACCTGTGCCTCAGTCGTAGCGTCGCTCGGGAGTGGCATAAGGCTTGATGACACAAAACCGTCTGTTGAAGCGATACCTTCCCACCATTCTTCGGCAAGATGAGGGGTTGAAGTTGAAATCATTTGAGCCCAAACGGGAAGCATCTTTCTTGCGATGTCTCCATTGAGACCACCTCGGCGTGTGTACCAATTGATGTCCTTGATGATTTCAAAGTGAGAAATCTCAACAGCCCGACGAAGGTCATAATCCTCCATTGCAGCAATAAATTCACGGCGGCGTTGCTCAAAACGTGCTTCGAGCCATTCGTCCATTGGACCTTCGCCCCCATCCCATTCAGCCAAGAGTTCTGGAATGCCTTGCAATTGCAAAACGACGCGATGGTTCGCTTCAAGGGCGGTGTCTGACCAGTCCATACCTGCGGTAGGATTGGCTGCGAAGAGAATGAAAAGGCGAACTGTATCTGCTCCAAAACGTTCAATCATGTCTTCGGGAGAGACGGTGTTCCCAGTTGATTTACTCATTTTTGCCGAACGTGAGCCGAGTTCCTTGGCGCAATGAGGGCAGGGGGAGCCGACGGCGTGGTCAACGGTGTGGGTTACGCCACAATCTGCACAATAGGGGGCCGCCTTGTTGACCATCCCTTGACAAAGTAACTCATTGAAGGGTTCATCGATGGTAGTGAGGCCCATATCGCGAAGTGCTTTGGTCATGAATCTCGCGTAGATGAGGTGCATTTGTGCGTGCTCGATGCCTCCACAGTAGAAGTCGACTTGCATCCAATGGTCGGCCATTGCTTTTGCAAAGGCTTTCGTACCGTTGCTGGGGTCCGTGTAGCGTAAGAAATACCATGAGGAATCGATGAAAGTATCCATCGTATCGGTTTCTCTGCGACCATCTTTTCCGCATGTCGGACAGGGTGTATGGAGGAAAGATGTTGAGGTTTCAAGAGGGTTGCCTTCACCAACAAAGACGACGTCTCGGGGCAATACTACGGGGAGGTCTTCATCTGGAACGGGAACGGTTCCACAATCATCGCAGTAAATCACGGGGATTGGCGTGCCCCAGTAACGTTGGCGGGAGATAAGCCAAGGGCGCAATTTCCAATTCACCTTTTGGTGACCGCGCCCGGCAGCCTCCAATGCTTCACATACAGCATCTCGTGCATCCTTACCATAACGCCCGTCGAAACCCTCAATTGGACTGTTGACCATCCATCCGTCGTCCACTTCGGCTTTCTTGAGTTCACCATCGGATGGGCCGTTTTCCTCCATTACCAAAACACGACGGATCGGGATGCCGTATTGGGTTGCAAAATCAAAATCCCGTTCATCGTGAGCGGGTACGGCCATTACTGCACCGGTACCGTAGGTTGCGATCACAAAGTTGCCAATCCAGATCGGTATTCGCTCATCTGTAAGCGGATGAATGGCATAGGACCCGGAGAACATTCCCTTCTTCTTATTCATGTTCTTAATTCGGTCGAATTCAGCCATGCTTGATATTTCATCGTACAACATCTTCCATTCGCCTTCATGCTCTGTTCCTTTGACCAACCTTTCAGCCAAGGGATGTTCCGGAGCCAATGTCACGAAGGTGGCCCCGAAGAGTGTATCTGGACGCGTGGTGAACACTTCGATGGTTTCATCGTGGCCTTCAAGGCCAAATTGGATGTTGGCACCCTCTGAGCGGCCCAACCAATCTCGTTGAAGCGATTTGACATTCTCTGGGAAATCAATGGTATCTAATCCGTCAAGAAGTTCTTGGCAATATGCTGGAGTGTCAAGGAACCATTGGTTCATTTCTTTTTGTTCAACCGGGCCATTGCAACGCCAGCAACGACCTGCCTTGACCTGTTCGTTGGCAAGGACCGTATTGCAGGCCTCACACCAATTCACGGGTGCGTGTTCACGACGAGCAAGTCCGTTTTCCATGAACTTCGTGAAGAACCATTGATTCCATTTGTAATAGTGAGGGTCATGGCTCTTGAGCACACGTCCCCAATCGTAAGAGAACCCCATTCGTTTGATCTGCTCGGTGATGGATGCCATGTTTCGCTCTGTAATTTCGTGGGGGTGACCTCCCTCGGCGATGGCTGCGTTTTCGGCAGGCATCCCAAAGGAGTCAAAACCCATTGGATACAGGACGTCAAATCCCATAAGACGCTTAAATCGGGCAACTGCATCTCCGATGGAGTAATTTCGCACGTGCCCCATGTGCATTTTCCCTGACGGATAGGGGTACATCTCGAGGCAATAAAAGGAAGGTTTTCCTTCGGTAATGACGGCTTCAAAGAGCGAGGCGTCAGACCATTTTTTTTGCCAAGCGACTTCATCGACGGGTGTTAATTCGCTTACCATTAGCCTTCACCGCCCACTGGACATCTTCCCCCACTGGACAATACGCTATGAAATCCCCGCCTCAAGCCGACTGATAGCGAAGATAATCAGGGATTAATCACGTGGGAAATCTTCGCTCGTTTCAAGGAGGAAAATGGCCTCTCTGGTGAGCTTGTATCGGTTTTTCACGCCCATCTTTCGGCGTTCGACGAGCCCGTACTTCTGCAGTGTTCGAAGATGATGAGAAATCAACTGCTGGCTCTTTTCAAGACGCTTTGCTAACTCTGCTTGAGTAGGGAATTGTCCAAGGTCGCCGTCACGGTCGAGAAGATTGAGGATTTTTCCTTGCAGACTGTTAGGGTCGGGGGAAAGGGAAGGGACGGGTAAATCATCTTCGTTGGTGTTGGGGTGCAACTGATTGGTCAGCGGGTAATAGCGCACCAGGCGACCATCTTTCTTTCGCCAAATATTTTCTTCTGCCTCAAGGATTCGAAGATGGTGTGTGATCTGGCCATTGCTCATCTCAAGAGCGCTCATCAGGGCTCTGAAATGGCAGCCTGGGTTCGCTGTCAAGTACCCCATCAAACGGCCACGCTGATAGCGCCCATCCGTGGTTTCATGAGTCTTGCCAAGCAGACCGAGGAACCACAGCCCAGCAAGCGTTGAAGGGATGCGTAGGCTTTCGTTGGTCGCCGTCACGGCAAAGATCATGGACAGAAGAGAGACGGTCACAATCGCTGACACAGCGGGAGCGACGAGGCCAGGCTCGTCTTGCTCTATTGCGATGATTACAGCATCCTCTTGTGCTGATTCGTCGGTGGATTCTGTAACGATCGTACGTTCAAGTTGAACCTCTACCAGAGCGACAGAGGGGGCGTTGAATGTTTGGCATGCTGGTGCAGCGGCTTCGTTGTGAACAACATAAAGCCCTTCCATGGAGGATTGTGGAGTCCACGATGGTAGCGTGCGAGCGTTGGCGAGCAAGTAGGTTTCATCAGCGTCTTCGAGCATCCAACATGTCCCAGATTCTGTCAGGAGTCCAATCCATTGGCCCGTGATTTGATAGGTTTCTATCGCATCTTCGACCTCAACCTCTTCTGTTGTTTCTTGGTACGCTGTCGACCATGTGAAGTCAAATGTTGTGGTGGTTCGAGGAGACGATGTCAAATGAATGTCCAATGTATATTCTCCGTCGGGCAAAATGGCTTGACCTTCTTGAGTCATCTGCACCGACAGCTTTTCAAATTCAACAACACGCTCGCCCGTCAAAACCAATATCTTGCGTCCATCATAATCCCCACACATCGTTTGGAACCTGTGAATGGAGGTTTCATCTTCGTCGCTAAAATCAACTTCAAACGAGCACGGATTAACCATACGGATGTAACGCTCTTCTCCGGTATTGTCGAGTGCGACTTCAACTTCAAACCGGTCGTCGTCCGTCCACGTCAATGTGGAATCGATGTTCAAACCTTCGTTGGTCGAACAGGGATTGTCCATAATGTCTGCAAAGCGTAGCGTCGTACTGTCCGATAAGCCGTACTCGGGGAGTTCGGCAACAACGGTGTAGATGCCCGGCGTCACCAAACATGCATTGCTTTGGTCGAAAGCCCATTGCGAGAGGGAAAAGCGTTCTTCACCAACGAGGTCTAGTTCCAAATCAATCGCTTGGCAGGGCTTCGTTTCACGGCTGTCGTAAACGACCTCACCAAAATCATTCAGCACCCAGTACTCCGCTTTGCAAGATGATGTAAATTCAAGACTTTGAGCACTGGTTACCGTACTTGTGAGAACCAGTTCACTCACAAAGGATTCACCCGGCCCGTAGATGGACAACTCACGGTCGTTGACTTCCAAGGCCAACGTGGCTTCGAGTGTTGATGAGGCAATGGATTGGCCTTCAACCTCAGTAGCGTACACGAAATCATCACCTGGAGAAGAGACTCTGAGGCTGGTGTTGACCGCCTCGTGGACGAGGACGTGACTCACTTGGAGCATTTCACCGGGCAAAAGGTCAGCAACCCCTGCAAAGCACGCAGGTCCGAGTTGAGAAGTTTGGCCGATTTGAATTTCAAGGAAGCACGGGGGTAATTCGGCCAGAGATATCTTGGATGCCGTCGGGTTCAATGCACTGATTTGGTATACGGCTGGTCCGCTCTGTTCATCGCTTCTGTGAGCCACTTGAACGCTGTATTCGACCTCCTCTGGGAGCGTAACAGGTGTCTGAATTTGTGCGGACATGGATTGGGTTTGACCCGTTGCAGAATGGTAGGCTTCAACGGTATATGTGCCGGATTCAAGCCATCCCTCATCGGCGTTCTGCATGGACCAAGTGAGGGCGTCAAAGGTATGGGTTTCTCCAGCAAAGAGGTCGATAGCCCTTGATTTGTCCAAGCAGGCTTCAGACCCGTCAATCAGTTGCACACCGGTACTGTTGTAGACATTGAGGACCACATTACACGATGGATCGTTGTCTACAGCCATATCGCCGCCATCGTTGACAAAGAACGGTGTGATGACAAGCGGGTTCTCAGCGTCAAACCACGTTTGATTTGGAGGGTTTTGATACTCAATTTCAAGGCGCAGGTCATCGGTTTCCGCAGTAGCAGCACCAACGAAGAGTGATGCAAGCAGCAGGCCAGAAAGCACCAGCATGCGGCCTATCGGCTTCTCGCCCATGTATTCTCATAGCCACTTCTCCCTTGAAAGGGCAGCGGTGCAATCCATGTGTGGAAGGTCACAGGTTTTCAAGGTCAAACATGGTCGGGATAGCTGCTTCCTGTTCGGCCTGTTGTCGCAATTCATGTTGCTTCCATTCGGGAAGTCCTTCGGTTCCTTCCCATCCAAGCGATCGTGCTTCGGCATAATTCCCTTCAGCAATGTAGTGCTGAATCCAAGCCTGACGACGTTCTTCTTCCTGTCCGAATGATTCCTGAACCATTTGTTCGTCCCGCTTTGCCTGAACGGCCTTTCGCCGACTTGCAGCCTTCGATATTTGTGCGACAAAGATGAGGGCCAATAGGAAGATAATGGCTCCACCCATGAATTGAAGGGTGCTCAAGTTTGCACTCAGTAAAGACTCCCCTTCATCTTCAACCGCTTGGAGCGTTGGGTCTGATTCAATATTGCAGGTGACCGCCGTACGGGCGCCTTCAAAGACCTCAGGGTCCCAAATACAAGGGTCGTTCAGGTCCGAGACACCATCGCCATCGGAATCAAGACATCCAAAGACATCGACCGTTGAGGTACCTGGAACCTTTGGGCATTCATCGGGTTGATATGCTGCACGGGGTAATGCGTCTTCTTCAGCATCCAAGGGCGTGTACACGGCATTATCACCGTACCCGTCACCGTCAAAGTCGTTCCACTGTGAGACCCGGAGTGGGAAATTATCCACTCGATTATAACTGCTCAAGTTATCGCCCCAGCCGTCTCCATCAACGTCTGACCACTGGCTCATGATGTCGGGGAAGGCATCGCCACGTTGTTCTCGTAAGGTAATGAACATGCCAATGTTCTCGTCATCTGCAACCGTGGTGTTGGTGAAGAAATAGTTGTCACCCCATCCGTCACCATCGGTGTCAAGCCATTGCTCGAAATCCTCGGGGAAGGCGTCGTCTTCATCTGCATAGCCGTCTAAATCAGCATCTGGGCAACCCTGTCGTCCCTTTTCAAAGGACTTGCCGAAAACATCTACGCAATCATCCCCGCTCGGCACCAGCGTGTTATCGCCATAGCCGTCACCGTCGCTATCGGCCCATTGGAAGGGGTCGTCGGGGAAGGCGTCTACGGGGTCAGTAACTCCGTCAAGGTCTGAATCGGGGCAGCCGCGTGTCGCATCATCAAAGGATTCGCCGTATTCCAGCGGACATACGTCTCCGTTGATTCCATCGGGGTTATCGCCGTAGGTATCGCCATCTTCGTCGCTCCACTGCGTGGGGTCGCTCGGGAAAGCATCACCGTTGGTGCCTCCAGGGTTATCGCCGTAGCCGTCGCCGTCCGAATCCTTCCACTGGCTGGTGTCGTCTGGGAATGCGTCGGGGTTGCTCCCGTTGGGATTGTCGCCGCGATTATCACCGTCCCGGTCAGCCCACTGAGTGGGGTCGTCGGGGAATGGGTCGCCAGCATTGGAGTATCCGTCACCGTCACGATCTGCGCACCCAATTCGGTCCACCGTTGAGGTGCCGGCTGTGGAAGGGCAATCATCGGCGTTTTGACCGCTCGCGTTGCTACCGAAACCGTCGCCATCCTCGTCACACCATTGCGTCGGGTCGTTCGGGAAGGCGTCAGCACCGAAACAATCTGCGGTTGATGCCCACCCCGGTGTGGGGTCTGAGTATCCATCACCGTCAGAGTCGAGGCATCCCAAGCGGTCGTATTGAGAATCACCCCATTGATACGGGCAGCCATCGGGTCGGTCGCTGTTTTGATTGTCACCAACCCAATCACCATCAGAATCAAGATATTGGGTTCGGTCAAGAGGGAAGGCGTCGGTTTGGTTGGCAAGGGGAAGTAAATCACCGGGCCAAGCGGAGGGTCGGTAGGAGACCCAAGAGGCGTTGTCAAAGTTATCTCCAAATCCATCACCATCGGTGTCGTTCCATTGCGTAGAATCCGTTGGGAATGCGTCACCGCTCTGATTCACATGGATTTGGTATTCATTCAGTTCAAAGAGGTAGTTGTCGCCACGACCATCGCCGTCTGCATCGACCCACTGGTCGGGATTGTTTGGAGCCCAATCACCTGCATCCGACCAGCCGTCGCCGTCGCTGTCTGGGCAGCCAAAGCGGTCTTCTGTCGACGTTCCAAAGGTAGCAATGCATGCATCGGGTTGGTAGGCGGGTTCGGGATTGTCACCAAAACCATCGCCGTCGCCATCAGCCCACTGCGTGCCTTCGGAGGGGAAGGCATCAACGACGCCATCGCCTTGGTCGGTGGAATTGTAGCCGTCGTTATCTTCATCGATGTCTGCAAACCAATAATACACGCCCTCGTCGTTACGCCCGTGAGCAGTCACAATGTGCGTGCTGTCAGGACTCCATGTCACGCCGTTAACAACCCCACACTGATTGTTATTGCCCGATGTGCAACCACCGGGCCGGGGGCCGCTAAAGGAATCGACTTGATTGCCCGAATTTGACTGGTAAACACGTGCTGTAGCGCCGTCGGCTTGATACCAATTCATGCCAGCGACGACTTGAATACTATCGCTGGAGAAGGTGGTTGATGCACACGAAGTTGAAACGGTCTTTTCCCAAATCCTCGACCATGCTCCGTTTGCATACTGATACATGTCAAAGCTTGCTGATGAGCCCTCCCACCCTCCGCACATGGAGAGATAATTTCCATCTGGAGACCATGCCAATGCATTGACAGCAGCGGGAGGATTGGTGATGGTCCATGTCGTGGCGCGAGACGTCGTGTTCACGATGTAGATGTCGCTGTTTCCTGCGAGGGCTAAATAGGCGCCATCTGGCGAGAAAGCAGCATCATAAAATCGGTCCTCACCGTTTGGATTGACGGCATAGAGTTCGGCCCCCGTGGCCACGCTGATCACGGCTACTTCGCCGTTTGTTCCGCCGTTTCCTGAGCGCCCAATGGCAACGGCAACAGAGGAACTGTCAGGTGAGAATTCAACATTGTTGACTTGGTCACCGCCCCCAACATCCACGCTAATCCTTCCGTGAAGCGACGTAAGGTTGCTGCTGTAGTAAATGTCAATGCTGTCGTCATTGCGCGCTGAAGCAATGTACTGGCCGTCGGGTGAATAGTCCACGCCGTTGACATCATTGCCCGTATTGACCGAGCGGACATTGGTCCACGTGCTGGCGTTCCAGATTCGAACGAAGCCGTCTTCGGAACCCGTTACAATGAACTCTCCGTCTGGAGAGTATTTCACACCGTAATAGTCGCTGCTTGAACTGGTCGTGAATTCGTTTTGATAATTCGGATTCCCAATCGCCCATGCGTCATTATAATCGGAAGTCCCATCGCCATCGCGGTCAGGGCAGCCATTCTTGTCAACGGTTGAGGTGCCTGCAGCCCACGGGCAATCATCAGAGCCATCTTGCACACCGTCGCCGTCTGAATCCGCCGCTTGAGCGGCGAGGCTCAACAGGGATACGAGAAATAAAAACGAAAGGAGAAAAGCTTTGTTTTTTGGAGCCAAAACCAATTTATTGGCACATGTCATGGTAATGGGAATATTGTCAGTATAAAGGGGTTTTTGGGAAGATGCTCAAACAAAACATCACCGTTCTTCACAAACACGAAGTCTTGAACACATGAAAGGACTAGCCATCACCATGGCGGGAGACATACCCAAGGTCAATGTCGCTGCCCGCGACCGGATTCTGCTCCATCTGTTCGCTAATGTCGAATGGGCTGACCGCTACCTTGTCCCTGCAGCAATGACCCGCCCGGGAATCGCTGAAGCATGTGCTCAACACCCGCCAAACGTGAGTCGGACGATGCGGCAATTGCTCAAAGAGGAGCTTGTTGAAGAGCATACCAGAGCAGTACAAGGCGATGAGCGACGGCAAAAAACATGGCAGTTGACTGGAGAGGGGCGTGAGGTCTCAAAGCAGCGCCATAACGAACTCTCGGCCACGAAGATTCTCCTGCGAAACGTCGATGGCGACTTGCTTGAAGTCAAAGCATCGGAGGCTTCTGAAGTTCTCAAAACCGAACTTACGTTGCTTCAAATTCTCCTTCACGCCCAACACGAAGGCGTGCTCACCTACGGAGATATTCGCTTCGGCAACATTCGCAAACAGGGAACTGAAGACCAAGTTCCACCTCCAGGACGGTTGACGCCACTGGTCGGTGTTCATGCCACCTACGCCAATGCACCACCAGCAACGCGCCCGGTCTACGGGCGTGACGCAGAACTTGAAAAATTGAAGACTTGGTTTGCAGATCGTCACCCCTGCATGGTCATTCACGGCATTGCAGGTATTGGAAAGTCGACTCTCGTAGCGCATTGGCTGCACGAGCACATGAAAGACGACCCTTACCTTTCGGTGTGCTGGTATACCTGTCAGCCTTGGGACCGCGCGCTTGGACTTGCAACAAGTCTGCTGCACCGCTTTGGTATTGATGAATACCATGACCCCTACCACATCATCGATACGCTCCCTCTTTCACCAGGAGCGGAAATGGACGTTGATGCGTGGAGGCGTCGCTTGCTTGCCTACATGACCGATGCAAATACCATCCGGGAACGCTTCAAAGACCAGGTCGGAGGGCCTCCTCCATACTGGCTCATCGTGCTTGATGACATCCACCATGTCAGCGAACAAGCACGTCATCTTCTCGGCTCGTTGCTGCAAATTGCGCAAAATGCTCCACTTCGGGTGGTCTTCGTTTCTCGAACGGAGATGGATGTTTACGACCGAAGGGATGTTCACATCCGCGACAGAGTCCGAGAATTGCCCCTTACAGGCTTATCGTTGAAAGCCACGGAAACATGGCTTTCCACACTTGGAGACGACAGCAAACCATCTGCAGAAGAATTCCACGCTGCGACTGGCGGCCACCCTCTTGCAATGGAATTATTGGAACTGTACGGCCAACCAACACACAAAGACTGGTTGCGTTTCCTCGACGAAGAAATCCTGCTCCGCCTGCCCGAGGGCGAACGAGAACTTCTGGCCACCTTAGCGGTAGCACAAGCGCCAGTTCCTTGGGAGACGCTCGCAACAAGCGTCGGATGGAATGGCCCTCCGCCCGAGAACATGCTGAAGCACGGACTCTTGCTTGAAATCGAGGACGGGATGTGGTTGCATGAAGCGCTTCGTGAGCGCTTGCTTCGCGATGTTGGTGATAACAAGCGCAAGCGGGAAGAGCGTCTGAATTGATCAGAAATCGTCGGCGGACATCACTTCATCAATCCACGCCAAGAGTTTCGGCTTTGGCATACCGCCGGTCTTGTTGCTGACCATGGTGCCGTTGCGGTAAATGAAGAGAGCAGGGATGCTTCGGACGCCCAATTGTCCAGCTGTAGCAGGGTTTGTGTCCGTATCCACTTTGGCCACGAGCAGTTCACGCTCTGCAGCAACGGCTTCCAAAACAGGCCCAATCGCCTTACAGGGGGCACACCAGGGTGCCCAAAAGTCAACGATAACCCATTCGTTGCCGTTGATAGTTTCGTTGAATTCGCCGTCCGTAATGTTCCTTACTTCACCCATAGGTTCACCATCTCACCGGTTCGGAAGGGGCATTATGAGGCTTTGCGCTCTCTACGATGGGCTTCATGGATGGCAACCCTCTTGAAACACCGACTTTTGCAGGGACATGAGGGAAACCATGATTATCGCACCAAGTGTCCTAACCGCTGACCTTGCAGCGCTTGCTGAAGACTGCCGTGAGGCCCTTGATGCTGGCTTGGACTGGCTTCACCTGGACGTCATGGACGGTAATTTTGTCCCCAACCTCACCTTTGGCCCTCCGGTGATTCGAAGTCTCCGCTCCGCTCTCGGCCCCGAACCAGTCTTCGATGCTCACTTGATGATCGAAAATGCTGAGCAGTGCTATCAAGATTACATCGATGCAGGGTGCAACCATCTTTCCATCCATGTTGAAGCGGTCAAACATCTTCATCGTGCAGTTACGGCCATTCGCGAAGGGGGCGCATCCGTCGGTGTTGTGCTCAATCCAGGCACTCCTGTTGAAGCCGCTCTTGAGGTTCTTTCCGAGATTGACCTCGTCCTCATCATGAGCGTCAATCCAGGCTTCGGAGGGCAGTCATTTATTCCTCAGGTCGAGGCAAAAATTCGTCAGTTGTCTCAAGCCATCGAAGCACAGGTTGCCAACGGCGGGCGTCCTGTTCAAATTCAAGTCGATGGAGGCGTCAAGTCACACAACATCGCTATGTTGCGTGAATGGGGCGTGACCAATTGCGTGGTTGGCTCAGGATTGTTCAACGACAAAGCAAACGTTGCAGAGAACCTTGATGTCATTCACAAAGCCTTGAGCGCGTGATGGAGGGGTCGCCATCCAAATTCTCGTGGTGACGCTGCTCCACCCGCTTCCGCAAAACGGAAGTCGCGGCGTTTTTGTTGACGACCACGTCCATTTACTCCGTTCGATGGGTCACGATGTTCGAGTGGTCAACCCCCTTCCACGGATGCCACGATTCGCAGAAGCAAGGCGGTCGACCATGATGGGTGTGGCCAAAGCACCGAAACGATGGCAGAAGGACGGGAGTGAAGTCCTCTCGCCTCGGTTTTTCGCACTGCCAGACCATCCGTATCCACGCTTGACAAAATTGAGTCTACGAAGGCATAGCAAAACTGTGGAAAAGCAACTTGGCTCGTGGCGCCCCGACGTCATCATCTGCCATACCTTGTGGCCCGTGGCCGTACTTGCGCAAGACCTCGCTGCTCGATGGAAGGTTCCCTGGGTGGGCATCGTTCACGGTTATGATTTCGATGTTGCACTCGAACAAGCATCGTTGAAGAACCATGTCGCTCAACTTTCTCAGGGCTGCGATGCTTTGGTCTGTGCGTCATCAAGGCTCAGTTCCATCGCCTCTACTCTTGAGTCCGTACCGCCTCGAATCGAGACCATCCCCTGCATGACCGAGATTGGGAGCGAGTGGCGGCGGGACGTGAAACCGCTTTCAAAAACATGGAAAAAAGAAGCCATTGATCTCCTTTTTCCAGCCGACCCTCGCCGACCAGAAAAAAGACACCTGCTCGCCCTTCAGACTGGAGAAGAGTTGGAGCATCGCGGATGGATTGTTGGCATCACCACTCTTCGCCATCAACCAAGGGACATCGTCTTTGACCGTATGTTGGTAGCGGACGTCACCTTGGTCACTTCAAAGCGGGAAGCAGGGCCTTTGGTGGCTCGAGAATCCTTGTTATGCGGTACACCAGTAGTCAGCGTGGACGTTGGTGAAGTGAAGGAATATTTACCCAAGGAATGGGTGACGGAAGCCAACCCGAAGGCTCTCGCAGACGGAATTGAACACGCCCTTTATCACGGGTGGACTGAGAAAACTACCGTTGAGGAAACGCTTGCCTTTTCCAACCGTGAACACGTTACCGAAGCGTGGAACGAACTGCTCTCAAGCCTTGTTTCGTGAACAAGAAGAGGGGCAGTCCAAGAAGCCACCAAGCCGTTTGAGTCATCAGGCCAACCACGATGAAAAGACTGCACAGCAGCGCCAGAGCCCAGTCGTCACGGCGTGCACTGATGAAGGCCATGTCTTCACTCATGATCCACGAAAGCACGAGCATTCCCCCCGCTGAAAGACTGCTGGCCAGTGCAGCGAACATCAATTGGTCGCCCGGGCGCTGGGGGCCATTGAGCACCAAGGACCAGCCAAGGACGACGGCGAGAATCAAGACCAACACGATGAATTGCGTAAAGCGCCATGGGTGTTGTCCCGCCATGAGTGAAGTATAGGTGGGCGTCGCAAGCAAGGTGAAACTCCACCCCAACAACAGCAGGGTGAAGATGTCAACTGCCGATACACCGTAAGTCCCATCAAAATAACTTGCTGGAAATGCCATAGGGGCAAAAAAAGCCACGACCAAATAGCCTCCGAAGAGCCCGTAGGGAAGAAGTGCGAAACACATGTCGAGTGATGCATTCAACTCACGGTGTTTGGCCAATGCCAGGCCTCGAGATTCACCAAGAACGGGCAAGAGGGCTGAACGTAAGGCAGCAGGTACGACCAAACCTGCGAGCCATGCGAGTTGAGCGACGTGGAAGACGGCTGCTAATTCCGACCCTCCGCTGGCGGCTACCATGAATTTCTCAATGCGAATAACGTAGGGGAGGATGCCAAGCGTGATGGCAAAAGGAAGCGCTGACCACATCAATGCACGAGGCGAGTCCCAGCATAGGTCCAAGCGCGACCATGCCGAAATCGAAGGGTAGATGGCTGTTTTACGAAGAAGAAAAGCAAGGGCGACAAGCCATCCTGCCGCCGCACCCATAAGGAATACGACCGTATAGGCAACCACAGAAGTACTGCCCTGGCTGTAAAGAGTAGCGTAACCAAGAACCGTTACGGTCCGTTCAATCAACTTTGAAACGGCTTCGAGGCGAGCCTCACCAAGGACTCTCAAGCCCGAGCGGGGAGCGTAGGAGGCGATGTGGGCAAGACCGATGAGTGCCGCCAACAACAGGAGTTCCGAGGGTGGAGAAATGTTGAGCAGGCGGTCTGGTTTGAGCAAGAATGCAAGGAGAATGAAGGGCAAGGCCAAGGCGCATTGCCAACGATAAATCCGCCAAAGAGCCGGGCGAACCATTTCGGGTGCTTTGGCTCCATCTCGCGCCAAGAGAGTCGGTAGTCCGAGATCGATCATCAAAAAGAGCGAAGCATAGAGGTCGATGGCTAAAACCATCCAACCGTAATGCTCGGCTAACAGGGCGTTAGCGAGAAGAATTTGGCCAAAAAAGGCAAGGACAACGGCAATCAAATCGGCACCGCCTAACCAACCTGCGTCCCGGCCGCTCGAGGGACGGCGGACGGTGGGCGTGGCGACCATAGCAAAGGCGAGGAAGAGCCACGTTCAAGACCTTGCCCGTTCAATATCGTTGTCGCTTTCCCCTCTCTTAAGGTTCAACACGCCAAACCCAAACGCTGACCGAACCGCGTTCACCTTGTTGACGGCCTTCTTGATGAATGAAAGGGGAGCGGCGGAGGGCACGCTGCAGAATGTGCGCCCGAACATCTCTGCCTTCCTGCTCGAGAGCCGCGATGATCTGGGGAGTTGTTGCAGGCCCGTTCTCTCTTAACCAGCGAACAATCCATTCTGCTTGTTCCCGAGTGGCTTTACGCTCATCACTCCATCGAGACGGGCGGGCCATACAGGAGACTGGTGGCGAACGAAGATGAAGATTTGTCACGCCTCGTCGTTAGGTTTGAGTGCTTTTTGGGGCCTTCATCATTGACGGCCTGCGTCAAACATTTCACGAAGGCTACCATCTTGGAGCATCTCAAGAGCGATGTCAGACCCGCCAATGAGTTCACCGTGAACAAAGATTTGAGGCATGGTAGGGAAATCCGACCAAGCGCAGATCGAGGGTATAGCGAGACGGTCACTGAGCACGTTCACGGAGGCGAATTCTTCTCCCAGTTGCTGCAACACCTGCGCAGCACGGTTCGAGAAGCCACACTGTGGCTCGTTGGGACTGCCTTTCATGAAGAGGACAATCGGGTGGTCGTTCACGAGGCTTTGCAATTCTTCTGGGCTCCAATTCATGGTCATCATTCCTTTTTCAGACGGCGGATGTGTACGCCTTGACCTCCGCCGTGGGGGTCAAACGCCGTGTCGCCAGAAATGGCTGCTTGGGCGGGCGTCATGCACTTGAGGTCAAGCGCATGAATGGGATGAGGGATGTGAGCTTTCATCACAGCGAGGACTTGCTTTTGGCGCTGAAGTGGGCGCATTCCATCAAAGGAATCTGAGATAATTCGCACGTGGAAATGGTCACCTGAATTGTGGAGGTCAACAACTTCTACGGTGGCGTCGGGGACAGCCTTGAGCACTTCTGCTTCAATCCATGCAGCCTCAACCATGTCTTCGCCTCAGTTATCCGAAAAGACGCTCCATCTTTGAACCTGCGCTTTGGCAAACCTCAGGCCTTACTCTTCGAGAGCCTTGAGAATGGATGCCACGCCCGTCGCTTTCTTGACCTTCAGCCAAGGTTCAATCGGACGTGTTTCAATGTCTTCTTTGAGTCGCTTTGTGCCGCCTCCACTGATGTTGAGAACGATGCAGTCATCCGCATTCACGTCACCCGAAACCAAGGCCTGTTGGAGGCTCGCTGCTGCAACGCCGCCTGGAGTCATAATGTCAATACCTTCAATGGATTCAATCAATTCACGAGCAGCCATCGCATCCTGGCGCTCAACGATGTAGGTCTGACCCTTCGAGTCCTTGAGAATGTCATGGACCGCGCCCGTTTGGCCGTAAGCGGGGCCTTTATTCATCAAATAATCAGAATAGACCTCGACATCTTCTGGGGGAAAATCGGATTCAACCAAATGGTCGCGACCCGCCTGCCATGCCTTGTGTATGGGGTGGTGTTCGACATTTTGTGAAAGATGTTGACGAGGTGCTGGGCCTTCGAAGAGACCTTCATCGATCAAACGCTGCGCCATTTCATGGATGCCGATAGGTCCGGGGCCTCCACCGATGCCTTGGAAATAATGGTCGGGAAGTGTTCCAATCGTCATGGCTGCATCAATCATCAAGCTTCCAATACCGTCCCGACGCGCCACATTGTGAACACTGCCTTCCATTTGCCATCCGGGCAGTTGGGCTGCAATCCCCTTTGCTACAGTCTTTGCATCGTAATAATCGCCGTCTTCAACGACGACCAATCGAACGCTTTCTGCAGAGTTTTCTGGCAGCGCCCACAACCGGTCGGCGTGGTCTTTTCCGACAACAACGATGAGTGGGATGTTGTCAAGACCGCAAAAATGGGAAAAAGCACGTGCGGTATTCCCTGCACTGGCACAGATGAGCCCTTTGGCACTGTGATCACGCAGACGTTGAATGGTTGGAACCGCCTCCATGTCCTTGAAACTCCCTGTCGGGCAGAGGCCGCCTTTTTCGGGCCAATAGCCGTGATAGGTCACCCAGAGATTGGAGAGCCCCATGGCATGACCGAGTTCGTCAGCCTTGTAGGTTACCGTGCCAGCAACGTAATCGTTGGCTTTCGAAACAGGCAGCCATGAGAGATATTGCCAGACACCGGGCGCATCGCTGCGCTTGAAGGGTCGGTCGTACACTGCACGCAGGAGGGCGTTGTCGGTATAGTGAAGGGTGTAGTCGTCGTTGATGAGGTCACCGGTTTTGAGGCATTGTAGTTGGTAGGTCATCGAAGTCCTCAGGCGTGGTGTTCCACTAATTGACTCGCCGCGAGGTCTTCGCTTAACTCTTTGCTCTCCGCTGTGGGGAGAGGTCGCCATTCCATGTCGTTGCTTCAATACGGTTTGCCAACCGCATAGGTTGTCCATCCCAGAGAATTGAGAACTGAGAGATCAAGCACCCTTCGGCCGTCATAGAGAAGAGGATGATTCATTTGTCCAAGAAGTTGGGCCCAGTCAAGTTCCACACAGGATTGATGAGCTGTGACCAGAACTGCCATGTCGTAGCCTTGTGCTGATTCCAGTGACTCAACCCATTCAACGTGCTCAGGCATGCCCTCCGCGCTCAAGTGTGGATCATACACGCCCACACCGATGCCTTTCTCATGCAGGGCAGCGGCGAGCGGTTCAGCCGGCGTTTCTCGTGGGTCACCGACTTCGGCTTTGTAGGACCAACCGAGCAGAAGCACCTTGGTGTTCTCAGCGGTGATCCCCGCCTTCCAGAGAATGTTCATCAGCACCTGAGCCACATGATTGGGCATCGAGCGGTTGACGGCTCGAGCGGCCGTGATGAGGCCTGCTGGAACACCAACATCAGCAGCACGCTGAATCATGTAGTATGGATCTACGGGAATGCAGTGACCTCCAACACCAACACCAGGGGTGTAGCGGTGGAAGTTCCACTTCGTTGCAGCTGCGGAGAGCACATCTTCGACATCCACATCCAATGCAGGGAAAATTCGCGCCAGTTCGTTGACCAGAGCAATGTTGATGTCGCGCTGCACGTTTTCGATAACTTTCGCAGCCTCAGCCACTTCGAGTTTGCCGACGTAGCGTACATCTTCAGAGGTCAGTTTGGAGTACAATGCGACCAGCGCCTTACCTACCTCAGGGTTTGAACACCCGATGACTCGGGCCACTTGGCGCACACCGTGGGCAGCATCGCCAGGGTTGAAGCGTTCAGGACAATAGGCAATTTCAACGTCTTCGCCAATGACAAGGCCCAATTCCTCAACGATGGGCAACCACGTTTGTGCGGTGACCCCGGGATAGACCGTTGATTCAAGGACAACAATGGTGTTGGAGCCCTTAGGAATGGCTTCAAACACGGCACGCCCCGCTGCTTCCACATAGGAGAGGTCTGGCTTGAGGTCGTTGGTGATTGGTGTTGGTACAGTAACAAGGATTGCGTCGCAATGCGGAACGGCTTCTGCAGTTGAAGTTGTTATGTTCCATCGCTCAGTTCCAGGCACAGGAACAATATCGTCAACGTCTGGATCGCCTGTTGGATTCTCTCCTGCTCGAACCATGTCCACGGTTCGCTGTGAAACATCAACGCCCCAGACCTCAAAACCAGCATCGTGGAAGCCGATGGCGGTTGGTAGGCCAACATAACCGAGTCCGACGATACCGACAGTGTCCATAGTAAATGCCCCGAGGCATGGGCTTTCAAGATAGTGGTGGATGTTGAAACCAAGAAGAGAAAATCATTCAATCTACTTTACCTCGTCGTCGCATTTATGTGTGAATAAGCCGCCCGGATAGCATGGACTCCAACAAAGAAGAGGTCCCCCTCACTCCTCTTTGGGGGAAACGGTCTTTTCTTCGGCTCCCTTTCATAGTGGCAAAGGATTTGACTCAGGCCCGACATTTGCTAAAGCTATTGGTCAAACGCGATCTTACGGGAAGATACAGCAGAGCCTACCTTGGCTACACATGGGCAATTCTGGAACCCCTTCTTCTAGCAATTGTATACACTTTTTTATTCACGATTCTTCTTGGTTCGAATGATCCTCTATACTCTGTCAAAATCATCATTGGAATCATTGGATGGCAACTCTTTGCCCGTTCAGTCACGACTTCAACGCGATCAATCAGCAGCAGCATAAATTTGTTCCAATTCGCAAGAATTCCAAAAACGGTTTTCGCTACAAGCAGTGTGTTGACAAATTATGTGTTAGCGCTGATCTCACTTTCTTGTCTGATTCCGTTCTTTTTCATACACGACCTATCATTATCCTTCCAAACATTGCTCGTGCCTGTTTGGCTGATTTTAATCTGCTTCACT
>Ga0209631_10000197_pt1 | contig 80269 bp, 81 predicted proteins | sample COG_08_FD_184752 | JGI IMG/M metagenome (GOLD analysis project Ga0209631, IMG submission 184752) | Pelagic Microbial community sample from North Sea - COGITO 998_met_08 (SPAdes) (version 2) | ecosystem: Environmental > Aquatic > Marine > Neritic zone/Coastal water | place: Helgoland, sampling... | reverse complement strand
CTGGGTATCAACAAGATTGATTTAGTTAAAAAGCCTATTTTGCTTAATCTAGCTGCATCATTATCAGATACTGGAATATTTTCAGATACCTTCATGCTTTCTGCTAAAACTGGCGATGGTATTAATGATCTGCTAGATAATTTGACAGAATTACTTCCAAATGGCCCATGGATGTATCCTGAGGACCAAATTTCAGATATGCCGTCGCGCTTGCTTGCAGCAGAAATAACTCGCGAAAAAATATATCGGCAATTACATCAGGAGCTTCCCTATGCAGTGACTGTTGAAACAGAAAAATGGGAGCAGGGTGATAATGGTTCAGCCAAAGTAAATCAGATTATTTTTGTTCAAAAATTAGGCCAAAAAGCGATCGTTCTTGGCAAAGGTGGCGCGAAAATTAAAAAGATTGGCGAACTGGCTCGTAAAGAGCTTGAAAATTTATTTGGCCACCGCGTGCATTTATTTTTGTTCGTTAAGGTTCGTGAAAAATGGGAAGATGATCCTGAACGTTACAGGGAATGGGGCTTAGACTTCAACGCATGATTAATGCCAGGAGATTGGTATTTGCTGCTGATTCAAGTTTTTATGGAGATTAATTTTCCTCGCATGATTTGTGTTGGTATTAAGAGCAAGTTCGGTAGTTGGTTTTTTTTGTAAGGCCTAATTTTTTTTTACATTATTTTATGTATTGTTAGTTTTGAAATTGATTGGTTTCATAATGTACCACAAATGTGGGTTCAACTTGTAGATGGAATGGTTTGACCAAGGAATAATATTGTCAGCGCGCAAGCATGGCGAAACATCAGCAATTATTACCTTAATGACAAAAAATCAAGGTGTTCATCCCGGTTTAGTAAAGGGAGGCGCTGGGAAACATAAGCGTGGAGACTTGCAACCAGGAAATTTGGTCGCAGCTCACTGGCGGGGACGACTAGCCGAACATCTTGGTAATTTTAGTTGTGAATTGATGAGAACCTACTCAGCTACCTTGCTCGATAGCCCCGATACTTTATCTTGTTTAAGTTCAGCGTTGGCATTGAGCCAAAGTGCATTACCTGAACGTGAGGCATATCCTATAGTTTATGAGGGCTTAGGTATTGTGTTGAATTCTTTGGACGGTATAGATTGGGCGAGCGTTTATGTAAAATGGGAACTTTTACTATTAAGAGAACTTGGGTTTGGTCTTGATTTCAGTTGCTGTGCTGCCACTGGGGTAACAAGCAATCTTAATTACGTCTCGCCTAAATCAGGATGCGCCGTATCGAGAGAAGCCGGTGAGCCATATAAAAAAGTTATGCTCGTTTTACCTAGATTCCTTTTAGAACAAGGAGTTTCAGGTTCACCTAGTGAGATTGTTGAAGGGTTGGCGCTTACTGGGTTTTTCCTTGAGAGGTATGTCTTTGGGCAACTGAACTCTATGAATTTACCTGCTGCACGGCAGAGATTTAGTGAGCGAATGCGTAAACTTCAAATGTCAATTTTGTAGCTTTAATTGTTATTTATGGCTAACCGTTCTTCTTAATTACTATGTTTTGATTTTATCAGCTGCATTAACATAAGACATTACCGAATTAGAAAATTGCCTTTCTCGCACCAGAATTTCGTTTTGACGCCTATCTACGCTTGAAACAGTCTCGCCGCTGTTTAGCATTTTCCCATATTGTAATCGAAGCGTGTTCCTTTCCACGTTTTCTCGTTTGCATTAAAAGTTGCTATTTTTATTTTCGTATTTTCGATCACCACGCTGTTTCTGTATAGCGAAACGATATCGTTTTCCTGAGAAAACACAATCTCACCACTCCCAAACAGTATTGAGATACCAAGAACGAATGTAGTGAGTATTTTTTTCATCACACTAATTCCCCCCACCCTCATGTAGATGCTTATATTAAAATGAATGTTATCTGCAATCAACTGATGACAAAAGTGGTGACAAAAAAGAGTTGTAATACTGTAACATATTGTATTTATTGGAAAATTATAAGATAAATGGCGGAGGGTGAGAGATTCGAACTCTCGATACGCTCTCACGTATGCTGGTTTTCAAGACCAGTGCATTCAACCGCTCTGCCAACCCTCCGTAATACCGTTAGAAAATTTTTTATCCGGAAAATGCTTATACACCGACGTAGAGCCTGGGTGCAATTCTCAAAATAAATGATTTATCGAAAAGCATGTGGAGGGAAGCCAGTAATAACCTCTGCTCGGTGATCGATTCTATAACCAAAAATTCGAGCCAATCTTCTTGAAAAATGGGCTAAACTAGAAGTGATTGATCGACTGAACATATTTCTTTCCCTTTCTGGGCATTTAGCTTCTATTTCTGAATGATTATAATTATCCTTGTCACCAGTTAACAAAAGCTAAATAAGGATATTATAAATTTAATTTTTTGTTTTGTGCTCAATAATATTGCTTCCAGATAGATCTACAGAGGCTCAATAATGACTACATTTTCTGACAATAATTTCGGTGATCTTCGAGTTTTTCATAATCCTCATTCTGCTTCTAAGGTTACTCCCTATGGCCAGCCTGCCAGTGCGACTATTTCTCGAGAACGCTTTAAAATAGCGATGAATGAAATTTCTAAATGGTCTGACTACGAAGCTACGCCGTTGATCAACCTTGCTGGGCTTGCTAAAAAAAATGGAATTTCTAGTCTTTTTTACAAAGATGAAAGTGGGCGCTTCAATATTGATAGTTTCAAGGCACTGGGAGGAGCCTATGCCACTGAGCGGCTTTTGTTTTCTCATATTAAAGAACAAGTTACTGGGACTACGCCAACAGTCTCTGATCTCTTGAATGGTCGATATAAGGAAATTACCAGAAAGGTCACAGTTGCTTGTGCCACAGACGGAAACCATGGGCGTTCTGTTGCTTGGGGTGCGCAAATGTTTGGCTGTAACTGCGTTATTTTTATTCACGCAGATGTTAGTGCAGGCCGTAAGAAAGCGATAGAGGCCTACGGTGCAGAAGTTCACAGGATTAAGGGAGATTATGACGACTCTATTAGGGAAATTGCTATAGCTGCTGAAAAAAATGGCTGGTTTATCGTTTCGGATACCTCATATGAAGGTTATGTTGAAGTGCCGCGTGACGTGATGCAGGGCTACACAGTTATGGTTGAGGAGGCCTTGGATCAACTTCCTAAAGGTGTTCTGCCAAGTCATGTGTTTGTTCAAGGTGGAGTAGGGGGGCTTGCTGGAGCAGTGTGTGGACACTTATGGGAAACTTTGGGTGCTGAACGTCCAAGATTTGTTGTTGTTGAACCAAGACGTGCAGACTGCTTGTATGAGAGTGCCCTTCATGAAAAGCCAATGCCTGCAAAAGGCGATCTCGAAACAGTAATGGCCGGGCTTGCTTGTGGTGAAGTTTCATTGATCGCTTGGGATATTTTATGCACAGGTGTTAATGATTTCATTACCATACCAGATTCATTGGTTGGTCCTAATATGTGCTTGCTGGCTGATGGCGTTGGTGGTGATATGCCTATTGTAGCTGGAGAGTCTGCCGTTGCTGGAATGGCTGTTGTCCTAGAAGCAAACAAAGATAAAGAACTTGCTAGCGCCCTTGGATTGGGCTCAAATTCTTCAGTCCTTATATTTGGCACTGAAGGGGCTAGTGACCCTGAAATCTATCAACAGTTGGTTGGGCGCTGTGCTAAAGAGGTCAAGTTGGCATCGTAACCAAGAAAGAGTTCATTTTTGGCCGTGGGCCGTGAAACTATCGAACGAGTAAATAGTAAGAGCTAGCCAAATTATTCCAAAAGTTATCAGGTGTGAATCTAAGAAAGGCTCATTGTATAGAAAAACGGCGAGTAGAAATTGTCCAGTTGGTGTAATGTACTGAAAAAAACCAAGCGTTGATAACTTTAATTTTTTTGCTGCTACAGCAAAGAGAACCAAAGGAATAGCGGTTACTAATCCTGCTATCATCAATAATCCGGTCAACTTTTCATTGGATGGACCATAAACTCCGGTTCCATTTATGCCTATGAAGATAAGATATGCCAGCATTGGCAAAAAAATAAGTGTGGTTTCAACGAACAGGCCTGAAAAAGAATCAACTTCAGCAATTTTGCGTACAAGGCCATAAAGCCCAAAAGTAATTGAAACTGTAATGGCGACCCAGGGAATAACACCGTAAGACCAAACAAGATTACTAATGCCCAGAACAGAGAGCCCAACGGCAAACCACTGCCAAGTTCGAAGCCTTTCTCTTAAAAAGCACATACCAAGGGCAACACTTACTAAGGGGGTAGTGAAATAACCCAGACTAGCTTCAAGGACCCGGTCATGGGCAACGGCCCAAATAAAGACAAGCCAGTTGGATGAAATCAGCAATGAGCTGAGCATTAGCGTTAGTAGCAGTTTTTTATTTTGAAATACCTCAAAGACGTTACTTATGCTACCTTTGAGTATTATTATTATTCCAAGAAAAACAACAGTCCAGACTACTCGGTGGGCCAGAATCTCAAAGGCTGGGATGGCAGACACTGCTTTGAAATATATAGGGATGGCTCCCCAAAGACTAAATGCTGCAAGGGCAGCCATTGCGCCAGTTAGGGGCTTGTTGTTCATTTAATTGAAAACCTTTTTGCGGGTGCTGTGTATTCCAAGCCAAGTATTTAAAGCTACGGATAAAATAACAACACTGCCTCCTATGAGCGCCAATTGAGTTGGTGTTTCACCTATACAAATCCATACCCATATGGGTCCAAATACCGTTTCAACTAAAGCAAGCAAGGCTATTTCGGCTGCAGGCGCGTAGCGCGCGCCACTAAGAAACAAACCAAGGCCAATGGGAACAACAATCAGTCCCATGAGCGACAAGTAAAATAAATCGCTAATGCCTACAGACATTGGTTGGGCTAAGGGTAAAGCTACTAACGTTGCTAACAGAGCAGAAATACAGAAAGCAGGAACAGTAACATCTCTCTCCTTGGCCTTTCTAATAACCACAATGTTCAGGCCTTGTAAAAAGGCAGTAAGGACAGCAAAAGAATCGCCTAGCCAGTTACCTGCATCAAACGACCCTGAGAAAATAATAAGTATGCCTCCAAAGGCCAGGGTAATAGTTACCCAGGTCCGTGATCGAACTGCCTCTCCCAAAAAAACCCAGCCAAGAACAGCACTGAAAAAAGGCATAGTCGCAACTAGAAAAAGTGTGTTTGCAACGGAAGTATTGGCCATGGCACCGACAAAAGTTAGACTGCTCATGGTCATGAGTATGGTCGAAATCCACTCCAGACGACCAAAAGCAGAAAAAATATTTAAATTATTATTTCCTCTTTTAATCAAAAGGAACGCACTTATTGTAATTCCCACGAAAATCGAGCGGTAAAAGATCACATCCCATATGGAAGCATCAGTGACCATTCTCAATAAAAGACCGTCCGGGCTGAGTATAAGCATGCCTAGTCCTGACATAATGATTCCACGACTATAGGAGCTTGTGTCTGTCATATGTTTATTGGTCCAAAACTTACAGAAATAATGGGCAGGTGATGCATGAAATAGAATATGTGCTTTTCAAATCAAGAACCCATATTCTACATATTTTATCAGCACAATTACGACAATTGCGCTGTCATGGGACGATTACTCTAAAAAAAAGTCGCAGGCTTTCACTGAAATCATACCACCTTGAACACCTATAAACCCTTGCGCTTGCAACAAAAACAACGAACTCAGATACTATAATTTGCATAAAATATATTTTGTTTTGTTTGATGCTATCTAGCTGTCTGAGATTAGACTGTTTACAATAGCCTTCTAAATTGTTTCTATGCAGCATTTCATAATTTGCCATAATTTGCCTATCGCTATATCTTTTAACGATGGATATCAACAATAAGCTCAAATTATTTTTATTTTCAGTTACATTGCTTATACTTTTACCTGAGATTTTAGTAGCACATCATGCCAACTGCCAAGATGTGCACGCAGCTGCTTATTTGGATGAGCCATTCGAACTCGCAATGCTATTTAGTCATGGGGCTGATCAAAATTGCCGCGATGAATTTGATCAAACGCCTCTGATTACCGCAACTAATGGGGCCAGTCTGAGAAGTATGAAAATGTTATTGAAGCAGGGGGTGAACGTTAATTCTCGGGATGAAATAGGTGAAACAGCGCTGACAAAAGCACTTCAAAAAATGACTTTTTTTGATATGAAGGGTGGTAAAAATTACCATCAAATATATCAAAAAATAATCAATCTCCTCGTTCAAGCAGGAGCTACAGAATAATTTTTAAATTATATCGTGTTTTTTAGCTGCTTTGGTTTTTAAACAAACATGTTTTTTTATATGTCGAAAATACTCTGGTTCTTTTTAGACCTGAGCAATTTGTTACTTGTAGCTCTTTGTTTAGGGACTATCCTTATCTATTTGCGGCCGAACAGACTTGGTCGTCGGCTCCTTAGCCTTACTGCTGTGTTGTCAGTGATTGTTGCCACACTGCCGATCGGCCACAATCTAATTGTCATTCTTGAGAACAGGTTTCCAGCTGTTCAAACACTTCCTGCAAAAGTTGATGGCATAATTGTATTAGGTGGAATTGTAAATCAAAATATAACCCAAGCGCGAGGTCAAGTCTCCATTGGTGGTGCGGTCGAGAGGCTGATATCTTTTGCCGTCCTATCAAAACAATACCCCAAGGCAAAGTTATTGTTTACAGGTGGTTCAGGAGATATTCTCAGGCAAAACATTAAAGAAGGTGATGTGGTTGAACCCTTGTTGGTCGATTTAGGGGTCGACCTAAAAAGACTTAAAATTGAGAGCAATTCACGCAACACATATGAAAATGCCGTTTTGTCTAAGCGATTAGCACAACCATCAGCTGAGGAAACTTGGATACTTATAACATCAGCATTTCATATGCCACGCTCTGTTGGGGTGTTCAGGCAAGTTGAGTGGCATGTGATCCCTTTTCCAGTAGATTATCATTTTGAAGAAAATTTAGCATTCGAGCTATCTTTCAATTTTATTGGGGGAGTAAATATACTATCTCGAGCTATTCACGAATGGCTGGGGCTTTTGGTTTATTGGTTAACAGATAAGAGCGTTACTTTTTTCCCTGGTCCAGAGACCTAAGTAGTTTTCTCCATTGCCCTTGCTGGCGCCCTATGGCAAAAAAGCATTAAATTTGACAGTCTGATTCGTTATTACTAACAGAATTGAGTGTACATAATGTTATTTGTTAAATCGTTTGCAATCAGATTTTTTTTGTTAGCGTTAACCTTATTTATTTTTGTCCCGTTAAATCAGGTCGAGGCCAAAGAGCAGCCGTTTTCAGAGTGGCTAAAGGAACTGTACGTCGAAGCTTCCCAAAAAGGCATTAGAAAAGAAATTTTGGCTTCTGCTTTGGATGGGGTTAAGCTTATACCTAGAGTTGTTGAGCTTGACCGAAAACAGCCTGAATTTAGTTTGACGTTTCGCCAATATATGGACAGGGTTGTGCCAGTCTCCAGAGTTAAGAAGGGCCGTAAAAAACTGGCGGAAAATAAAGCGTTGTTAGAAGAGGTTGGTGCAAAGTTTGGTATTCAGCCTCGTTTTATTGTCGCTTTATGGGGAATTGAAACAGATTTTGGAAGGGTTACAGGGGGCTTTAAGCTAATTCCAGCTCTGGTGACCATGGCTTATGATGGGAGACGCAGTAAATATTTCCGCAAGGAACTAATTAACGCTCTTAAAATTCTTAACGGCAATCATATTAAGGTTAATAATATGGTTGGCTCTTGGGCCGGTGCCATGGGCCAATGTCAGTTTATGCCTTCGTCTTTCATAAATTATGCAATTGATTATGATGGTGACGGTCGTAAGGATATCTGGTCAACAAAAGCAGACGTTTTTGGCTCAGCAGCCAATTATTTATCAAAATCAGGTTGGAAAGGGGGCCAAACTTGGGGGCGATCGGTTAAACTACCTCAAAATTTTAATAGCGATCTTGCCAATCTCAAAGTTAAAAAAACAATTAATGAATGGCAAGCTTTTGGAGTTCGTCGAAGTAATGGTAGCAATCTACCAGTGCGAGATTTAGTAGCTTCAATTGTTTATACCCAAGGTGTGGGTAGTGCTGCGTACATGGTCTATGATAATTATCGTACAATTTTAAAATGGAACCGCTCCACTTACTTCGCGGTTGCAGTGGGAACGCTGGCTGATCGAATAGCCGAACGCTAATTACTGTGTTCATTAACAGTGTTAAAGTTATTAACTCTCCGCATATCGAGGCGATTTCACATGATCCAGTATCGGGCACTATTTCTTCGTTTTCATATCTTGCAATTTGTATTTGTGATTGGATTAATTTTATTTCTTGGGGCTTGCGCTGAAACGCAGTTTATCGCACAGACGGTCAAGCAGGTTAGTAAAATTGACAAAAAGACTAAGTCTCCTGCTGGTAAGTATAAAATTGGCAATCCTTATCAAATCAAAGATATCTGGTACTACCCGAAAAAAGACTATGAGTATGACGAGACTGGAATAGGCTCATGGTATGGAGCCAAGTTTCATGGGCGAAAGACGGCAAATGGTGAAATCTTCGACATGAACAGTATTTCCGCTGCTCACCGTACCTTGCCGATGCCAAGTTTTGTACGTGTTACTAATCTTGATAACGGGCGAACTATGAATATACGCATTAATGATCGGGGCCCTTATGCCCATGGGCGAATTCTTGATTTATCGCGTCGAGCAGCTCAATTGCTAGGTTTTGAAAAACAGGGGACAGCAAGAATTAGGGTACGGATTTTGGCTAATGAGAGCCGTGCCTTAGCAAGAAAATTAAAAGGGGAGACTGAACTGGCTGAAGTGGGGTCACCTATTACCGTAGATAGTCTACCAAAAACAAAAGTCAGTTCCCAGATGTTGCCGGTAATTGGAAGTAACAAACAGTTGAGCCCCAAACCAGTTCCAATTTCACGGTCACCTCAACCTGCTGTGCCGCCTCTGAATAGTGATCAGTTGGCAACCCTCCCTAAAAAAGGGCAAGTTACTGTTGAGGAAGTATCGCAGCAAATTAGAATATTCATACAAGCTGGTGCTTTCTCAAATTTTGAGAATGCTAACAGGGTTCGCGCAAATCTATCTGGTCTGGGAACAGTGAAAATCTCATCTGTGCTGATAAATGGCCAAGACTTGTTTCGGGTCAGGGTTGGGCCAATGGTTTCTGTTGCACAGGCAGATAGTATGCTTGAGCGTGTATTTAAGTTTGGCTACACGGAAGCGAGGACAATCGTTGATTGACCTATTTTTCAATCTTTAAAGGAAGTTAACTCTGCGATGATGCTAAATTTTGCAACCGGCCGTATGGCCTTTGTCCTAGCTTTGTTTGCTGCTTTGAGTGTGAGTTTTGGATCTGCTAAAGCTTTTGAAACTCTGGCTAAAGAAGTGGTTTTGATGGATGCCGACACTGGTGCCATCTTGTTTGAGAAAAATGCCGATGTGCCCATGGCTCCGGCATCCATGAGCAAACTGATGACGGTTTATATTGTTTTTGAACGTCTTCGAGATGGACGTCTATCACTGGATGACACCTTCCGTATTAGCGAAAATGCTTGGCGCAAAGGTGGAGCAAAGAGTGGTAGTTCGACGATGTTTTTGGAACCTGGAAAGCGGGTGCGGATTGAGGACCTTATACGTGGAATAATTGTCCAATCTGGCAACGACGCTTGTATTGTCATAGCAGAGGGCCTTTCAGGTTCTGAAGAGGCCTTTGCGGATGAAATGACATCACGAGCTCACCAGCTTGGATTAAAAAATAGTATTTTCAAAAATGCAACTGGATGGCCCCATCCTGACCACAGAATGTCACCAAAAGATCTTGCGACACTGGCCAAATTAACGATTGAGCAATTTCCTGAATATTATCATTATTATTCTGAGCGTAGTTTTATTTATAATGGAATAAAGCAAAATAACCGTAACCCACTAATATACAAAGAAATGGGATCTGATGGTTTAAAAACTGGCCACACGCAAGAATCTGGCTATGGGCTAACTGGTTCTGCAACTCGTGGGGATCGTCGCCTTATTGTTGTAGTGAATGGATTGCAGTCTAAGAAAGAACGTGCCCGTGAACCAGAACGTTTGCTTGAGTGGGGCTTTCGTGAATTTGGAAATTATCACTTGCTAAGCGCAGGTGAAATCATCAAAGAAGCTAGCGTTTGGCTTGGCATGGAACCGATGGTTCCCCTTGTTATAGAAAATGATCTTAATCTGACATTGCACAAGAAGACTCGCCGAGAAATGAAGGTTATTGTTAATTATAGGAGTCCTATTCCGGCACCAATAAAAAAAGGTGATAGAGTTGCAATGTTGACGATCAGTGCTCCCGGTGAGAAAACCGTCGAAGTGCCACTTCTCGCCGCAGCAAACGTTGAACGCTTGGGGTTGGTAGGCCGTGTGATTGCTGCCTTTAAGCATATTTTGTGGGGCAGCTCTGGCTGAGCTGAAATTTATCAGTGTCTAGAGGCAAGTTCATCACATTCGAAGGTGGGGAAGGCACGGGAAAATCTACCCAGGTAGCCCTGCTTGGGTCTGCTTTGCGTGACATTGACATTTCTGTTGTATTAACTCGCGAACCAGGTGGCGCACCAGGTGCGGAAGAGATAAGAAATCTTTTGGTCAATGGTGAAGTTAATCGCTGGACGCCTTTGTCCGAATCTTTATTAAATTATGCAGCACGAATTGAACATTTGGAAAAAACCATTTACCCGGCCCTTAATCAAAAACGTTGGGTAATTTCAGACCGTTTTGTTGACTCGACCACGGCCTATCAAGGTTATGGCCATGGTGTCTCGCACGTAGCATTAGATACATTAAGCAGTGCTGTGCTTGGGGAATTCAAGCCAGACCTGACAATTATATTTGATCTTGACCTGGAAACTGGCCTTGCCCGTGCCCGTGCCCGAGGTGAAGGTGAAGACAGGTATGAGCGTATGGGAAGGGATTTTCACGAGCGCCTCAGGCAAGGTTTCCTTGATATAGCTCTCAGAGAGGCTGAAAGATGTTGCATCATCGATGCGTCTATGTCCATTGACCGGGTTGCATTAGCCATCCGCAAATTGGTTTCTGAACGCCTGCAGGTGGAACTACCATGAAAGAAACGGCAATTCTTGCAGGTTATAATGATTGTGTTAAACACCCCCGGGAGGTTGCTGAGCTATTCGGCCACGAAGAGGCTGAAGATACTTTGCTTGACGCATTAAATAAAGGCCGACTTCCACATGCCTGGTTGCTGAGTGGTCCTAAGGGGATTGGCAAAGCGACTTTGGCATACAGATTTGCGCGTTTTCTTCTCGCCAATGGTGATAAAAATAAGGGCACAGGTCTGTTTGCGGGAGACCTTTCTAATGCAAATCCTGAAAGCCTATTTGTTGACAGCAAAGATCCAGTTTTTAGCCGTATAGCAGCTGGTAGCCATGCTGACCTTAAGTCTATAGAGCGTAGGTTTGATGAGAAGAAAGGCAAGTTTAAAACTGAAATCGTTGTTGAGGATATGCGCTCCATTGCGAGTTTCTTCTCGCTCAGTTCTGCTGAGGGAGGATGGCGTGTGATTATCATTGATAGTGCCGACGAGATGAATAGTAACGCCGCAAATGCGTTGTTGAAGGCCTTAGAAGAACCTCCAGCTAAGGTCATACTGTTGTTGGTTTGTCACAATCATGGACGCTTGCTGCCTACTATTAGATCGCGTTGTCGCAAGCTAGGCCTTTCTGCTTTAAATGAGGGCGTTGTGGTGAAGCTGTTATTAAATCATTATCCTGAAATGTTAGCAGGTGATGCATTATTATTGGCGCAATTATCTGGGGGAAGTATTGGCCGTGCACTTGACCTTGAGGCGGAGGGGGGGCTTGAGCTTTACAACAATCTTTTAAGTCTGCTTGAGACCCTACCGGATACTGATGTTGCTGCACTTCATGTCTTAGCTGGAAAATTGGGCCGTGTCGGTGGTGACATGGCATTTCATACTTTTGGTGATCTATTGTTAGGCTGGCTTGGCCGTTTTATCTTGCATGCAACCAAGGCGGAGCAGGGGGGGAACAGCCAAGAGACCTTGCTGAATAAGCGCCTTTCCTCTATCACCCCCCTTGCAAGCTGGCTGGAGGTATGGGACAAGATCTCCTACTTGCTTGCGCGAACAGATTCAATCAATCTGGATCGGCGTCAGATAATTATTTCGATCTTTCTTTTGCTAGAAAAAACTGTGCAAGACTAAAGTTTCTGTGGAGTATGTTTTATTAAACCTTACTACGTGACTACCCCAATTTATTATGTAAATGACTCCCCACACATCGGGCATGCCTACACGACATTGGCCTGTGATGTGCTTGCTCGCTTTAAACGGCTAGACGGCTTTGACGTGAAGTTCCTTACGGGCACGGACGAACATGGCCAGAAGGTCGAAAAATCAGCATTAGCAGCCGGTGTTGATCCAAAAGACTTCACAGATAAGGTGTCTAAAAATTTTCGTGATTTGGCGGGATTGATGAATTTCTCTCATGATGATTTTATCCGAACCACAGAAGAGCGTCATAAAAAATCCGTTCAGGACTTGTGGAATAAACTCTTAGACAAAGGTGAAATTTATTTGGATAGTTACGCTGGTTGGTACGCTGTGCGTGATGAGGCCTTTTATGGAGAGGCTGAGCTAACCGATGATTCAGATGGAAAAAAAACCGCACCCTCTGGCGCAGAAGTTGAGTGGGTTGAGGAGCCTAGCTATTTTTTCAAGTTGTCTGCATGGGGCAACAAATTGTTGGAATTCTACGATGAAAACCCTAATTTTATTGCTCCTGAATCCCGCCGTAACGAGGTTTTAAGCTTCGTCAAAGGAGGTCTAAGGGATTTGTCCATCTCGCGTACAACCTTTGAATGGGGCGTGCCGGTTCCGGATGATGACAAACATATTATGTATGTGTGGCTTGATGCTTTGACGAATTACATCACGGGAGTTGGCTATCCTAATACTAATAGTGGAGAATACGCTACTTATTGGCCGTGTGATCTGCATATGGTTGGCAAGGACATTCTTCGCTTTCACGCAGTTTACTGGCCTGCATTTCTGCTTGCAGCTGGGCTCGATGTCCCAAAGCGTATTTTTGCACATGGCTGGTGGACTAATGAGGGTGAGAAAATTTCAAAATCTCTTGGTAACGTCATTGACCCTGTTGATTTAGTTGACCGTTATGGACTAGATCAAGTTCGTTATTTTCTTCTGCGCGAGGTCCCATTTGGTAATGATGGTGATTTCTCTCATCAAGCCATGGTTAATCGCATGAATGGTGAATTGTCTAATGACCTGGGTAATTTGGCACAACGGGTACTCTCCATGGTTGCCAAAAACTGTGGTGGAGTAGTGCCACAGCATGGTGAATTCACAGATGAAGACCTTGCTCTTTTGGGTGCAACTGAAGATATTATTGAAAAATTACGATGTGCTCTTGATCTTCAATTATTTCATAAAGCTCTCGAAATAATCTGGGTCGTCATACGCGCAGCCAATGTTTATGTTGATTATCAAGCGCCATGGAAACTTAAAAAAGAAAACCCAAATCGCATGGCGACAGTTTTATACGTGCTAAGTGAAACTATTCGCCGCATTGCACTTGTCTTGCAACCATTCATGCCTGATACTATGTCTCTAATGCTAGAGCAGGTGGCTGTTAGCACTAACCACCGTACGTTTTCCCACCTGGGTAAAGATCATCATTTAAGTCCGGGCACCTCCTTACCAGAACCAGAAGGTTTGTTTCCCCGATTTATAATCGAATAAGATAAGTAAGTTATTTTAATTATTGGGATGCATACAATGTTTGTTGATAGCCATTGTCACTTAGATTACCCAGAGTTTTCTGATGATTTGGACGGTATTGTTTCCCGCGCAGATGAGGCAGGTGTTAAACATATGCTTTCTATTTGCACACATGTGACTAAATTTGATCAGGTGTTAGCTGTTGCACGCCGCTATAACAATATTTTCTGTACCGTTGGCATACACCCGCACAATGCCGAGGAAGAGCCAGAAGTGTCCCCTGAGGACTTAATGGATCTGGCAGACCATCACAAAGTTATCGGATTTGGTGAAACTGGACTCGATTATTACTACAATAAAAGCCCACGTGACATCCAAAAACGACAATTTAAGTCGCATATAGAAGCCTCTCGGGAGTCAGGTCTCCCTGTAATTGTGCATACCCGTAATGCTGATGATGATATGGGACTGATTTTAAATGAGGAAACTGAAAAAGGAAGTTTTAGTGGCCTTCTGCACTGTTTTTCAAGTTCGCGTGCACTAGCTGAAACAGCAATAAATCTAGGGCTTTACTTGTCTATTTCTGGAATTGTCACTTTTAAGAAGGCTGATGAACTGCGTGATATAGTTAAAGGTACTCCATTAGACAGGTTGCTGATTGAAACTGACGCCCCTTACTTGGCCCCCGTGCCAATGCGAGGGAAGGTCAATGAGCCGGCTTTTACACGTTATACGGCGGAAAAAGTTGCTGAAATAAAGGGTTTGTCAATTGAAGAAGTGGCTCACGCGACAACAGATAACTTTTTTACTCTTTTTAGCCAGGCCAAAGTCTGATGAAAGTAACCATCCTAGGGTGTGGTGGGGCTACTGGAACTCCGGCAGTTGGCCGTGGGTGGGGAACTCTTGATTCTAAAAATCCAAAAAATAGTCGTCTCAGATCATCAATATTAGTTGAAAACGAAGATACATGCATTCTGGTCGATACTTCGCCAGATCTACGGCAGCAATTGTTAAATGCTGATGTTGAGCGCCTTGATGCAGTGCTTTACACTCATTATCACGCGGATCATCTGCATGGTATTGACGATTTACGTCAGATCAACCGTTCCATGAACGCTGCCATTGATATGTACGCTGATGCTGACACTCTTGACTCTATTAAGCAGCGCTTTGGGTATGTGTTAGAGCCTTTGGCTTCAGACGCAAAAACACATTTTAAGCCAACTCTTAACCCACATACTTTAAGTAATGGCGATACCTTGTCTATTGGTGACGTGGATATTGATGTTTTTGTTCAAGACCATGGTTACTGCAAGACCCTAGGGTTCCGCTTCGGACCCATTGCTTACTCAACTGACGTCGTCAAAATGCCAGATGATGCTTTCAAAATTCTTGATGGTGTTGATACATGGATCATCGGTGCCTTGGTTGATAGGCCACATCCAACACACGCTCATGTGGACAAGGCTCTTAAATGGATGGAACGCGTTGGCCCTAGGCGAGGGGTTTTGACACATATGGGTTTTAATTTTGACTACGAAGTCCTTAAAAACCACTTACCAGAATATGTTGAGCCAGCCTTCGATGGAATGGTACTCGAAATCTAATCTTAAATAGCTATTTGAACTTGGAACTCCAACTTTTGTTTCTCTTGAGGATGGCCTCTAGTTCATAAAACAAAATAATAAGGTATATTTTTCTGAATAATGAATTCATTGTTGATGTATAAGCAACTGTATAAAAACAGCTATTAATCATTTGCCATAATATACATTATGCGATTTAATATATATTATGTGTTTGATTTAAAAAGATGGAAAAAAAGAGCTTCCCTCTCATAGAGTTTTTTTTTCAGTTCAAATTAGTAAGTTAAATTATTCTTCCTCATTTTAACCTTTGATAGAGCCTTTAAATGAATTCAGAAGTAAAAACACAAATAGAAAAGCTGATCGAGATCATGGCCCTTCTTCGTGATCCTGAAAAAGGGTGTCCATGGGATATTGATCAAACGTTTGAATCCATCGCTCCGCATACTATTGAGGAAGCATACGAAGTTGTAGAAGCTATCGAGCAAAAAGATATGTCAGCGTTAGTTGATGAATTGGGTGATTTGCTTCTTCAGGTTGTCTTTCATGCACGTCTTGCAGAAGAAGTCTCAATTTTCTCTTTTGATGACGTTGTTCAGGCTATCTGCGATAAGTTGGTACGTCGCCACCCGCATGTATTTAGTGACTCTAAGATCCATACAGCAGAAGCTCAAATCGCATCATGGGAGGCCTACAAGGCTCTGGAGCGAGAAGAAAAGGCTTCTTCATATGCTCCCCACAGTGCGCTTGACGGTGTTACTAGAGGACTGCCTGCCCTGACTCGCGCTTTAAAGCTTCAAAAGCGTGCTGCTCGTGTAGGGTTTGACTGGTCTGATGCTAGAGATGTTCTGGACAAATTTGATGAGGAAATTAAAGAAATGAGTGCAGAGATGACAGCGGACCCAGCCCCTGAAAGACAAATGGATGAAATGGGTGATTTGCTTTTTACTTGTGTGAACTTGGCTCGAAAGTTAAATCTAGATCCAGAAACGGCTCTACGCCATGGAAATGCGAAGTTTGAGCGACGTTTCAAGGGGGTAGAGGCGCTGTTGGCCAAGGATGGTAAAACGCCAGAAACCTCTGAGCTTTACGATATGGAAGTTCTCTGGGACAAAGTAAAATTGGAAACTTGATATTAGTACTGGCCAGCCTCCCTCGCTTCCAGAAGTCTTTGTTGATGCGGATGCCTGTCCAGTCAAGGACGAGGTTATTCTTGTTACGACAAGACATGGTCTGAAAACTATTTTCGTTAGCGATGGTGGCATTCGCCCCTACCATAATCCTTTGGTATCAATAGTCGTTGTATCGCAAGGAGCTGATGCTGCAGATGATTGGATTGTGGAGCAAATTCAAGACGGTGATATAGCTATTACTAACGATATTCCTTTAGCAAACCGTTGTTTTAAAAAAGGTGCGATGGTGATCCGGCCAAATGGAATAGCTTTTACTGAGGATTCTATCGGTATGGCGCTGGCCACACGTGACCTAATGGCCGGGTTGCGAGAATTAGGTGAAATTACCGGTGGCCCGGCACCCTTTTCCAAGCAGGACAGGTCAAAGTTTTTGCAGGCATTGGAAACAGCTATACAAGCCCAAATGAGAAGATAGATTTTATTGACGTTGACATTTATGTGCCACCATTTGTCGATAGGCTATTTTCAGTCTCTCAACAAGCGTATTAAACTGGATGTATCCCATCGATTTCCTCCCTTTTTAGCAATTAGATCATAATAACCAGCAACAGTTTGAGTAACGGGTAGCTTGGCTCCTATATTCTTTGATTCAGCCATGCAGATATCCAAGTCCTTACGCATCCAATCAACGGCGAAACCAAAATCAAACTTATCCTCGATCATGGTGTAACCTCGGTTTTCCATCTGCCATGATTGGGCAGCTCCCTTGGAGATGACATCTACTACCAGCTTTGCATCAAGCCCCGCTCTATTAGCAAAGTTCAGCCCTTCCGACAGAGCTTGGACGAGTCCAGCTACACAGATCTGGTTGACCATTTTTGTTAGCTGGCCAGTTCCTGCCTCACCCATCAGGGTTACGGCTTTTCCATAGGACTGCATGATGGGTTTAGATAAAACAAAAGTTTCTTGCTCTCCGCCTACCATAATAGTTAAAGCACCGTTTTCCGCACCTGCCTGTCCACCAGATACGGGACCATCTAGAAAATGTTTGTTCATGCCTCTTGCAGCAGCGTAGATCTCACGAGCCACATCGGCGGATGCAGTTGTGTGATCGATAAAGACGGCGCCCTCGTCCATACCAGCAAGGATTCCATCATCACCAAAGGCAATACTTCGTAGGTCATCATCATTGCCAACACAGGCAAAGACAATTTCGCACCCCTGTGCTGCTTTGGCTGGGGTTGAAGCAAAATTACCTCGGAATTCCTTTGTCCAGGATTTCGCCTTGGCAGTCGTTCGATTGTAGACTGTGACATCATGCCCAGCCCTGGCTAGATGTCCCGCCATAGGATAACCCATTACACCAAGGCCAATGAATGCAAGTTTTCTAGATGCCATTTTGTTTAATCCTTTTATCAACAAATTGAATCTTTTTGTTTTGGTGATTTTGTCGTGTAAAAGATGATAAATATCTTTTTTCTACATGGTCAAAGTTTTTTTTATTCAGTCAACATGGATGTTATAACTTCAATGGTACCCATATCTGGCGCTAAAAGCATTACCTCATCATTGACTATTGCTTGTGTTGGCATCAAGTCTGGATGGTAAGGTCTACCCTCTTTTATCAGGTGGTTGTAACCTCCTGCCTCCGAATGAAGTAATACTCCTGCAGCATGATCCCAGGGTTTCAAGCAATAGGAATAGCGAGCAAAATCTAGATTACCCATTGCTAGATCTATATAGTCCCGGCCGACACATCTTAAACGTCGAGTGGATTGTGGACCGCCCAGGACAGCTTTTAGACGCATAGCTAAGTTTTTGCTTAGGGATCCTCTCATATCTTTGAGAAGTCGTGGGGCTTGTAATTTCAGTCGTTTCTCTCCTGCCCAGCAACCCTGCCCTTTTGCGGCCCAAATAGTTTCACCAGTTACCACATCGTGGATCCAACCCATCTGGGTCTCTCTGCGCTCACAATAAGCGACAATCACAGCAAAAGGTTTTCGTCCACGGGCGAAGTTGCCAGTACCATCAAGAGGATCCAACAACCAGACGGGGGCATCCCCGTTCAGACGTTCAAGAGTTTTAGGATTAGATTCAACTTCTTCTTCCCCAACTACCAGTGAACCTGGAACCAGTGAAGTTAAATTTTCTTTTAAGTACTTTTCAGCTTCAAGATCAACGATGGTTACAAAATCACCAGGAGATTTTTCTTTAATTTCGTCATCTCTCAATTGACGAAAGCGTGGTGTAATTAATGTCTTTGCGGCCTCTTGCATAATTTGCATCACTTTTTGAGCATCAGGAAGCATAATTATCGTCTTTCAAAGCGGGCCCAGTTGGGCGTATCCAGCTTGACTTTAAGGTGAATACCAGTCTCTCCATCATGGCGTTCAATGACTTCACCATGATTGTAGAGCCATGATAGCGAGGCACCATCGGTAGTCGCTAAATCGATATCGTATACTGTGGTCGAGTGATCCAGTAACTCATCAATGCCATTGATTAGGTCTTGGCATCCATCCCCCGTTAATGCAGATAGTGTGATGACTTGAGCACTGGAGCGTAATGCCTTATTATAAACTATTTTTTGTTGCTCTGCTTCCATTGTATCAATTTTGTTCAGGACTTCTATGTGAAGTTGGCCAGTGCTTACATTTTCGCCTTCTTGATTGCCAAGGGTGTCAGTTAAGCCCAATTCAGCCATAACTTGCAGTACGTCACTCTTTTGTTCTTGTGAATCTGGATGGGCTGCATCGCGCACATGAATTACGATATCGGCCTCAGTTACTTCTTCCAAAGTGGCATGGAAAGCAGTTATCAGTTCGTGAGGAAGATAGGAAATAAAGCCAACTGTATCAGATAGAATGACCGAACGTCCGGAAGTAAGTTCCAATGAACGCATAGTAGGGTCTAAGGTAGCAAATAATTGGTCTTTGGCCGTCACAGTAGAATCTGTTAACCTATTGAAAAGAGTTGACTTTCCAGCATTAGTATAGCCTACCAGGGCGACAATTGGATACGGCACTTTGCGTCGAGCTTTGCGGTGCAATTCACGGGTCCGCTTGACGTCTTTTAAGTCCCGACGCAGGCGGGTAATGCGGTGGTCAATTTGTCGACGGTCGGTTTCTATTTGTGTTTCACCCGGACCACCCATAAAACCGGCACCGCCTCGTTGCCTTTCAAGGTGTGTCCAGCTCCGAACCAGGCGCGAACGTTGATATGTCAAGGCCGCCAAGTCTACTTGCAAACAGCCCTCACGGGTTTTTGCTCGCTTGCCAAAAATTTCCAGAATTAAGCCTGTTCGGTCAATAACCTTACAATTCCAGGCACGCTCAAGGTTGCGTTGTTGGATTGGTGTTAAAACAATATCAATGACTGCAATGCTAATATTTTTAGATGAAATTGTATTACCTATACCTTCAACTTTTCCCTTGCCAAACAATGTGGAAGGTTTGATGCGATTAAGGTTAATAATTTTAGCGTGAATAACTTCAACATCAATGGTCAGTGCAAGACTAACTATTTCATCAAGTTGCGCCTTAGGATCGCGACCCGCCACTTTGTAAGTTTTAAACTGGGGGTGAATTACGAGACAGAGTTCTACTTTATTTTTAACGATTTGCGTTACAGTGCCTGTTCTCTTTTTCGTGTCAGTCAAGTGCGTCGTTTATTCAGCATCGTCAGTTTCCGGATCAAACAACTGTACAGGCTCGGACGGCATAATTGTCGAAATAGCATGCTTGTATACAAGTTGGGTGTGTCCGTCGCGGCGCAATAAAACTGAAAAAATATCAAACCAAGTCACAATCCCCTGTAATTTGACACCATTAACCAAAAAAACTGTGACGGGCGTTTTGTGTTTTCGGATATAATTGAGGAAAACATCCTGGACATTTTGATTTTGTTTTTCGGGCGACATTTTGCAACCCCTCTACTTTTATTGTTCGCCTTTAAAGAGGCAAAATTAGTTATTTTTATTTATAAATTGCTCTTCTGTAAAATTTTTTTAATCTTTGTAATATCACACTACATTTTTTTAACTAAATTGGAAAGCGCTTGGCAATCCATAATGTGAAAAGCCGGTGGATATTCTGTAAATTCTCCATCACTAGGCGGGGTCTTGCGAAGGAGAACTGGGGTAAGGTCGGCACTATAGGCACATTCCATGTCAATATTTGCATCGCCAACAAACCAAATTTGGCTGCCGCTTTTATGTCCGCAACCTGACAGTGCTAAGGCTACAGGTTCAGGCGAAGGTTTGTCATTCTCAGCATCAGTGGCACCGACAAGGCTAGAAAAATATTTATCCCACCCCAAATGACAAACTTCTTTTCGCAGATAATCGCCTCGTTTATTACTAACAACGCCCATGAAAATATCTTGTTTGAAGATGTCACTTAGCATTTTTTGTGCACCCTCACTAGGCTTGAGACGTGAGATGTGAATATCATCAAATCGTCTATAAAAGATCTCTGCCGCCTTTTCCCATTTTTCACCGAATAAATCTGGAAAGCTGTCACGCAAAGATTTACTAACACGGGTCTTGGTTTTTGTAATACTCCATGGCTCCTTACCAAAACTCTCCAAGGTAAAATTAAGCGCATCAAAAATAACTGTCCAACTGTCGACCAAGGTATTGTCCCAATCGAAAAGAATTGCTTTAGGTTTGAGTAGGGTCAATATATTTGAGCCTTCATGTGGTTGCTATAGTAGGACAGTAACTTTGCTGATAACGGACCGACCCTTCCATCACCAATTGTTTTATTGTCAATTTTAAGCACAGGTTTCACGAAGGATGTAGTTGAGCTAATAAATGCTTCTTTAGCTGATTTGGCCTCTTCTAAGGAAAAAGCCCGCTCACTGAACATAATATTGTTTTCTTTTGCCACCTTCATAATGGAAAGGCGAGTAATACCAGCGAGTATGTTATTGCTCACATCACGGGTTATAAGCTCACCTTTTGCATTAACAATCCAAGAGTTGGAGGTTGTTCCTTCTGTTATCATACCGTTATCTTCAACAAACCAAGCCTCATAACAACCTGCTTGGCGTGCTTTTTCTTTGGCGAGACAGTTGCCGAGTAGGGAAACTGATTTGATATCACGCCGTTGCCAACGAATTTCAGGTGTGGTGATGATACTGATTCCTTTGTTGGCAGCGTCAAAATCAAAAGGTGGAAAACGCTTCGCTGTTACGACAAACGCGCTGTTGTGGTGATCTGGAAATTCGTGTGCTCGCGGTGCAACCCCACGGGTAATTTGCATGTAAACCATTCCATCCCTGATACGATTGCGCCGGACAACCTCACGGATGATCATATCGATGGCTCTCAGGCAAACAGGCCAAGCTATCTCAAGCTCTTCCAGAGATCGTGTTAGGCGCATCATATGGTCATCCATATCAATTAATTTTCCTTTGTGGATGGCAATAACCTCGTAAACACCATCAGAAAATTGATATCCACGGTCCTCAATATGGACGAAAGCAGAAAGATGAGACACATAATGCCCGTTAACGTATGAAATACGAGACATTTGGCTATTCCTAAAAATACTCAAGCTGAACAGAGAACATTTTTTCAACCTTGCGCACTTCTTCTGCTGTGGCAAACATAACAACACGGTCCCCTGCCTGAACTACGGTATTTCCGCGCGGCATAATAATTTGATTTTCACGAACAATGGCGCCAAGAAGGACGCCCGCTGGTAAGTTTACATCTTTTAAGGGGCTGTTAACTAAGGATGATGTTTCGAGTGCCTCCGCTTCAATCAATTCTCCAAATCCTTCCCGCAAAGTGTGAACAGAGTGAATACGTCCTCGACGAACATGTTGCAAAACTGTCGAAACAGTAATGTTTCGTGGGCTAACAACTACGTCAATACCCAGTGGAGTGACCAGAGGTTCGTAGGTTATTTTGTTAATTAGGGCAATAACTCGTTTTGCTCCCTGCTTTTTAGCTAATAGCGATGCCAGAATATTTGTTTCATCATCATCAGTTACAGAAATAATGGTTTCCGCTGTTGCAGCAGAAGCCTCATCCATGATTTCAGGATCTAGCACATCACCATTGAGAACAATTGTTTTTTCCAATTGTCCTGCTGCAAACCTGGCGCGTTCTGGGTCTTTTTCAATTAATTTGGCGCGAACCCATGGATATTCTCTCTCAAGTTGCTGAGCTAGAAGTAGGCCTATATTTCCTGCCCCAAAAATCAGTAAGCGACGGGCTTCTGTTTCTTCATGTCCAAAGGCTACCATGGCACGAGGTAGATGTTTTGTATCAACAACAAAGTAGACCTCATCATCAGGCAGCATTTGGTCGTCGCCACTTGGAACTATGGGCATGCTATCGCGTATTAAACCCACAATAACAATTTTTAGTTCTGGAAATAGTTGGGTCAACTGTCGTAACGGGGTGTGGACAAGCGGGCAGTCTTCGCCACAGCGAACACCAAGTAGGCGTACTTTATCATCAACTAGGGGAATCATTTCAAGTGCGCCTGGCACTTGCAAACGGCGGGTTACTGCGTGAGCGACTTCAATTTCTGGAGAAATTATAACGTCAATCGGCATATGTGCGCGTGAGAATAGATTTGCCCAGATTGGCATCAAGTAGCTTTGATGACGAACGCGAGCAATCTTAATGGGCACATTAAAAAGGGAATGAGCAACCTGACAAGCAACCATATTAACTTCGTCAGCATAAGTAACTGCGATAATCATATCTGCATCAACAATGCCAGCATGTTCAAGAACATCGGGTCGTGAGGCGTGACCAACAACACCCTGAACATCAATGGTATCGCTAATTTGCCGGACAAGCTTGGAAGACTGATCAACAATGGTGACATCATTGTTTTCCATGGATAGTTGACGGGCAATACTGGAGCCAACCTCTCCTGCTCCGCATACAATTATTTTCATATCCGGAAATTCCTCATTCCTTCAGTTCTTATAGATGTCTTCACTAATTTGTGTCTTTAAAATTGATATCCAGTGATTTCAATTTACGGTGTAATGCTGAACGCTCCATGCCAATAAAAGAAGCTGTACGTGAAATGTTGCCACCAAATCGGTTGATCTGTGAATGTAGATATTCTTTTTCAAATAATTTGCGAGCTTTTTTGAGTGATAATCCCATAATTCCATTAATGTTGTCTATTTTTCCATCACGCATTTCAGAATTGCAGAAACTAATTTCATTTGGCAACATGGTAGCTCCCAAGGGCTCATTGTCCTCGCCCGGTGCCATAATAAGAAGCCTTTCAATCACATTTTTGAGCTCCCGTACATTCCCGGGCCACGGATAGGCCTGCAAGGCGGCAATTGCATCATCTGCTAGTGCTCTGGCTGGACGCCTAAGACTTTCAGCTGCTTGCTGAATAAAATGATCTGCTAGCTGAGAAATATCCTCTACCCTTGTATTTAAGGGAGGAAGGAAGACTGGAACTACACTCAAACGGTAAAAAAGATCCTCACGAAAATTACCATTATTCATTTCAGTTGCAAGGTCCCTGCTCGTTGTGGCCACTACCCGAACATCAACTTTAACTTCAGTGGCACCGCCAATACGCTCAAAAATTTGCTCTTGTAGTACACGAACAATTTTTCCTTGCGTTTCATAGGGCATGTCTCCTACCTCATCAAATAATAAGACACCTTTATGTGCAGCTTCTAGTTTTCCAATCTTTCGTGTCAGAGGATCATCGACTGTTCCTTCGATACCAAACAATTCTGTTCCAACACTTTCTGGATCCATTGAAGCACAATTAACTACAACAAAGGGTTCAGCGGCTCTCTCTGAAAGTTTGTGCATCAAACGTGCAGCAACTTCTTTGCCAGAACCCGCAGGCCCAGATATCAAAACCCTTGAATTGGTTGGTGCAACCTTGCTGATTGACTGGCGCAATTGGTTTACTGCTACAGATTTTCCAATTAACTGACTTTCAGTTCCTGCACGTTCCCTCAACTCTTCGTTTTCTCGGCGCAGGCGTGAGGCTTCTATGGCTCGTGCAGATATGACGAGAAGACGATCAGAGTTAAAAGGCTTTTCAATGAAATCGTAAGCACCCAGATTGATCGCTGTTACTGCTGTTTCTATGTTGCCGTGGCCACTCATCATAACAACGGGTATTTTTGGAAAATCCTTTTGAATAGACTCTAGTATTTCAATGCCATCCAGTTCACTGCCTTGTAGCCAGATATCAAGTAAAACAAGACTTGGCTGGTGTAAAGCTACAGCACTTAGTGCCTCATCACTATTAGTAGCCTTGCGGGTTAGGTAGCCTTCATCTTCCAGAGTTCCTGCCAATAGTTCCCGAATATCCGCTTCATCGTCAACGATCAGTATTTCATGAGACATTGTTATAGTTCCGGTTCTATTTTTTCTCTATCATCTGTCTGATAAAATAGTAAGTTGATTGTTGCACCGCCATCTTCATTGTTTGATAAAACAATTTTACCACTATGGTCTTCCATTATTTTTTTTACGATTGCAAGGCCCAGGCCTGTACCGCCCTCACGTCTGGTAACATAAGGCTCTGTTAGGTTTTCCCGGCCTGCTTCAGGCAAGCCAGCCCCATTATCATGGACGGCAATTGATACTAGAGGGGGATTATCTGTTAGAACTTGACTCAGCGAACAGCGGATTACGCCAATCCCTTGCTTATTATGGTTGACAACTGACTCTGCTGCATTCTTTAAAAGGTTTGTTAACGCCTGACCAATTTGCAAACTGTCACAGCGAAGATAAATGGGGTCATCTGGAAGTTCCAACTGGTAATCTATGTTTTTAAGACGATTACGTTCTAGAAATAAAGCTCTGTGGCAGATCACAGATAGGTTTTCATTTTTTAAGGTCGCCTGTGGCATACGCGCAAAAGAAGAAAACTCGTCAACCATTTTACCTATTTCTTCAACTTGTCGGATGATTGTATCAGTACAAAGTGAAAATGTATCTGAATCGTCTGTGATCTGTCTCATGTATCTACGTTTTAAGCGTTCAGCAGAAAGCTGTATTGGCGTCAAAGGATTTTTGATTTCATGAGCAATACGGCGAGCGACATCTGCCCAGGCTGCTTTACGTTGAGCGGACAAAAGTTCAGTAACATCATCAAAAGTGACCACATAGCCTAAAGTTTCAACACCAAGTTTCTCACCAGCAATGTTGATCATTAAAATACTGCTATGACCGTTGCGCTCGATTTTAATTTCATCAGAAAAAAGCTTATCAGGTCTATTTCTGCTCCTTTTAAGCAATTCAGAAATTTCTGGTATAACCGTCATTAGTTCTTTGCCAATTTCATTCTCAAGATCTATGCCAAGCAATTTTGATGCAGATCGATTTGGAAGATGTATACAGCCTTTGTCATCCAAGCCAATGACACCAGCAGAAACTCCAGTAAGCACAGTCTCTGTGAAGCGAATTCTTTCATCAAGCTGCCTGTTGGCTTCGACCAAGCCTTGTTGCTGCCTTTCAAGTTGAGCTGTCATGCGGTTGAAAGAACGGCCAAGTACACTAATCTCATCAGTTTCGATAGTTTCTGGTACACGCGCTCCCAGATAGCCTTTGGAAACCTTGTCAGAGGCAATGATTAAACCCGAAATAGGCCTCGATATCTGTCCTGCCAGGGTCATGCCAACCCATACTGCTGCCATCAACAATAGTAAGGCGACAACCCCAAAAATCGTTACGAAAGTAATCTTGATGCCTTTTTGTTTTTCTTCAAGATTTTTATATTGATCAACTGCCCGGGCAGTTTTTTCAATGTATTCGATAACTTGAGGGTCAACAAATCGCCCAGCAAGGAAATAAGCGTCTAGGAACCGGTCCAGTTTCACAATGGCGCGGACTCTATCTTCTTCGATGCTCAGGACAACGATGCGCCCTTTTGATGCCTCTTTCATGGCTTTGTCTGGCAACAGGTCAAATTCAAGAGATTGACTGAACACGGATCTTGCCAGGACACGTCCACTTCCATCAACGACAAGTGCTTCTTGGAAAGACCTAATACTGGCCTGCCGTGATAAATAAGTATTGAAGCCTCGTGGATTTTGCATCAACGTTGCTGCCTCATTATTCAAATCATTAGCTGTAGCAAGCACATCTGCTCTAATGTTTTGTTGATGTTCATGCAAATAAGACCTGGCAACCAATTGGGAAGATGAAAGGGCCGTACTCACTCTTTCGCTAAACCAATTGTGAATGCCAAAATTTAGGAATAAAGCTGAAAATACTGCAACCAGAATAGCAGGAGTTGCAGCAACAAACCCAAACATAAGTACAAGACGAGTATGCAGACCCGAACCTGCTCGACCTTCACGTTGATCTAGCCATATAGATATCAGTCGCTTGGAAACAATGACACCAAGCAAGAGTAAAAGAACCGCATCTAAATAAAGTAACCAAAGAACTACATCTGGGTTCGGTGTATTCTGCCAACCAGTCATAACGGCAACTGTCGCGGTACAAGATGCTACAGCTAGTGCAGCAAGAGTAAAAGCCAACTTATGGTTTAAACCAAGGCGCTGCCACATCAAGCGGCCACTGACGTAAAATTTAATGTTTTTGATTGACGTTGATGTCATTTAGAGCCCCTGAATACAGGTATGCCCAAATCACGGATTTTCTTTCGAAGAGTATTTCTATTTATGCCTAGCACGTCTGATGCTTTTAACTGATTGCCCCGTGTTGCTTGTAAAGTGAGCATAATTAGGGGACGCTCTACTTCCTTTAGTACCCTTTCATATAAACCCGCTGCGGGCAATATATCTCCGTGGGAAGAAAAATAAGTATTTAAGTGCTGTTCGATCGAACTGGACAATCCTTCTGATATTTCCTCACTTTTGGAAATTGGGCTTGAAGTATCAGCCAGTTCTGTCTCAATAACCTCAATATCAATAATTTCCTGGGAATAAAGCGCGGTCAAGCGTTGCACCATATTTTCAAGCTCTCGGACATTACCTGGCCATCGATATGCCTTTAGTCTATCCATTGCCGGGCTATCAATAACCTTAAGAGGCAAGCCTTTTAACGTGGCCTGATTGAGAAAATGAGAGACTAGCTCGGGGATATCTTCTGCTCGGGCGCGTAAAGTTGGCAACCGAATAGGCACTACATTTAGACGAAAATATAAGTCTTCCCGAAACAATCCTTGTCTTATTAGTTGATCAAGGTTGTGATGGGTGGCGGCGATAATTCTGACGTCAGTGCGTATTGGGTTACGTCCACCTACTGTTGTATATTCACCTTCTTGAAGTACTCGAAGAAGTCGGGTTTGGGCTTCTGGTGGCATGTCTCCAATTTCATCCAAAAGGAGCGTTCCTCCCTCTGCAAGCGCGAACTTACCGGTCCCTCGCTGGATTGCACCAGTAAATGCCCCTTTTTCATGACCAAAAAGCTCACTCTCAATAAGGTCACGTGGGATCGCAGCCATATTTACAGCAACAAAAGATCTTTTTCGTCTTTTGCCATAGTCATGTAAAGCCTTAGCAACCAACTCCTTTCCGGTGCCAGACTCACCAGTAATCATTACAGAGAGGTCGGTTCCCATAAGTCTGGCTAGGGTGCGATAAATGTCCTGCATAGCTGGGGACCGTCCGATTAGGGGCAGACTGTCCCCTTCGTTACCTGACGCAAACCCCTTACTACCTGAAGGTCCTTCTGAAAAACTTGCTCTTACTTCAAGCGCTTTTTTAACAATAGACAATAACTCATTGAGATCAAATGGTTTTGGTAAGTATTCAAATGCCCCTCTTTCTGTCGCCCTAAGCGCAGTCATCAGTGTATTCTGGGCGCTCATAACTATTATCTTTAGCTCAGGACGAATTTTACGGATACGTGAGACTAAATCTAGGCCATTTCCATCTGGCATAACTACGTCTGTGATAACTAAATCACCATCACCGTTGCTTACCCAGCTCCACAGGGTCGCGGCATTACCGGCAGCTTTGACTTCATAGCCAACTCTTCCGAGCGCTTGGGTCAGCACTGTGCGTATGGCCGCGTCATCGTCTGCAATAAGAATTGTATTACTACTCATTATTTTTAATTTTCTTGCTTGCAGACGTATCCATTGGCAGCATCACATGAAAAATAGTTCTTGAAGGATGGCTCTCCAGTTCAATTATGCCTCCATGGTCATCGATTATTTTGGCTACTAGTGCTAATCCAAGACCAGATCCCTCAGGTTTATTTGTTACAAAGGCATCAAACATATACCCCCGTATATCTTCGGAAATACCTTCACCATTATCTTGAATGCTGATTTTCAAAGGCAAATGAACTCTAGAATTACTACCTGGCAATGCAAAACGCACTCCATGTTTGTATGCGGTTGTCAGGATGATTTCTCCTCCAGAACTGCTTGTAGCCTCGGCAGCATTTTTTATTAGGTTAAGGAAGACCTGAACCAATTGGTCATTATTACCCAGTACAAATGGTAAGGACGGATCGTAGTTTTCAACAAAATTCACATGTTTGGCAAAACTGCTTTCACCAAGCTTTCGAACCCTGTTAAGGACTTGGTGTATATTAATGGCTTTATGATCAAAAGGCATCCCGTCTGAGAAAATATCCATACGATTGATAAGCGAGACAATTCTGTCAGTTTCATCGCGGATCAGGCGGGCCAACTCTTTGTCTTCATCGGATGCATTATCTTCTAACAATTGTGCAGCACCGCGGATGCCTGATAAAGGGTTTTTGACCTCGTGAGCAAGCATTGCTGCTAGGGCTGAAACAGAACGCGCCGACCCGCGATGCGTCAATTGACGGTCTATAGTTGCAGCGATTGATCTTTCCTTTATGGCAAGAATAACGAAATCGGGGCGATCAGGTAATGGACTGGCGTAAATATCTACAAGGTGACCACTGATACGGGGTGTTTCTAGGTGCAGGCTATACTCAGAAACCGCCGTTCCACTATTCTTAACTTGCTTTAATACAGCAAAAATAGGGCTATCTGCAGGGATAAGGCAGTTTAAATTCTGACCTGTAAGGTGCGACGCACTGCCTTGAAAGAGTTGTTCGCCAGCATTGTTGAGATAGTTGATAATGTCATCATTTGTAATGACCATAATCGTTGAAACTAGGGCGTTCAGGATTATCTCAAAATTTGGGGTTTCTGCCGTCCCAACTGGCCGCGACATTAACGATGCCACTTTCGCCATTTTAAGCAGCTTTCAATTCAATAAGCGGTTCATAGAAACTCTTGATCATGGAGATTACATCTTTCTCATTCGTCCCTGTCATAATTTCAGCACGAAATTCTGCAGAACCAGGTAATCCCTTGGAGTACCAGCCGATATGCTTTCTTGCAATGCGAATTCCAGCATGGCTTCCGTAGTGCGACAGGATGCCAGCGTAGTGTTCTAAAAGAATGGAAAGCTGTTCAGCAAGTGTTGGTTCAGGGAGTTTATCTCCAGTTTTCAAAAAATGAATAACCTGTCCTGGAAACCAAGGGCGACCATAACAAGCACGGCCAATCATTACTCCGTCGGCACATGATTGCTCAAGAATGGTTTTCGCATCTTCCAGACAGGTAATATCGCCATTGCCAATCACTGGAATGGATACAGTTTCCTTAACCTTAGCAATAAAAGGCCAGTCGGATTTACCCTTGTAAAACTGATTTCTTGTACGCCCGTGAACCGTAATAGCCTTAATACCACAATTTTCGGCTATTTTTGCTAATGTTGGAGCATTTCTGCTATCCATATCCCATCCAGTTCGCATCTTTAGAGTAACAGGAATATCAACAGCTTTGACAACCGCATCTAGAATGCTTCCAGCCAGGGCTTCGTCGCGCATCAAGGCTGAACCCGCATCACCCTTGACAACTTTTTTTACCGGGCAACCCATATTGATATCAATTATAGCCGCCCCACGATCCTCATTAAGTTTCGCAGCTTCGGCGATTATGTCCGGCTCACAACCGGCTAATTGAACAGACAAAGGGTATTCTTCATTACAACCAGCGGACATCTTAATTGTCTTCTTGGCCGCTCTTACCATTGCCTTGCTAGCAATCATTTCTGACACTACCAGACCGACACCACAGCGTTTTACTAGGCGGCGAAACGGTTGATCACTAACTCCGGACATGGGTGCCAGAATAACCGGGTCATCAATGACAACATTACCGATTGAGATACTCATGATTACAAGCTTTTTATGCTCTAAATAGGTTCAATAAAATTATACGTGAGCGAGATGCCTATTTATTGGGCAATTACAGTAAAAAAGCAACAATATAAATATCAGCTTATCAACACATCAGTGACAAATTTAACACCAGGATAGCCAAGGGTCAGTAAAAGATATGCAAGTAGTACAAAACGCGTGACTTTTCGACCCCTGACGCCACTTTTAAAATGGGTAAACAATAAAATAGCGATAATAATAAAAGCACTCAATGACAGAATCGCCTTGTGATCCCAGTCTACAAAGTTTCCTGTTTCTTGATATTGTGTTGCCATTCCCGTTGCCAGTCCCATGCTAAGAACAATTTCGCCGATAATCAACAAGCGCACTAATAAGCTCTCGCTCTCAGCAACTGAAGGTAACTTTCTGCTTAAGTTTGTTGGACATTTCGTTTTTAGGGCGCGGTCTTGAATGAATGCTGATAATGCTGAGACGGCAGCGATTGTGACGAGCGCATAGGTGGTGACCGATATCAAAATATGAGCCTTGATCCAACTTCCCGGGCTATTTATCAGTGGGCGAGCCTCTGGAATGTGCTGCCAAAAAATTGCAAAAAAAGCCAAAAGTCCCATGTAAGGAATCAGTAACGGTGTCAGCCGCCATGCGTTATCATTTAGCAAAGTAATTGAAGCAAAGATAATCATTGAGACCGCAATAATCACCCAAAGTGTCGTCGAAAGTCCCGTCTGCCAGGTTCCAGACATGTTAAAGAAGACCCAAACTAGTGGCCCAGTAACGGCGATGGCTAAAGTTAGCCAGAATGTAGCATTTCTGCCTTCTTCCCTTCGTCCACCGTCAGAGCGTTTAAGAGAAAAGAAAGCGGCAGGCAACAGAGCCACAAGGGCAGAAAGACTAAATAGTGAATCTTCCATGATAATCATATTCCTAGCTTTATATTTTCAGCCTGTTATTACGTTAATAATGTCTTAGCAAGAGCGAGAGTGCAAATTAGCTTGTGTAGGACCAATTTGGATATAATTTTATTAATTTTAGTTTAGGATTAAAATGAGTGGTTGCATTGCCCTGATCGTTGCCGCAGGTAGAAGTCACCGTTTTGGTGGCAATATTCCTAAACAATACAACACGCTTATTGGTGGTCCCATGATCAACAGGACTGTGTCTGCATTTATTTCGCATCCAGCAATTACAGGTGTAAGGGCTGTTATTCACCCTGATGATAAGGATTTATATGAAGAAGCTATTGAACAGCTGTCGTCATCCAAGTTATTTGTTCCGGTAAAAGGTGGTGTGACACGTCAGCTGTCAGTCAGCTTAGGTTTGAAAAGCTTGATTGATAGTGCTCCTGATCTTGTCCTTATTCACGATGCCGCCCGGCCTTTTGTCTCTCACGACATTATAAACAGAGTAATTGCTGCCCTAGGACGTTCCAAAGGAGCTATAGCTGCTATTCCGGTTAACGATACACTAAAAAAAAGCGATGGAGATTTTGTTGCGGCAACCATCGACAGGACAGCTCTTTGGCATGCTCAAACCCCACAAGGATTTCATTTTACTGATATTTGTAACGCCCATAATGTCTTTAAAGACTCAAATTTTACTGACGATGCTGCAGTAGCTGAAAAGGCTAAAATGTCCGTTGAACTGGTAATGGGAAGCGTTGATAATGTAAAAATAACAACAATGGATGATTTTAAAAAAACCGAACACACTTTTGGAGGGTGGGAATACAGGACAGGAACAGGATTTGATGTCCATCCCTTTTGTGAAGGTGATGAAGTGATGTTATGTGGCGTCAAACTTCCCCACTCCAATGCGCTAAAAGGCCATTCTGATGCAGACGTTGCGTTGCACGCCCTCACTGACGCCCTCTTTGGAGCTGTTGCTGCTGGTGACATCGGTGATTATTTTCCCCCCTCTGATCCCCAATGGAAAGGTGTCTCATCAGAATTTTTTCTAGCCAAGGCCCGTGACATCGTCCTTGATAAAGGAGCTCATATAGTTAATGTAGATATAACAATCATTTGTGAAGGGCCTAAAATTGGACCTCATCGTCAAGCAATGCGTTCTTCCGTAGCAACCATTTTAAAAATTTCAGAGGATCGAGTTTCAATTAAAGCAACAACAACAGAACAGCTTGGTTTTACAGGTCGCAAAGAGGGCGTTGCTGTCAATGCTGTTGCAACGATAAAAAAGCCATAATCATTCTTTTCTCAACAATCAAAGAGTTGGCAGTTTGCGACCATCTTTTAGAGAATTTTTTTAAAAGAAAGAAATTTTTATTTAAGATTTTATAGGTTAAAGGTATTTACGTCAGAAAAATACAGCCGGTTCCTAAGACGGATAAGATGGCTCCTATTGCTGCCATAAAAGCAGGTCTTTCGCGTGTCATGTACCAAAGTATTGGAAGAACAAGCACTGGCGTCATTGACGACAAAGTCATAACAACCCCAGTACTTTCTCGAGCCAGAGCAAACAATAACAAGCTCATACCAATTCCCATGCCAACAAAGCCGCATAGTGCGACCCGAAAAAATAAGATAAAATTCATCTTAACTTTTGCCTTCATTCTGTCCCCTGTTGCCAAAGTGACCAGTATTACGCAAAGAGCTCCAACACCAACACGAATTGCAGAGACGGCTACTGGATCAGCACCGGCCTCAAGGGCTGGTTTAGCAATGATGGCTCCGACTGCTTGACAAAATCCTGCCATTAAACCTAGCCCTACCCCTAAAACTAATGAGCCGTGAACTTCTTCCCATTGATGGATTTGATCTCGTCGTTTGCCAAAAATAATAGACAAGATAACTCCCAACATGACTAAGGAACATCCAACAAGCACACTAAATTTAAGAACTTCGTCGAGGAAGAAGTAAGCCAGCACCGCTGATATGGGAGCATTGGTAGCAAATAATAATGAATTACGCCTTGGCCCCAGACGGCTAAGGCCTGAAAATAGTGCAATATCACCCAGTGAAATACCAATGAAACCTGAAAGTGCTAGTATCCATATATCTTCAGCTCTGATAGTTTCCCAGCCGCCGTAAGTGGCTGAAAAAATAACTAGCATAAAGAATACAACAGTGTTTTTGATGCGGGTAAAAGCAAAAGCGCCTAACTGTCGTGCGGGACTAACGGAAACAAGAGTGCTGATGGACCATGTGAGAGCAGCACCAAAGGCTGCTGCGTCAGCGATCAGCATTTTCTTGCGTCACTTTATCGTTTAATTCTTCTAAAATAGACTCTTTGGCCACGATGTCAAAAGGCACTACACCAGCCTTGCGTTCTCGTATCGAAATATAAACGCCACTTAATATTATGACCCCTACTCCCAGCCAGATTATGATATCTGGGAAATCACCGAACACAATAAACCCAATAATGGTAGCCATAATAATTTCTGAATAACCAAATGGGGCTAATATTGAAGCTGGTGCGTAGTCGATAGCTTTGATTAACAGAAAATGACCAAGAGCCGCACACGCCCCCATTGCAGCCATCAAGGACCAGCCCATTTTATTTGGTGTTACCCAATCAAAAGGAACCCAGGCACTCATAATGACGGCCCCTAAGAGTGCAGTAAATGTGAGTGTGACTAAAGGCTTAGTGCTACCCGAAAGTTTGCGAGTGGCGATCACGTAAAGTGCATAAATAATTCCTGCGGAAATAGCATAAATCGTTCCTGGGTCAATATCATTGAATCCTGGTTGAATAATGACCAAAGCTCCAAAAAAACCTACTGAAACAGCTACCCAACGTCGAATACCAACCGTCTCACCCAATAAAACTGATGACAAGGCGGTAACAATGACCGGGTATACAAAGACCAGCGCTAAGCAGTCGGCAAGTGGCATCTCGGCAATGGCCGCAAAAAAGAAAATTGTTGAGCTGAGCAACAAACCGCCACGGATAATTTGCAATCCCATGTGGCGGGGTAATAATGCCGAGGGTCCATATTTAAAAAAAACAACTGGTAACAAGTACATAAGATGAAAAAAATAACGAGCCCAGACAATTTCAGCAATTGGATAGTCATCGCTCAAAACCTTTGCCAGTCCATCCATAATGGGAATAATAATCATGGAAAGTAACATTAACAAAATGCCCCTCACATAGGATTTCTGGATATTGTTTGATTTTTCTTCTGCGTGCATTTTTAATCGCCTTTAAATGAGGCAAACTAAATTTAAAATTCTTAGTATGCAGGTTGTCTAATACAGAGCTGTGTTGATTAAAGTTAAAACTCAAGCATTGTAGTGCCTTAAGTCTATGAAAATGTCTCTAACTTTCTTGCATACCTTTAGATAGCAAGAGGCAAGCTATTTTCAGCTAACCATCTGTTAATATTGGTCGGAACGATTGGATTTGAACCTACGACCCCTTCCTCCCTTATAGCCGGCATCTACCGCAGCTTGCGTCAGGGAGGTTCCGTCAGTGTCCTCAGCCTCAATCAGAATATAGACCAGCCTCGTTTGTTGCTTTCAGTCTCGCCATGCTCACCTAGGGTTGCGAGTGGATCATAAGCATTGGACGCACGTTATTTAGCCCCGGAAAGACAATGGATAATTCAACCCTGCCATTCTTACATACTGCTTATGTTAACAAACAAAGGGTCGGCCAATTAAGGACAACCCCTTGTAATCATTGGTCGGAGCGATAGGATTTGAACCTACGACCCCTTCACCCCCAGTGAAGTGCGCTACCAGGCTGCGCCACGCTCCGAAATTTTGATTTACTTTAATTCAAAAAAAATTGAGAACTGCCAATCTAATTGTTCAAATTTTAATGGCAATAGGAAATATTAACATTTTTTAAAACAGAAATTTTTCAATACTCTTTGTGTCTTTAACCGGCACAAACATGGATTGGATTGTCTCATATAAGTTTTCCATCAAGATCGTGACGATAGCATACGGTGTATTTAAAACAATTCCGTGTTACCCTTGATTGCATTCAAAACTGAAATTTTTGGCCGAATAAAAGGTATCAGTAATCTTGCTTCTTATAGGGTAGACTAATAATGTTGATTGAGGTTATTTGCTTTGCCTCTAGTGTTAGGTAGAGTTTTACAAAGAAAGAATTAGTCTGGAAAAATACATGAACAAGGCAATGTTTAGCTTTGCTGTAGCAGCAATTGCAATTGTAGCTATTTTCTTATTTGACCGTAAGGTGCCCAAAGAAACGGCGATGACGATGCAACAGAAATTGGCGTTTATTCCCGGTGATTTAGATTATTCGAGGACTAGGACGTCGGTTGACAAAAAATACATTATTTCGATCAGTAGCCTAATTGAACCAGTTCCCCTAAACCAAATTCACCAATGGGAAATAACTATAAAAACACAACAAGGGGATTTGGTAGATGCTGCATCAGTCTCCATCACGGGTGGGATGCCAATGCACAAACACGGTTTGCCAACCGCTCCACGTATGACCCAAGATCTTGGCCAGGGTCGCTATTTGATAGAGGGAATGAAGTTCAGTATGGCGGGTTGGTGGGAAATTATTATTGAAGTGGCTCAGGGCTTTGATAAGGACAAAGCGACTTTTAATCTGATCCTGAGGTAAAAATCAACCGATGGTTCAACAAAAATTAGTTTTGTTACTTTTCAGTTTGTTTTTAACAGCATTTCACAAACATGCTCTGGCGGATCAGATATGGTCAACAAAACAACTTCATATACTTGAAGCTCTTTGGATAGGTAGCCTAACTGATCTGGGAGTAGATCCATCAAATAAATTCAGCAAGGATCCTATTGCTGTGAATTTGGGTCATCGAATTTTTTTTGATAAGAGGTTTAGCGGTGATGGAAAAGTTTCCTGTGCCTCCTGCCACCAGCCATTACGTGCCTTCACAGATGGATTGCCACTTGCTAAAGGAATGGGGCAATCAACACGCAATACACCGACTATTATTGGCACGACCTATAGCCCATGGTTTTTTTGGAACGGTCGTGCTGATAGTCAGTGGTCTCAAGCTTTGCAGCCGATGGAAGCACCATCTGAACACGGGGGTGCCCGCACTGGGTTCGCTAAAATTATATATGAAGATGCTACATACCGTAGTTTATACGAAAAACTATTTGGGGTAATGCCAGATATTTCGGACAAAAACAAATTCCCCCCCAAAGCTGCGCCTACTGGAGCTATCCAAACTCGAACGGCCTGGGAGGCTATGACCACCAAGAATCAAAAGAAAGTCACCGGAATCTTTGTTAATATCGGCAAAGCAATTGCTAGTTACGAAGGTCTAATGATTCCAGGTCCCTCCCGCTTTGACAACTATGTTGACAGTCTCCTCAGTGGAAAAATTGTAACAGACGATCAGATTTTAACGGCTGAAGAGATAGCTGGGCTGAAAATATTTATAGGTAAGGGCGCCTGCACCCAGTGCCACAACGGCCCGCTTCTGACTAATAACGAATTTCATAATATAGGTCTGCCAATCGCTGATATTTCTGAAGATGAAGAAGGTAGAACACGTGGTGCGCCAATTGTTAAAGAAAGTGAGTTCAATTGCCTTGGTCCACATAGCGACGCTAAAATCAAGGATTGTGCCGAACTTAATTTTATCAAACTTAAAGGCTCTAGCCTACTTGGTAGTTTTAAGACGCCAACCCTCAGAAGCTTAAATATGACGGCTCCGTATATGCATAACGGGCAGTTTGCGACACTTGATAGTGTGTTGAACCATTACAATCAGGCACCAGATGCTATGATAGGTAAAAGTGACGTTTTGCCGCTTGAATTAACAACGAAGGAGCTAGATCAATTGCGCTCTTTTTTATTATCGCTGAACAGTTACATTAATGTCGACCCAAGGTATTTATTGAAACCATAGCTTTTAGTAATCGACCTATTAAATTTTCTTTGTCTTTAGTTTGTCTTGTGAATTTAAGTTCTGTCATTTCGCCTTCAAAGGTATTGAAGTAGCCTCGCCTAAAGTTATTTCAACAGTAGAAATTAATACAGCTTTCTGGGTTTTTATTAAAAACATTGAAAACATTAGTTGTATTCAACTGTAGCTCGGTACAAGTGCCAGGTCGCATGTCCCAGAACTGGCAGGACAACAGCCAGTCCTACAAAGAAAGGTAGCGAACCAATCAGCAGCGCCCCAGTGACTATTATCCCCCATACTCCGATAGTTAGGGGGTTTGTCAAAACCACTCGGATTGACGTATCAATGGCTACCCTCAGTTTGACATTCTTATCCAAAAGCATGGGGAAAGAGACAATACTAAGTGTCAGAACGGCGATTGAAAAAATAAATCCGGTCGTACAACCAACCAGAATTAATTGCTGACCAACGACTGTAGAAAAAACAAGTGTAACAAATGCACCTACTGATTCAGGCGTCATGCCACCAGTCATATCAGTGAAAATTGCCCAAGCGGCTCCTAACCACAAAAAATAAATAGCGGTCAGCAACAGTGACAGCAAGATAATTGACCAAATAGGTGGAGACCGCAGAAATCCGTAAACATGTTGCCTTGAAATATCCATGCCCAACTCACGACGGCGGCTCAATTCATACATGCCGGTCGCTACCAGTGGTCCAATCAAAGTGTAACCGGCTAGAGCTGGAAACACGAGGGGCAATACCTCGTATCCACCGTAAATTCTAGCAGCGATCAAAGTAACAACAGGGTATATTAAACACAGAAATACTAAGTGCGTAGGCATAGCTAAAAAATCAGAAAATCCTCTAACAAGTGCACTTTTGAGTTCAGCTCTACCAATATTCCGAATAACTATTTCATCTAGAGTATTATCTTCGATGTCTGTGATGTTGATGGATTGTTCGTAAGCCACGTCCAAGCCTCCTTATCTGACAAACTATAAGGTCGCCCGAGTGCGGTGACATACCTAGCTCTCGTTGTATGGCAAGTCACTAAAGAGGCGACTTAAGTATGATCATTACAATACACCTAGCGTTTGAAATTGCAATTGACTTATATACAATGAATATATAAATAATATAAAAAGCTTTTATAGCCTTTTGTTCGCGTTAATTGGAGCTAAAAAATAAACAAAAAGAGAGCTTGTAAAAAATACAAAGAAATAAAAATAAATAATGTTTCGTCTTGCTTACTGTATTAATGCCAAAACACAGTAGGGGCGGATTGGTATGTTAAAGTGGGGAGCGAATACGTATGTTTATGGCTGTCGTGCTTATTGTCATAGTAGTTGGATCTGTTGCTTTTCATTTGGTTAGCCCGTGGTGGTCCACACCTATTGCGTCAAATTGGGGATCAATTGACACAACTATAGATATTACGTTTTGGATTACCGGTGTGGTGTATGTAGCTGTACTTTTGTTTATGGCGTATTGTTTATATCGCTTTAGGTACACTCCCCAACGGCGTTCTGAATACCAACCAGAAAACCACAAATTGGAATTATGGTTATCGGGGCTGACAGCGCTTGGCGTTGTCGGGTTGTTGACGCCTGGTCTAATTGTTTGGAATGACTACATCAATCCTCCAGATGAAGCGACGGAAATTGAAGTTGTTGCTAAACAGTGGGAATGGGGCTTTCGCCTTCCAGGCAAAGATGGTGTGTTAGGAACTACCAATATCCGTTTTATGAGTGACGACAACCCATTTGGGATAAACCCAAATGATCCTGCAGGACAGGACGACCTCTTGATTGATGATGACTTACATTTGCAAACAGATAAGCCCATTAAATTTCTTTTGAGGGCGTTTGATGTACTTCACAATTTTTACGTACCACAATTTCGGGCTAAGATGGATATGGTCCCCGGAATGATTACATATATTTGGCTGACACCTAACCGCGCGGACACCTTTGATATTTTGTGTGCAGAATTGTGTGGCATTGGTCATAGCAGTATGCGGGGCATAGTTGTTGTTGAAAATGTTGCTGATTATGAAAAGTGGATAAAAGAACAAACTACCTTTGCTCAATCTATCTCGGCACTCAATAAGAAAACTAAAAGCGAAATCAAATTAGCCTTAAGAATTGATAATACACAATCCCTATTTAATGTGCATGCCCAATGAGACATGACGTTTTAATTCTCAGCAAATCTTATTAAAAGAGGATGATCTGATGGCCTCCGAAACTGTAGTAATTCCACCAGCAGAACTACCTGAAGTAGAACTTTACCATGCAAAAAGCTGGATAACAAAGTATGTTTTTAGCCAGGATGCTAAAGTCATTGCTATCCAGTACTCTGGAACTGCCGTTCTTATTGGCCTTGTAGGTTTGGTGCTGTCATGGTTGATGCGGCTGCAATTAGGCTTTCCTGAGACATTCTCATTTATTGATGAATCTGAATACCTCCAATATGTAACCTTACACGGCATGATTATGGTCGTTTATCTACTAACTGCTTTATTCTTAGGTGGATTTGGTAATTATATGATTCCGTTGATGGTCGGAGCTCGTGACATGGTGTTCCCATACGCCAATATGCTTAGCTTTTGGATTTACCTATTATCTGTTTTGATTTTAGTTGCCAGTTTTTTTGTTCCTGGAGGCCCTACAGGTGCTGGATGGACGTTGTATCCACCACAAGCGATTACGTCGGGAACGCCCGGCAGTGATGGTGGTATCATCCTTATGTTAGTCTCTTTGGTTTTCTTTATTATTGGGTTTACTATGGGGGGGCTGAACTATGTGGTTACTGTTCTGCAGGCGCGTGCCCGTGGAATGACTCTAATGATGATGCCACTGACTGTTTGGGGAATTTTTGTTGCCACAATTCTCGCCTTGTTTGCCTTTCCTGCTCTTCTAGTTGCAAGCATCATGATGTTATTTGACCGGGTCCTTGATACGAGCTTCTTTATTCCGATGATTTATGAAATGGGAGAAGTTATACCCCGTGAAGGTGGGAGCCCAGTGTTGTTCCAGCATTTGTTCTGGTTCTTTGGTCATCCGGAAGTTTACATAGTTGCGTTGCCAGCTTTCGGAATTGTTTCTGACGTGATTAGCACTCACGCTCGCAAAGCTATTTTTGGCTATCGCATGATGGTTTGGGCAATTATTGCCATTGGGGGCCTAAGTTTTATCGTTTGGGCGCATCATATGTACGTTAGTGGTATGAACCCTTACTTTGGCTTCTTCTTCGCAACGACGACGTTAATCATTGCAATTCCAACGGCCTTAAAGCTCTATAATTGGACGTTAACGCTTTGGAAGGGCAACATCCATATGACCGTTCCCATGTTGTGGTGTATTGCTTTTATTGTAACTTTCCTAAATGGTGGAGTGACTGGCCTATTCCTTGGTAACGTCTCCGTTGACGTTCCATTATCGGATACAATGTTTGTGGTCGCGCACTTTCATATGGTTATGGGAGTAGCGCCTATCTTTGTCATATTTGCAGCTATCTATCATTGGTTCCCGTTGGCAACAGGTAAGATGCTTAACAATGCAATGGGTCAGTTCCATTTTTGGGTTACCTTCGTTGGCGCTTATCTAATTTATTTTCCAATGCACTATTTGGGTTTTGTCGGGGTTCCAAGACGTTACTATGAAATTGGTGAGACCACGTTTGTGCCCCCCTCAGCAGCAGATCTGAATGCTTTTATTACAATTATGGTATTAATAGTAGGGTTTGCTCAGGTAGTCTTTATTTACAACCTTTTAACAAGCGTTTTCAGTGGCAAAAAGTCTGAGGTTAATCCCTGGAAGGCTACTACATTGGAATGGCAAACTTCTGAATTTCCACCTGGTCACGGTAATTTTGGTGATGAACTGCCGGTGGTTTATCGCTGGGCTTATGAATACGGTGCACCAGAAAATGTAGATGATTATGTGCCACAAAATATTCACCCGGATAAAGTGGCGCGTAAACCTATTGCTGAATAGAGCATAAGCGGATGAGCATACTAAGCCAATTAATGGAAAAGCCTTGGCCTCAATCTAACGGCGCAACTGTCTTAAAAGCTGGACCAAGTATTTCGCGTACACCGACCGAGGTTGGGCTTTTGTTTTTTTTGGCATCTATTACCGGTCTGTTTACGCTTTTGTTGATTTCCTATAATGGACGGATTTTGCTTGGTAATGATTGGGTGCCAGTACCTGATCCCACTATTTTGTGGATCAACACAGTTATTCTTATTTTTAGTAGTATAGCTTTTCATCGGGCGCGTAAAAATGCGCGAGCTTCAAAAGTTACTGGTATTAAAAAAAATCTGCTTGTCGCTGGGTTATTAACGTTTGGCTTCCTAGCCGGGCAAACCATAGCTTCCCTGCAGTTGTATGAATTGGGCTATTATGTCTCAAATAACCCTGCAAATTCTTTCTTCTATTTACTAACTAGCATACACGCTTTGCATCTGATCGGAGGTCTGTTTGTCTGGATGCGGACCCAATATAGGGCTCAACTGGGAATAGACTTAAGTAAAATAACAGTGAGTATCGAGTTATGTGCCATCTATTGGCACTATTTATTAGTTGTTTGGTTAATTATTTTTGTTTTGTTACTGACCACGTGACAGAGGAGTTTTGATGGTATGACATCATCTACAACAACAGAAAACATGACTGGCCTGCAATCGGCTGCAGCAGACTGGGCGTCTGATCAACGGACCTTTAAAAATGTCCCTTGGGGCAAGGCCATGATGTGGATTTTCCTGCTCAGTGACACCTTTATATTTGCCTGTTTTCTGATTGGTTATATGGCACTACGGTTAGGGGCGACAGAGCCATGGCCCGCATCAAGTGAAATATTTGCCCTATCTATGGGGGGGGAACCCGTTCCTTTGCTTCTGATCGCTATTATGACATTCATATTGATTACGAGTAGCGGTACAATGGTAATGGCAGTAAATTTTGGTTATCGTAAAGATCGTAAAAAAACAGCTTGGTTACTTATAGTCACAGCTTTATTGGGAGCCTCGTTCGTCGGCATGCAGGCCTTTGAATGGACAAAATTGATTGTTGAAGAAGGTGTCCGACCCTGGTCGAACCCATTTGGTGCAGCGCAGTTTGGATCTATCTTTTTCATGATTACTGGCTTTCATGGCGTCCACGTTTCTGTTGGGGTCTTATTTCTTTTAATAGTTGCCCGCAAAGTTTGGCGTGGAGAATATGATAATGAAACACGTGGTTTTTTTACCAGTCGCAAGGGAAACTACGAGATCGTCGAAACTATGGGACTTTATTGGCACTTTGTTGATCTAGTTTGGGTTTTCATATTTGCTTTTTTCTATCTTTGGTAGGATTAGAAATCATGTCACAATCAGATGTACACAACAGTGGTCAACAACATCCACTTGGGGTCTACTTTAAAGTTTGGGCCCTGTTATTTGTACTTAGTATCTTTTCCTATATGGTTGACTATTATCATTTGGAAGGCTACCTACGCTGGTCCCTGATCATTCTATTTATGTTATTGAAGGCTGGTTTCATCTTAACCATTTTCATGCATATAGCATGGGAACGAATGGCATTAGTCTATGCTTTAGTTATACCAATATTAGCAATTTTTGGTTTTATCGCCCTGATGACTTTTGAGGGTGATTATACTTTTTTCACACGGGAAATGTATTTCTCTCCATAGTCAAAATTTTGTACTGATAACCTGAGGAACTAATTTGAATGCTCGGACAGTAATATCGTGATTTATTCTCTGATATCACCAGCAGCGGCGCATGGATTGAATGTTGGTGTTGAAGTCGATGGGGTTGGCCCGCTGATTTTTTTGCCAGTGATCTTTGGTTTTGCGTTATTTCTCTATTGGCATTTAAAAAACTAACCACACCCAGTGCGCCTTCGAACTATATTCAAGATTTTAGAAGATAAAAGAGTGAGCAACACTATTTTTGAACTATCATTCCAGCAATAGTAGAACGTACGATGGTCTCTGAAATTTAAAATCTGCACCTGATAATAGGACTAAAGGCTAGACTATTTATAGATTAAGAAGTGTATCCGGCTGATTTTTTTTTAGTACTTAAAATAAGAGCGAATCTCCTCCAACTCGCTAAGTAGTGATTGGAGCTTCATGAGAGTCTTATTGTTAAATTCAGATTTTTTTCCCCTAGGGACAGAGGTAGCTTTTTGCATGGTTGATTTCCCTCGTTCTCTCAAGAGTTTTTGAACACCTTTAATGGTATAACCATCATCATAAAGTAAGCTTTGAATATGGCGTAAATTTTCGACATCTTCGGGGCGGTAATAACGACGCCCACCACCACGTTTTATGGGTTTTATTGAATTAAATTTTGTTTCCCAGAAACGTAATACATGCTGATGTATATCAAGTTCACCTGCAACTTCACTTATATTCTTGAACGCGTAACTAGATTTAACCATGCTCAAGTAGCTTTATTCTGAGGTGTCTGGCTTATTTCCGTTAATTCGGGTTTTCAAAACCTGAGATGGTCTGAAGACAAGGACTTTACGAGGCAAAATAGGAACGTCTTCTCCAGTTTTTGGGTTGCGTCCAATGCGCTGGCCTTTGTGTCTTACCGAAAAGCTGCCAAAAGATGAAATTTTTACCGTTTCTTCCCTGGTAAGTGCCTCTGAAATATGAGTGAGAACTGACTCAAGAAGATGGGCCGACTCACTACGTGACAAACCAACTTCTTGATAAACAGCTTCGCCTAATTGTGCTCGTGTAATTGTTCTAATGGACATTCTTTTTTTTCCTGATACAAATCATAAAAACAGCGTATCCCCCCCGAAGAAATCCGTCAATATCAAAGGTTTGCTGTAAACTTGCAAATTTAAAAAAGAAATATTAATTTAAAAAAGTATAATAAAATTAATCCTACCAGCGCACCAGCGCTGCTCCCCAAGTGAAGCCGCCGCCCATGGCTTCCATCAAAACCAATTGTCCTTCCTGAATACGTCCATCGCGAACGGCTTCATCTAAGGCTAATGGGATTGATGCAGCTGATGTATTTGCGTGACGTTGTACAGTAACAACAACCTGTTCCTCTTTCAGGCCAAGTTTCCGAGCAGTACCCGAAAGGATGCGTAGATTTGCCTGATGAGGCACAAGCCAGTCGATATCAGAGCGTTGGTAAGAATTCTCGGCCAGTGCTTCATCGACAACTGAGGCTAAGTTAACCACTGCATGGCGAAAAACTTCTTTTCCAGACATTCTGATATGGCCAACCGACTGAGTTTTTGAGGGCCCACCATCTACATAAAGAAGATCGCTGTAACGGCCGTCAGAATGTAAGTGAGTTGAGAGAATTCCTTTACCCCCCTCTTCTTTTGCTAAAACAACGGCTCCACCGCCATCACCAAATAGTACACAAGTGGAACGATCCTCCCAGTCAAGGATACGCGAAACTGTTTCAGCCCCTATCACAAGAACCCGTTCAGCTTGTCCTGCCTTAATGAAATTATCACCGACAGCGAGTGCGTAGATGAAACCAGAGCAAACTGCTTGTATGTCAAAAGCTGCACCATGTTTCATGCCGAGCATGGCTTGGACTTTTGTTGCCGTTGATGGGAATGTGTTGTCAGGTGTTGTTGTAGCAAGCACGACAAGGTCAATGTCTAATATTGATGTACGAGCTGCATCAAGCGCTCTAATTGCACTCTGATAGGCTATATCTGCGGTTGTTTCATCTTCAGCAGCAATATGGCGTTGGTGGATTCCTGTTCTCTCTACTATCCAGTCATTGGTTGTTTCTACCGATATAGCAAGTTCATCGTTTGTCAATATACGTTCAGGTAGGTAAGAACCAGTCCCAATAATTCGTGATCTATTGATCATAATTTTCCTGTGTTATCACTTGGTGCATCATCAAGGTGAGCTAGATCCTCTTTTATAACGTCGTTGAGGCCATCTCTTATTAATTCAACAGCAACCTCAAGAGCATTAGCAAAACCAAAGCCGTCTGTGCCGCCATGACTTTTAACACAAATTCCATTCAATCCTAGAAACATAGCCCCATTGTAACTTCTTGGATCCAGGCGCCGACGAAATTTTGTTAACGCAGGCTTAGCAAATAGAGAGCCCAACTTTGAAGCGAATGAACTAAGCAGACACTCCTTAAGGAACGTGCTGAACATTTTTGCAGTACCTTCAGCAGTTTTGAGAGCAATGTTACCAGTAAAACCATCAGTAACAACTACATCGACAGTACCTTTAGCGATATCATCGCCTTCAATGAAGCCATGGAATTTCATTGGAAGATCAATGCTTTGTAGAGCATTGAAGGCAAGCTGAACTGATTCATGTCCTTTTAGCTGTTCTGAACCAACATTTAAGAGGCCCACGGTTGGTTGAGCTAGGCCAAGAACATTACGAGCAAAGACCTCACCCATAACAGCGAACTGGACTAAATTATCAGAATCGCAAATTACGTTGGCACCGAGGTCAAGCATGATGCTTTTGCCGCGTTCTGTTGGGAAGTAAGAAGCAATAGCTGGACGATCAATTCCGGGAAGTGTCTTCAAAACAAATTTAGCCATTGCCATCAGAGCGCCAGTATTCCCTGCAGAAACAATGCCGGCTGCTTCGCCATTGCTTACTGCATTAATGGCAAGGCGCATACTTGAATTTCTTCCGGAGCGTAAAGCAGCACCAGCTTTCTCATGGTTTGAAACCACGTCTTCTGTGTGCCTCACAACACAAGCGTTTTTAATGAAAGAATTTTTGTTAACAAGAGGTACGAGAATATTCTCATTGCCAAACAAAAGAAAATCTACATTAGACAGGTGCTTAAGCGCGATCCCTATACCTTCCACAACCATTTCTGGAGCATTGTCCCCGCCCATGGCATCGATTGAAAGCGTTACACGCGTAATCATGCAATGTCCTTACGTGAGTTCCTGATTTTAAATTGTGTCAGGCTGCGTCACCGGCTTCCATGACTTCACGGTCATTGTAATGACCGCATGAGGGGCAGACATGATGGGGGCGCTTCAATTCGCCGCAATTAGAGCACTCCACATAAGTGGCACCCTTTAGAGCATCATGAGAACGACGCATGTTGCGACGTGATTTTGATATCTTCTTCTTAGGTACAGCCATATTAAATTCTCTCAGTTACACTTACTGGTGTAAAATTGTGATGTATAACGATAAAAAACAGCACGAGCAAGCTTGTTAACATATATTTATAGTTTCTTTTTTAACTGTTCTAAAATCGCAAAAGGACTGACATTGTTTTCATTGCTCTGCTCACCCTGAGAACTTGAAAATCCATCAAAATCAACATTAACGCAACGTGGAAAAGGATCAATTTCTAATGATAACTGTTCAGCCACACTTTCGCCAAGATTAAAACAACCATCAGTTAGAGGATCAGGCGGATCCTGAAAATCTACTGACTTTTGAATGTATTCTTCTTGTGGTTCACTTTCGTCATCAAAAATATCGACAATTTTTGAACTATATATTCGCTCGAATTTGCATTCAATGTTTTTTTTCAATGGTTTAAGGCTAACAACACACTTCTGCACATAACAGGCACAGAAGTTGCATTGCAACCTAACAACTTCAGTTGATTGGCGTGACACGAATGCCTTTAACTTCAATCTATCCAGGCTTATGAGGTCGAAGCGTTTGGCAAGTGCCTTGCACTGTTGGTCGTTAGCTTCAATCTCGAAATTTTTGCCAGTATCCTGTAATTTATTACAGTTTACCAGAAAACTAAATTCGGGCTCAGCATTCATTTTTCTGACTTTATATTTGCAAGCAACTCGGGGTCAAACTTAAGCTCACCTTCCATGAGTGAACCTATACTTATTTTGTCCAGGTATAAAGATTGACTTCGTGTATAATTCGTTATCGTCTTCAATTTTGCATCAGTCACGTCGTTACCCCGATAAAGATTACGCTCAAGCGCTGCTAAAAGTTCGGCATCATCTTTTTCTTCTAGCCCCCGATCATATGATTCTAGTCTACCATAAAAGGCCTTCGTCATTTTTTTTACTCTATGCAAAACGCCCATATCACCAATACCTAACTCACGAAGATTTAGATCTATATCGTCAAACATATAGTCGAATAAAGCCTGTGATAGCTTGCGAGATTGATCTATATCACTCTTCATACGACGAATTATTAAAATCATGTGCAGCGATATTAAGTCAAACCGACCATCAAAAGTATCAGCAACCCCACAACTTTCATAAAAAACAGGTTGTCGTGCTTGTCTAACAATAGTTTTATATAATTTGTGAGCTATTTTTTTTTCTTTGGAAAAAGAAAAAATATTTTCGATTATATTCATTTTTCTTACCGGACATTTGACAAGAGGCCACAAGGGATGCAATTTAAAGTGAGTAAGTTACACCTGACATAAATACTCTCAGTAATTTAAACAGGTAACAATCACTCTTTCTTACATAATCGAGTATAAGTAATAATGTTGTCTTATAAATCCTCAAAGATCTTAATTTTTTTATACTTTACTGTACACCTTGTAGGTTGTTCGCCAAAGATAGACATTCGAGGCAATCTTCCTAATCCAGAAATTCTGAGTGAAATCAAGACGGGTGATCATTCACGTATGGAAGTTGAAGAAATTCTCGGCACCCCATCATCCGTCACGATGTTTGATCAGGAAAGATGGCTCTATATATCTGAGCGAACGGAAACATTGGCTTTTTTCGAGCCTATAATAAAAGAGCGCAAGGTTCTTATTCTCAGTTTCGACAAGAAGGGAATAGTTAGTAAAATAGAAACTTTAGATGTTGAAAGTGGTAAAAAAATTCAGCCTGTCTCACGAACTACTGTAACGAGTGGAAGCGATTTCGGTTTTTTCCAACAATTATTTGGAAATCTGGGTCGGTTTAATAAGCCGGGTGCCCCAGATGCTCCAGAACGCTAGTATAAATCACCAAGCGTTAATCAGCTGTCAGTTACTTTTACGATAATGACCTTGTGAAGTATGTCGGGTCCAAAGACCTTATCAGCAACCTTCTGCATTCGCTCGGATAAAATCCGGGTGGTTAATTTTATTTTTCTGCGTATGAGCTGTGGGATAAAGACGTATAAATCCTTAAAAAAAGCATCACTCAAACGAGGAAGCAGTTTAGTGATCATGTCCTGATTCTCTAAACCAATAGCCTCAACCTTAAGTTCTATCAAAATCGTTGCTGCTATTCTGTCTTCTGCAAATATGGGAATTGAGAGTTTGTCCATTTTGATAGTCACGGGGGGGTCAACGGGAGTAGTTTTCTCCTCCACTTCTAAAGAATTTGAAAAAGGACCAATTTGCAACCATTTAAGGACACTTATGGTTCCTCCTGAAAGCATTAGCAAAACAGCAAAAATGATAACTATTTTCTTTGCGTCCATAGTTCATATCACTCCAACGGTAAAAATCTAACTTTGGGATGTTTCCAGTTTTTTTTAAATATTTAAGCAACCTCTCAAAAGTGTTGATAACCAGCTGATGTCAAATCTATTTCTGTTCCCTCTTCATCATGTATAGTGACTGAATGATTAAGGTTCGAGGGCCCAATCAGACCAATTTGTGACAGTGGCAAATCCAGCTTTTTAGCTATGTTACTGATAGTTTTATCTGATTTCTTCGGCACAGTAAAAAGAAGTTCATAATCATCACCACCTGAAATGAGACTATTAATTAGTTGTGAGTTATCTGCCACCAGCATGCATGCCGGTCCTGATAGGGGAATATTACAAGTCTTGATAGTGGCACTCACTTTGGAGGCTCTACAGATATGCCCTAAATCTTGGACTAATCCGTCTGAAATATCGATGGCTGAGTTCGCCACACCAAAAAGCTGCTGACCTAAATCGAGTCTTGGTTGTGGTCGGTGATAACTGTCTGTAACAAACTCTAAACTAGGTGGTTTTAGTTCTAAAAAATTTCCGCGCAATGCAGATAGACCTAGCCAGGCATCACCAATAGTACCACTTACATAGACCAAGTCACCCACAGTCGCCCCTGAGCGCATAATTGCTTGACCTGTTTTGACCCAGCCAAAAGCTGTAATGGTTATGGATAAAGGACCAGGTGTGGATACCGTATCGCCACCAACCAATGTAATGTCATAGAGTTCTTGTTCTATTGCGAGTCCTTGTGAAAACCTACTCAGCCAGTCCGCATCATATTTAAACTCACCATCAGAGGGTAAGGATAAAGATAATGTGTAATAAGCAGGGTCAGCACCCATTGAGGCAAGGTCTGAGATGTTCACTCTAAGACTTTTGGCGGCAATCAGATGGGGTGGTGTATTTTCAAAAAAATGAATATCTGATAATAAAGTATCCATAGTCACCACAAGGTGGTGGCCATCTTTCGTTGGTAAAACTGCGGCATCATCATTTAATAAGGCAGCGCCACTTGCGGCTAGGGTTAGTGGACGCATGTACTCTCTAATTAAGTCAAATTCGCCAAGCCTAGAATGATTAACCATTTTATTTCTCAGATTTTTCCATCTCTGTTGTACGCAGTACCCTTGCAATTTTGTCCAGTACTCCGTTTACTAATCCGGGCTTGCTATCATCAAAGAATGCTTTGGCTACATTAACATATTCATTTATGATCACTTTTGCTGGAACTTCAGCAATGGAGAGTAGCTCAAAGGTTCCTGCACGCAAGGTTGCTCTTAAAATAACTTCAAGGCGTTCAACAGTCCATTCGCTAGAAAGGGACTGCTCAATAATTCTATCAAGACCATCCCGTTTTTCAGAAACTCCACGGATAATTTCTGTCATAAGGGCATAATCAGGAGTAGCTAAACTGGGAAGAAGCTCTTCATCTTCTTCCTCGGGTATATCGTGTCCGGATTTCCAACGATCTTTAAGGAACTCATGTAAAACAGGATCAGCCGAAACACCGGTCATATCGATTTCGTAAAGGGCCTGCACAGCAGAAAGTCTAGCGGAAGAACGATCGATTCCTCCTGGGTTTTCATTACCCTCTGCTGAGATGCTCACAGGGGTACTGTATGGAAATATTTTTTGACTTCCATCATTCTGAGGCATGCCTGGGCCACAACACCACCCTTATTTTTATTATGTATATCTGCCCTTTCCCAAGCCTGCTTATGGCTCTCAACAGTCAAAATACCGTATCCAAGAGCAATACGATATTTCATGACAATATCCATCAACGCGCGAGATGACTCCTGACACACGTAGTTGTAGTGTGACGTCTCGCCACGGATTACACAGCCAAATCCAATAAAGCCAGCATAGCGGTCCACATGTGATCCATTTTCCATTGCATCGATGGCGAAACGAATAGCCTGAGGGATTTCATAGGCACCGGGAACGGCTAGGCGTTCATATTCTATTTTAGCTTCGTCAAGAACAGCAATAGCGCCCTTACATAGCTCATCAGAAATATTTTCGTAGAAACGTCCCTCGACGATCAACACTTTAGAATTATTTAACATTTTTATCCGTTTAGCTTTCGATATCACGTTGTTCTACAACCCTAAGGCCGTAACCTTCAAGTCCTACAATATTACGATGGGTATTAGATAGTAGGATCATATCTTTAACACCAAGGTCTAGTAAGATTTGTGCTCCAACACCATAGTCCCTGAGTTCTGCGTTTGAGCTTATATTTTCTCCCATTTTTTTACGAACACGGTCAGATAAACTGGTTGGCAGCGGCTCACGAATTAGGACGATGATGCCGCGTCCTTCATTTGCTACCATTTTCATAGCTTTATGTAGTTCATCAGCCTTACCAGAGGCATCAGACAGAACATCATCCAATACATTCAATGCATGCATACGAACCAGTACAGGCTTGCCATTTCCTACTTCCCCTTTGATAAGGACAATGTGTTCCGCATAGACAATTTTATTCACATACACAGCCATTTTGAATTCACCACCATGGTTGCTGTTGAAGGTCGAGTTAACACTACATTCAACAAGACGATCATTCTTTAATCGGTAAGCAATTAAATCTGCAATAGTACCTATTTTTAATGCATGGTGTTTTGCAAATTTAATTAGTTCAGGCAATCGGGCCATTGATCCGTCTTCGTTCATTATTTCGCAAATAACGCCTGAAGGGTTCAAGCCTGCCAATCTTGAGACATCAACTGCAGCTTCTGTATGTCCTGCACGAACGATGACACCACCCTGAGATGATACCAAAGGGAAAACATGCCCAGGGCTTGCTATATCAGCATTACACTTGGTGGGATCAATTGCGACGGAGATTGTGCGGGCTCGATCAGATGCGGAGATTCCAGTTGTTACCCCTTTTCTTGCTTCAATAGAAACGGTAAATGCTGTTTTATGCCGTGAGTCATTCCGGCTTGCCATCAAAGGTAATTCCAATTCGCTGACACGCTCAGGTGTTAACGAAAGGCAAATCAGGCCTCGGCCATACATAGCCATAAAGTTAATAGCTTCAGGTGTAGCCATCTGCGCTGGAATGACAAGGTCGCCTTCGTTTTCGCGTTCTTCATCATCTACTAAAATGTACATCTTGCCGTTACGAGCGTCTTCAATTATGTCTTTGATAGGTGATAAGATATTAGAGTTTTTCACGATCTATATTTAATTCCTACAATACACCCCCAGTTTAGGAATGTGGATTTTCCAGAAGCCTTGCAATGTAACGCGCTAGCATATCTATTTCTACATTGACCATCTCTCCAGTTGAAAGTTTCCCCAGCGTAGTTTCAACCTGAGTGTGGGGGACTAAGTTCACACCAAAGCAACCGCCATCAACTTCGTTAATAGTTAAAGACACACCGTTGAGAGTGATGGATCCTTTTGGGACAACATATTTTTTCAACATATCATCTATTCTGAAGTTGACACGAAGGGAATCGCCCTCTTTATGAACGTCTGTTACTTGAGCAATGCCATCGACGTGGCCGGAAACAATATGACCACCCATTTCGTCGCCAACTTTTAATGCGCGCTCTAAATTAACTGGTGTATTTAGTGCCCATGAGCCAAGAACAGTTTTGGAGAGTGTCTCGCCTGAGGCTTGAACAGCAAACCAATTCCCCTGTTTTTCGATGACCGTTAAACAAGCGCCTGAACAACAAATTGAGGCACCAATGTCGATTGAGTCAGTTTTAATTTGAGTAGTTATTTCAATACGAGTATCACCCTTTTTTTTAAGGGCGCGAACTTTACCAATATCAGTGATAATACCAGTAAACATTTCTAATTTCCATTCTTGCGATCATAGGTTTCGTAAATATCATTTCCGCATTGGTGTTGAGCAGTGCGCTGAAAAGATTGAATATCTAAGAGACTCTCAACTCCATATGCAGCTATTGAAGGAATTCCATCGTCACCAATTAATTTTGGGGCATGAAACCACGCCAGATGATCAATTAATCCAGCACTTATGAAGGATCCTGCTAGCTTACCGCCTCCTTCTAGCAAAACACTATTCAGGCCTTCAACACCTAGGGCATTTGCAATTAACTCTGGGACTAGTCTACCGGATAGTAAGGGTTTAAGCTCTATTACTTTGACGCCTTTTTTTTTGAAAGCAATAACTTTCCTCTTGTCGACTGTTGTGGCAGTGAGAATGATGGTCGGGATTTGGTTAGCCGTCTCAACTAGCAGGTTGGATAATGGTAACTGCAGTTTACTGTCGATGATAATTCGGCGTGGAGAATAAAGTTCCATACCCTCTATGCGACAGGTCAATTGTGGCTTATCTGTGAGGGCAGTACCTATGCCGATCATTATTGCGTCATGTCTTGCTCTCAGCATATGCCCCTTCGCTCGGGCTTCAGGACCAGTAATCCACTTGCTGTGTCCGCTACGTGTTGCAATTCGTCCGTCCAAAGTTGTCGCTGCCTTGAGAGTAAAAAGTGGGCGACCTTGAGCTAGTCGTGTGAAAAAACCATTATTTAGGTATTTAGCTTCTTTTTCCAGTATACCTTGGACAACTTCTATTCCAGCATCCATGAGGCGTTTTATGCCTCTGCCGGAGACCCTTGGGTCTGGATCCACACAGGCGACAACAACACGTTTGATATTGGCCTTTATAAGAGCTTTGGAACAGGGTGGGGTTTTGCCCTCATGATCGCAAGGTTCAAGAGTAACATACGCTGTCGCACCACGGCATTGTACGCCTGCCCTCTTAATAGCCTCGTGTTCTGCGTGGGGGCGACCGCCCATTTGGGTCCAGCCTCGTCCGGCAATCTGACCATTTTTTGCAACAATAACACAGCCAACTGCAGGGTTGGGGGCAGCCAAACCTAGACCTCTCCTTGCTAAAGCAAGGGCAACTCCCATGTGGTTTATATCCTCAGTGTTGACAGTCATTATTTCTGGCTCCGAGATAGTTTAATTCTCGTCACCCAGTTCGCCAATAAACTCTTCGAAGTCTTTGGTCTCTCGAAAATTACGATATACTGAGGCAAAACGTACATATGCAATAGTATCAAGATCTCGCAAGTTATCCATGATCATCTCGCCAACAACCTTGGTTGGAATTTCTGTTTCACCGAGAGTTTCTAGACGACGTTGAATACCATTAACAACGCGCTCTATCTTATCATCATCAACCGGTCTTTTTCGAAGAGCAATCTTCAAGGAACGCATAACCTTATCGCGGTCAAAAGGTGCTCTATCGCCGTCTTTTTTGACGACTGTCAACTCGCGCAACTGAACTCTCTCAAAAGTTGTAAAACGTGAGCCACAGGATGGACAATATCTCCGCCGTCGGATGGTCGCATTATCTTCGGTCGGCCGTGAGTCTTTAACCTGGGTGTCGTCACTGCCACAAAACGGACATCGCATGGAATGGTCTCCTTGTTAAACTCCCATAGTGTCCATGTAGATGGGAAACTTTTGACACAGCTCACTAACTTTTGCAGCTGCTTCAGCTTCAACAGCTGAATTGTCATTATTATTTAATGCAAGGCCATCAAGAACATCACCAATCAAATTGCCTATCTGGCGGAATTCATCTTTACCAAAACCGCGGGTTGTACCTGCAGGAGTTCCAAGACGAATACCAGAAGTGACTGTCGGTTTTTCCTGATCAAAAGGAATACCATTCTTATTACAAGTCATAAGAGCCCTGTCCAGACTGAGCTCTGCATCACGACCTGTTAAGCTTTTTGGCCTCAGATCAACAAGTAGTAAGTGCGTATCGGTGCCTCCGGAAACTATATCTAGACCTCGCTCTACAAGTGTTTTGGCTAGGACTTGAGCATTGTCGATAACGGCTTGAGTATACAACTTAAATTCTGGCTGAAGGACCTCACCGAATGCGACTGCCTTCGCTGCAATGACGTGCATTAATGGACCGCCTTGAAGTCCGGGGAAGACAGCAGAATTTATTTTTTTTGCAATGTCTTCATTATTGGTTAAAACCATTCCACCACGTGGCCCACGCAAAGTTTTGTGGGTAGTCGTGGTGACGACATCCGCTATGCCGATTGGTGATGGATGCAACCCAGTTGCTACCAAGCCAGAAAAATGAGACATATCTACCATCAAAAGTGCGCGCACTTCGTCTGCAATAGCTCTAAAACGAGCAAAATCGATTGTTCTGGAATAGGCAGATCCACCTGCAAAAATCAATTTTGGTTTGTGCTCTTTTGCGAGTCTTTCAATTTCGTCGAAATCTATCAGAGCATCTTCACGGCGCACACCATATTGGATACCATTAAACCACTTCCCGGACTGTGCTGGCGGGGCCCCGTGAGTAAGATGACCACCTGCAGCTAGTGACATACCTAAAGTGGTATCTCCAGGTTGCAACAAAGCCAACATCACCGCACCGTTGGCTTGACAGCCTGAATGTGGTTGAACGTTTACAAAGTCGCAACCAAATATCTTTTTTGCACGATCAATGGCTAAGGTTTCGGCAACATCAACATTTTCACAACCACCATAGTAGCGACGTCCAGAGTAGCCCTCGGCATATTTATTAGTCATCACTGAGCCCTGGGCCTCCATTACGGCCCTAGAGGTAATGTTTTCAGATGCGATCAATTCAATCTGGCCTTGTTGACGAATAAGTTCACCGTTAATTGACGACATAAGCTCTGGATCTGTATTAGAGAGTGATTTATTAAAAAAGTTATTCAATTTATTAGATGGATAGGAATTATTAGTATCAGGCATTAAATTCTCCAAATGTAATTTTATTAATATTATGGATTAGATAATTTTTCTACACGAAGTGCATGACGGCCACCCTCAAAATTGGTATTTAGGAAAGCATGGAGGCAATCCATAGCAACATCCGTTCCTATCATACGCCCACCAAAGACAATTACATTTGCATCATTGTGAAGTCGAGCCATTTTAGCACCCAGTGAATCATGAACAAGGGCTGCACGAATATTACTGTGTCTGTTTGCTGCAATAGATATTCCAATGCCGCTACCACACACAAGAATGCCACGTGAAACTTTATTATCTTTGATTGCTTTAGCCATAGCATATCCGAAATCAGGATAATCAACAGATTTAGAGTCATTCGTTCCCAAATCAAAAACTTCAAAATTTAGGTCAATTAGCTCCTGCTTTAATTTGTTTTTTAAGCCTAGACCAGCATGGTCACTGGCAATAGCAATCACTTCTGATGACATTTTTGTTCCTATGCAAATGATTTTTTGTATCGTGGAAATTAGTTACCATATATTGCTGTCTTTTGCCAACAGACCACAAGCTATCAAAAGGTCGAATATATAGTTTTAAATCAATATATTACTGTCTTTCTTAGCAGATTCTTTGTTTTTGTTGAGAACGTAATGTAGTTTTCGGGCTGCAAGGTGCTTCAAAACTACTTCGCCTTGGTTTTTGTCGCCGACCATAACCACTTCAGTCCCTGTATCCGGGTCAATGGCGACGACCTTAACGAAACGATTAGATGTGTAAAAAAGCTCAATAAGAACTTCGTGTTGTTTACCTGCGTTGCGACTCATGTGTACATTTTTATGCTTATTAAAAGAGAGAATTCAGCCCGACTTGGATATATTTGTAAATTGATTTCAGTTAATTTATTGTTATTGATCTTCCAACGTAAGCTGTATGTTTTTAGCATTAAAATAGTCACAATCAAGTAAAAGCATCGCAAGCCGTTGACATAATGCGTTTCCTATGTTTCTTGTTTCAAATTCACGAGCTAGATACAGGTATTAAAAAAAGTGGCTAAACAAGGTTCACTAGGATTAGGATCTTTTCCCACAACTCGTCTAAGGCGCAATCGTGCTGATGACTTTTCACGTCGTCTTGTTTCAGAAAATGTTCTGACTACAAATGATTTGATATGGCCAATTTTTGTCATGGATGGGGACAATCGGCGCGAGTCTGTTTCATCCATGCCCGGCGTTGATCGTTTAAGTATTGATCAGATGATTGATGCGGTCGGTGAGGCTGCTAATCTGGGTATCCAAGCTGTTTCGATTTTTCCTAATACGGATCCTACTCTTAAAACTGCTGGTGCTGAGGAGTCTTTTAACCCAGACAACTTACTTTGCCGGGCAGTGCGCGCGCTTAAAAAATCTTATCCAGACGTTGGGGTTATTTGTGATGTTGCGCTGGACCCCTTTAACAGTGACGGTCATGATGGACTACTTAGGGATGGTGTCATCCTGAATGATGAAACCATAGAAGTGCTCTGCAAGCAGTCCATTGAGCAGGCCCGGGCTGGTTGTGACATTATTGCTCCATCTGACATGATGGATGGGCGAATAGGAGCTATCCGCAAGGCTCTGGACGAACAAGGCTTTGTGTCAGTTCGTATTATGTCATATGCAGCCAAGTATGCATCCGCTTTTTATGGTCCGTTCCGTGATGCTGTTGGCTCGGGTGGGGCTTTAAATGGAGACAAGAAAACCTATCAGATGGATCCAGCAAATTCAGATGAGGCACTGCGTGAAACAGCTCTCGATATAGCAGAGGGAGCAGATATGGTGATGATAAAGCCAGGCATTCCTTACCTTGATGTTGTAAGTCGAGTTAAGGAAACCTTTGGTGTCCCGACCTTTGTCTACCAAGTCAGCGGCGAGTACGCTATGTTAAAAGCCGCAACTGATAATGGTTGGCTGGACAATGATAAAGTTATCCTTGAAAGTCTGATGGCTTTCAAGAGGGCTGGTGCGGATGGCATCTTTACTTATCTGGCTCCAGAGGCAGCTAAACTTATAAATAGTCTATAACAAATTTTCTTTCTTTAAAGTCGGGTCCTTGTTTTTAAAATATTACTCTTCTTTCATTAACTTTAAGAAATATATGACATAGTATTGTATGCTTCTTTATTCAAAATGGACCACTTTCTCGAAGTATTGTTCCTATTGAGCAACCCCCATCATTGCTGTGGGAAGCCATGTTGCTATTCCAGGGAATATGCATAATATCACAATTCCCAGAACCATGCATAACATGAATGGGAATGCGCCTTTCAAGATTGTAGGCAAATTTATTTCAGGCGCAATTCCATTAATGACATAAAGATTCAGTCCAACTGGAGGTGTTATTAGGCCAATTTCCATATTAATGGTGAAAATGACGGCAAACCAGTATGGGTCAAAACCCATCTGGTCGATAATTGGCATTAAGATCGGGGCAGTCATTAATATTACTGCAACTGGTGGAAGAAAAAAACCAGCAACTAACAGAAATATATTGATCATTCCCATTAGAACCCAACGATTTGCATCAAGGTTGACTATATGTTCTGCAATAGACTGTGTTACGAACAGGGACGAAAGCGCATAACTAAAAAGGGACGAAGCTGCAATGATCATCAAGATCATCACGCTCTCTTTCATTGAGTCACTTATAATAGTCCATATTTTTTGAGGTTGATAAACTTTGTATACAACTGCAACCAAAATCAACACAAACATGGCCCCAACACCTGCTGCTTCAGATGGTGTCGCTACTCCACCATAAAGAACAAATAATACGCCAACGATAATTGCCAAAAAAGGTAAAACACGTGGAAGAATTTCAAGCCTTTGCTTTAGCGAATATTTGTCAGCTCTCTCACTAAAACTATAGCCGTGGCGCCATGCCGTATACAGTGACCAAGCCATAAAAAGGCCTGTCAGCATAAGACCGGGAAATACACCTGCCATAAAGAGTCTACCAATAGAAGTTTCTGTTGCGATGCCGTAGACAATCATAGTGATCGATGGGGGGATAAGAATACCCAATGTGCCACCAGCAGCAATAGCTCCAGTTGCCAAACCGTCTGGAAAGCCACGCTTGCGCATCTCTGGTATTCCCATTTTTCCGATGGCTGCGCATGTTGCTGGGGAAGAGCCACTGAGTGCAGAAAAAATAGAGCAAGCACCAATATTAGAAACTATCAGGCCACCAGGAACCCGGTGTAACCACCTATCAAGGGCCTCATAAAGGTCTTTGCCAGCTGGTGATGATGCAACTGCAGCCCCCATCACAATAAACATGGGAATAGAAACTAATGAAAATTCAGCTATTCCACCAAAAAAAATCTCAGCAAGCACATCAAGTGAATCAATACCATCAAAAATCATAAGAAAAATTATAGCTGTTATTCCCAGACCGAAGGCAACGGGAATGCCGGTAGCAAGTATAGTAATTGTTGTAACACCAATAAGTATTCCAATGACCAGAGGACTCATGTTCACTCTCCCTCTAATGAGTTATGGTGATCCTTCGCAAAGGGAATTGAGCGACCAGTTGCCAGTGAAATAATATCAGCTATATATTGCATAGATAAAAGGCCAATACCGATGGGAAAAGAAATATAGGGTATCCAAAGTGGTAGTGCCCAGACTGTATCTGTAGTCCAGCCTTTTACCAAGGCCTCATGAAACAAAACAACCCCTTTCCATGCTAGTATAAAACAAAACAAAAAGCCTAAAATACTGGCAGTCATAGCTAGCAAATACCGGCCTGTCTGCCCAAGGTAATGTGGCAATAGGTCAACGTTGACATGTCCCTTAATTAATAAAACATAAGGTGACCCAATGAAGGTGGAAGCAACTAGAGAATAAATTACAAACTCTGTTTGCCAAATAGTAGAAGCATTAAGAAAATAACGCATTATAACCATTTGGCAAACAACAAGTATGGCTGCCCCAACCAAAAAAGCTGCAAAGACACCACACGCTTTTGAGAAAAAAATAATTAAGTTAATAAAATTTGTCACAATTAAGATATCCCCCCCTTAAATTCACATAAAACACTGTGAGCTATTGAAGATTGATACAAATAAAGAAGGAGCTATCAACTGATTATTAGGAGCAGCCTCTACAAAGGCTGCTCCTAAGATCAGAAGATTAGTCGACGGAAAGAGCCTTAGCTATCAACTCTTTGCCTCCAGGAACTTTTTCTGAAAATATTTTGTAAGACGTCTTGTCAGCAATGGCTTTCCAGGCTGCAGCTTGTGCTGCTGTCATTGTGACTACTTTAACGCCGGCTTTTTTGTATGCAGCGACTAGCTTGTCATCCAAGCCTTTTGCTTCACCGGTCATGTATGCTTCAGCCTTTTTGCCCGCTGACATGAGGGCGTTTTGTTGGGCTTTATTCAATGAGTCAAAACTTTTCTTTGACATCAAAATAGGTTCATACATAAACCATAAAGCATAATCGCCAGGAGCAGTAAGGCACTTAACCTGTTCATATATGCGGTATGAAACGAAACTACCAGAACTTGTATTTGCCGCATCAAGTACACCTGTTTGCATAGCTTGATAAATGGCGGAACTAGACATTGAAGATATTGAGGCACCAGCTCCAACCAGCATTTGCTCAAAAGCTGGACCAGCAGCACGAGTAACCTGACCTTTCATGGTTTCAGGTCCGAGTATGCAATTTTTTTTGGAAGCAAAGCCACCTGCTAACCATGCATCTGACAATACGACAACACCAGCGTCATTTATAATTTTCTTAATGTCATCCATGAAAGGTGAATTGTTAAGGCGAAGAGCATGGTCGTGATTTTTTACCAAACCAGGCATCAAAGTAGCGCTAAATTGTGGATGAAATCCACTAGCATAATCCAGAGGGAAAGCCGAAATATCCAGTTGTCCTTTGACCATCGCCTGCCATTGATCTTTTGGTTTAAAAAGTGACTTACCAGGATAAACCTTAATATTAAGATCCACATTGGCTTTCGCAACTTCTTCTGCGATCATTTGAACCATTATATCGCGCACGTCACCCTTTCCACCAGGCCACTGATGAGAAGCCTTGAGGGATTTTGCGGTAGCAACATTTACCACCGTTAAAAATGCCGCTGCACTTAAGAAACCTATTTTGAATGCTTTTAGAAACCCCATTAAATTCTCCCTTAACAGGTTCCACCTATTGAGATAGAGGAACCCAATTTCATTTTGTTGTTTGTGAAATAAAGAACATACTTATCTTTTGTACTTACCAAGGAAAATAAATATGACCAAGTTACTTTCATCTATCAATATTTATTTTCATCTTTTAATAATTTAAAAAAGCCATCATTGTTCATGGGTTAATATATAGTTTGTGCCATCCTAGTGATTTTGATATGGCGAAATTTTCAAAGGTAAACAAATGACAAAACTTGGCCCATTATCGGGTATAACAATTATTGACCTTACGCGAGTACTGGCTGGACCATATTGCACTATGGTGCTTAATGATTTGGGCGCACGGGTTATTAAAGTAGAGACGCCAGCAGGTGGCGATGACGCGCGTCACTTTGGTCCTTTCTTAAAAACTCCTGATGGTGGAAAGTCTGCATATTTTATGTCCCTTAATAGAGGCAAGGAGAGCATAGCCCTTAATTTAAAAGATTTTGAAGATAAAAAGATTTTTAGAAAGTTACTAGGAATGGCTGATGTTCTTGTTGAAAACTATCGTCCAGGAACAATGGAAAAGCTAGGATTTGGCTGGGAAGTAATACATAAAAAATTTCCAAAGCTAATTTATGCTGCAACTTCTGGATTTGGGCATACAGGGCCTTATTCAAAAAGGGCAGCATACGATCTGATTGTTCAAGCAATGGGTGGTGTGATGAGCTTAACTGGACAACCGGGTGGTGAGCCAACACGAGTAGGCTCTTCCATTGGTGACATGACAGCCGGAATGTTTACAGCAATAGGAATAAACGCTGCACTATATCACCGTGAGAAAACTGGAGAAGGTCAAAAAATAGACGTTGCGATGCTAGATAGCCAAGTTGCCATTCTTGAAAATGCAATTGCTAGGTATTCAGCTACTGGTGAAGTGCCAGGGCCGCTGGGTGCACGTCATCCGTCGATAACACCTTTTGATGCTTTCATGACTGCTGATGGATACATTGTCATTGCTGCTGGAAATGATAGTTTATTTGCTGTTTTATGTGAAACGATTGGTCAAGCTGAATTGGTAAAAAACCCTTTGTTTAAGACTAATATTTTAAGAACTGAAAATTGTTTAGTCCTAAAAAAAGAACTTGAAAAAGCTCTATGTAAAAAAACAGTGGCTGACTGGAATAAAATCTTAGATCAGGCCGGTGTCCCATCAGGGCCTATCAATAAAATTGATCAAGTTTTGAGAGATCCCCAGATACTTTCCCGTAATATGGTGGTGACCGCTAGGGACAAAATTGCGGGACCTTTGAAAATGGCTGGTAATCCTATTAAAATGTCTGCCTTTAAAGATCCAGCAATCCGTCAAACTGCCCCCGAATTAGATGCAGATAGAAAAAAAATAATTGATGAATTGACTCTTTTTAATGATGATTAGGACGAAAGAGACTGGCTACTTTTACATTCTAAATTTGAATTCGATAATTATCGTTGCGATTTTTTTCATGTCTCAAATAGTAAAACGGTAAATATAGGTTTTTTTGAAAATAATTATGTGGTTTTTCACCCTTAAGTATGGGAGCGTAATCCAGTTTATTTTATCTGGGCGTAATTACCATTAAAGTAAAGTAAAGGACTGCCATTGTCAGATTGATGTAATCGCCCGACTAGGCCAACAATAATTAAGTGATCTCCACCATCGTGGACAGCATCAATTTTACATTCAAGATTTGCCAGACAACCACTTAAGATTGGGACGCCAGTATCCCAAAACGTGTGCTCAACTTTTTCAAAACGGTCTTCAACTTTGGTTGAGAAAATAACTGATAGATCCTGTTGGTCTTTATTCAACATATTTAGAGCAAAGCATTTTTCACTATCAAAAGCCTCAATACTTGCTGTTCTTTTATCTAGGCAGAACAGGACCAAAGGAGGGCTAAGTGATAGTGATGTAAAGGCATTTACGGTGAGTCCAACCGGTATTTCATTTTCTGTTAAACCCGTCACAATAGTAATGCCTGTAGCAAAATTACCAAGAACTTTTCTAAATGTTGTCTGATCAATACTCACGTCTTTTTGCTTCCCAGAAGAATTGCCTTAGTAAAAAAAGACAAAAATGTTTACTTATTAATTTTAAATATTTTTGGTTATAATTAAGCGTTAAAAATTCTTTTTGTGTGGCGGATCTAATGCCAAAAAAAAATGTGATTATAACATATATTTTGCAACTTATAGGCTTCGGACTTAAAATGCGAGAACATCCAAACATATTACAAAAGATAAATTTTTTTTGGGACGATTGTTTTGAGACATTCACCTCTGTTTAATCCATTGAATTCAGCTCACTCCTTTTTCACAACAGCTCCCCAGCCTTGTCCTTATTTTACTGATAGGGTTGAGAGGCGCGTTGTAACTGAACTAGTTGGTCCTGATTCACAGGCTCTGCATGATCAATTAACTCGTACTGGTTTTCGTCGTTCCCACGGGACGGCATATGCTCAAGCATGTCCGCATTGTAATCAATGCATAGCGATAAGAATCAGAGCCCGTGAATTCAGTTATTCGCGAAGCCAGCGAAGAATTGCAAAACGTAATAAGGGCCTTATTGCGAACGAAGTCTCAGCTGTTGCTAATGAGGAGCAATTCATTCTATTTAAATCTTACCAGCACTCTCGACATAGTGGAGGTGACATGGAAACTATGAGATTTTCAGATTATAAATCTTTGGTAGAGGAAAATAATGTCGATACGGCCTTAATTGAATTTCGGCATAACGACCGTCTCATCGCTTGCATAATAGTAGACAAAATATCAGACGGATTTTCAGCTGTTTACAGTTTTTTTGATACGGGCTTTGCAAGCCATAGAAGCCTTGGTACTTATATGATTTTGTGGTTGATTGCGCATGCTAAAGCTCTAGAGCTAGACTATGTCTACTTGGGTTTCTGGATTAGTAATTGCCAAAAAATGTCTTATAAACAAAACTTTCAGCCGCTTGATTATTTTTTATCAGGAAGATGGGTGCCACATGTGGGTATAGAAGAAAATGAGATGTTTATTCATACTTAACGCAGTGCACCAAGACATCTGTTAAAGCTTATTTGACCTTGTTTATCTAAATTTTCCAGTTGTTGAGAAGCCACGCGGCACCTTTGTTCCTACCTGCGCTCTCTTTCCAAGCCAACCTTTCAAGTTAGTTTCTTTTCGTATTCTTTGGCCTGCCTTCCAACTCATACCATCTGTTAATTTGATGGCCGTAGCATCAGCTAAACCTCCTTTTGCAAAACGTTGTAGAAAGTTTCCACGACCACGAGACATCATTTGAATCTGGTCAATAGGAAAAATCAGCAGTTTGCGGTTCTGCCCAACACTTACTATATGGTCCGCATCTTCCTCAATGATGGAGGCAACTGCCCCCTCCTCTCCTATTCCAAGATTAAGAATTTGTTTTCCATTTTTTGTTTGGGCAACAACGTCAGTTTGTCTTGTGATAAAACCTCTTCCGGCGTCAGAAACAACAAGTAGCTTTTGATTTGGATTGTAAATAAACATTGATACGAAATCATGTTCGTTGCCAAGGTCAATCATCAAGCGCAACGGTTCACCATTTCCACGGCCACCCGGCAATTTATCACAACTGATTGTGTAGAAACGTCCATTGCTTGCAAAGATAACAAGTTTGTCCGTAGTTTGTGCATTTATTATGAATTTTTCTGTGTCGCCCTCTTTATATTTTAAATCGCTTGCATTCTCTGTATGACCACGCAGAGACCTAATCCAACCTTTAGTTGAGCAAATAACAGTAATTGGTTCACGTTCAATCATGGCTTCTATGGGAACAATAACAGCGGAGGTTGGCTTTCCCACTAAAGTACGACGTTTTCCAATCATTGTCTTAAGACCGAATTCTTTTTTTATTTCATTTATTTCCTCAGCAATTATTTTCCAAAGAGCTTTTTCATCTTTTAGCTGCGAGACTAGTTCCTTCTTTTCAATAATTAATTTTTTATTTTCTGCTTGGATTTCAAATTCTTCAAGTTTGCGTAGTTGGCGTAAGCGCATGTTTAAAATAGACTCAGCTTGTACTTCGCTTAAATCAAAAGTTTCGATTAAAGTAGTTTTAGCCTCTTCTTCTTCGCGAATGATTTGGATTACGTGATCTAAATTTAGAAAAGCAACAAGGTAACCGCCAAGAATTTCCAGGCGGTGACGAATTTTATTGAGGCGAAAGTTTTTTCGACGGACTAAAACCTCATGGCGGTGATTAAGAAAGGCTTGTAGTACTTCGCGCAGGTTCATTACGCGCGGAACTTGATGGGCATCAATAACATTCATATTTAGGCCAAAACGTGTCTCCATATCAGTTTGCTTGTATAAATGCTCCATCAACATTTCAGAATTGATTGAACGATTTCTTGGTTCGAGAATAATTCTTAATTCTTCAGTGGACTCATCACGAATATCAGCAAGCATAGGGAGTTTTTTAAGGTTCATAAGTTCAGCGATTTTCTCAATGAGCCGGGACTTTTGAACTTGATAGGGAATTTCAGTAACAACAATTTGATATTGACCATGTTTGAGTTGTTCAACAAACCATCTGGCGCGAAGTCTAAACCCGCCACGTCCAGTCCTATAGGTTTCTATAATGGAATTTCGTGTTTCTATAAGCTCACCACCTGTGGGAAAATCAGGTCCTGGAACTAGATCAATCAACTTGTCAAAAGAGGCATTTGGAAACTTAATTAGATGAGCTAAAGCAGAGCACAACTCGCTTAAATTGTGAGGAGGTATTGCCGTTGCCATGCCAACGGCAATACCTGCAGAGCCATTGGCTAGCAAATTAGGAAAACGAGCCGGCAGCACGACGGGTTCTGAGTCCTCTCCGTCATAGGTTTCACGAAAATCAACAGCATCTTCATTAATACCATCAAGTAAGGCAATAGAGGCAGCTGTCATTCGAGATTCAGTGTAGCGCATAGCAGCAGCATTATCGCCATCTATATTACCAAAATTACCTTGGCCATCAACTAGCGGATAGCGTACGGAAAAATTCTGGGCCAAGCGAACTAGTGTATCATAAATGGCAATGTCACCATGCGGGTGGTATTTTCCCATAACATCACCAACGACGCGGGCACATTTTTTGAAACCTGTATTGGGATCAAGTTTTAACTGGCGCATAGCATAAAGCAAACGCCTATGGACCGGTTTCAGGCCATCCCGTACGTCTGGCAAAGAACGAGCCATGATTGTTGACAGAGCATAGTTTAAATAACGCTCGCTAATGGCATCGGCGAGCGAGGTATCACGAATTTCTTCGATTGGAACTGTCTTACTCATAGAATATCCCACCGTGAATTTTAACAGATAAAATACACTATATAGTACCTTTTGAGTGAAAGCCGTCAACATTTCGTATTCAAATAATTGAAAAATTAATATCTTTATTATGAATATTTGTGAGGTTGTTGGGTCTTTCAGCGAGACTGGTTAGGTTTACTTTCCATGATTGCCTAATAATTATTTTTAGTAAGCCTGATGATAATTACATGGCTTCGTTCTCTTCTTTGAGTTTTGTCGGCGGACTAAATTGTCAACGTCTCTTTTTACCCAAACAATTGCATTATGATCAGACCTGCAGTAACCATTAAAGCTGCAATAATCCTTCTAGGTCCGAAGGATTCCCCCAATGCAAACATACCGATGAGGGCTGCAAAGACTACACTGGTCTCACGCATGGCTGAAACATGGGCCATGGGGGCAGACATAAGAGCCCAAACAACCAATGCATAAGCAATGGCACACATGCCACCACCAATAACACCTGTACGCCACCAATGCATACGTAAATACGGGATAAATTCACGGCGCTTGAAAATCAAAGAAGAAAAAACAAGTGGTAAAGCATAAACAAAGAAGAGCCATATGATAAAAGAGAGTGGATTACCTGAAAGCCGCACTCCGATACCATCTGCTAGTGTGTAAGCACTTACAAAGGCAGCAATGGCTAAGCCATATAAAAAAGGACGATAATCCCATTTTTCCCCTTTCTTGCGTTCCAAAGCAAAAGCGGCAATGCCAAGAGAGGCTAAAATAAGACCGGCTAATTCCATGGAGGTTGGGACTTCAGAAAAGAAAGCTGCAGCACCGAAGGCTACTAGCAAAGGAGCCGATCCACGCGATACAGGATAGACCAGACTCAAATCACCATAATGATAGGCACGAATTAGAAGGAAGTAGTATGCCGTGTGCAAAACTGTTGAAAGTAATAGATAAGGCCAGCTTTTCGGATCAGGTGGCTCGATAAATGGTAGCACCATTGCCGCCATGACAGAGCCAGCACCAATAACAAGCGTCAGTGTTAGCATCCTGTCTTCACCGGTCTTTACAATTGCATTCCAAATTGCATGCAATACAGCCGCGAGCAACACAATTGCAGCAAAGCTGAGGGACATAGCGGAGAATTCCTTATATGAAGACGTAATTAAATTGCAATTCTACAAAAGTTCAATTTGTCTGGTATTTTTTAAATTTAATTGTGCATTTAGTAGCATTTAGAAAGACTTTTTTTAACCGGTGTATAATGATTGAACAACGCAGATATCTAAGTGCTAGCAATGATTAAAAGTAATGTCAGAAAACGCACAGGTTTCAAAACGATGGTCCTAGGGAAAAGAAAAGTCAGAAAGACATAAAACAGTAACGCTCAAGGTTTTTTAAATTTTCCTTCAAATCAGCTCTTTAAACAAACGATAGATTTTCATATCATAAGCGAGCTCTAGCTCACTTATGGACACTCCTCTCAAATGAACTTATTCAAAAAAAAGTGTTGATTAAAGTCAGCTTAGGAATTCTTTCGCTTGATGAAGATCTTCCGCACAATTAATATTAAAGAATGGATCAAACAGATCTGTTGACCAGTCAACATTGACAACATGATGTCTTGATGTCCACTTATCAATTTTACGCAAATTTTCTTCAAGCATGGCACGCCTTAAATCACCTGCAAGTTTTACCGGCCAAAGTGCGAAGACAGGGTGGGTGCGGTCATTGGAACGGGCACAGGCCATATCGGCATTCTCATTATGAATTTTTTTGAGCATTCTCTTTACGAGATCAGTCGGAAAAAAAGGAGCATCTGTAGGGAAAGTAACGACCCACTCACAATTAGCTACATTTTGAGCTGCCCATTCCATACCCGTTAAAACACCTGCTAAAGGACCCTGAGCGCCATCAACAACATCAGGTACGACGGGCAAATTGAATTCAAGAAAGCGGGAGCTATCTCCATTGGCGTTTAAAATCAACTGACTAACTTGGGGTGTAGCAACATCAATGGCATAAGAAAGTAATGTTTTACCACCAAGTATTTCTAGACACTTGTCTCCACCACCCATACGCCGCGCAAGTCCCCCAGCTAGTAGAACACCGATAATATTTTCCACATCTCTCATTTAGGGCTTTTCATTCATATTAAAAATATCCTTATCTTTTATGATTTTAACAAGAAGAAAAATTATTTGTTTGCGGATAAATCCGTTAAATATGTAATAGCCCTTTGGGGACATATTGATTTAATTTGATTTAAATACTTTCTGTATGAACAATGGCACCAAAAAAAGTAACAAGAGTTGCGTTCAAAAAATAGGAATGGTTTAATTCTCACATAAATTTTCAATACTGGAAATGGATCTAATGTTTTGAAGAATGTCCTGGGTAATTTCAAAATCCCCTTTAAGTTTGATATCTACCTCCCTGCCATCTTCTAATCTTAGGGTAAAGACCACCGCTCCTCCTCTATTTTCTTCATGTTTATTACTATTCCTGAGTGCATTCTGAATATTTTCTATAGGTTCAGGAGAGCTAATAGTAATATTTACCCCTGCCTGCGCCTTTGAGGCAACTTTATCTAATGATTCAACTATGTTAGCAGTGAACTTGGGTGTCTCCCCTTGAAACTGTACCCCTGCTTTTATGAAAAGTGAATTCCCAGGTTCAAACAATTCCTGCGCTACCGACAGTAGTTCAGAAAACACCATTATTTCAAAAACACCAGATACATCAGTCAACTGGACAAAAGCATAGCGGTTACCTTTTCCTGATATACGCTCAATCTTACTAATAACTGTTCCTGCCATATTGGCAGGTCCTGGCTGACCTTTTCTAATGATATCGGCAGAAGAACGCACTTTTAAGCGCTCAAGACTTTTTGAATAAGCATCTAGAGGGTGACCTGACAAATAAAAACCAACAGCGTCAAATTCCTCCTTCATACGGTCAGTTGGTGACCAGTCAGAAGTTGTAGGTAAGCTGATGGATGGCATCGGCGAATTTTCAGTATCAAATAAGCCAATTTGATTGCTTTTTCGGTCATTGGCAGCAGCACTGGCATGACGCATGATCACTTCAAGACCTTTATAAATGCGGCGACGATTTGGCTCAAGTCTGTCAAAGGCACCTGCTTTAACTAGATTTTCCATAAGCCGTTTGTTGACAACTTTAGTATCAACACGTTGAGTAAAGTCTGCAATGTCTTGGAATGGACCATTTTGCATGCGTTCTTCAACCAATAAGCTCATAGCTGCATCACCAACATTTTTAACCGCTGCTAAGGCGTATCGAACACCACTATTCCCATCACTGCAGGTCTCAACTTGAAAATCAGCCGCTGATGCATTTACATCTGGTCCAAGAACGTCTACTCCAAGATGGGACAGTTCCTGCCGAAAAATATTTAGCTTGTCTGTATTATTAATATCCAATGTCATGGAGGCCGCAAGAAATTCAACGGGATAGTTGGCTTTGAAAAAGGCTGTTTGGTAGGCCACCAGAGCATAGGCAGCTGCATGAGATTTATTGAAACCGTAGCCAGCAAACATATTCACCTGATCAAAGATTCTAGATGCTTTATCTTTTGGAACACCTCTAGCATTTGCACCATCAACGAAGACCTGACGTTGTTTATCCATCTCTGCCTGATCTTTTTTGCCCATTGCCCTGCGGAGCAAATCCGCACTGCCCAAAGTGTAACCTGAAAGTTCCTGTGCGACCTGCATAACCTGTTCTTGATAAATCATAATACCAAAGGTTTCTCTGAGAATGCCTTCAAGTGTAGGATATAGGTAATCAGGTTTTTCTAGACCATGCTTACGAGCTATGTAGCTTGGAATGTTTTCCATAGGGCCAGGACGGTACAGTGCGACAATAGCAATAATATCCTCAAAAGTATCGGGTTTAAGCTTACGTATCACATCGCGCATGCCAGTGCTTTCTAACTGAAATACACCTATTGAGTCGCCTCGGGAAAGCATTTGATATGTTTTCTTGTCATCCAGTGGTATCGATAATAAATTAATATTGATGCCCCTATTACTGATCAATTCAATTGCCTTAGCAAGAACGGTAAGGGTTTTTAAGCCAAGGAAATCGAATTTCACTAGACCTGCAGCTTCAACATACTTCATATTGAAGCCAGTGACGGGCATATCAGATCGTGGATCACGATAAAGTGGGATCAATTCATCCAAAGGTCTGTCACCAATGACAACACCAGCAGCGTGAGTGGAAGCGTGGCGATATAGACCTTCTAATTTAAGACCTATTTCGACGAGTTTTTCAACTGAGGCGTCTTCTTTTATTTCGTCTTCAAACTTTTTTTCATTCTCAATGGCTTCACTCAAAGTCATTGGATTTGCGGGATTGTTAGGTATTAGTTTGCAAATACGATCAACCTGACCGTAGGGCATTTCAAGAACCCGACCCACGTCACGAAGCACAGCGCGGGCTTGAAGCTTACCAAAAGTGATAATCTGGGCAACATGATTTCGACCATATTTTTTCTGCACATAACGGATGACATCGTCTCTACGATCCTGGCAGAAATCAATGTCAAAATCAGGCATAGAGACACGTTCTGGATTTAGAAAACGCTCAAATAGTAGACCCCAACGAAGTGGATCAAGGTCCGTAATGGACAACGCCCAGGCAACCACAGATCCGGCACCTGAACCACGTCCGGGACCAACAGGAATGTTATTCTGTTTGGACCAGTTGACAAAATCAGCAACAATCAGAAAGTAACCTGGGAATCCCATCTTAGAAATTACACCCAATTCATACTCAAGACGTTCACGGTACGGTTTGGCTATTGTAATCCTATCAGCCTCACTTAAACCTTCTTTGAAAACTTCATTTTCAAGGCGCACCTCAAGACCCGATGTGGATTGATCATGAAGTTCACTTTCTTCAGTGCGTCCATCACCACAATCAAAAGGTGGTAGTATAGGATCAATTTTTTCTACTTTTCTTGCACAGCGTTGGGCGATAATGAGCGTGTTATTTATGGCTTCCGGTAAGTCCACAAACAAGGCACGCATTTCGTCGGCAGACTTAAAATAGTGCTGTCGACTTATGCGACGTCTATCTGCTTGACTGACATAAACTCCCGCAGCGATGCAAATAAGTGCATCATGGGCCTCATACATGTCAGGGGTTGTAAAAAAAGGTTCGTTGGTAGCAACCAATGGCAAGTCATATTTATAGGCAAGTTCAATAAATTTTGACTCTGTGAGTTCTTCTTCTACCATTCCATGGCGCATAATTTCTATGTATAGTCGACCAGGAAAGGCTTGTTTAAGTGTTGTTAATAATGACTCTGCCAAGTCAATTTGGCCTTCTGTTAGCAAGTGTCCAATGGGACCCTTTGGACCACCACTTAGTGCTAACAAGCCATCGCTGAATTCCTTCAATTCAGCAAGGCTAACTTGTGGCTCATCTGAGATTTCTTCATTATCTGCATGACCAAGGTAGGCCAACCCCAGAAGCTTGAGAAGATTTGCGTAGCCCCTATCATTCTGTACAAGCAAAACTAAACTATCGCATGCGTTAAGACCTTTATGGCCAAAACTTGCGTCATCTAATTTTTTGCGCGTTATTGCAACCTGACAACCAATTATTGGTTGAATGCCAGCCTCTACACAGGCAGATGAAAACTCAAGCCCACCGAACAGATTATTAGTATCTGTAATTGCAACAGCGGGCATGAGTTGTTCCTTGCAAATTTTCACCAATTCACTGATTTTTATGGCGCCTTCTGAAAGAGAAAATGCTGTATGAACCCTTAGGTGAACAAAATTTGCATGTTTTGAATTGGAATCGCTCATAGATAGAAGAGTCCCACAGCTAGTCTCGTGGGTCATCAAGAAGTTATCCCCAATTCATATCTTTCTGTGTACATTTAGGCACATGAAAGAGTTTTTCGTTTACGTAATCAAAAATCAAATAAATACGCTTTATACTGGTGTCACCAAAGATATTGGTCGACGCATTAAATTGCATAACAGCGGTAAGGGGGCAAAGTTCACCCGTGGTCGCGGTTTTTGGCAATTAACTTACTCAGAAGGACCATTTGAGCATGGTGATGCTCTACGAAGGGAGATGGAAATAAAGAAAGATAAAACCTTAAAACAGAGACTTAAGAGCTACAACAATTGATTAGGACTCGACAATGTATCCTTCATGAAGAGTGATTCTACGATCCATACGCAAGGCAAGTTGTGGGTTGTGAGTCGCTATTAAAGCTGTAAGGCCGGCACCGCGGGCTAAACGCATAAGAACATCAAAAACTTCATCGGCAGTATGTGGATCAAGATTGCCAGTTGGCTCATCAGCCAAAAGTAACTTTGGTGCATTGGATAAGGCGCGACCAATAGATACACGTTGCTGCTCACCACCAGACAAGCGAGCTGGGCGATGGGTTGAGCGTTCTGACAACCCAAGCCACTCAAGCATTTCTGTAGCCCGATTGTGGGATATTTTTTTACTTCTTCCAGCTATAATTTGAGGAATAGAAATGTTTTCCAAGGCTGAAAATTCCGGTAACAAATGGTGATGCTGGTAGACGAACCCAAGGTTATGACGTCGTACTCGCGTACGATTGTCATCATCCATATTGCTGCAGGGTTCCCCACATATAGTGATCGTACCACTGTCTGGCTTTTCAAGCAGACCTGCAATATGTAATAATGTCGACTTGCCAGAACCACTTGGGCCGACTAGTGCAACGACTTCACCTTTATTCAAAGTAACATCGCTTCCACGTAAAATATTGAGCTTGTTTTTGCCCTGCGTAAAAGTTCGTTTAATATTTTTTAAGGAAAGAACTTCATTACTCATATCGTAGAGCCTTTGCAGGGTCGATTCGAGCCGCGCGCCAAGATGGATATATGGTAGCTAGGAAAGACAAACATAATCCCATCAACACAACCGCAATGACTTCTGCAGGATCAACAACCGCTGGCAATTGTGATAAAAAATAAATTTCCGCAGCAAATAATTCACTTCCTGTAAGGCTCTGAATCCACTGACGGATGTTCTCTATATTTTGGGTGAATGCTATTCCCATTGCAAAACCACAGAAAGTGCCAATTATCCCGACTGAGGCTCCGCTGAGAAAGAAGATACGCATAATGGTTGCACGGGGCGCTCCCATGGTGCGTAAAATAGCTATGTCCCTGCCTTTATCTTTTACAAGCATAATCATGGACGAAACAATATTGAAGGCAGCAACGACAATTATCAAAGTCAAGATTAGAAACATTACATTACGTTCAACCTGAATAGCATTAAAGAAACTAGCGTTAGCACGTTGCCAATCATGAATACGCAGTGATTTATCCGTTAGCGGTGGGATATTTTTGCTAATTGCTAGCGCTTTATCTGGATGAACGACAGAAACCTCAAGATTGCTTATTGCTTGTGGCATCTTAAAATATACTTGGGCTGCTGGTAGAGTCATAAAAATAAAACCAGAATCATACTCATACATCCCAACTTCAAAAGTTGCAGCAAGTTTGTACTTTCGCATGCGGGGAACAACTCCAAATGCTGTAATATTTCCCTTGGGTGAAATTAGTGTGATATCATGTCCTATGCCCACACCAAGTTTGCGGGCCAGTCTAGTTCCTATGATAATACTATCATGGTCAAAGTGATTGAGAGTGCCATCTTTGATGTTTTCAGCAATAATGGAACGCGCAATAAGATCTTCCTTTCGAAAGCCTCTGATGACGGCACCGCTGGCTCCTTTTTTTGCCGTTGCCATAACCTGACCTTCAATCATTGGTCTCACGTCAACAACCCCTTTAAGCCCACGAATTTTTTTTCCTAAATTATCAAAATCAGTCATGCTTTCACTTTGAGCGTAAATGCTCAAATGACCATTTATGCCAAGTATTCGACTCATTAACTCTTCACGGAAACCATTCATTACTGACATCACAATAATAAGTGTCGCAACACCAAGGGCAATTCCCAACAAGGAGAACCAAGCTATAACAGAAATAAATCCTTCCTGCCGTCGTGCTCTTAAATAGCGCATGGCCATCATCCATTCAAAGACTGAAAACATTTATCTCAGCCCTTTAATAGTTTGAGTGCGTCAGCAGATGAAAGTTCCACAAGCTCACCAGTCTTACGGTTTTTTAATTCCACAATGCCATCCTTAACGCCCTTTGGGCCGACAATAATTTGCCAAGGTAATCCAATTAAATCCATATCAGCAAATTTGACCCCAGCTTTTTTATTTCGATCGTCATAAAGGGCCTCTATACCTGCATTATTTATTTGAGAGTAAATGTTATCACAAGCATTTGTGCAATTATCGTCGTCATGTCTGAGGTTAATTAAGCCAACTTTGTATGGAGTGACAGTCTCAGGCCATATAATTCCTTTATCATCGTGACAGGCCTCAATAATTGCACCGACAAGTCTTGACACGCCAATACCATATGACCCCATTTCGACGGCGACCTCATCACCATTTGGTCCAGTAACCACTGCGCCCAGTTTGGAAGAATATTTGGTGCCAAAATAAAAGATATGGCCAACTTCAATACCACGAGCCGTAATCAGTTCATTGCCTAAGACTTTTTCCGTTTTCTCATCGCGCATTTCATCTGTAGCAGCATATTTTTCAGTAAAAGTATGAACAGTTTTCTCTAAATTGCTATCAGCTTCAACACCTTCTAACCAATTATTGTTTAGACATTCGTGGTGACAGGCAATTTCACTTTCACCAGTTTCTGCTAAAATAAGAAACTCATGGCTCATGTCGCCACCAATGGGGCCTGTATCGGCAGCCATAGGGATCGCCTTCAGTCCTAGTCTCTCGTAAGTCTTGAGGTAGGATACAAACATTTTGTTGTAGGAGTTTCTTGCACCTTTTTGATCCAAATCGAATGAATAAGCATCTTTCATAAGAAATTCACGGCCGCGCATAATGCCAAAACGAGGCCTGACTTCATCGCGGAACTTCCATTGTATATGATATAGAAGCTGAGGTACGTCTCTATAACTTCGAATGGAATTAGCAAAGATTTCTGTTATCTGTTCTTCGTTAGTTGGCCCATATAACATGTCACGGCCATGACGGTCACTAATACGCAGCATTTCAGGACCGTAGTCATCATACCTACCACTTTGCCGCCAAAGGTCAGCAGGTTGAATAGTTGGCATCAGAACTTCATGGCAATTTATGGCATTTTGCTCTTCGCGTACAATTTGTTCTATATTTTTTAAAACCTTCAAGCCAAGTGGTAACCACGAATAAATACCAGCACTAGACTGTCGAATCATCCCTGCACGTAACATCAAACGATGAGAGACAATTTGTGCCTCTGTAGGTGTTTCCCTAAGAGTTGGCATGAAATAAGTGGAAAGTCGCATTTAATTAAGAGCCTTAAAAACTTTAAATTCAAATTTAGCCCGACTCTAGAGCATGATTGATTAATCGTCAAAGAGTGCTATTTCAACCTGTGTCCAAGGTGGCTTTTTTGCAAGTATGCGATAATAAGCTGGGCACTCTGGACTGTGAGCACCAGGCAAATAGCCAAGACTCATTAGAAACTCATTAACGATTTCACCACCAGTAAACTTAAAGGTTTTTTTGAACAGCTTGACCCATCCAGATCTAGCCATTGGATGATGTTTTTCCAGAAAATTTGCAAATCCACCATAACTATAACGCATTTCCTGAATACATTTGGCATTTTCGATTATAGAAGTGACTTTTAGTCTGTTCCGTATAATTCCTGTATCCCCAAGCAACCGTGTAATATCTTTTTCACAGTACCCGGCAATAGTATCCACATCAAATTCCTCAAAGGCTTTAAAAATGGTCGCACGTTTCTTCAATATTAATTCCCAAGATAATCCGGCTTGAAATATTTCTAGGGATAGTAATTCAAACAGAACTGCCTCGCCGCTTCGCGGCAAGCCATATTCGTCATCATGATAAGGTCCATGAATCGGATCACCTGGGGCTGTAGTGCAATACCAGTTCATATTCTCCCATGGGGCTTATTTTAGATAAATAAATGAAATTATTATTTATCACTAATTAAATAAAATAATTAGTGAGACTTTTTTTATAGAAAAACCATGAATTATTTTTATGAATACCCTATTGAGGCCGTCAATTGATTACATGATCAGATTTCGACCATGTGTACTTTGGTAATCGGTTTTTTGTTCAGTTTTTCCTTGAACACACCTCTTACAACAAGTCGAATAAGTTCACTGGTTTTATTGTTATAAAAGTTCTCCTCCATGGAGCGTTTGACTTCAGTGATGACACTATTGTGCAAGTCACTATCACCATCTTCCAGAACACCAGTGGTTGTCAACAATGGCTCAGATAACAGTTGTCCTTGTCTATTGATAACTAACGTAAGAACGGCAGTACCATTCCAAAGAGCACGTTTTCGTCCTCTAATCAATTCACTTTGCAAAGGAACTACTCTATTTCCCTCCAAAGCGAGGCGGCCAGAATGAACATAATCAATAATTTTAGGCTTGCCCGGTGCAATGCGCATTAAGGATCCATTTTCGCCGACTAAGGTGTACGTGACCTGGTTATCATGAGCTAGACGTGCATGCTCAGCCATATGACGTAATTCGCCGTGAACAGGAATAGAAATAATTGGACGTACATGTTGATACATACGGACTATTTCTTCACGGGCCGGGTGACCTGACACATGGACGAAGTGATCTTGCCCTGTTATTACCTGAATTCCAGCACGAACTAGTTGATTATGCAAGCAGCCAATGGATGCCTCATTTCCAGGTATAACCCGTGAAGAAAATATTACTGCATCCCCATCATCAAGAGAAATCCGCGGGTGAGCACCACTAGCAATCCTAGAGAGTGCAGCCCTTGGCTCGCCCTGAGAGCCAGTGCATATAATGAGCGTTTTATTTCGGGGTAAAAAACCTGCCTGATCCTCATTAAGGAAATCTGGGGTGTTTTCAAGGCATCCATGGGCACGTCCAACTTCAGAAAATCTCCATAGAGCCCTGCCTGCAAGTACAACATTTCTATCATTAGCTTGGGCTGCTGCGGAGATTGTTTGAAGCCTTGCTACGTTGGATGCAAAGCAGGAAACGACAACACGTTCTTTTAATTTTGAAATTATATCAGTGAGGCTCTCTAGCAAATCCCCTTCCGAGCCAGATGTGCCTTCATTAAAGACATTGGTCGAGTCGCAGACAATTGCTAGTGTGCCTTCTTCTCCAAGTTTTTTAAGGGCTACTTCATCAGAAACCTCACCTACTACCGGATTAGGATCAAATTTCCAGTCACCAGTATGAAGTACTGTACCAACAGGTGTTCTGATTGCGATGGCATTGGGCTCAGGAATAGAGTGAGTAAGAGTAATTAGCTCCAGATTAAATGGACCGATACTAAATTTTCCTCTTAAGGGAATAACCCTTACATCAACATCACGATCTAAACCAGCCTCAGCCAATTTATGATTTAGAATAGCTGATGTGAAAGGTGTCGCATAGACTGGGCAACGAAGTCGTCGCCAAAGATGAGCTACTGCACCCAAGTGATCTTCATGAGCATGAGTAAGTACTAATGCGTCCAATTGATCAAGCCGTTCCTCGATGAAGGCTGGATCAGGCATTATGACATCTACGCCGGGTATCATACCATTCCCAAAAGTAATCCCAAGATCAACCATCATCCAGCGTTCTTGATCGCGAGGACCATAGCCATAAAGATTCAAGTTCATACCTATTTCACCAGCACCTCCTAGTGGGAGAAATAGTAACTCGTCCTGATTAGACATCTATGGGCCAGTATTCAGTTGATATATTGCAAAAAGGCCACGCAATGTAAGCTCAGCATCAGCACATTTGATTAGCTTAGTTGATTTAGCAAATAAAGGAGCTAACCCCCCTGTTGCGATAACTTTCATCGGCATTCCAAATTCTTCTTCAATACGCTTTACCAACCCTTCAAGCATTGAGAGATATCCCCAATAGATTCCTGATTGCATGGCCTGAACCGTTCCCTTCCCGATAACTCTGTCAGGGCGAATAATTGCTACCCTTGGTAACTTTGCGGCCGCCATGTGCAGTGCTTCCTGTGAAAGATTGACCCCAGGTGTGATAATCCCCCCAGCGTAATTGCCACTAATATCTATAACATCAAAAGTTGTGGCTGTGCCAAAGTCGATTACTATTAGAGGCCCCCTATATTTTTTATGGGCTGATATGGCGTTGACTAACCTGTCGGCTCCGATATCTTTAGGTTGATCAAGTAAGACATCAATTCCAATTTCAACACCTTCATCGCCAACAACCAGTGGTTCAGTACCAAAATAAGTTCGGCATAAAGTTTTGAGAGCAAACAATGCTGTCGGTACCACCGTAGCAATAATGGCACTATTTATTAATGAGCTTTCAATACCGGCAATAGTAAGCAGCTGTAGCAACCAGACCCCATGTTCATCTGAAGTGCGGTCCGGCGTACTGGATGAACGCCAAACACCTAATATATTACCACTAGCATCAAAAACAGCAAAGACTGTATTGGTGTTGCCTGAATCAATAGTAAGAAGCATGGGGCTTATTCAAACTCTGAAGTTATTAATAAACTATTATACAAAAATATCGCCAGCTGTGATACGGCGCTCATCACCATTATCCAAAAGTATTAAAGCACCGTCCTTATCCAGAGCTTTGAATTTCCCTACCAAAGTTTCATGCTCAAGACGTACTGTAATTTTTTCACCAATCCAGGCTACACGACATAGCCAAGCTTTTCTGATCGGCTCAAAACCCATTTCTTTCCAAATTTTATAATTAGAAAGAAAACGGTGACTAAATAATTCGAGCATAATTTCAGCACATATATCATTTTTAGCCCCTTCGTGTGTCAAGGAAGTGGCTGGGAATTCTAAATCTTCTGGAAAGCTTTTAATATTAAGGCCAATACCTATAACAAGCCAGTCTATGTCCCCCTGGGGAAGCGTTTGTGTCTCCAAAAGAATGCCTGATATTTTACGCTCTTCTACAAGAACATCGTTTGGCCATTTACAATTCACAATGGCAGTATCTGGTAAAACATCTTTAATATTTTCAGCCATACAAAGAGAGGCTAAGAAGCTTAATTGCATGGCCTTAAATGCAGAACAGTCCGGTCTCAGCAATATTGAAAAATAAAGGTTGCCAATTTCTGAAATCCACTTCCGACCGCGTCTGCCAATTCCAGATGTTTGCTCTTTTGCCCAAACTACTACTCCACTAGGCACACCATCCCTGGCAAGGCGTTTAGCTTCCTCATTCGTACTGTCAATGGTGTCGTAAGTTACTAGTTTAAAAGGACTAGGTAGTCTAACCTTTTGTGTCATTTCTCAAACAAGGTAAAGGCAGCAATAGAGGCACTGTCAACAACGACATTAGGTAATGCAAAGAATAAAACAATTATCACAGCACATCCAGCAATGACGAAGCCTAGTGCAGGGTTGATAGGTTTATCAAGTGTATCGCTTTGCTCATCAAAATAAATTACTTTGACGATACGCAAATAATAAAAAGCACTAACAACACTACTTAAAACAGCAATAAGGGCAAGGCTGTAAAATTTAGTCTCAATGACCGCCAGGAAAATATAAAGTTTAGAGAAGAAACCTGCTAAAGGCGGAATCCCAGCCATGGAGAACATAAAGATAGCTAGAGCCATCGCAACCATTGGATGACTTTTTGACATTCCAGATAGATCACTTATATTTTCGACCATTTTTTCACTTCGACGCATGGTCAGAATGCAAGCAAAAGCACCAATATTCATGAATAAATAAATGGCCATGTAAATCATGATGCCACGAACACCAGCTTCATTGGCAACGACAAGACCAGTCAGGGCATAACCAACGTGACCAATAGAACTGTATGCCAACATTCTTTTGATGTTGGTCTGATTTATCGCAGCAAATGCACCCACTAACATGGATGCAATTGAAATTAAAATAATGATTTGTTGCCAATGTTGCACCAAATCTCCAAATGGGCCAATCATGACCCGAGTAAACAAGGCAATTGCTGCTATTTTTGGGGCAACTGAGAAAAAAGCAGTAACGGGTGTCGGTGCGCCTTCATAAACGTCTGGTGTCCACATATGAAACGGTACTGCTGAAACTTTGAAAGATA
>Ga0209631_10000193_pt1 | contig 81147 bp, 54 predicted proteins | sample COG_08_FD_184752 | JGI IMG/M metagenome (GOLD analysis project Ga0209631, IMG submission 184752) | Pelagic Microbial community sample from North Sea - COGITO 998_met_08 (SPAdes) (version 2) | ecosystem: Environmental > Aquatic > Marine > Neritic zone/Coastal water | place: Helgoland, sampling... | reverse complement strand
CTTCAAGGATGACGAAGAAGCACCGAACGGCTCACAATCATGGCTGCGAGATTTGTGGAGCCAGAAGAACACAACCCAGACTCCGCTTGCTCGAACAATGTCGGGCTCAAGGACAACTCTGCCCGTTTTCTTCGATAGAGAACGAGGCGTGGGCCCGACGGCGTTCTGGTTGAAAGAGCCCCACGCGCTCGCAGCACTGAACTCTGAAGGAGTAGAAGAGGAGACCAGAGAAGCTGAGCTCGCACGTGCTGCACAAGCCGCCCTTGAAGTTGCACAGGTGAGACGTCCGAGAAAAGGATGACCGCCCCATCGCAAATCTTAGATAACTAGCCTTCACCAACATCTGTGACTGCACCTAAGTTGTCATCGTTTGCCGCAGGCTGCATCCCGCGAACTTTTGAGCGACTTACATAGTGTGACGAGATCCCTCGGCTTCTGGGAAACAAAGCTACATGACGCACCGCGTGGCCTTTGGTGGTTTTTGCTTCTTCAGACCGGACCCGGGTAAGTTTCTCCAAGCAGTCTGTGGAAATGATGCATCGTGAAATGACGTCAACCTTTCTCGCACAACTCCAGGCACTTTCTCGAGGAGCTCTGTTTTGGGGTTGAAGATGCGCTATCGCTTTTCGCCTCAATCATGAGAAGGTGCGTGCTTATGATTTCCTATGGGTGCGAAGACCCACTGAAGTTGCCGATGTAACCCCAGGACCAAATGCGAGCGGCAACGTCGGAGGGTGCAAGCAGCGCCACACCTCCGCATCGACACCAAAGTTAGGGCACTGTCAACGGTTCAGTTCAATTTAGCTTCCGCGGTCGGGGAAGTTCACAGGCACGCTGGGCTGGTGGCAGCCGCTTGGAGTAACAGCAACTCAGAGAGGTTCGAAGCTGGATATCTGCAGCGCACATTGCACGAGTCCCTTGAAGGACTCTTGAAAACGATGCAAACTGTGAGTCAATCAAAATCTTCGGTGCCAGGCAGTTCCAGTCGACACACCACGCAGCAGGTAAGATTCTTGTCGCTTATTCTGTTGTATTGTAATTGTCATTTTTTCGCCATCACCGGAGCAATTAGTATGCCGATCTTTCAATTCTGAATATTTCGGTTTTGCAGGACGGCCGAGGGCCGGGCAGTCAGAGTCCTTTGAGCAAAGCGGTCAACACAGAATTCTCGAGAAGGCAACAACAATCCAGTTCGAAACTCGGCGATGGTAGACCGGCGAACTTGCCGTTTCTGAAAAAATCGAAGTCGAATAAACAGGTACGACGATTCCTGGTTCTCTGATCCGCGAATACAAGGAAAATCGAAACTGAACTTCGGCAAAATATTGCAGGACGGAAACGACGACATATGGCAGTTGGTGCACCTGCTTGAATGCGAAGGGAGCAGAGCATCTTCAAGTGCGAAAAGTATCATAGCAGCAAATACGAAGCCAGGGAAATGGAAGCGTCGCTGGATATTGTATTCCCTGCTCGCATCAGCTGCCGGCGCGATATCCTATTACACAATCAGAAACAGCCGGATTTGCGGCTCTGACAATTTAGAAAAGTTGATACAGAACATCTATTCAGCTATCAGCCGGTTTTGGAACACGCATGCGGCGATCCCGTTGAAAGAAATTCGTTCCGAGCTTTCTCTCGCTTTTGAACAAAGCAAAGATGTCGTCGGACTCCAACAGCTTGAGGTAATTTCGCTTATTTAAGTCGATGCTGCATGCGTTTATTCACAATTGTTTTCGTATCAGAGCTCAAAAGCATCGTTGGATCGCATGTTGACGCAATACACAGCACAGGCGACGAAGCCTGGCTACAGCGCCGCGCTTTATCGTGCATATCGGGCTGTTGGCGGAGGAGCAGCTGACGAGGGTTCGTCCGAGCCTCCCGATCCGTTCGCACTTGTCACCGCTCGTGTCGAGGAAGAGTTGAAGAGTCCGCTACAGAACATGCTCGGGGTAATGCGAAGAAACTCTTGAGAAGCTGTGCGTTATTCACATTCTTTTTTCACAGGGTGATTTAATGCAGCTCTTGCTGATACAAACGCAAGTTATGAAAGTAGACATGGAGAGCGCGCTGATGCAGATGGACCAGATAATGCGCGCAAATAGATTGAACTTCTCTTTAATGGCGTGCATGCCCGCAGTCCTTGTCGGCTCATCATTCTTTTCGATAACATCAACTTCATTTGGTGAGTTCCTTGCATAAGAGATAATTTCACCATTAATCTGACATGCTACCTTTCCGTAGGCACGAGGACGTATCGTGCGAGGACGCAAAGTCGCGAGGATATGAGAATGCTACTCGGCGAAGCCGAAAGGGCACTTGCCGAACTTACTTACAGCCGGAATAAGAGCTTTGCGAGTGGCATGCTCTTGTATGCTCTCAACACCTTATTCCAATCTGTTCAAAAACATCGTCAGTTTTTTTCGCCTGCGGAGTGGCGATCTGTTCGCTTGGATATCATGACGATGTCAGATAATGAGGTGCCGGTTGAATCAAAACTTAACGCAGTCGCGCGACTCGCCCGAGTCAAAGTGTTTGTCCCAGAGCCGCACAGAGTGCCACAGATTTAGTTTTGCGAGCAAGGTTTATCTATTTAATTCAGCTAGGAAGACTATTCTATTTTTAATTCAGAGTCGTACGTAACAAACGCGCATGATACGTTGCTTGCATTCATGTTCTGGGAAGTCACGGAACATGTCAACTAGCTCCTTCCCTAATCCTTCAAGCTTGAGTTCACCCATCAGTCTCAGGCACGCGTTCACGAGTATTGAAATGGGCTTTGGTGACATTGGTATTCTGTTTGAAATCGAAACAACTTGTATCAGTGCAGCTTGCAAGCTTCGTAGAATTCTTAATCTCTTCGCAGCTGCAGTTCCCTTGTCGTGTTTGTTTGAAATTAGTTTGGTATAACTTTCGACGGCCGTCGTTGCAAGGTGGCGTGAAACAGCTTCTATTTCCAAATCTCTCGTTGGACGTATTATATCTCCGTTCATTTCTTCAACTTTCAAGCTCAGTACGCGCGACAGCAAATCGATGATCATGAGCGCCGAATTATCCCGAGCTCTTTCCTTCTGAATCGATATGTGCACAACTAACTCAGCAAGAAAGCCATGAAAAAGCGAGTCCATTTCTTTCGCCGATACATATGGAATCGTTGCTGCACAAGCCACAAGTAATGCAGAACGGAATTCGCCGACTGTCCTGGTTGATCGTAGGATATCAATTTTGCGGGAAATAACTCTCATTTTTCCCCGGTCCTCTTTTTGAGCTTTCGCTCCAGTTCCATTCATTAGCCATTCCTGAAAGTTCTGGGTTTCAAAAACTCGGAGCTGATTCAATTTTATGAGGTCTGCAAGAGCCTTAGCCAATTGGAGCACACTACTGTGCCGTTGTGTTGCTCCCAACAAACCGTCATCAGACAATCCATGGGACTCAGAAGCTTTAACTTTCGTCGAGGTAGAAGGATTTTCCCGCACTTTCTGCAAGATGGGTTCCAACAAAAGCCGAACCTGCCAGCTTGCTTTTGCAGGAGCTATTTCGTCACAGTCCACGAGTGAGCGCAAGACCGGTGCGGAAAGCTGACTGTGCTGGTCAGCAAGTTCGTCAACGCAACTTCTCAGCAAACTTGCCGCGAGATCACGACTCCGTTCATGAAAGTTCCTAATCGATGGGCCATGGTGTACTGGAGATAAATCCAATCTGGCATCCGTATTCCTCGATTCCAGGCAAGAAGCCAGCGCCAGAAGTATTCCACCAGGAAACGTTGCTTGCAGTAATTTCATGCCCCTCTGGGACAGTTTTGGGTCACCATCTTTGATCACATCACATGCAAACAGAACTGAATACAACATCTCTAGGCCATGATAACTGCTTACTGAGCTGCTCAATAATGCAGGCAAGACGGTGGTGAGCAGTGCTTCACGGGAGTCCATGGCTGCTCGAATAGGAGTTCCAAGAGCGCTCCCAAAAATATCCGGACTGGCTGTCATCAACGAGGCCCGCTGTGTCTGTGTTAACCAAAGTGCAATCCTATTCAAACCGTCCGCCTTGTGCGAGGGGATCACTCTCGAAACGTCCGAAGATTCGGAAGTCGACTTCCGAAAGATTCGAGACAAGGCAGTTAGTATTAGAGCCGGCTTTTCAGGTTGAAGCCGATACGCTAAAAGTCCTGGCAGGTGAGAAACGGCGGCCAAAACCGTGGGAGCTTGAGATGAATGCTTCCTGGCTACAGAGAGAAGGTGCGTCAAAAAACCTTCAGGATCCATATACAAACGATTCCATAGATCGTTGACCATGATGGTATCATCCTTACTTTGGTGTGGGTTAGCAACACGAGTATCGCCGGTGATGCGATTGAGGATGGAGATGAGTTCTCGTCCCGTTGAGTCTTTTTGGTCGACATCGCGAAAAGAGATTCTGGCTGTCTGAAACCGATCAGATGATAACAACAATGCTCCTGTCATTTGGCCACATTCATCACACTCAACCAGAGCTCTTCTGGTGACATGTTTAATCGCTGATGAATCCGAAACAGCGTGTACCCACATTCTTATTGCGCGCTTACACAAGGTAGCCTCGGCAGACAAACCTCTAACGGCACTTGATCCGGACTGGAATCGATCCTTTGACACCTTTCCTCTCAATTCTAGATCTCGGTTCGATTTGTGGAGGTGTAGCTCTGAATGTATTTCGTCGAGTTCAGCCATGAGATGCCTTGCCATATGCGGGGGAATACGCCCAAGTTTTACCAACAGAAGTTCTTCGAACCCCAAGGCTTCCACAGCCCTGGCGAACTGGGTAGTGGAAAGTTTCCATCCAGCTCTCTCCGAAAAATAATCTTGTTGCACTGCAAGTGACATACGATTGGCCCACGCGAAGAAAAGGGCATCGAACAAAAGAGACTCGGTGTTTCGGAAGCCTCCGCGTGTAGCCTCAAAGATGTTGTCCAGCGAAAGTGTCGCTGTCTTCCCACCGGACTCAGCAGCACGACGGTGCGAGTACTCGAACCAAGGCGCCAGTCTTCGCTCGACATTTAATACGTCAACGTCAGCTTCTTTCATGTTGCTGACCAGCGCGAGAAACGAGCTATGGTATTTACTGCCCTGGTGAACCATCTCGTGCCTGACAGTTGCGATTTTCCTTCCTGTGGCTCCACTAGTCCTCCTTTGCCGTTTGCATGTTTTTCCGACCTCGAATCCAGGTTATCACCTTCTTTGGGAGCACGTAGACGCAAACGACGAAAATCAACGCAAGTAAAACGAAGTCCTGCGCGCAGAAAGGGTGGTGAGATCCTGAGAACTTCCCAACCCTAGCTAGAGCCCAGAGGGAAAGGATTCCGGGCGCGATTGTTTGGTGACCGGAGTGCGTGGACGGACCGTTTGCGTCAATACATAGACGTTGGCGAAGTCACCGCTCATCTATAAACTGCACCTTCAGCCGAGTCCAGACCTTATCGTCGCCTCTGCTTTTCAGCGACGGCTTGGTGTTCGCTCTTGTTTAGCAGCTGTGACATCTTTGAAGTGCCTATTTTCTCCGAGCTCGAAGGGCAGTACAAGTAATACAATCGTGTTTCCCGCGGTTTGATTTTGCGCTTTTTCGACCCTTTTTCCAAGCTCCTTTTTCCATCATTTCGCAGTCCTTCAGAGTTCGGTTGGCACTGTTTATTTTTTTTTATTTATCAAATCGAGACCCGGGTCGGGTTTTGGAGGAGACTTCGTTGTCCTTTCGGGAAATGGAAAAGTCAGTTCCGTTTCCCAAAGGACCGCGCGGGTATCGTGGGATCATCCGGCGGGACAGGAGCACCCACGAGCTGCGGACTCGCACCCGCCGCTGGCCGTAATAATCGTCGGGGTATCGCGCGCCCATTTCAATAGGGGCCCGCCGCCTGTAGGTCTTCACACCATTCGTGATGGGCTGGATAAACGTCCCGGACGGGACAGACTACGTCCTTCGCAACACCCACGTGCCCGAGTGCGTCGTTAGTGGCTCGGGGGAGCTGAGCTCCGATCGCGACGGACTCGTGTTTGTTGACATCGAGATCCGTGGCGGAAACATCGCCTCGATAACACCGGTGGAGGATCAAGCGCCGTCTGATCTCACCGAAGTTGACTTGGACGGGGGAATGTGCTGGCCAACGTTTGTCGACATCCACACTCACATTGACAAGGGACACACGTGTGAGCGAACACGGAACATGTCCGGGTCTTTGGCAGGAGCTGACGATTCGTGCGCGAAGGACGAAGTTTTCTGGGACCACGACGACGTGTATCGACGAATGGAGTTCAGCCTGAAATGCGCCTACGCGCACGGGACGTCAGCTATTCGCACGCACATCATGAGTGGCCCAGTTCAGGGTGCCATCGCGTGGCCCGTGTTTGAGGAATTGCGCGAGGCATGGCGGGGCAGAATTGAGCTCCAGGGCGTGTCGCTGGCAATTTTGCGCTTCTTTCGTGACGAAGAAGCTGGAGCGGCGCTTGCGGACCAGGTCAAGGCACACGGCGGGATACTCGGTGCAGCCGTGTCTTGCACAGACCGAGGTGGGCATCCTGACGACGTTTACACAACCTGCGGTGAAGAGATGCCCGCCTTACTGGATACGATATTCAAACTGGCTAACGAGCGAGGGCTAGACCTTGACTTCCACGTCGATGAGAACGGCAACGAAGTTTCCAAGGGAATACTTCACATCTCTGAAGCTGCTATCCGCAACAACTTCAAGGGCAAGGTGGTGTGCGGTCACTGTTGCTCTCTCGCTGCGCAGTCTCCGGCAGAACTCGTGCGCATATTCAAAACTGCTCGTGAGGCAGGAGTATGTGTTGTATCCCTCCCGATAGTGAACGAATGGCTTCAGAACAGAGATGTGCGTGGACTTTGCACGCCGACGAGACGAGGCGTGACCACGCTGAAGGAGCTCGACGACGCCGGTGTGCCCGTTTGCCTCGCCAGCGATAACACCAGAGACCAATTCTACGGATACGGCGATCTTGATATGCTGGAGATTTTCAGGGAAGGTTGCAGAATCGGGCACTTAGATAGACCCATCCATCGATGGCCACTCGCGGTGACGACGCGTCCGGCTGAGATCATGGGTCTGAGTGAGCACCACGGCCGCGTGGCAATCGGAGGCAAGGCAGACCTCGTCCTGTTCCGGGGTCGGTATTACAGCGAGCTGCTGTCGCGACCTCAGCTGGATCGTGTCGTGCTCAGGGGTGGAATCCCCGTGACGGATGAGTTGCCAGACTACAGAGAGCTCGACGACGCGATCAAAGTTCCACATCGGAAAAGGGCTAGAATTTTAATCTGAACCATCGAAGGTATTTTTCAACCTGCAACAATACTCGTAGACGAACGGCCGGCACTCGAATGCCTTCCTTGATTTACTTTTTCTTTTCGCCGGCGCACTCTCTATGAGTATTCAATATGGAATAAAATTCAAAGTTGGCTGATGTGAGACACACTGGCACCCTGAGGTGCCGAGGATGACTGAGGTGCCGAGGGATGACAGAGAAACAGTCTGCACTTTTCGCATCCGAATAATATCTGAAGATTTTTCTCCATTTTTTTGAATCGGTTGCCCTGCTTTTTTGTTGGCGGCTCCCCAGTCTGTTTTAAAAAGTGAAACGGGGCGGCAACGACGTCAGATCTGCAGGTGCGGCCGTCTCCCGGACTGCCGTCACACTCACCTACGCATTACTGTGCGTCAGGAGGGCGTCGGCTCCCACTTCCACTTTCGTCGCAACAGCGTCTCGGCGACGATCGTTTGTTTTCGATTCGGTTCCACATAACTGCTCGACTGCAAACATGGCTTCCAACGCCGCCGCCCTAGCGAACACCCTGGGCGTTCCCCAGGCCGCCCGGATGGTGGCCAACGCCAAGCGCAAGAACGTTCGTGCCAACCGCGCCGGTCCCGTGCGCGCCATGGCCGAAGATGCGGAGTCTCCCGTCTTCCGCGCCTGGGACCAGGCGACCAACTCGAAGAAGCGCACTGACATCAAGAAGATCATGATTATCGGTGCTGGACCCATCGTCATCGGCCAGGCGTGCGAGTTTGACTACTCTGGTACTCAGGCTTGCAAGTCTCTCAGGTACGCACAAATCACGTCGCGATAAACCCTCTTCAACGGATGTATTTTCTCCCTCTTCTCCGAGTGAACGCTGATTCGCTCGGCCGCCTCCGCCTGTCGCTCGCGAAAACCTGATCTCTCCGCCTTTTTAAAAAAAGACGCTTTCTGACAACTCTCCACCTCCCCAATCTTTTCACCAGGGCTGAGGGTTACGAGGTCGTGCTGCTCAACTCTAACCCTGCGACTATCATGACTGATCCCGAGACGGCGAATCGCACTTACGTCGGCCCCATGACCCCCGAGCTCGTCGAACAAATCTTGATCAAGGAGAAGCCTGACGCCCTCCTGCCCACCATGGGTGGCCAGACGGCGCTCAACCTCACAAAGTCCCTCGCCGAGGATGGAATTCTCGAGAAGCACGGTGTAGAGCTGATCGGTGCCAAGCTCGATGCGATCAACAAGGCTGAGGACCGTCAGCTCTTCAAGGAGGCCATGGAAAAGATCGGCCTGAAGACGCCCCCTTCTGGAACTGCCAACACCTGGGATGAAGCCATTAAGATCGCCGACTACATCGGCTCCTTTCCTCTGATCATCCGCCCAGCGTTCACCCTCGGTGGCTCCGGTGGTGGCATCGCTTACAACATGGAGGAATTCAAGACCATCGTGACCAGCGGCCTGAACGCCTCCTCCACGACTCAGGTACTCATTGAGAAGTCTCTTCTCGGCTGGAAGGAGTATGAGCTTGAGGTGATGCGCGATTTGGCTGATAATGTCGTGATCGTGTGCTCCATCGAGAACCTCGATCCTATGGGCGTGCACACCGGCGATTCCATCACGATTGCTCCGGCTCAGACCCTGACTGACAAGGAGTATCAGCGCCTCCGTGACGCTTCTGTCGACATCATCCGCGAGATCGGTGTCGAGTGCGGTGGTTCGAATGTACAGATGGCAGTCAACCCCGAGGATGGTGAGCTCATGATCATCGAGATGAATCCTCGTGTGAGTCGATCCTCTGCGTTGGCGTCCAAGGCGACGGGTTTCCCCATCGCTAAGATGGCTGCCAAGCTCGCCGTCGGCTGCACCCTTGACGGTATTCCCAATGACATTACCCTCAAGACGCCTGCAAGCTTCGAGCCTTCTATCGACTACGTGATTACCAAGATCCCCCGATTTGCTTTCGAGAAGTTCCCCGGCTCCGACCCCATCCTTACGACCCAGATGAAGTCCGTCGGCGAGGCAATGGCTGTCGGCCGCACGTGGCAGGAGTCCTTCAACAAGGCCCTCCGTTCTCTCGAGACTGGCCTTTCTGGCTGGGGCCTCAACCCCAAGGATGGTGATATGCAGGGCGATATCGAGGCGATCAAGGAAGCTTTGTCGGTGCCTAACCCTTCGCGCGTTGTTGCCATTCATGAAGCTTTCATGGCGGGCATGACTGCTGAGGAGATTCACAAGATCACGGCGTTCGACCCCTGGTTCCTTCGCCAGATGGATGATCTGTTTCAGACTGAGCAGTGGCTCAAGAGCCTCAACTCCCTTTCCGACCTGGACACGCAGGATTGGAGTGAGGTGAAACGCCGCGGTTTCAGCGATATCCAGATCGCACGTGCATTCAAAGTCACCGAGGGTGAGGTTCGCAAGGCGCGAGTCTCTCTTGGAGTTACCCCTTCCATGAAGCGTGTTGATACTTGCGCTGCCGAGTTCGAGGCTTCGACTCCTTACATGTACTCGTCCTATGATGGTAACGATGAAGTTGATGCCACCGATGAGAAGAAGATTCTTATCCTCGGAGGTGGTCCCAACCGCATCGGCCAAGGTATTGAGTTCGACTACTGCTGCTGCCATGCTGCCTTTGCGCTGAAGGACGCCGGCTACGAAACTATCATGCTCAACAGCAACCCAGAGACTGTCTCCACAGACTACGACACGTCTGATCGCCTGTACTTCGAGCCCCTGACTGTTGAGGATGTTCTCAACGTTGTTGAGGCTGAGCGACCGGAGGGCATCATTGTGCAGTTTGGCGGCCAGACTCCTCTTTCTCTTGCCACTCGGCTCGAGAAGGCTCTCACTGACAACCCTATCCCGGCTGCGTCTGGAAATGGAAACTGCCGCATCTTGGGTACTCCCCCCGATAGCATTGACGCGGCGGAGGACCGCGAGCGTTGGCAGGCGATTCTCAACGAGCTGGAAATCCTTCAGCCCCCGGGTGGCGTTGCCCGCTCTGAGTCTGAGGCTCTTGTCGCGGCCAACAACATCGGTTACCCGGTTATGGTGCGTCCTTCTTTTGTGCTTGGTGGACGCGCCATGGAGATCGTCACCTCCGACGCCGATCTCAAACGTTACATCCGAACTGCAGTCGAGGTCGATCCGGAGAAGCCAGTTCTTGTTGACAAGTACCTAAGCAACGCCACTGAGCTCGATGTTGACGCACTTTGTGATGCCGAAGGTAACGTGGTGATTTCCGGGATCTTGGAGCACATCGAGCAGGCTGGCGTTCACTCCGGTGATTCTGCGTGCAGTATCCCTACGCAGACTATTCCCGAGTCGTCCCTTGCCACAATTCGTGACTGGACCCCGAAGGTGGCGAAGCGCCTTGGCGTGATCGGTCTCATCAACATCCAGTACGCTGTGATTCCTGATGGAACAGTGTACATCATCGAGGCCAACCCCCGTGCATCGCGCACTGTGCCCTTCGTGGCTAAGGCGATCGGACATCCGATTGCTAAGTACGCGTCACTCATTATGGCGGGTGCCACGCTCAAGGAACTCAATTTCACTGAGGAGGTCAAGCTCAACCACGTTGCTGTGAAGGAAGCTGTGCTTCCCTTCGACAAGTTCCCGGGTGCTGATACTCTCTTGGGCCCTGAGATGCGCAGTACCGGTGAGGTGATGGGCATCGATCGTGATTTCAATGTGGCCTACGCGAAGGCGCAGATTGCTGCGGGGCAGAGGCTGCCTACCTCTGGAAAGGTTTTCATCTCTGTTCGCGACAGCGACAAGCCAGCCATATTGGACGTCGCCAAGCAGTTCCACGAGCTGGGCATGACTGTGGTTGCAACGGGTGGCACTGCTAAGACTATCGAGGCTGCTGGCGTGCCCGTGACGGTGGCACCGAAAATCCACGAGGGCAGGCCTCACATTGGCGACATGCTTCGTGACGGAGACATCTCTCTTATGATTGTGACTTCTTCCGGTGACGAGGCGGACATGAAGGATGGTCGTGAGATTCGCCGCACGGCCGTTGGCCTCAAGGTCCCCCTGGTCACCACGGTTGCAGGCGCGAAGGCCACCTGCTCTGCGGTCAGGGTGCTCCAGGAAGGTGCTCTCACGATGCAACCCCTTCAGGACTTTTTCTAGGCTAGGTGGGTCGTGTATGTGTTCTCGTTTTTCACATGTTCCTATATTAAGGGTTTAGTTGAGAGTCTGTCATTAAGTTCAAAAACATCAGCCCACTAAGATGATCTAAAGTCGCCGCTCAAGGATTGTAATAACTGGTCGGTGCCACTGTGGTCGTGCACTCAGTACCAGCCATACTCGCAGCGTATCCAAAGTTCGCTACGCGGCCAGAGCTGCCCCCGCTGGCGCCTCGCGACGGCGGACCAGAGGCGCGCATCGACGGCCCAGTGATCATTAAATCCGTAGCCCGCTTTCTGGCAAACTTCGGAGCCTCATACTTTGCGTTCCTGACTGCTGCTGACTGCTCCATAGAAGCCGTTCGATAACTGGAAGTTGATCCGCTCATTTGGTCAGCGTCCAAATCGTAAGGACGATTTGACTGTGATGAGCGTGCCTTCATGAGTTGTCCAGCTTCGATCATCGCAGTTCGCTGCTGTGCTTCCCCAGACACGTGCTGCCCGTATCCATTTCCCTTAAAGGACGATTCACCTCCATACCCACCCATGAGTTCCATGATATTACCGCCACGGCCATTCGCCTTAGCGGCATGCATCGCTTGGTTTCTTTCGGCAGCAGCCGCCGCTACAGCCTCCTGGAACTCATCGACGTTGACTCCCAGCTTTGCCATCTGGTGTGCAAGGAAAGGGTCTGTGTCATCGAGGCCAGACTTGAAGACCTCTGCGGCAGCATTTCCTCGGCCATTCGCCCTGGCGGCATTCATTGCCTGCTTCCTTTCTTCGATCGCTACAGCTAAATCCGATAGAGGTGGAGCTCCTGTCTGCAATCTTGAATGGATTCGTGTTCCTTCGTCCGAAATCAACACCCTCTCGCCTGTGGCAGTGTGCTGGGGCTGTTGCGGACTGGCTTGCATCAGATCTTCCTGCGCAGGGCGCGAGACTTCTTGCTCAGGATAACCGACATCGTCTTCCACGCCGGCGTGTCCCATTGGAGGGACACCTGGATAATGCACACGCTGCGATCCCATCTTTGAAGACTCCCCAGAGCGAAGTTGCTGCTGAAGATGTGGGTTGGCCGGAAGCTCCCATCGGCGCTGAGAATCTGAGGCGGCAGGTACCATTTCGGCAAGAGGCTGCCGTTCCCACCCTTTAGACAGGACGCCTTGGCGTTTCTCCGTGGTATCAACCACTTCGGCAGCATTAGCGTCCATGATGTGCGCAGACGAGTTGAAAGAGGTACTCGGGCGCTGAGACTCGTTCTTCGCATCAGGATTGAGTTCGATGAACATGCTCCGAGCTCTGCTCGCCAGCGCTGGGTTCCTTAGCAAAGTCGCAGTGTCTGGCCTCTGCTTATAATCCATGGTAAGGCAAAGTCGCAAAATTTCCGAAAGCTGTGCGCTGAACCTTCCCGCAGGTAGAGGTGGATAGACACCTTTCATGATCTTGCGAATCAAGGCTCCCTCGTTTTGAGCGTCGAAGGGGTGCTTACCCCCGGTGCACATTTCGTAAAGCAAAACCCCAAGCGCCCAAACATCTGACTTTTCGTTGTAAGGCTTATCCTCGCAGAGCTCTGGAGATAAATAATACGGCGTTCCGACGATTGTGCGAGCGAACAAGGTATTGGGGCTCAGCACCTTGGCGATGCCCAAGTCTCCAACCAACACGTTGTCACCGGCGTCGAAGAAGAGATTGAGGGATTTCATATCCCGATGAATGATCTTCTTGGAGTGAATGTGACACAATCCGAGCAGAGCTTGGATGAAGAACTTCCAGATGTTGTCCTCGGACATCGGTTGGCCGCGCTGCGAGTGCAGTCGGCTATGCAACGTTCCGTTGGGTGCAAACTGCATCACGATGTTCAGCTTGCCGTCCTCGAGGAAGCAGTCGTAGTACTTGATGACGTACTTGCTGTCCATCTCCGCCAGGACGCGGGCCTCATCGACGGCCTCCTCCCGCTCAGCACGGTTCATGTTGGTGATATTTACCTGTTTCAAGGCGTAAACACGTCCGTTATCCTTCCTCACCGCCTTGTACACGACGCCGAAAGAGCCCTTTGCAATGGTCACGAGCTTTTCGAAGTCACCGAGTGCCATCCTCTTCACGCCATGACTCGACTGCGAGGCCGCGGCTTTAATAGACTGGTGCAGCGAAGACGCGTTGCGTACGCTGCTCGGTTGATGATACATGTTCACCGACGTTCAACGCAGACGCGCGGGCTTGTGCGCCCTCCTTTACGATTCGCGGTCAACGCAACTTCACAAACGGTCAAAAAGTGGAAAATTTATTATTTTCGTTCAACATCAGTTATGATTTTCTGCGACTGAAAACATGTCATTTGGAGAGAAGGTGTCTATTTCGTATTTCATTTGGAAACTATAACTGCTAAGCTTATAGGTCATCCTTCTGCGATTTTTTCTGGCCGGAGTGCTTCATCACGAACCCAACGAGGTGCATTTCGCTTCTGTCGCCGTCGTAAAGAATCACCTTGTCGTTCTTCGCCTGATAGAAATACAAAGTCGGATACGCCTTGACCAGAAACCTTCTGTCCAAAACATCGTTGGCAGTCGCATCCATCTTTGCAATCACTAAGGCGTCGTTCGAGGCAAACTTTTGGCCCACTTTCTCCATCACAGGCGCGAACTTCTTACAGTGTCCACACCATGGTGCGTAAAACTCGATCAAGACGTCAGTCTTCGACCCCGTGACCAGTTTCTCAAAAGTTTTCGCAACAACAACTTTGACCGCACCGTTGTTCGACTTGGGTGGTTCCTCACTCCGAAATGACGGGTCGAGAGAGCCGACATCATACTTTGCAAGCCACGAGGCAATCCCTTTCGGCTCCGCTCGATGAAGGATAAATTTCTTGTCCGTCTCTGTTTCGTGCAAAACAACGGCTGGAAGGAGTTCAGGGGACACCCCAAAGTATTTGATGGCGGCCTCGTTCTCCGCGCTGTCCCCAAGTACAAACCTGTACTTTGTGTCGCCCGCTTCTGCAATGTCTTTCATCGCCGATTTAATCCCATCGCGTTCCCTAGCATCGTTAAAATTCACGAAGGCGATCACTTTAGGAGCGCGAGACTCGAACACGCGTCGGAGAATGTTTCGGTTCTCAGGAGTCTTGTCGAGCTCAGCGACGAGAGGGATACTTTTAGCGTCAACAAATCTCTTCAGGTTCTCAACCGTGAAGTCCATGTCAAACCGAACGAGACGCTCATCGAAACTCCGATACATCAGGACGACATTTCCGTCGACGGGCGTGTCGAGCTCTGGTAGCAATGATGCGTCGGTGACGAGTCCAAACCTTATCTCCGCGCGTCTAGCGGCTGACTCGTAAACCTTGAGACCCTCCGCCGCGCCGGGCTGAAAGGCTGCCAACATCACGACCGGATCCTGCCGCACGAACGCCCTCACCTCATCGACATTTCTCATCTTCTCGACTATCGGAGCGGCTAGGGTCCGCAGAGCATCGACGATGCCGTCCGCCACGCGGGGACCATCGTAATCCTCGCCGTCAGCAGACCCGTCCCTGAAAACTTTGATGGTTGGGAAAGCCGTTATGCCCAGATCCTTGGTCAGACGGGCGTTCTTGTCTGCGGTGCATTCCACCTGACCCAGAACAATGGGCGGGTCGTTCGCATGTGTCGCGAGGATCTCCGCCGCCTTTGCCCACTCAGGGTCAAGGCGCTTGCAGTGCCCGCACCAGCTCGCAGTAAAACTCAACGCGACGAAGGGATGCTCCCGTAGAGTGCTCGCGAAGTTATCCGCGTCTATATCAAGCACGACGCCGGTGCCGTCGTCAGTGGCGCCACAACTGGCAATGCCGACCACTAACGTCGCAAAGACGGCGACGAGCCATCGCAACATCGCCGTCCGCTTTCGTGACTGTACAGAATGAGGTGACTTCTCCAGGCCCAAAGGTTTTCTCCTCGTCGATCGAAAGTTTTAAGTAATTACGGGTTAGTAAATATGCCAATGTTTGTGTGCGATGCAGTCATAGATGTAGGGGAAATATGAAAATACATCACTTGTCCTTCACAGCGTAACAGTGAGAAGGATCAGAGCCACAAACAACCAAATCTCCACGAAACGATTTGGGAAGATTCACGAAGATATTTATCAAACTGCGTTCTGATTGGTTGAAAGTTTTTTAGGGCGTCGACGTCCCCAGGGGCTTCTATCATTCTCGGACCATTCTCGCGCGCGCTGAAGAAGACGACGACATGATGGGACGGGCGCGTAACGACGAGAATACTACATCTCACGATGCTACCAAGATGAAGACCAAGGGGAAACGTTCCAAGCTGAATCAGCGCCGCCCGAGCTCTCAGAAGGACGCCGCAAAAGCCGGAGGAGGGACCCAGTCTCGACGAATTGTGACCGAGGAGGGTGGCGGACCCGCGGGGCTCGCCGGAGCCGCGCAGAACACAAATCCGAGCAACCATATCTTTGGTGCAGGAGACATGGGAGACATGGGCAACGAATCCGACGTGGACGGCGGACTGATGCAGCAGGGATCCCCCACGCTGTTGTCAGCTCTCAAGAGCTCAAGCCTCCGCGCGAGCGCGTACGGCCAGGACTTCACAACGTCATTCAAGGAGGACGACATGAGCCTCCTCGGGGAGTTCAAGAACGCGGCTTCGCGCTTCTCACAGCTCAACCCGCTCGGTAACTCCATCGACGGCCTGACCACGGAGGGTGACATGGGCTCGGAGGCGCTGTGGAGCTCATTCCCTGTGGACGTTGACTCCTTCATGCCCAGCCGAACTTCTGCGCCCTACGGAGAGATGGGTGGGTCAGGTAGATACAGCGACGTCGGTGGTATGGGTGGAGGGGCTGGTGCTGGCGCGGGAGCGAGTGCAGGGAACGCGCCTAACGTGAATCAACGCGTCGGAGGAGGCGACGATGCCGAGATGTTTCGATCGGGATCGAACCAGTACGTCTTCCAGTACGGGGAAGGAAACGCGGGCGGGGGTGCAGTGGGTGCAGGCGGCAGACCGGGCGCGCCCCAGCCTTCGATGTCGACCGGCGGCATGTCGTTCGACTCATCGTTCGAGAACTACGGCAACGACATGCATCAGCAGGGTGGAAATAGAGGGGGCATGCATATTCGAGGCCAGATGCCCGCGCAATCCAACAGCAACGCGCAGCTGAACTTCAGCGGCCAGCAACAGGGAGCGCAGGTGCGCCAAATGAGGTATGCCATGCCCGGTGCTCAAGGTCAATCCGTTGGGTTCGTTCCGATGTCCTATCAGCAGCAATCGCATATCCAAGGCCAGCAGATGCAGCAGAACGGGATGATGTTGCAGCAGGCGTACCAATACTCCCAGATGGTGCACGTGCCCTCGACTGGCTCGCTTCAACAGCCCCATCAGCAGCAGGGACAAGGTGTCAGGAAGGTTCCCGATGCAGGTGTCAACGACGACACTGGCAAGGGTAAACGTCCCAGCTCTTCCAAAAAGGTTGACGAAAAGCGCAAGGCGAGCAAAGGGAATGAACGTGCTGGGGAGCAGCCTGTCGGTATGCCCGCTCCAGGTGCAATGGCACCGAATCAGATGGTTTCCATGGGTCTCGGCAACTACGGCATGCAATTGATGCAACCCATGCAAGGGCAACCGTTGTACAGTCATCAAATGAATGCATCCGATATGATGATGCAGCCGCAGAATCCGGCGGCGGCACAGATGTATTCTGGCTCGAGCTCTGTTTCCACCGTGATCTCCGCAGGTGGGATGGGCAGCGGCGGTCGCGTTGCAGGAGCGCAGATTCAAGTGCCTCAGTACGCAGTGAATCAGATGACGACCGAGGAGGAGGTTGGACTCGTGGAGCTACAGGCGATTGTTGGTAAACTCGACAAGCCAACATCGAGGAACATCAAGGAGAGTTTGTATCGCCTTGCGCTATCGGCTCGCAACCGCGGCGGTCGATTTATTGATGGTAGTGGACATGCTCAGGCGGCGCAACCCTCCTCCGATAAGTCAACCGGCGTCGTGGACCGATGTGTAGCGAATCTTCTGTACCACAAGTACACTGACTCTCCAGGTGCTACTGTTGGCGCACCTGAGCCCGGGCAGCAACAGCAAAACTCGGAAGGCACCACCACAGTGATGCAGCAGCAGAGCAGTGGCTTGGGGGGACGAGGGGTGAAGCCAAGCGATATGTCTGGGCTGAACGTTCGTGGCCGCCACGGGTCCGCATAATTCTTTTTTTGAGGCAAGACAGTGGAGGTACTTGCATTTGTAAGCTTGTATAAAAAATTACTCAATTCAATGCACAGGAACACGATTCTCCCTAGCCCAAATAGTCAGCGTGCGAATGATGTACTCAACCTGTGGACTCGACGTATTGCGCAGCATGTCGAGAATCCCCCCAAGACTTTCTTTTGGTTCCTGACCCGCGACAATCATTTGGAAGGCCCCGATCGCTGCGCCTCGTTTTCCCTCCCAAAAGTCTGGATTTGGGTCCAAACGCTCCAGTACGTCGAAGGCCATCGTTGCGTAAACAAAAGCTCCAACTTTGTAGCAGTCATTGGCAATGAGCTGCAAAAGAGCAAACGATTCGTCGTTCGTATCCATCCGCGAGTAAAGCTCCCATGCCAGGCGAGCTTTGCCGTTCATGATGTGGCACCGAGCTAGCCACGCTATGAACGCATACTCCTGGCGAAATCTTTCATTCTGTATGGACATAAGGGCCTCCTCTCCAGTTTTGTAATCGCCACTCGCCGCTGTGGCGATACCGTAGTTCCAGTTGAAGTTGTCGTCATCCTTTAAGAATTCCGCGATCGACTTTAAGTAGACGAGTACGTCTTCAAACTGTCTGAGTAAGTAGAAACAGCTCGCCAGACACTGCCTTCCCGGGATTGTATCACACTCGCTGGCACTCGATCCAACTATCTGAAAGCACTGCTGCGCGAGCTTCAGATGCTCCTCCACATCCACCTGATCCATATACTGTCCGATCATAGCATGCGTCACGCCTTTCAGTACGTACTCCTGAGGCGTGGTGGGTTCTAGATCCTTGACGAGCTTCAACGCTTCAAAAGGCTCTCCACCGCGCAGGTGATGAACTACGAGGTTGAGACGCGCCTCAGGGGGGACACCAGCGAGAGGCGGTAAAACCTGCAAGGCATTCTGCCCACCTCGAAAGACGACCAAATTATGCCTGATGAGGTCGTTGTCTGTGAACGCATCACTGTGACCTGCATTCTTTTGTAGCTTCCTGAGCTCTGCCTCCGCCGCCTTGCCGTTGAAAAGCTTAAACTGGTTGCACGCCTTCAGGTTGACTGCAAGCGCACTGTCCGGATGTCGCTGCATGTACGCGCCGAGTATCTCCAGACTCACATCGTAGTAGTCGAGTTTATTGTAACACAGGGCCACGTATACGTTCAGCGCCAGGTTGTCGCGGTTCTCCAGCAGTAGGCGCTTGTAGATGTCCGTGGCCTCCTGGTAGTGCGTTCGAAGGTAGTGGATGGATGCGAGCGAGAGCTGGTCCTCGATACTGTCGCTCAACTGCTGATGATATGTCATTAGCTTGTTCTCGTCGCCAAGTTTGTGCGCGCAATGGAACAAAACACGAGTCTGCAGCTTGGTATTCGGGCCGCGTAGCGCCTCCTCCTCCGCCTCTTGGTAGCGGCCCAGGTAAAAAAGGCACGCGGCGCAGAGGGTGTGAAACGTCGGGTCAGGGTCGCTCTCCAGGCGCAATAACTCCCTATACGTTTCGAGCGACTTCCCAGGATCGCCGGCGTGGAAGTAGCAGTAAGCCAACCATTCCAGGTTGCTGATATCGTGCGAGTCCGCCTGACGCTTGTACTCAAGCAGCGTGATGGCTCCGGACCAGTCGCGCATTTCCAAAAACTCGGCAAGGTCTGGAGTCTTTGATTTAGACTCTGACCCCGCCTTGCTCTTGTCAGGCACACGAGGACCCGCGCCCGCTCGGGAACGATGATTCATCATCAGTCCAGAGGGTTCTGCGTGCGGTCAACGGTGCTAGAAGGACTGAAGAGCTGACCGTTGTTTTTTATTTTTCCCTCAAACTTCGATCTTCGACCCCGTCGACAGCACATTTATTTTGCTGCGGCCCTGCACTGAGAGCAGCAGCGACTCCGGCTGCAACACTCTCACGGTGCAAAAGGCGCAGTTTTATGCAAATGGCTCGTTTATGAGACGGTCGACATCGACACGAGAACGTTCTTCTGCTCCATCGCGGTCGGGGAAGAGACGCGTGCGCTCAGATCTCCCAGTGGGCAAAAAGGGCCTGAAGGCGGCTTACTTCGTTTGCGGTTCCCTGTCCGCGGCGGTTATCGCGCTGATCGCGCACAACCTCATCATGTTTGACGGCGATGATCAGTACGCGCTGTTTCTTTCCCTGCTGGCGGGCCTCGCCACAAGTGTGGGTGGCGTCATAGCGGTGATGAAGAAGCCTGACCAGAAGTTGCTCGCTTTCTTGCTGGGAACTGCGATTGGCGTCATGGCCACGCTAAGCCTTGTTGAGCTGTACATTAAAAATTTGATGCAGAACGGCTTCGTCGGAGTGACAATATCCATGTGTATTGGCGCAGTTGTTTACGTGATTCTAGAGCCCCTTCTGCCCAAGACAGAGGCACTGGAGGAAAAGGTTGAGAAACAAGGCTACAGTGGGGACGACGGCTCAACCACAATGTCAAAGGCGCGACTCATGCGACTTGGAATCCTAATGGCCATAACGATGACACTTCATAATCTCCCGGAAGGTTTCGCTGTAGCATTCTCTTCATTCACCGGAATCGGTCCAGTCATGGCGGCTGCGATCGGCGTTCACAACATCCCGGAGGGTATCATAGTCGCCGCTCCGGTCTATGCGGCAACAGGGAGCCGTCGGTATGCACTGATGCTGGCCACTGCATCGGGTTTATCAGAGCCCGTTGGGGCATTGCTCGCACTTCTTTTCATCAAGCCTTACCTGACGCCCACGCTGCTGCACTATATGCTTGCCGGGACAGGCGGCATGATGACCGCCGTGTGCATCATAGAGCTGTTTCCCGAGGGGAGGAAATGCAAACATGATGGGCAGCTGCTGAAAGGCATCGTGTTCGGCTCGCTCTTGATGTTATCGACCTTGTATGTCGGCGTGTGAGAAATCGCGCATTGTTATCTAGATTCTATTAACAGATTGGGATGCTTCTTGCCTATGCTTCGTCATCAAACAGCTCAAATGTTTTGTCGTCGGGTATCTTTTGCGCAAATTGGAATGATCTCCTCGCGCGCTCTTCCTGCACCTCAGGAGGTGCCGCATCAATTTCATCTTGAGTGAAATATCCAAACGCTGGATTCGTTTCCGCGTGGTGCCTGTACTCCTCGATGGTATGAACACTTTCACCTGATGACGCCATGCTGGCAAGCTTATTTTGCAGCTTCAACTTTCTGAATGCTATACGGCTTTCATTGCCACCTGAATCATCTTCAAGATTCGTGTTTGATGTCGAACCAAGCTTACGTGCCATGATTGTCTCGATTTCGGACCTGGCGGTAGTCATCACAGTATTTGCCCTGTGAAATGAGGGCGCCAGCGTGCTCTCCACGATGCGTTTCCCATCCAAGCCGACAAGTTTTTTTCTTCTATCAAGTGCACGCAGGCGCTGCAGCTGGCGCCGCTCTTGATCATCAAGATCTTTCTCCTTCTCTGCTAGCTCTGCTTCGTCTACGTCTTCTCCTGGGATGACCACTGGAGACACATATTTTGCCTGCTTCCGTTGCTCTTCGATGAATTTTCCCCATCCTGCGCCTTCTTCTGGCCTAATGTCTTCTGAAAGCTTGTACTGCTCCCATCCTACGGATTCTGAAAATTCCCATGCAGCTTCGTCGATCGCACGACTGGGTATCGGTAGACATGTCGACAACCCCTTCTGACGAACAACATCTGCATTCGAGTCACTTCCGCGTCTGGTAACATTTCCTCCCCTCAGGGTTTCCGCCGGATTGTGTGCACGCGTCGCCTCCTCTGCTGCACGCTCCCCAGGACTTTTCCAGCGCGATAAACTTGCAAAAAAAGTCGATTTCTTTCTAGCCTCTTCACTGTCGATGATGCCGATGCTATGCTGACTGCCAGGAAAGCCCGCGGCTATATCTCTCATGTCATCTTCCAGCAAAATTCCATGCACCTCGAACAATTCTCGCACCAAACCCTGCATAGCTTTACAGTCATCACGAAATCTTTTGAAGTCCATGTAGCTGTCTTTATCGTTGATCATATCATAGTATGTCATCTGTTTAGACCCACCAGTGCCTCCTGCGCCGTCCCTCTGTTCTTGCTGATACTTGGCCCAACCCATTTTGTGCAGCAACCGCTTATTTAGAGTCTCATTTTGTGCATGCAGAAGTTTGACTCCAGCGTCCTCGATCGCAAGAAGGATTACCCTTCGGAAGGCAAGTGCAGTACAATCCAGACACGAACTCCTACACTCCTCCAAGATGGAGCCGTATAGTACAACAAACGTGGGTTTCTGCAGAACTTCCTCCATCATCACCTTCATGATATGGGCCAGGCACTTTTCATTATATCGAGAGTAGAGCACCATCTGCCGTACCAAATCATTGAAACCCTGCTCGTCAGGGCGAAGCATTCGAACAGTTGAAGCCATCACCAAGGCTTTCTTCTGTTCCTTATCGTCCAATGTCAGCCGGAGCATTTCAGCAAATCCAGTTGGGTTCCGATCTTGGGGATGCCCGTAAGCCCCACTACCACAAACGTAAACATTTTCACCTCCTGAAACGACCGCAAAGGTGGATGATCCTGCAGCGAACACCTGCTCGATCAGAACGCCAAACATTGGATGGTGCTGAAGGGACAGAATCTCATACTTTGATTTGTCTCGCATGAGTTCTTTCGTAATGACAGGCTGCATTGGCTTGGGAACCAAGCTGTCGTCCAGGGTACCGTCGCCGAGCTGGGCAGTGTCATTCCTACCGCACACGTAAGCGTGCCCCAAAGAGGTCAGCAAGACACTGTGATCATCTCCAGCTGCAATCTGCACACATGCGAGGTTCACCATGGTCTGAACCAGTGTTGGATTGTGAAGAGACTTTTGATTTCCCAGACCAAGCTGACCCCGATTTGATTGTCCACAGACGTACACCCGACCAAGCTGTGTTAAAATCACAGTGTGTGCTCGTCCACCGCATGCTTGAATTACTCTGGAGGTGTTTGGCTTGGAAGCGGCAATGCCTAACTTTAGCCTAATTTCTTCATCTGTCTGCTGCTGCTGAATTCCAAGTTTTGCCTCTCGTGCTTTGACCGCAGCTTGTAGCTGTTGTTCTGTGGGCTGAGCAAAAGGCCTCTCAATCTCCAAGTTGGACAGGAACTGGCCTTTGACACCAGGAAGCGGTCCAAGGATACGTTCCTGTAGCTCAAGCGTCCGCCGCTCAGGCTCCTCCTCGTGGCTGTATACTGCGTCTCCGATGAAATCGGTGTGATGCATTCGCACCGGTAACATCCTGTCGTCGCAATCTCCACTTCCGAGTTGACCATGGGAGTTCGCCCCGCAGCCGTACAGCAGTCCTGAATCCGTTATGAACAGCGAGTGATTATGTCCCGCGGAGATCGAAGAGATCTTGAGTCCCATGAGCGATTCTACGCGCCGTGGCGTAGAGAATGAACGTGTGTTTCCATGGCCAAGCTTCCCATGCGCACCATCGCCGGTGGTGAACACGTGCCAGCTTGCAGACAGCAGCAAAGTATGACTTTCTCCTGAGGCACACGCAAGAATACGGGTCGTATCGGTGGAAATCCAATACATCCAGCGCGGCAGCCTGTGAATTTTGCTCAGACCATTTTGACCCTGCCCCGTGCAGCCGTTGGTATCTGTCCCAAAGGCAGCAACCTCCCCATCTTCCGAGACTGCCAACGAATATTTTGCTCCCGCCGCAACGTCGACAGCACGGCGCACTTTCGAACTGTGGCCACCGATCCTATCGCCTCCCATGCGTACCCGGAGGCCACCCCCACTCCAGCCAGTGTGTTCTCCCAAAGTTGCGAGTACCACAGGAATTGTTTGCGGCCTCTGATCTCCAAGGCCTAATTGTCCATGCTCTCCGGACCCCATCATCAACACGCGCCCTTGATTTTCTTTATGGTGAGGTAAGATGCGTTCGAGATGATTGCTTGTTTTTAAGAGCACCATGGCGTGCTCTCTTCCTCCAGATATTTTGACCACCTGAGAGCCTTCTGGAAGCTCAAGGAGCTGAGGAATGATAAACCGTCGGAGGTGGGCAGGGATAGTGTCGAGCTTCATTTGTGCCGCAACAGCCTCGGCGCTTTGCTTTCCAGCCGCAGCGATGGATGCAGCTGTCACGCGGTCTTGCCCGAGTACCATGTTCAGATAGTTGCCGGTGGAAGCACTGAGGTGTTGTCTCGCGTCTGATACATTGTCGCCCATCGTATGACCCGGAATATCTCTACCTGCTACCGCCTCTGTTGTCGTATTGCTCTCGCTATTCAGTTCTGTCGAGGCAACCGGATCGAGGTCCGCCTTGTCAATATCCAGCACTAGCTCGTCGATCTCATCTGGGTTACCAAAAAAGTGTGCTGCATTTCTCTTGCGAAATTGTGTGCGATGCACTCTCTCATACATTCTCTGTTTCCTCCTGTCTGCTTCAGTGGGCTGTAGAGGTGGGACACCCCAGGCGGAGAGAACACGTCCGGTGCCTTCAGCTTGAGTACGTTTAAGTGCATCTTCGGGGTCCACCCACTCGAATCTGCCGACGGGGGGAAGCATATCGTCATCGTTGCTGTTGTGCTCAGTCAAAATGGCACGGGCTTCCTCAAGAACCCTCCGAGGGGCAACGGTACGATCGTCGTCGCCGACCTGGGCCTCAAAGGCTTGCCCTCGCGATGTTAGCGTCCCCTGGCGCTTTGGCTGTGGAAACGCGCCTTCATTCTCCTCCCTACCTTCAACCGGCACATCGCCCCAGCTGAACATGCTCTCCGTCGTCGTCACTTAATGCGTACCCATCATCCAGTACTCGGATATTATGCCCACACCTCTCCACGCTCCTGCCGGGTGTGACGCCAAAACCAAAATTCCAACGAACAGAACTGAACTGCGAGGTGGCCTGGCTGAAGAGTCGCCTGCTAAATTTGACGACATCACTGGTCCCTGCCACGCTCACGAGACGAAATCGTTAAGCGTGACCGTCCCGGCTGTCACGGACTCAATCAGAAGAGATCTGCCGAGTAGATATCGCCTTTCGCGCACTCGTGGGATGAGCCATGTCTTCCTCTGAGCAGGTTGAGTTGGAGCTCGGGCAAAAAGCGTTGGTGCTGGGCGGCGGCATCCGGAGCGACGACGGAACGAACCCCGCTCACAAGCGCCATGGCATATACGAGCCCCTGACGCGTCGTCAGATATGGTTTCGCGTCGCCATCATAGTCATTGCTGCGTGCTCTTGCCTCGCTGTCGGCATCGGCATCGGCGTCTCCGTCTCCGTCGGGGAGAGCGGTGGAGGGGCGGGCGCGGCGGAGGTTTCTGGAGTATACGCAGACGCCGCGAGTGACCCTGAAGACTATCTCTCGTTTTTGGTGGTCGGCGATTGGGGGCGTCGAGGCGAGCACAATCAAACTGCCGTAGCCGAAGCAATGGGAAGGTGTGCCGCGGTTTCAAAGCCTGCATTCGTCGTCTCGGTCGGAGACAACTTTTACGAAGGCGGTCTCAATTCGCTTGATGACCCGGAGTTTAAGCAGTCGTTCACGGATGTTTACAATCACCAAAGTTTGCAAGTGCCCTGGCACGCGGTGCTGGGCAATCACGATTACGGTGATTGTGGGTACGACGAAGAGCAAGAGGGTCGACCACCTAAGGAGTGCCCAGCTGCGGCAGATAGTAGCCGGTCACCGAGCTTCCAGCTGGACCCGTCGCTGCGCCGTCGCGACTGGAGGTGGTACGCTGGGCGGAACTTCGAGCACCGACCTGTGGCTGACGTCCACATGTATTTCGTGGACACGAACCCGCATGTGAGCTACTATTATTCACAAAACCGTCCTGATCTGATAAATATACCGGGCGGTCTGGGGCAGCAGGACGCTGACGCTGGAAAAGATAAACTCAAGTCGACACTCCAAGATTCAGACGCACGGTGGAAGCTGGTTTTTGGACATCACCCAATGCAAAGCAACGGATTCTGGGGAGACGTCGAGGATGTCCGCACCGCATTAGAAGACATAATCATGCAGGGTGGCGCCGCTGCGTACTTTAACGGGCATGATCATGACTTGCAGCACACGCCTGTTGATAAAACCGTGCCTGTCAACTGCAGCGGAGTGACCACCTCCGTGGAGCGAAGACTGCACCATTTCACGTCCGGTGCGGGATCCAAGACTGGTCGTGGCTTTGGGACGTCGTCTACCCGGTTTGAGCATGACGGCGCTGGGTTCGCTTCCGTACGAGTTTCGCACGACCGCATCAAGGTGCAGTTCTGGGGCCCAGCTCTCCAGGGAGCCGAAGGTTTGCTGTACTCTTATGATATTGCGCCTCTAGGTTGCTAAAGCTAAATTCAATCGTAGTTCGCTGCGACGTCGTCAGAATTCGCGTGTGTACTATAAGAGTGGACAGATATCCCCCCCTCCATTTCTTGCCAGCCAACCCGGCGGAACGCGCTCTCCCCACTGTCAGACATGCTCTCGTCGCCGAGCGGCTCGAGGTCAACATCATCCTCGCCCCCGACCAAAAGCGCCACGCACAGCAGGTAAAGCGTCATGAACAGCGCGCCATCCCTCACCACCGCAAGTGCTACCCGTTGCCAGGCGATGCCCGAACCCACCGCGAATCTCGCCACCGCGGTTGGCAGCGCTGAGAGCACTGCACTATCCTCAACCAAGAAAGCGGTCGTCTTGTCTTCACGGTATGCCTGAGCAATCGTGCCGGGCAGAAGGATGAAAAACGCGGCGCACAGGGTGGCGGTCTCGACGAGGATAAAAACCGTCAATGGGGATAAAATCAATGCGGTCGGCTGCGATGGAAAGAAAGAAGGGCGTCAGCTGGAGGCTCGCACGAGAAAGGTCGAAGGTGTGAGAACGAAAACGCACCAGCAACTCCGAGTCTGACTCATGCAGGTGGTATGAAACGCCTGCGAGAAGGCTGGACGATGCGACCATGATGCCCGGTCGAATTCTACGGCTCTTTTCGATTGCTATCGCGAAGCACAAGGGCCACACCCTGACGTTTTCGATGTCCGTCGTGCTCCCCGACCGAAGCCGCGAGAGCCCCTTTGTGTTGTCAAGCGTCTCCTGGTCCGCATCTGCGCTCTCCGTCGCTGACACGGGTTCAGGCGAGACTTTAGTCTTTCGAGTGGCTACCATTATACACCACGCCTTGACTTGCTTCCCGTTCGCTCGTGTAGACGTGTCGACCGGAAAGTCAGTGCCAAGGCGGCAGTCTCGGTGTGGCCCGTCGCTTTGCGGGAAATCTTTTCGTCAGCTCCGCTCCTATCGCTCTGTCAGTCAGTCAAGCTCGAGTAATTCTTCTGAGGAGCACGCATAACGCGAGGCGGCCCGGGACGGGGGCTGAAGGGCCGACATTTCATTGTTGACCCAGATAGAGAGAATAGGGAGGCGCGGGTGATATTTTGAGCCAAGATGGGAGGCGGTCTCGGTGAGTACGACACAGGGTTGCGGGATCTTCTCGCGCCGATCTTCCTCATTTTTAGGGTTGGTCGTCGCCTTCCGTTGACAAACCGCGAACTGACACGTTCTAATTCGTCTTCCTATATCCTTACCCTCGCAGCTTTTTTGAACAAGAAATCATGGCATACCGGTGGCATCCCGATGCAGGCAGAGGTGTGGAAGCGCGAGCAGGAGAAGGCTCACGAGGAGCGGCGGATGGAAGAAATGCGGAAGGAAATCGCCGAGGAGCGGAAGCTGCAGGAACTGCAGATGCAAGCGGCGGAGGCCGGTCACATAGACAAAGTTGAGAGGCTCGAGTTCATGTACAAGGGTGGGCCCCTGATGAATGCGGCGGAGAAGTCTCGCGAGGAGGAGGCTTATTTGCTCGGGGAGAAGAAGTATGTGCCTCCGAAGGAGGAGGACCAGTTGAAGAAAGCTGCCTCCGCAGGCGGTGCCTTGCTCGCAGATGGACCGGCGGCGCGCAATGAGACATGGAATAAGCTCAACGCGGACCCGTTGCTTATGATGCGGATGCAAGAACAGGATGCTCGCAAGCATGTGACGGAGAACCCGGTAAAGATGGCCCAGATACGGAGAGAAGTCGAGGAGCACCGACGAAAGAAGAAGGATAAAAAACGAGCAAAGAAGGAGGCCAAGAAGGAGGCCAAGAAGGCCAAGAAGGAGGCCATCCGGGACGAAATCAGAAGAAAGGTTTTGGGTGAGCAGGGATACGCGGCGGCCAAACAAAATGAGGGGAAAAGATCGAGGCGCTCAAAGAGCGATGATGACTCCTCGTCGTCTTCGTCTGGAAGCCCTGTCCGCAACAGTAGAGGACGCAGCCGGTCGAGGTCGAGGTCGAGGGAACGCAGAATCCGTGATGATGACAGGGATGGACGCGGCTATCGCGATGACCGAGGTTACTCTCATAAGCGCGGTCGCAGTCGAAGCCGCAGCGGGGGCAGAGATCGTGACAGAGATCACAGAGCGAGGGGGGTCAGAGACGATGCGAGCGCCCAGGATGGCTCGAAAGGATATGGTCTCACCTACGCCAACCAGCGTGCAGAACAAGCCGCCGCCGTCCGTCGTGAACGCCGAAGTGAATGGCGCGAATCCACTAAAGACGAGCGAGCAGCTGCAGAAGAATCGGCGCGCAAGGCAAAGGAGGAAGCGTGGGCAAAGACTGGCGGGAAGAACTCTGTCGGGCACCGCACAGGAAAACTCACAGAGGAGGAGAAGGCGGCGCGACTCCGTGCGATGATGGACGATGCCGAAGTACACGACGAGGCGAGATGGAAACGACTCAAGAAGAGCTCGGCAGATGGAGAAAAGAGCCTCGGAGAGCTGGCGGCCGGTGCCCCAGGTCAACACCACTCAAAGCCTGCCGCGTTTCTCGAGGACGCGCAGCGAAGTGCTTTTGCGGGAGGCGCAATGGAGGATAGGATCCAAGCGACGAAGCACTTCACGCAACGTGGGGGCGACGGAAAATCATTCGGGCGGTAGTGCGATGCGTGGACGTGAATTTATTCCTTGATGGATTTTGTCAAAAACATTTCGGGAAGAGAACTCCCCTTTCGAAATCTGTTGTCACATTTTGTTTGCGAGCTCGCATGACCTCGCTGCTGCATACCCCCCCTGTTGCGCGCGCTATTCGTAAAACCCCAGCCCCTGATATCCTGCAGTATTTACATGACGGGTACGACACCGAAGTCGTTCCCGACGGCGGGAATGTCGTCGAAGAAGTTGTCGAGGAAGTCCGCCATGTTGCCATCCTTGCCCTCCTTGGTGTTCCCCAGGAAGTCCTGCACAAAAGAGTTGAACTCCTCCTCGCTCGCCATGGGGTCGGCAGCCGCCTCGGCACCGCCCATGCTGGGAACAAGACCGTCTTCAGAGCTCGCAGACGGTGCCTGGAACTGATGCTCCATCTTGCGCTTGATGCCTTTCGCCTTCTTCGCCGTGGGGGCCTGAGCGACCACGGGAGTCTCCGCAACCTCACCCTCCTTCGCGGCGGCGCCGACAGCCTCCAGCTCCAGGGAGACGCCAGTCATCAGGAAACGCTGGTGCTTGGCGACGTGAGCGTTGGCGGAGTGAATGGAGATGTCGCAGGAGCGGCACAGGAACGCGCGGTCCTCGTGGCAGACGACGTACACGGGGTTCACCTGCAATGTTGAAGAGAGGGCGAGTGAGGTCAATTTTCTGCTCGCTGAAGCTTGAGTAGAGCGAGTGTTTTGCCGTTTGGTGGACGCCGACGGAGTCCCGGCGAATTCGAGCGACGCGCGGGTCGAGACACGCGAGGTCTGGGCGGTCCGCGCGTCCAGAGCTGCGTGTAATTCCGTCGTCCAGTCGCGCTCGTTGGATATCTGAATTTCGGGGTACGCACCTGGCAGATGTCGCAGTTGGGCTTGGCCGCGGTGGACTTGAAGGCAACGCGCTCGTGCTTCTGAACGACGGGGTTGGCGGAGTGAATGCTGCGAAGGGAGAGGGAGGATATGGGAAAGATGCGTCAGTTTCGGGTGGATCATAACGTCGGGGAGACTGTTGGACGTTTTGGCGCGCCGGATACGGCGCCGAAACGTCGTCGCGACCCGACGGCGCCGTATCCGGTAGCACGGCACCCCCTCATTTTTCCGAACGACGGTTTGTTTAGGGCTGGTTGTTTTTTTCGCGCGCTCACCTCTCGTCGCAGGAGCCGCACATCACCGCGTCGTCCGCGCAGCACACGAGTGCGGCGGGGTTAGTGGTGCACACTTCACAGAAAGTCTTCATGTTCGAGGGTTTAGAAGGGGTGAAGGTGGTCGCTGGTCGCTGCCGGCGGAAGTTGTGGCGACCATTCGCGAGGCACTCCCGTATTCCTTCAAACGTTGTGAAAAAAAAAGACCACCGGTGGCTCTCAATCGCCCGATGCCAGCGTGGCGGTTTCTATTGCTTTTTGATAGGCTGCTGAAGTAGACTCCCCCGATACCAAGTGCCGAACCCAATCTGATCCTGATTTAAGCGTGGCCGGAATATCATTGGTAGATGACCCAATCTGACGAATCATGGGAATTATTTGGCTCGACTTCACCGTATTTGTTCTCCAGAAAAGGGCAAGGGACAGCGTTACGATTCTTTGATGCCCCCAACTTTGCAGGATGGAACACTTTTAATCTTACTCGTACCTTTATTACGAAACGAAGGTAACACTGACTCACGACAATTTTGTGACTACAGGTGTTGGAATTGCACCAGGCACTCACGCCGTCGCCGCGGTGACGCCATCCGCCTCGCGCTTGTCGTCGCCGGCGCGCTCCTCCACTGCGACGAGCTCCGGAAATAGAGCCTCAAGAGCCGCCTCGATGACCAGCAGACCAACCTGACGCATCATGAGGTCGGAGCGAGCTGCGGCGAGCACGTCCAGCGCTGCGCGAGTGTAGTTTCGCGTTCCCAGCAGCCCGGGTAAGGGTCCCCGAGATCCAGCGGCGAGGATGGCGTCGCGAACCTTCAGACGCACAGACTCGTCCCTCTCCCTCTCCGCCGCAGCCACCGCCGCGGCGAGGTCCTCTCCTTCCTCGTTTACGGAGCCGGTCGCATCGGATTGTGCCGCGCGCAGATACCAAGAACCATCAGGCCACAGGATTCGGTCGATGAAGTCTATGGCCTTCGTCATCGTCGACGGAGAACGAAGCGTTCGCATTCGAGAGGTGACGAAATCCTCCACGGCGGATCCCACGAAGAATTCGAGAGTCTGGCGCGCGACCGTGACGATCGTGCGGCGCAGAAATCCCTTCGCCTGGAGATGAAATATTGCCTCGAAAAGACTCAACAGTGGACCGTTCATAAGAGCCTGTGTGGACCCTGGGCTACCATCCCGGTGATTGGACTCATCGTCGGTAGCATCAGTCGCCTCGTCTGTGGCGCGAGGACCTGACGCGACGCTTGCACGGTCCCTCGGCATCGCGCCGGCGGATGCGACCCTGTGGTGACCGGGGCGCGTACCAAGAGGATACAGAGGATTCGCTTTACGCCGGCCTGGCGTTCGAGCTTTGAGTTCATCACCGGTTTCCTTTCCAAGTGCGCGAGACACAGTGGACGCGGCGTCTTCCACCGATTTGTTCATCGTCTTAGTAAGAGATCGAGCCAACACCGTGACCGTCTCCGCGACACCTTCGCTCCCCTCTTGCGTTGAAGGAGAGGATGAAGTTTCGTCAACACTGTTTCGACGAATGAGAGTACGGCTTCGATTATCCCCTCCCCAGCTCGCCCCCATAGAGCCGACTTTCCAAGCACTCTTCTTTGAGGGGTCGTAAGCTCCTTTTCTGGCGTCGAGGAAATCGCTAACATCGCGGGAGTCGCAAAGCCGCATATCTTTCAATAGGGCACAAAGATAGTTGTCCAACAGTCTCCGCCTCGCCTCGACGAAAGCCCCCTCCAGCGATTGCAGGAGATAACGTTTCTTCGGAAGCTCAGGAAGTGACTTCGCGCTCCATCCAGCATCAACAAGGCGTCGGTGCAGCGTTTCAAAGTTTCTAAAGCGTCGAGCGACAACCCATTCGTGCTCGATTTCTCCAGAAGGATCACTGAGCTCGGTAACGCTGTCTGTTGCCTTTGATGTGGAGCTCTTCACGCGAACTGTGTACACAGCGTAAGCCGCAGTACCTTTCCCGACGATGTTGACCTCTGTGACACTCGCCGTGAGCCGGGTTAGCCTGTCGGATACGTCTGCTTCACCGATGCTGGTGGATGTAGTCGCCCGATCATAATCGCACAGCACTATCCTGTCGTCTTCAGTGGCATCCTCGTCTCCGATCATCCTCGCCAAGTCGTAGTCGTCCTCGTCCTCGATCCCCTCATCCTCTGACGAGGCAGAGCCCGAGGGAGGCAGCGAGTTAAACGTAGACGCAGAGCTCTTCGTCATATCCAGCGATAAGGATCGACGATGTGGAGACATTTTCTCTGCGGCACTAGAAGGTGTGTCCTCCGCTGCGTCCGAGGCTGGAGATGTGACAACATCCTCTGAAGCAACGAGGCACGCCAGCCCGCGATGAACCCAAGAAGGACTTGCAAACCCCAACAGTGGTCGCAGCACGCTACAAGCGAGAAGCTCTCTCATCAGCGCTAAGAGGACTGGATTAGACGCATGTTCTGTGGGAAGGAGGGCGGCAGCCGCCACGTCACAGTGTCGAGACAGTACTCGCGACGCGGGGTCCCGTGGTGTCCCAATAAGCTCTGCCGAGTGTTCGATTCCACACCAGTCGACTCCGCTGTGTAGCTGACCGCGCTGGCGGAGCTCAGAAGCCATAGCCTTGTCTGCATCCGCCGGCGTGAGGCGCACGTAAGCGTCCACGCCTCCGCAAGCCTCTCTAGCGTCTCTGAAAGCCTCCAGCTGGCTCGCCATGATGTCGGGGACCCTCCGCAGCAGCAATCTCGCCAGGTCAACGCCTCTGGCACGGTGGGCCAGCTCTGCGAACGAGGCGTCCAGCAGTCTCGATAGGCTCGTCACGAAGTCACTATCCTCGGTGATGGGTCGATACCACAGAGTCGTCACGAACTCTTCCAATACATGGTCTCGCAACCTTCCCCAAGCCCCCAGCAGGGGCGAATCCCCTGGGGAGGCGTTTCCGTCGTCGCCCTTTTCAATCCGCCCGAGCAGTTCCCTGAGCTCCGCCTCTCTCTTCGAAGGTCGCCAAGATGGAAGCTGCTTCGGTATCCCCGCATCATCGACGTTGTCGGCATTCCCCTTCTCGCTCGCAGAAGGCGCCATGGACCCGATGGCAGGGGAGGTATCGCTGCGAACGGAACATTTTCCTCGGCTCGTCAGAGCCCCCGCGACTCCCTCCTTCCTCTGACGCGTCAGGATGAGGTTGAATCGACGCGAGTTGGCGTCCCAGCGAACGGTGACGCGAACCTGCGCGAGGAACCTCACCCCCCACACCACCAGCAGGGCAAGAGGCAAGTTCAGCAGCGGGTTCCCGCTGGTCATTGACAAGAAGAACGCGAGCACAACGCTGACCCCGACGAGCTGGACGAGCGCTCCCGTCGCAGCGTCGCCGAGCCTGGAGAGGCCCGGGTCATCTTCTTCCATGACCACGCCGGCACGAACGAGCTCCCAACCCCCCCTTCTCCGATGCTCCCCCCGCTCGTTCCAAGCGCAACGCCCCGTCTGGTCGTTTGAGCTCTTCGCAGTGCAGCAACATTCCACCGGTTACCAGCTGCCCAGTCAGAGCAGTCTGAGTTTAGTTTTTGCTTAACCGTATATAGGGCCCTCATGATCACATATTCGCTCACAGCGCATATTTTGGAAACTAATAACTAATTGCAAAAAGATAAGACGAGCCCTTTCTTTCGTCCAGTTCGACATGCATCACCAGGAAGAAAAGGTATCACAAGACGACCTCCGGCGACCAGCACAAAAGACCAGCACAAAAGCGGCTTCGGAGAGCGCGTGAAGGACGAGTTTGCGGAGGCTCGTAAACCTAGCTGAGAGATCCGAGAGGCCAGCGCGACGTCCGTCAGTGCGACTGGGAACTCGTAGACGCCCTCCAGGACCCGGAACCTGTCGGATCTGCTGAACCACACCACAACACTTAGCAGGACGCTGTGCAAGAGGTGACAGCGCGACGGGCGAGTACGTTCCCGAGCGAGGGTCCGTGTGAAGAGCGAAAACACCCGGCCTGCGAAGCGGGAAACTTTCAGAAGAGTGCATAAGACGCACGATGTCCTCACCACCTGTCATGCAGGCAAAGCTGGTGAGAGATCACGGGCCCCACCGGCGCGAACGACACGATTTGAGTCTTGGTTTTATCCCTGAATTCTTTTTGAACCTGCCTTCGACGAGTGATAGTGTTCCTCCCCGCACACGTTCGAGCCAGAGAGGCGAGAGACGCTGACACGTACGGAAACGATATATTTCATCACTCGCAGGTACTCCTCGGCGACATGGGTGCCGGCAAGTCTTCCTTGGTGCTTCGATTCGTTAAGGGTCAATTCTTCGAGTACCAGGAGTCCACCATCGGCGCGGCGTTCCTCACGCAGACGGTTTCCGTGAGCGACGCGACGGTGAAATTCGAAATATGGGATACGGCGGGCCAAGAGCGTTACCACTCTTTGGCGCCCATGTATTACCGCGGGGCCGCTGCGGCCATCATCGTGTATGATATTCAGAGCCCGAGCTCGTTTGAACGCGCGAAAAGCTGGGTAAGAGAGCTGCAGAGACAGGGCAACGCTAACCTAGTCATGGCGCTTGCGGGCAACAAGGCTGACATCGCGGAGAATGAGCCGGAGAAACGCAAGGTTGACGCGGATGAGGCGCAGGCCTATGCGGACGAAAACGGACTTTTCTTCATGGAGACATCCGCCAGGACGGCAGCCAACGTCAACGAACTCTTCTACGAAATCGCACGGAAGCTGCCCAGGGCTGAGCCTCCCACACCCGCGGCGCCGGGGGTCACTCTCAGTGCCCAGAGGCAGTCCCAACGGCCGAAAAGTCAGTGTTGTTGAGTGGACCGACGGATAGCAGCCGAGGACTCAGCCACAACTGACGTCTCAGATTTGATTTTTCCCAGAGTGCTACGTATGATCTGCTAATTAAAACGCGCTCCCGCGTGAAACCTATTTCGTCTGCTCCAGCCCTCTTGGCTCTTGTTTTGAGTCCTCCTCTAACAGTGATTCGTGGAACTTGCTGAATACGTTCGCCTTGCCCTTGGTGACCTTGTTCACCTCACCCACCTGCAAGATCCCGTCCACCATAAACCTAAGTGGGTCCAACCCCTCGTCCACGTGCCTCAGCACATCTACCGGAAAAAGCGTCTCTCCCGCCGCATCGCTTTCCTTCGCCGCCTGGCGTAGCGTCGGCAGGATCCTCACCACCGCATCGATCTTATCTAGCACGCTGTCCTCCGAGGGAGCCCCGTCCTCGACGAGTTTTTCAGCCTGTCGCACCTCCGAGATCACCTTCTCCAGCGCCTTGCCGACTGGGGTCGTGGACATACTGACCACCGCGTGGAAAGATGACACCCTACGAGTCGCGTACGCGGGGTCAAGCTGCTGACCCTGGTGTCCGCTTGCTCGACCCCCGCCGGTGTGTGTGAGGTACCTGCGAAGGATTCCTTGAAGTGGTCCCCCGCCTGACCGCTGCCGGTCTAATAGACAATTTACGAATTAGGACCAATTAGGTTCGCGACTGGGTAGATACTCGTAGTCACCAATTTAGGGGAAACAATTTGCTTTTTACTGAAAAAACGCTTTCGTGACACGCATTTTCCCGTCCGGCGCCGCCCAGTTCACTGCGCCCGGGGAGACATCGTCGCACAAAAGCGTTCGCAGTCATCGAATCTTCATATTCGAGACGTGTCTCCGCCATGTACTACGCGTACAGTCCCGATACGGACTATGAAAACGACCGAACCGCCGGAAAGTCCGGCGTCGCCCACTCGGATGATGCATTGACGCTGGACCAGCTCCACCACGAGGCGTACGGCAAAGGGAGCGGGGGACAGCCCGGAGCTAGACGCAAGAAACGTCAAGCGTTCGGAAATATCGGTAATCAATCGAGGCTGGTGAGCGAGGTTCAGGCGCGCAAGCGTCTGGGCGCTAGCCACGACCCGAAGCGGGCCATGAACTCCTCGATGACAACCGCGACGCCATTGAGCGGAGGCACAGTCGCCAGTACTGACGCCAGCACAATCAAGATGGAATGGGACGATTTGACCACCGACGAGGCAGCCGCCGTACACGCACATCGTCGTCGTGCTGAGGCTTCTCGCGCGGATTCATCCCCTCGGACCCCATGCGTGGTTGAGTCGCCCGCGGACACCACCATGGACGCCGCGGGAAACACCGCTGGCACGGAGGACACCGTGCCTCCGGGCGCACTGACAATCCAGCGCGTCAACCTTCGCAGACACGCTCGCGACATCGACGCGGAGATGGAAGAACAACACCGTAGGCAACACGGTCACGTCATCCTGGAGGGAACAGTGACGAGGCTGGTACTGTGGAGGGATCCTGCGAGGACGGCGTTCTACTTTGGCGTGGGTGTCTTGCTCCTCGCCGCCGCGTGGGCGCCAGGTCTCGTCGCCGAGCACGTCCCGGTCAACCCTGTGGTCATCGCAGCGTACGCATCGATGGCTTACTTATGTCGCGCCTATGTCCTCGCCATCGCTTTTCCCCGCCGCAAACACAACCTCTCCATCGACGCAGAAGAAGCCGCTGACTTTGCCCGATGGTGCGCGAGCTGCTGCAACGCGGTGACCAACGCACATGACGATCTTCTCTCAGGGCGCAGTAACAAGGATGTGCTGAGAGCATTTATCGCACTGTATGGTGTAGCGAGCCTAGGCGGCTTGCTTAACAGCACGTGGTTGGTGGCATGTGTGTTGTGGTGCGGTGCCTTTGCCGTTCCCCCTGCTATGGAGGCTCACCGCGAGCTCATCTCGCGTGCGGTGGGGACGGTGAAGAAGGAGATTGGTGGTCGCTGGACTACCCTGACGAGCAACCAAAGGTGGGGTAGCGGCGTGGTGGTGACAGCCGCCGTCTTCGTGTCCAGTGCTTTCTGGACGCGCGTCATTCTCGGTTTCATCGCCCTGGTGGCCATGAGACTTTATCGTGAGACTCACGCAAAGCAGCTGGCCGGTCTTGAACGCGTCATGAAAGACGCTTCACGCCGACTGTCACGCGCGGGTTCTGAGTTCCACGCCATGGTATCCACGCCCGGCTTGTTTTATCGCCGCCGAATGGAATCCAGCTCGCGAAACTTGATGTCTCATACGCGTATTCAAACCTCTGGCCTGAAATGGAACTGAGTTCACGATGGCTTTCCTGTAAAATACTATTGTTCATAAGCTAGCTCTAGATTAAGATGCCCCGTCTACACTACTATTCTAGTCTCATTCCTAGTTGCTCAGCCAATCGAGTGATCGTCCTCCTCGCGTAAAACGACTTGTGTGGCTCAGGTAAATGCGAAATGGCCTCCCCTGCTCGAGCTGCCAACTCCGACGCTCGTCGAGCCGCTGGGGGGTCTTTATTCCCATACAAATCGCCAGCGTCGTGCTCTTGTTCAGGCAAACATCGCCAAAACACATTGACTGCGATGGACATGTCGCCACTTTCTGGAGATTCCGGATGCGACAAAACGTGATGAAACCAAAGAGCAGGGATGTAGAGGGCTTCCCCAGGACCAAGCGGGGCTACCCAACGTTTGTCAGAAACCTCGCCGAACCGCGGGAAACGTTTCAAGTCTGGCGCATCGATGTCATCAACTCGTGAGCTCGAACCCTCGACGTACAAGAATGGTTCCGCGTCTGGAGCCCATAACGTGACAGTTTTACCTCCTCTCACTTGCGCCAGAAGATTGTCGTGAGTGTCGTAATGGGTCCAGAGCGCGGTCCCTGGGGATGCTATGCGAAGCACGCTGCTGTGGTATGCATCGCGGGGCCACAACGTGTCACTGCATTTGCCGGTGTCATCCGGTAAGACCATGCCTGGGCGCAGATCAGTGGCTAAGGAAGGAAACAGAGATGGAAAGTGCGCTGCTGATTTGTGCGCCACGCTCCGTAGGTAGTATTTTTCACCGAGTGACACGACAGGAGAGAGACTCTCGATGTCCGCCTCGTGTGCGTCGCCGCCGCGTTTGGATGATACCCGGCGAATGAGCTCGCCAAAGCTCATCTTGCGAAACGCGAAGTTACGACGCGTTCCCGGCTTGCGATGGCCCGCGAGATCCACGACGACTGTGGTGTTTGCCTGTATCCCCCTTTCCCCTCCGCCGATCGAATCACCGCCGCCGCCGCGCGACACGGCCCCCGCGTCTGAGTCCTTTGGTGGACAAACGTGCACGTCTATGGCTTTCGACGCCTCGGGACAGGATGTGAGGTACTCCGGGGTCCACAACGCAGGAGCATCACCCATAGGCACCCCGGTGAGTACCACGGGTTCTCCCCGTGACGTGACGAGGTCGGTAAACTCCTCTGCCGTCGCGGGGCAAGGGATGCGACGCACGACGCCGCCGTCGCGAGGGCGCTCCGGCACGGGTGCCGGCCACAGTATTTGGGCGTCCGAGCGTAACTGGGGTGGCGGGGGTAGCGGAGTGCCGTCCATCGCGTACTTCTCGGCATTATCAGCGAACGCGGCAGACCTCCTAGAGCCCGCTCGTTGGTTCACCGGCGTCGCCGCAGCTGGCAGGGGCAACTTGCACAGCTTGCATCCGTCATCCAGCTCGAGGGGCAGGCTGCCCGCAGACGAGGGTTTCACAGGGAATATCACAGCCTCGGGTCTATCTGATGATTCATCTCTCGGGATCGATACGACGCGCCTGGAACGATCCAATAGCCCGCAACTGTCGAGGCGCTCCTTCCAGTGCTTGGCTAATGGAGCGGCAACCACGAGAGCGTCGGCGGCAGTCGCGTTGGCGTCGAATTCATCGCCCAGTCCTGTCCAGGACTCACCGATCCCGCCAATCAAGGTGTCGACCATGAGATCCCGTGCGCATACGTAGCTTCCGTGACTTTCTGGAACCGCTGATAGGTGCGTCGAGCCTCCACGGCTGCCCGTCCTTGTGGGTGAGTAGCCTCAAAGGAACCCGTCAGAGGGCCAAATCAAAGGAAAAATAGGGATCGAGAAGGTGGCATATTTTCACAAGGTTGTCAGAGCTGGCTTTAGATCCTAACTGCATTTAAGATGTCCTAATTATTTTATTCTGGTGCGTTTCGTACGGTACTTGACCCTGTCAGAATCCGGATAATTTCGCAGACGGGAAGAAGGTTATGGGTCCAAATGTTGAATTTTCAAAAAATGCAACTCAAAATCGGGATTGACAGCCCGGTTTTGAAGATTGGAAACCACGGCAAAGCTCTCCTCACAAGTTATTTTAACCTCTCTTTCCTCGGGCCTTCCTCACTCTTCTCCGACCCGAGTGAAGCGACAACGCAACGACGCCCGCGAGAACGAGGATATCGGATCCACCGACACGCTAAAGATCCTTCCGCTTGAGTCCGATATCGTCGTAATGGAGGCAATGCCGACGCGCGGGGCGGCAAAGTCAGAGAAAACAGGTGAGCGCTCGGCCCAAACAATGAAATTGTTTTAAAGTCCGTTGAGGCCCGACCGTCGTCCCCGCGATATCGCGACCGATGCGACCCACGGCTCGAACCGAGGTACCGCATCATTCTAAACATCCCCCTGATCACGCACAGCCGCCACAGAACGTCCCGCCTTGGGCAACCTGACGAACGACAAGGTGAGTCAACCCAACGCCGATTTGCAACGGCACGCCAAACAACTTGAAAAACCAAACCCAGTTGTTGTTTTCTTCGCCATCGGTCCCCTCCTCTCCTGCACCTCTGGTCATCGCGCGTGCTGATATCGAACCCCCCGACGCTTTCCCCGCCATCCCTCGTGAAGGTTTTGATGAATCTCGGTCCGTCTCAGCTCTCGAAGCGAGCTGTTCCCGGCGCCACAGTCGCTCCCGCGACGGAGGTCAAACTCGCGAAGATTGTTGCGCCCGACGGTGCAGCGAATCTCATGCCGCCTCCAACGACGGCGCTAAGAACGACCGCGGGACGTCGTTCCACGAGTGACGTTCTGGCTGCTTCTAATGCAACCCCTGTACAGCCCGAATATGCCTCGAGACGCCCCATCACGACGCCTCTCACTGCCCTGGGCGGAGCGACCACGGTGACGCCTGGAACAATTCTCAAGCCCCCCTCGCTCTCATCCGCTGGAGTTGTTTTGCAAACTCCTGGGGCTCACACGAGGGGAGTCGGCGCTGTTGAACGGTCGATGAACGACACTCCGTCCACCGTCAGCGACCTCGACGCTTCTAAACACGACACCGTGTCTCAGGGCGATGCCGGGATATCCGACAAACCTTCCGATGAGCTGTTCACCGCATCTCCCGGCACCGCTCTCGCTGCTGACATCCTGGCGACTGCCATCAGAGGCGCCCCGGTGGAGGCCAGCATGGTGACTGAGGAGTTGGACGCGCACGTGGTGTCCGCGGGGGATGGAAACCGCGATGAAGGCAACGAAGGCGAACTATACTCTCGGTTCGCCGCGGCTGCTACGCCAGTGTCCGCTAAACCGAAGGGTAATACCGCCAGCGCCAAGAAGACCTCCGCACCGACGGCGGGAACAAAACGAAAGGGAAAGCAACTCGGTTCCGGCGACGGCGAAAAAATCAAGTCGACGGCTAAAGCCGGAGTTGCCACCCACGGGTGCGCCTCTGGACTCAATCTCGACACGCAGGGAGTTGGGGCGCTCTATTCGGTCCTGATACCTCCCGCGAAGAAGCGGAAGGCTCGTCGCTGGCTCTCAAATGATCAGAAGACGTTCGTTTGTGGAATCGGGGGCTGCTCCAGGTCGTATGGCAGCGCGTCATCCCTCTGTGCTCACAAGCGGGCGCACCACCCGGGCTGGAAGGAGGACCGAAAGAGACAACTCGATGTCCAGGTTCAGACTAACGCGGCATCCGACGATGATCATCGAAACGCTAGCCCGGAAGACGAAGGCGCCGACGAGGCTGAGGGGGAAGACAAAGAGGAGGAGGACGACGAGGACGGGGAGGGAGTGGACTGTGACGTCGCCGGTCGTGCAGCTCGCCGGGAAGGCGCCGCGGCCCTTGATGCCGTCGCGCGCTGCACACTGTCCGGTGCATGGGTGGAGTCACTTGCGGCTGATACGCATGGACGGCTCGGCGCGCTTAGGCGTAGCCGTCAGCGCGTCCAGCGTGGTCTCCGCGACGCCCGCGCTGCATCAGCCAAGGCACCGCCTCCGGAGACGGGCGGGGACGTGCTCGGCGGCGGTGCGAAGATCGCTGATGCTGCCGCGGAGTCAATCGCTTCCGCCGCCGCCGCTAGACTCCTCCAGCAAATGGAGGCCGCGCTCGAGGCCGAGAGCGATAGGCTTCAAGGCTGGCTCGGTAAACTTGAGAGCATCGCTGAGCTGCGGATGAAGGTTGGGAAAGTTATTGGCTTTAGTCAAGATGAGCGCAAAGTTCTGAACAGTGGACAGCTTGAGGCGATGATGGTTGCCGAACAGACGGCGAATGCCATCGCATCTGCCGCTTGCTCGACGGACTAGCTAATAGGTGAGAAGTGGCAAAGTGTGGGCGAACATCATCGGTTTCAAATGCATTGGTTGAGGTGGTGACCTCGGGGGAGGTTGGCTTTCCCGTCGCAGTCCAAAGGTTTTCTGCGTCGCGCTGAGTTGGTGCGCAGCCAAAAGATACCAATGGGTTCCGTCGGCGGGGATTCGAGGCAGAAATACCGGGGAGCGTGCCGTGGGGTATCGTATATCTGATTTGTGTAGACCCACGAGTGCTAGAGCTCGCTTTGTGAACACGTCGACAATCGTTTTTGCCAACCTCGCGTAATTGGACTGGATCGCCTGTCATAAACCCATACGTTTTCAGCCCGGATGGGGCTCACTCGAGGAGCGGCGAGGACATCTACTCTATCGTCGTTAATATGTCTCATTCGTAGTGTTACATTGTTTTAATCAACTCGGTGGTTGAATTCTAGCCGTGGTTATGCATCTGACGGGCCTTCAACCACCAAACGGCAGTCTCGAGTAGGTGGTCGGCTCCGAGCGTCGAGAGAACAAAATTATCGATTCGCTTTGCTCGGTGCGCTGGAAACCCGTCACTCGTGTTCACTGCGCATCATCACGCCCCGAGGCTCGCACTTGCGGCCGCTTCTTTCGCCATAGTCGCTGCCATGTCTCCCTGGGGCGCCATGTGCGGGTAATAAGCCGCGGCACTTTCGACTGGCTGCTGTTGCACAGGAACAAAACCCTTCCCGTTGTTGATGTATCCTGGCACGATTGCGCCGTGGACAGCCGGCCCAGTCATGACCAGGGACGACACGTACGGCTGACCGAGGTTAGCGGGTTTCTTGTTGTACGGCTGTCGGGGTTTCTTCTCTCCGCCTCGGGGCTTGCCAGCGATGCCCGGTTGCTTCAACTTCGGACGTGGCATGGCCATGACGTCTGCGACGGAACCCCCGGCGAACATCCCCGCAAAGCTGGAGGGACCTGAAGGCACAGCCACCGGCGCGCCGGCATGGCTGATGTTCCCCTCAGGAACGTCTCCCAGCATCTGCGTCAGTGAGAACATCGCATCGTTCTCTAACATGGTGCCCACGGTCACGTCACCACCGCCAAACTCGGAGATGACCTGACGCTCAGAGTATCCCTTGATCTGGTCAGGGGCGGCTGAGGCCAGAGGCGCTCCAGCGGCAGATCCCACTTGCCTCGCCGCGGCCAGTCCAGCAGCGTTCCCGCCGACACCGCGCGAAGCCTCGACTTCCCCAAGACCCATTTCACGGCACATGTTGCTGAAATCAGCTCCAAATCCGGGAAGGGTGAAATCTTCCGCCCCGACGCCCACCACGCCGCCGTCGGCTCCCGTGCTCGCTCCCGCGCCACCAGCTCCACCGAACAGCGCCAGGTCAGAGCCAAAGACAGAGCCGACTGCACCGGCGTTACCGCCGCCGAACATACCCGCGAATGACCCAGCCTGCACTGGTGCCTGGCAAAATGAAGGGTGCGCCACCGTCATCTCTTCCGCCGAACGTTTCCTCGGGCTGAGGTTGGGCGGCGACGGCGTGCGGGACCTGCTCCTCGCCAAGGACTGCTGATACACGGGAGGCGGCGGCGCGAGGTGCGGACGGACGGCAGCCTCCTCCGAGGGAACCCAGCCGTAACGGACCCTGAACGCGGCGGGTCGACCGATCGCATCGAATATATCCGTCGCGGTCACGCCTTCGTGCCGATGGTTCCAGGCACCCTTGGTGTCTGACGCGGACGCCGCCTCAAACGGGTACAGCTGAAGCACAGCCGTTTCCTTGTCGAGACCCGCGGGCAGATGGGGCAGCGCCGCGGCCCACTTGGTGATGAGGTGCTGCATCAGACCGGTGACGGACTTCTTCGCGCGAAAGGTGAGCTCGAGGTGGGGGTTGAAACCTCCGGCGACGAGCGCGGCGCGTGTGGAGGTGTCGATGGGGAAGAGCTGGAGCATGAGTCGCTCCTTCTGCTCCTTCGCAACCGAGTCGTCCTTGACAGCCGTAGCCGCCGCTGCTCGGACAGCCGCGTTGGGTGAAACGCTTCCCCTCCGGGCCGCCTTGCGACCCGTCGACTTCGTCCTTCCCGCCGGGCTGTCAGCCTTGCACGTGTTTTTGGCCCGAATGCCGCTGCCTTTCGGCCTGCCGCGGTTGGCGGTGGTCTTCACGGACATCACGCCGAGAACTTTTCCACTCGCGTCGCCAGCCACCGCGGGGAGCAAGCCGAGGGACTTGAGCTTGGCCTCCTTCTTTCCCTCCGCCCACACCGACTTGTCGAGCTCCTTCTTGAGATCCCAGGCGAATAAGTTCCTGTTCTGAGGTTTCTTGCACAGTTCCTGGAAGGATCCGCCTGGACCGAGCTTGTCCTTCATGGAGTGCCAGCTGTGCATCGCGGTGTGCACCTCCTCGTCGTCACTGGGATCCACCTGCACTCCGAGCGGCGCAAGCACGGTGTTGATGCGCTTCACCTCGGTGTTGTAGAAGGTGCGAACTTGGCTCTTGTTGCGCGTCTGAATTATTTCGGCAATCTTATCGAAGTTGGAGCCGACATCCTGATTGAGAGGGGAGCAGGAGGGGCAGCACACGGGTCAGCGCGACGCGCGAGACCAAAAAAGGTGACACCGGGACTTCGACTCGCGAACAACTGGAGCGCAGAGGGAGGGAAAGCGTGTTGGCGCCAAAAGCGACCGTGGAGGCTGATTGTTGACTAGACTCACCTTCAGAGCGGTGAAGAATTGTTTCTCTTCCCACGGGGTCCACCTCTCCTGGCTCTTCGCCGGCTTCCTCTCGCCTGCGCAAAGGAGAAGGAAAAAAATGTTGAGGAAAAGATACGTTCGTGATTTTGCCGCGACGGACGAGATCCGGAGCGAGAGGACGGCGTCGGCCGCGAGCGACCGTCAGCACCGGGTTCCGGCGGTTCCAAAAGCAACCGAGTGCAAGACCCGATCACGAGCTTCTCGCGCACAATGCGATCCCCCCGAGCACCGTGGCGGGACCCAACTCGCGCAATCGTGGGTTTTGCGGGTGTTGCAAAAGAGAACCAAAAAAGAGATCGAGTGAAAATAAAATGGAGCAAGGGCTGTCCAGGGCAGGAACGCGGACATGGCACCCCGTTGACGTCGCCGGAGCACACAAAAGCCCAAAATATCCCATCAAACTCCCAAAAGGCAGTGTCCGGCCGACTTTCACCGCGCATCGTCCACCGATTGCACCCGAAAAGCGACTCAGACTCCATCCGGAGCAAGATGACGAACTTTTGAGAACAACGAGTTGGCATTGATCGCCCGAGCACGGGAAAAACGGGCGCTGAGCAGCGAAATCGACGCGAAAGCCTCCAAAATCCGGTGTGTGGCCATCAAAGGGTCGCACTATTACAGTCCGACCGCGTTTCGGAGTGTGAGCTCCCGAATGCCTCCACGATGGCGGCAGACACCGAACGGCCGGCGACGTCGACTTCACTCCACGAACCAGCAAAATAAACCCTCGACGCACGACGTGCAACGTACCTTCTTTGGCCACAGGAATGTCGGTTTTCGCCGCCGCGGTCGCCGTGGACGAATCATCCTTGTCCTCCTGTGGTGTGGGATGGGTTTTTTTGGTCAGCGAATCGGATTTCCATTGGGCATCGACGTCGTCGTCATCCACGGCGCGTTGAAAGTTCTTTGAAGTTGTACCCATTCTTGGCCTCTGGACGTCGGGTTCGCGTACCTTGGTCGACGTCAACGCGGTAACCTCCCCGACGAGCTGCTCATCCTTTGATTGAGTCTCTGAGACAACTTTAGATTCATCTCCTGCGCGAAATACGGGGTTTTGGTGGTGAGAAACCATGGAAGAACGGATCGAGCCGAGTTCGCGAAAGCCGCGTGTTCTTCAAGAAGCATTATACGTTGGGGTTTTGCTTCCCGGAAACCGGGATGGTAGGGCGATTTCAAGACATAAACTCACCCTCAGTCGCGTTCACCACGGCGGATACTTCTGATACTTTTGACACCGCCGCTTCGGGCGAGGTCGGAGCACCAACAGGCGTCGTCGACGCCTGCTCAACAGCCCCGGATGTTGACGTGGTACCTCCCCTGCGGGAAAAAAAGAAGCGGGATAAGACGCGGTGAGTGTGACGCTTCCCACGGTCGCGGTGCGGCTCAGACCGAGCAGTAAAACAAGGAGGGTTGAATAATGCCCGAAACCGCCACAGTGACGCGATTCTGTGCGCGAACGCGGCGTCGAAGGCGCGATGCACCCCCCCGTTCCGTCGGCCTTCGCCGGGGTCCAATTCCTCTCGGGGGAACAAATTGCAACTCGGCTCCTTCGACAACCGAGCCGAACCTCGCGTTCGCTCGACAATTCACACCATGAAACCCACGAGTTCGGGTAGGAAACGCACCTGTTGGCGGCACTGTCCAAGTCCGTTGGTTCCGCGCCCGTTTCCGTAGCCTGAACGACATCCGGAGTCTCGGGCTTCGCGCGCACGGCCGGAGATTCCATCTCGCCCCTGCAACGAGCTCCTTCAAAAGATTTGCCTCCTCCTCTTACCCGCGATAGCAGCGCGCTTGACGGCGGCTCCTCCCGGATTTTCTCAGCGGCGCCGGCTCAGGCAGCCACCAAGATGTATTTGGGATCGATCGCGACCGGCGTGCGGCGTCGATCGGCCTCTTATCGCGAACGCTGGTATCGCCTCTCGAAGCAGACGATGCCGCTCCAACGTTTAAAACAACGACGCGGGCGACGATGACCTCGACGGGTCGTTCGGGACGTCCGACGCGGTCCTAAGCGCGCGGCGGGATGTCACGGGCGACGGTACTGAACCGATCGACCGATCAGAGGCGATGACGTGCCCCTTTCCGAAGTTCCGCCTGAGCTGATCCGTGCCAGGCGCCTGCGATAATGGACGCTCGGGTTGTGGCTTTGTTCAAACAAAGACATTGGCACCCTCGGTGGTCGAGTTCATAAATTTGAGTTGTTAGGGACGAAGCGGAGATCGCTCACGGTTTACAAACCCAAGATTGCAGTAACGCATCTCTCAAACGCCTTTAGGAAAATGGGCCTGGATTGATCGCCAGCATTCCGAAGAACGTATGTCAACCAGTCATAACCTATCATGAACTGCTCGTTTCCAGAATCGCATTTCCCGCGCGCATGGAACTCGAGGTCCTTTTCTCTCTCCCTCAGGCGAGAAACTCTCCAAAAAAGCTTCCTCTGTCGCAATTTCCCCCAATTTTCATGACCGCTCGTGGTTCGCCGCGACTAATCGGGAGAGGAAAATGCGCGAGAGGGAAGACTACTTCGGCGTCAACGTCGATAAGCTATCCATGGCGATGGAAGATGCTGGGAAGGAGTTCCAAGCCGCCGTCGCGCGCAGCGGTGTGAGCGGTGTGAGCGGAAGGGACGAGGAAGGTTCCGTGTCGAACCAAGAAATGCAGGAGCTCCGACAGATCCTCGTCTCAAAGGACCGAGCGATTGACAGCCTGAGAAGCACTCTGGAGGGGCAGAGAAGTGCGATGGAGGGACGCATCGCCCAAACGGAAAAGTTGCTCGGTCAAAGGGACGAGGAGCTCGGCGCGGTGAGAGACGAGCTGGAGGGGATGACGAGAGCCAAGGCGGTCGCCGAGGCTGCGCTCAAGAGGGAGGTCGACGCCGTCCGCCGGTCGAAGGGAACCGCCAAGTCTGAGCTGGAGGAACTGAGGGCTAAACTGCGTCAAGCTTTATCAGAAGCCTCGGACGTCAACGCGCAACTTCGGGTGGAGCGAGAGAAGACAGACAGACTGCGGACGGAGCTGGAGCAGACGATGACGCGCGAGGCGATGACACGTGAGCAGCTCCGGTTGGAAGCAGACGAGCACAAAGAAACTCAGAGAATCCTGGAGAAGCACCGCAACGAGCACGTCCGCGATAAAGAAAACCAGGCGGTCTCAGCCGCGAGCGTGCACGGCGACCTCGAGAGACGTCTCCAGGCGTCCGAACAACTGCTCAAAACCGAGCTCAAGTCCCGCGAGGAGATGGAGTATCTGTTGCTTGCACTGCGCGACCTGGCGATGAACAAGAATAAACCTTCAACGTCCAGGGACAATCAGGAACAGATGCGTTTGGTAAAGCAAGAACTGTTCATGTTGAGGTCGGAAGAGGAGCGGGATATGAAAAAGAGGAGGGAGGAGTACGATGCACACCGACAAACACTTCAGCGACATCAGGAGAGCCTTGCTGCAGAGCTGGCGGAGATGAGAACCACCATGGAGTTGATGCCCTTCGTGAACCAGCGCTCAAACGTGCAGATATCGCGAGTGCACTCAGACGTGAAGAAACAAAGTGAGAAAGACGCGAATGAGACCGACCCGGTGCCAACTTCACCGGTGTCTTTTGTCGTGCCACTACGTGATAGATACTCTTAGCTTTCTGAATGATTGATTATTACTCTCATTTACACATCGCTGGCTTTCAGCGTGTTTCATGTTGGCCTGCTCAGTTTAGCAGTCCACCTCCCCAGTCTCCGTCTTGGTCCTGGTCCCACTTCCTGTCCTTTCGAGCTTTTCGAGCTTCGTCGACGGTGGACCACGATATCTCGTCTGGAACCGCAGCGTACCACGAGGGAAGCTTCGAGGAAGTGCTCAATCTATAGTTGAAGAGAACCTCCTCTCCGGGCTCGATCGTGCGACTCGCCAAGAATACAAGTCCACGAGAGTGCACAGTCGGAGGGACGAAAACAGAGACCCCCTCGTCTTGGTACCAAGGGTAAGTCGTAAAAGGGTTCACGTACTTCCGAGCTGCGTCGCTCATCGTGTCACCCCAGTCAACTACGATCGCCTCTACATTCGGAATGGTACCACGGGGAGGGTGATTGGCCAGAGCTGCGACAGCCCAGCCAGCGCAAAGACCCTGGGTTGCGTTTTCCTTAACTCGAAGAGCGTGTTCTGCACCGCAGAGGTACCCGCCGCCTTCCAGATTCACCACGTACGCGCCGTCCTCTCGTAGCGCGGGCTGTGGAATCAAAATCGAGGTACCGTCTGCGGCATGAGTGACACTGGGAACCGGAGGGGTGTAAACACCGGCGTAAAGAGCAAGCAAGTCCCCTGGTCTAGCAGCAGGAGCGTCGCAGCGAAGGAAGAGTCCGGCGCCCGCGGCGGATACTTCCGATCTGCGGACCTCGACCGGGGGTCGAACGTGAGCAGCCGTTCGAGGGTCGTTTTGCACCTTGGATCGCGCCACTTCTGACATAGCAGCCGTTCGAGGGTCGTTTTGCACCTTGGATCGCGCCACTTCTGACATAAGTGCAGCAGTTGCCCTTCTTCTCAGCTCTTCTTTTGCAGCCGAAGGTGGAAGTCGGAGGAGTGCACTCATGAGCTGCTCGTTGGTTGGGGAGATGCGCAGAAGACCGAGCAGCGACCGGGTCATGGAACGATACCACGGCATATTTACCGGGGAAAGTCGTTCTCAGTCGTTAACGTCGACACAATTAGAGGTGAGGTCGACGCCGCGTCGTCTCTCTTTGGTTGGGCGCACAGCCGAGGCTGTGCCGTGCGCCCAGTCCGTGTGTTGCTCATCGCGGGATAGCCGATATTTAGATATTTTTTGGTGTTTGTGGTCAAGACTCTTACAGTTGGAGGTGCCTGAGGCCGCTGCAAGCTTGCCGCTGCAAAGGAGGTTTAGATTGTCGACATTTAGAACTTGTGGGACTATTTGGACACGACGGACGTCCAGTTCATCTCAATCTACCTTCGCTCGCGTGTCTAACACGCGCAGGTCTCGGATTGCCACTTCGCCCGCGACCACGCACGTGAGAACTCCCAAGGCCAGAGAGTCCGAGAAAATACCCTTTTGCGGAATTGGGTCCTCACACCTTAACGAGTTCAGCCGACACCACCCATGAGAAGCGCCTATGAAAACCCTCTGCGTTGCGACGGATAATCCTGCGGCGACATGTCTAATTGCCCAGGAGCGGTGACGAATTATGTGCAGCTTCTGCGCACCCGTCGCGTACCTCCAAGCGTAGCAGCCGGCCAAAACCAGTGTGATCCCCCAGTACACAGCCGCACACGTCTCGAACGTGACGAAAGCAAAGGCCGCTTGATCATTCGATCCCGCCATCCCAAAAGTGCAGGCATGAATACACCTACCCAGCCAAGGCCAAAACCAGGGGGCTAACACTGAGAGCCCCTCCCCCTGTTTCAATGTAGGGAAGTCATTTTGATGAAAGTGAAGACCTCGCACATGAATCATCACGTACCCCGCGGTCATCGAGGCCGTCACCGCCATTAGCACCCGACCGAAAAGCCTGTGCAATCTCGGTCGACGGTTTCGGAACCACGGATTCAACTGAAACGGCACGAGCCCACTCCAAAGCACGGAGGGGAGAACGTGCAGCAAGCAAACCAGTGTATTGTCACGATATTTGGTCACCAGCGTCCGTGGTACAAATCGAGTCCATGATTCCAATTGTGTTTCATATCCGCCGCCCAAGCCCTTCGCGGGTCCATTCGCCGCGATGAAAGAGGAGGTGCACGAACCCGGTGCAAATATCACCCAAGATATCATCATCGCGCAGAGGGTGGTCGCGGCGAGATAAAGCGCGAGGAGTCGAGCCTTCGAGGATTCCATGTTCAGGTCCCGCTCAACCCTTTTTGGTCTTCTGTTGGGTAGGCCACAGAAGCACGGTTTTGATCAACAGATAGAGCAGCAACCCCGACGGTCCCGCGAAGAGAACCAGAGGGAGGCACGCCAAGACAACGAGGTGAGGAAGTCGTGCCTTCTCTGCGTCTTTGCAGATGAAGAGACCCGCCAGAAGGTCGAACGAAACGTAATGGACCCAGCCGCTGAACACGACTGCTCTGGACTTGAAGAGATTCACAACGCCGTCGAGGCTGCTGAATCCGCCGTTTTCCGGTAAGGCCTCTCGTTCTATGAAGATGGCGTGCCCCAAGGTTAATGTGTAGACAAACGCAAAAGTCGCACTCAAGGCGACAACGGAGGCCTCCCAGTGAGCTGGACGCCAACTGGGGGGCAACGCAAGTATAGCCCAGCCGCAGAGGCAGAGATTCAGTGTCACAAAGATGTCGTCGTCTGTGATACCGCTGAGACCCGGGATTGGCATGTTATGCGTGCGACGCGGCTGTAAGTGTTAACAACGTCGATCTCCTCAAAAAGTTTGGCGGCTCAAAAAAGTTGTTCCTGACTAGGTTACAGCCTCACTCGCTTACGCGCGCGGCGGAGAGCTGAGAGCCATGCCGCGGGACGACTTCCTAATCTCCCTGAATGAGCGTGAGTTCATCGTCAAGGCGCTGCAGGAGGAGGAACTCCGCGTCGATGGGCGCGGCCCTTTCGATACGCGGCCGGTCTCCTACCGATTCGGCCCGAAGGATGGTATGTGCGAGGTGCGTCTCGGGGACACGCGCGTGCTTGCTGTCGTGAGCGCTAAGCTCGAGCAACCCTCCGGTGCTCGCAGCAACGAGGGTAGTATCAGCATCAACGTCGAGTTTTCACCCATGGCGTCACCGAACTTCGAGCCCGGGAGGCCAGGTGAGGAGGCGCAGGAGCTCGCTAGCGTTCTCGAGCGAGCGATTCGCGAGACGGGAGCCGTGGACGTCGAGTCGCTGTGCGTGCTGGCCGGACGCAGGGTGTGGCACGTTCGGTGCGATGTGCACGTGATGGACGCGTGTGGGAACATCGCGGGAGCGGCTTCACTCGCCGCCAACGCCGCGATGCTGTCGTTCCGGAGGCCCGAGGCGACGGTCAGCCCCGACACCCAGCTCATCACCGTGCACCCCGCGGACGTTCGGGAGCCCGTGCCCCTCGCGCTCCATCACCTCCCCGTCGCCATCACGTTCGGGTTCTTCGCCGAGCAGGATGGACTGGTCATCGCCGACCCGACGGTGAACGAGGAGATGGTCGTGGGAAGCGACCTGGTGGTGGTGCTAAACGCGCACGACGAGCTCTGCGCCGTGCAGTACGGCGGCGAGTGCGCGGTCAATCCCGCGGAGCTCCCCCGATGCGTCAGGATCGCGTCGAGGATATCCAAGGATCTCACGCAGGATCTTAAGAAGGCACACGCGGCGTGGGAGGAGGAGCGCGACAAGAGACGCGTGCGGCGCCACTACGGCGCGGAGGCGGCTGCGAACCCAGACTTTGGACTGCCCGGCCGCGGGGATCACCTCAAGCCCGCGCAGGAGAGGGATCAAGAAGAGAAGAAGAGTCCAGAGGAGGAGGAAGAAGACGACGAGGGTGATGTGAGTAACAGCGACGAGGATCACGAAGACGAAGAGGCGGGCGATGAGGAAATGGAGGATGACAGCCACGTTCCACTTGGAGTTCTTGCTCCTAATCTTTCAGAAGAGGACGAGGAGGAGGAAGAAGAGGAGGAGGAGAAACCGTCGAAGAAGAAAAACAGTCGATCGGAAGCGACGCCGAAAGCCAAAGGGAAAGCTGCGGCTGACTTGGAAGACGACGATATCTTTGGAATGTTTGATGCGGCTGCAAAGAAAGAGGGCAAGGGTTCAGGAGGAGCTGGCGCGAAGAAGAAGGGACGGTGGGATGATCTACCGGGCGATGGAGATAGTTTGACTGCAGCCATTCGGACAAAGGTTGCGAAGAAACAGAGGAAAAAGAAGAAGTGAATCGAAGTTTTTCAATAAAGCTACCTCATAACCTATTCATACCCTGGGGAGCTTCCACCGGTGAGTCCTCGTATCCTTCGCTGAACTTCGAAAAGGTGGCGACGATTGCTGGAACGATGGCGGACTCGCGCCTCATCAACGTCGAGATGTGCCCACCAGTGATATCAACTCGTTGGAAGTCCTCTCCTTTTCTCACAAGACGTTTCAGAACATCTTCCAGCTCTTCCCCTTCCCTCCCCACAAACCGATCGTTCGCCGCTTGAACTTGCACGACCGCATCGAGCATCATTGGAAGCTGCCCTCCCACCTCTCTCTGGTTTTCCTCCACCAGGCGCACAATTTTCGCAAGGTTTAAAACCTCGATGGTATCTGCTAGATCTTGTTCCGTGGGGAGAAGCTCTTCCCCGCTTTCCTTGGTCACTTTCGCACGTTCATGCGCGCTCTTCACAGCCACAAGATTCTTCAACTCGTCGGCAACTCCACTCGGGGCCTCACTCAGCTCCTTCCAAGCGATTCGATTGTGCAAGACCCCCGTCAGAAAGGAGGTCGCTGAACAGGTGGCAACAACAGGGCACGCTCCCACTTTGCCCTGGCTGCTGTTCGCAGCTGCAAGAATCGCCGCGACGTTAGCGATGCTCCCACCCATGCTCACGCCGGTGAACACGGTGTTGACTCCCGGGAACTCTGACGCGGCCCAAGCACCAATCGCAGCCGCCTCGAGTACACCGGAACAAATGTGCTTGAAGAAATCAGCCACTGAGCAGATGAGGTGGTGCCACTGCTCCTTCGGTTTGCGCTTTCCATAGAAAGGAATCATGGGGATGACAGATGCGATGTCATGAGTGAGGAGGTCGAGGGCGATCTGCTTTCGAAACCAAAAGAATGCATCCCCTGTCGTGGGTAGGATGATGGCCAGTCTGGATGGTGGCACCCCGCCGGTTCGCCATACGTACAATAGTTGGCCAGTCTGACTCTCTTTCGGCAGGTACCGTGCCGCTGGGCTGTCGAACTCAGCCTGTCTGATTACTGGTGATGTGCTCGTGCTACCGGACGTGAGACAAGCGGAGAACACGGATGTCTCGACCACGCGCTCGGAAACCCAGCGAAGAGCGAGTGGTTTGATATCTTCTTCACCTCCCTGCCCTGTGAACGCGTTCAGTACGTCTTTGAACAACGAGGTCGCCATGTCCATGTCCCCAGGGGCGCCTTCATAGCCCTTCCAGAAGAACCGCTTTTTGTTCCCGACCTTCAAGTTCCTGGCCAGCGTCGAGTACCAATCGTCCAGGTATGCCATCGCGCCTCCTCGACGAGCGCTCGTGTGGTTTTCCAACTTGGCCGCGATCTCGAACCCGCCGAACGGAACGTGGTGTCAGCCCTCACTGGCGCGTTATTCACGCATTTCCTCGACGAGTGGCACTGATAGTTTTTCTCGGCAGCTACTCGTAAAGTTTTCACTAATAACTTGAGCTATCACCAACAGGTGTCTAAGCCTACTGCAAGCCCTGTGCGAAAGGCATACGTGTTGCTAAACACGTAATGTCCCTTCGGCGGTATTACAAGTCACCCACGCCTCCCCCACAGCCTCGCACACAGTCCTCAAAGCAGACTCAGTTGATGCCGCCGCCGAGGCTTCCATTGCGCTCTCAATTTTTCGCACTGGCACGAGAGAGAACAGCTTCGGCACCGTGATGCTGATGCGCACATCTACCGAGGTAACCACCTTTCCCAGCGATGTATCCACTGTCACCACTGTGGTTGTCCGGTCGGTCGTGTAAGCTTTATTGATCCAGTCCACTACGGAAGCCGGAGTCCCCTGCATTGACCCCCGATTCAACTTGAGTTTGACCTGTGCGACCTGTGCGTCGTCGTCGTCGCTGTGGACCACCTCAAACTCGTTCACCGGAAAGAACTCCACCGCAGGCCCCACAAAGAATAGCCTCCCCGCGAAGCCAGGGGCCAACACCCTCCAGGTTCCATCCTCGAGCCGCTGTGGCTCGTCGGGCCCGCCGTCCATCATAGCTAGGACGGCACCGTCAGTACGAACGAACTCTCGTGCGTCTCCCTTGCCGGAGATGGCGGGTAAAGGCGTTGATACTTCCACCCGCAGCTCTAGCACAGCTTGTTTGCCTTTTGTGGGGACGTCGAGTGTGGTCTCCACATCAGATGCATCCGAGGAGGCGCGGCATCTTCTAATAACCGCGCTTTTTTGGTTTTGAGGGTGCCGAGGAGATTGGCGGCCGGTGTGGCGACTGCAGCTGCTTTGGATGCGGTGGCTGCATGCAAAGCTCATCATCAATCTACCCGAAACAGAGCTAGCAAGCCAACCAATAGGATCCCTTCACGATACACTTCAGATGCGTCTCAATTCAAGGGTCCGCCCGCTTGCCTTCCACAGTGAGTGTCAAGCCGTTTGAGCTGTGGGTCATTGTAAAAAATTGTGTTTCAGCCGAGAAGAAACCACAAACAAGCGCACCCGCGGCGTCTAGGTCTGGTTCTCCTGCCTTGCCTCATCCCGGGGGGATGAGCCCGGAGGGCCCGTCCGATGACGTACGTGGCCATCAAGATGCTTCTCGCGGTGCCACGGGGTTCACCGCGGGGTTCATCAATCACAAGGCCGGCATGGAAGGCGTCGATCAGGAGAAGGTGAAAACTTTGGTTCATGATATGACACACGGTGGGCAGCACCATCGCGAGGAGAGCAGGAAAGATGCGAACACGGAAGGGTCTATTGCTAAGATGAAAGAGATGTATGCGTCGCTATCGACGGTTCATATTCGCGAGATTGAGGCAAGGGTCAGGTGTCGTATCGGAGAGATGGAGGCCCAACGAGATCTCTCAAGGACTTGGATCCATGTTGACATGGACGCCTTCTTTGCTGCTGTGCATACACTTGAACGCCCAGAGTTGGCGTCGGTGCCGATGGCGGTTGGTGGAATGTCAATGATTTCGACTGCGAACTACGTAGCGAGGAAGGCTGGAGTGAGGTCCGCCATGCCGGGGTTCATTGCGGTCAAGCTTTGCCCTTCTCTCGTTTTCGTCAAGCAGGACTTCGAGCTCTACAAGCAATACGCCGCGAAGCTCAGGGAGGTGTACCGGCTTTACGATGCGGGCTTTGATTGTGGGTCCCTCGACGAAGCATACCTCGACATCACCGAGTACATTTCGAGGACTGGGATGAGCGGTGGGGAAGTCGCTGCAAAATTGAGGGGAGAGGTTGAGGAAAGAACGAGCTTGACATGTTCGGCGGGCGTGGCACCGACGAGACGATTGGCCAAGATCTGTTCAGACATGAACAAACCCAACGGCCAGAAGGTACTCGCAAGCTCTCGGCAGGCAGTCGTGGATTTTCTTTCTGACCTTCCAGTGAGGAAGGTGGGAGGCATTGGCAAAGTACTTGAGGGGAAATTGGCAGCATTTCAGATCAGTACGGTCGGTGATCTCAGACAGAATTTACATGTGATTGCGGCAGTCTTCACACCTGCAACGGTTGACTTCCTCTTCAGCGTCGCCCTCGGAATAGGTACTGAAACACGACCGCCAGACGCCCGGAGGAAGGGTCTCGGACATGAGCGAACCTTCGCCCCAACCTCCGACACGCGCTTCATCGAGGCCAAACTGCACGGTCTCGCGGAGAACGTCGGGGAAGCACTGCAGAAGGAGGGGCTGAAGGCACAGACGGTCACCCTGAAAATTAAGAAATCGAATTTCGAGGTGCTGCAACGGCAGCTCAGCATACCGCCGTCGAATGCCGCAGACGTGATTGCAGATGCAGCGGTTCACCTGCTTCGCAAAGAGCGTCCTTACGGATCTCTTCGCCTTGTCGGTGTAAAAGCAAGTAACTTCGACGGAGCCGAAATGTCAGGAAATCAGCTGACTGTCGACAGCATGCTCACTGCAGATGCCAAAAATTCCGAGCAGCCCTTTGATGTTGAGTCCACGTACTTTTGTTCCGAAGAAGGATGCGGTCGGAACGTCCCACTCGAGGATAAACAAATGCACGAAGACTGGCACCTCGCCCTGCGACTTTCACGACAACCCACAAAGCGGAAAGCCGGGGAGAGCGCTGCTGGGACTAGGACAAAAGGTAAGCGAGATCCTTCGCAGAAAACTATTATGTTCGCCCCAAAGTAAAGTTACAAGTAGAACATTTTTAGCTCTTTTAGAATGCTAGCTCTTTATCGACGACCTCCCCTTCGACCACCTCCTCGCCCCCTTCCGCCGGTGTTGGCGGTGTTATAGCGCGGACTTTGAACGCTTCCTTGCCCGGGAATCCATTCGCCGCCGAGCATGTTTTTGCGTCCTGACTCCTCTTGTTCCCCATCGTTGTCATCGTCTTCGTAGTCGCCGTAGTCGCTCAAATTTTCGTCATCGTAATCTTCGTCAACCGCGTCCTGATTGCTCGAGGTTGATTCGTTGGCGAGGCTGAACAGCTCAGCTCCAAACGCCCGAACTCCAGCCCCTGTGTTGGTACTAAGCATGTTCACCTCGGGACGCGCCCTTTTTGCCATCCTTAGCTCTTCACGGATAAGGAAGCACCGCCGCGCGAGATCAGCCGGTCGCACCAAATCAGTCTTGTTGAGCACCACGCTGTATGCCACGTTGCCATAACGCGACAAAAACGCCAACATCTCCCTGTCAGGAGCCTTCAGCCCGTGTCTGGCGTCCACGACGACGTAGACACGCTTCAGATTCTTCCTGCCCGTGAGATATTTGTCCATGAGTCGATTCCACGCCTCAACCTTGTCCTGGGCGGCGAAAGCAAAGCCGTATCCCGGCATGTCGATGATCCTGATGCGCCGGGAGACGTCGTAAAAGTTCAGCGACTGCGTCTTTCCGGGCACATCCGAGGACCTCGCGGCGCCACTGCACGTCACGGCGTTAATCAGGCTACTCTTACCAACGTTCGAACGCCCCGCGAACGCCACCTCTGGGATATCCTCGTCGGCATCTGGAAGGTCGTTCTCCGTGGTTGCGGCGGCGACAAACTTTGTCGCCTTCTTGTTGCCACGCAGCCCGAGCAGGATGCGCTCACGATCTGCGATATCGCCGTAGAGGACATAACGCCGAGTGAGCTTCGTGTCCAGCTCCTTATTTCGCAGTTTGCGCGCCTCACGTCCAGCCGTGGAGGCATCCATGCACAGTTGATACTGCGCGTAAAGGAGAAATGCGTGGTCAATAACCTGAAACCCGAGCGACGGAGGACGAAGCGCGCGGGGCTTCGGGGGAAGGGGTTTGAAATACTCACGTCCTTGATCGTCCTCATAATCTTATCATCCACGGGAAGGGCGCGAAACTTTGCGCGGTTGCTCATGCCCTCGCTGCCGTCCACCAGCTCGTTCAGCAGCGCGTCGATGCGCAGCTCGCTCATGTCGAGGTCTTCTCGCAACGGCTTGGCGGGCGCCGTGGTTCCTGAGGTTTGAGGCGCACCGCCGGGACCGTAACGGGACTTTCTAGGCGCGCCCGTCTTTTTCTTTTTGCCACCGGCCTTGTCCTTCTTCTTGGAAGACGCCGCTCGCACCTGCAGCACGCCGTGGGTGGAGGACGTGGCGCCCGATAGCGGCGAAAAGCGCTGAGGCCCCCCCAACGCGCGGCGCCCACCCACGGCGGATACCAGCTGTGTGGTCAGTGGAATGCGTTTGCCAAACATCCCACCGCCACACGCGTATCGCATCGCTGGGAGCACCAACAGGCGCGCACCGAGTGACATGGCGCGGTCGTTTGTGAGGTCGACCTGTCGGCGGCGGTGATAATTCCTCAGACACTGGACTGCTGGATTTTGTGCTCCTTGTCGAAAACATCGTTTTTCCTGGCTCGCATGGTTGGTCAGCGGCCTGGGATATTGACCGCTCTCTGGCTTGGACGAGAAGTGGGAGGCGGTTCGTTGTTTTGCGTCGTTTGGCGATGATGGTGAAGACTACCGTGTTACAACGCGAGCCCGAACTCAATCGCTGTTCGCTCTTCCCCGACTAGTCCAACTTAAGATCCACGTACTCCTTGCGAAGGCCATCTTTGTTGATTATCCAAATCTCAACACGGTCACCGGTGTAGATATCCCTTTCTCCCGCGGTGGCGAAGCAATCCTTCACGAGGTCCACAGCCTCTGATTCGCTCAGGGGCGTCGCGCTGGACTGCGCCGGGAGCACGAGCGGGGACACCGTCTTGAGCTGGTTGTCCAGCACGGGCATGATCAGCCCCTGCCCGCTCCCCTGGCACGAGTAGTTTGTCCTCTCGTACGAACCCACCGCGTCGTAGGTGAACACCGCGCCCTTGCCCTCCGCGTCCAGCCCGGCGACGATGTTGAAGGTGTAGTACGGGAAAAACCGGCGGTAGTACAGGGTGTTGCTCAGCAACTGCGCAAACGAGACGCAACCCATGGGTTTATCGTTCTGGAACTCGTAGGTGGTGCACCTGGCCTTGAGGGTCTTCTTCAGCGTCACCGCGTCAGCCATGAAACCCGCGCTCGCCATGACGCACTTGTCGCTCATCTGGTCGATCTTCTTGTAGTCGCGGGTCAGGATGCTGTACCCGGTCGACATCCGGGTGTCCGCCGCGCACACGACGTAGTCCTCGCCCGCGACCGCGAGCACCGTGCCGCCGTTGTTATCCTATGAAGAGAAGGAGGAAGATCGGGGTAGAGGATGTCAGATCCAAAGGCAGCGGATGTCATCAGGAGGCAGCGGGGAAGGAGGCAGCGAATGTCAGATCTGGAGATCCTCGAGGACCCTCGCGCCCCGAACGGGCTGGTGTGGAAAGGGTTGGGTCCGGGCACGCACGTATGGGCTCCAGTTGGATCGAGTATGAGGCCCGGCCGCATCTGAATTCGGCATGGCCCCGTCGTCGTAGTACATGCGAGGCATGGTGCGCTCAGAGTGTGCGGAGAAGACCAACCCTAGTTCAAAATGGCCAGCCAGAACGGGTCTTGTAATAAGTCGCTGATCTTCGCTCACTGTTTGCGCAGTCGATCAGTGTTCCTCACAACGTACCGCGCTAAAGCGTCGTTCGCCACTATGGGGGTCACCGATTCCCTTAAGAAGCTCTACGAGAGCGAGATGACCGGCGCGAACAGGGAAAGCACCATGGTGAGCTGCCCCCTTCCCTCCAACGCCGCGGTCGATCGCGACGGCCGATTTGCACGCAGCGCTCCACATTTCCGCCCCGTCTCTCGTGCCTGGACACCCTCGAGCTGAACACGACCCCATCACCCCTCCCGTGCAGAACCTCCTCCGCGCCGCCGGACTCTTCGCTGGTGCCATCGTCGTCATGAGGTGTTTCGGAGACGCTTTCGCCATCTGAGAACCCACTCGCCGACCAGACTCGCGAGATTATAGGGCAGCTTGTTTCTAATACACGCATCGACTGCCAGACCTATTGTATCGGAGCTAGACCCCGCGCTGTTCACTATTCGTCGTCGCTACTCTCGCCGTAATCACCCAGCAAACCCTTGAGTCCTCCTTCCCCGCCCGAACCCTCGTCCTCGTCCTCGTCCTCAGCCTTGGCGCGCTTCGCCTCGGGCCCGCCCTCGTCGCCGCCAGTCGCCCGCTTGTTGCCCTTCTCCTTGGACACCACGAAGAACTGGGGCGTCTCCTTCCGCTTCACCTGGATGACCGGGTGTTGGGTCCCACCGGTCAGTCCGACGCCGCCCGAACCCTTCCCATCGACCCCGGCGCCGAACCCCGCGGACCCCGATCCTTTCGCCGCCGCCATCCTTCGCTCCTTCTCCGCCATCTCCGCCTGCAGCCTGCGCTTGGCGAACTCGCTCGTCTCTTCCTTCTTCGTCCGGATCATGCTCTCCAGCGTGTTGTTGCTCTTCGGGCACTCCCCCGGCCTGTGATCCTCTCCGCACACGCGACAGCTGATGGTGTTCCTCGGGCACTCCCTGGACGTGTGCCCCTTGTTGCCGCACCTGTGGCACACCTCCGAGTACTTGGCCAGCATCTTCTCCTTGCTGGTCAGCTGCTTCTGGCCGCAAAACTTTTCGATGTGACCGGCCATTCCACACTTGGCGCATATCCTCGGCTTCGGACAGTTCTTCGCGATGTGGCCCGGGAGGCCGCACCGATGGCAGGCGCCCTCGTATGAGAGGGCCACATTTTTGGATGCCATCTCGACGCCGAGCTCCGTTGCCCTCTCCCCTCACGGACGCCGCGAGTCACCAACGCCGGGGTCGAGTATTTCCTGTATCGATACTCGCACCACGGTGTCGACGTTCAGTCGTCGTTGGAGGCCGAACACTCGACGAGCCCCCCACGCGTGTGCAGATGATTTTCCGGAAGTGAGTCAGTCGTGACTTGAGCAGACGAGGCCTCGGAACCAAGACTCGACTTTATCCTGTGCTTGGCGACGGTGCGCTCATATCGACACGAGGAGCGCCCTTAGGAGGCGCCCCATCCCGCAGAAATGCTCGACATCAACCTGTTCCGCTCGGACAAGGGCGGCGATCCGGTGAGTCAGGATCCCAAACCCCGCCGCGCCACCGATCGCGCGAGGACAGTTCGCTCTCGTAAAATGGCGGCCGACATCCTCTCGGATCGGCGCGAATGATCGGTCGCTCCGCCGCGTGCTCTCCGCCTCGTCCGAATCGCCGCTCACCTCGAAATTTCCCGACCCCGAACGTTTGTGTCTACAGGAGATCGTCAGGGAGTCTCAGCGCCGCCGATTCTCGCGCGTGGAGGACGTCGACGATGTTATCGCCATGGACGCCAAGTGGCGCGACGCCCGCTGGGAGCTCGACAGCGTGAACGCCCAGTTCAACAAGGCCAACAAGGAGGTATCCAAGCTCAAGGTTGCCAAGGAGAACGCGGATGAGGCTATCGCTAAGGTCAAGGAGCTCGCCGCCCGCCGCATCGAGCTCGAGCAGCAGGAGAAGGACGCCGAGGAGGCTGTGAACACGCTCCTGAAGAAGATCGGAAACATCGTGCACGACTCCGTCGTCGTCAGTCAGGACGAGGAGAACAACGCGATCGTACGCACCTTCGGACTGGACACCAAGCGCATGGAGGAGAAGCTACCCAACCACGTGGACCTGATCGCCATGCTCGACATCGCCGACACCGAGCACGGCACCGACGTCGCGGGAGGCCGCGGCTACTTCCTCACCGGCGCCGGCGTGCTCCTCAACCAGGCGCTCATCAACTACGCCCTCGCCTTCCTCGCAGGGCGCGGACACACCCCGCTCGGTACCCCTTTCTTCATGCGCAAGGACCGCATGGCGGAGTGTGCGCAGCTGGCGGATTTCGACGAGCAGCTGTACAAGGTTAGCGAGGGTGAGGATAAGGAGGACAAGTACCTCATCGCCACCTCGGAGCAGACGTGCTGCTCTTTCCTTCGCAAGAGGTGGATCCAGCCCAAGGAGCTGCCCATCCGCCTCGCGGGCTACTCCACCTGCTTCCGCAAGGAGGCTGGATCCCACGGTCGCGACACCCTGGGTATCTTCCGCGTGCACCAATTCGAGAAGGTTGAGCAGTTTGTGGCGGTGAGCCCCGACGGCGACGAGAGCTGGCAGGAGATGGAGCGCATGATTGGCAACTCCGAGGCGTTCTACCAGAGCCTCGGCCTCCCCTACCAGGTTGTCAACATCGTATCCGGCGAGCTTAACGATGCCGCGGCGAAGAAGTACGATCTCGAGGCTTGGTTCCCCTCCTCGAAGACGTGGCGCGAGCTCGTGTCCTGCTCCAACTGCACCGACTTCCAGTCCCGCCGCCTCGAGATTCGCTGCGGCGCCGCGCAGAAGGGTCCGGAGAAGAAGAAGTCTTACGTCCACCTCCTCAACTCCACCCTCACCGCGACCGAGCGCACGCTCTGCTGCATCCTCGAGAACTGGCAGACCGAGGAGGGTTTCGTCGTGCCCCCCGCGCTTCGCCCTTGGATGCAGGGCATCGAGTTCATCCCGTTTGTTAAAAAGCTGGATAAGAAGGGCAAGCTCGTGGAGGTCAGCCCGCCCCCACCGCCCCTCTTTGCGCCGAAGGAAACCGAGCCCGTCGAGGCCAAGACCGCCGCGGAGATGATCGCGACTCTTAACCTTGGACAGTGAGCGTAGACTAAGCTGGACCTTGTGAATAAGACTACAGTAACTATTCCGAACTATAATAAACCCTTTCCCCCTCAAGATGACACCTCGTCATCCTTTCAGTTCGTTGAGGCTTGCAAATAGCCCTCCTTCGTCTCGTTTTCGACGAGTTCCTTGGTGAACTCCTCGAACTCCTCCGCGTGCTTCACCATGCACTGGTGAAGTTCGACAAACTGCTCCGCGCACGCCGATCCTCGCTCCTCTTCCGGGGCGGTGATGAAGCACGTCAGCGCGTTGCGGAACCCTTCCCCACAAGACGATTCCTTCAGACCCTGCACGCAGGGACAATCCAACGCCGCTTTCACCGCATCTTCCTTGCTTCCACCAGCCTCCTCGCCTTTCTTTAGAGCCTCAGCGAGTGCCTCGCCGACATCCGGGGAGGAGGTTGTCATCTCAGAAAATGGTTCCACAGGCCACAAAAGTCCAGTCAAGTAATCGAAGCACATCAGATCTCGCCCGCGGGAGGGCGAGCTCTGAGACATAGGGGCATGGGGTTTGGCATTCCGGGCATAGATGGTATCCGCTTCCATGTCGCGCCGACTGGAATCGGCGACGTTCAATGCACAGCGGAGCCTGAGCATACGCAAGACACTCCGAGGGCCACGCTGCCCGCAGCAACAACCCTGTTCCCTCTCTCGCCGATGCCCGACCCCGACGAACTCAAGGCTGCCGCGGCCAAGTACCTCAATCCGATCGATGAGGATATTTTCGCGCAACTCGCGGCGGCGTCGGCGACCCGGGTGGCCGAACCGGTGTACAGCGAGGCCGAGCTGGTGCACCACCCGTCGGCACCCCGAACGACCGTGGTGCCACTTCTGCCCCCGTTGGACCCGAGCGTCGTCGGAGACCAGTGGGGAGCGTCGCCCTCTGGCGCCCACGGGAGCACGACGCGCGCCGAGGTCGGGTGGAAGGAGGTGAGCATCGAGGCTCCGGGCACGTCCGGGTCGTCTTCCTCGCTGGCGCGACGTCCCGGCGCCGCGGCTGACTTTGTCCGCGGCAGCCTGGCCAACGTGCCGTTCACGCCGGGCGGAGCGGGCTGGGAGGACGCAGCCGCGGAGGCGGCCGCGGCTAGGCAGGCGGCCGCGAGACGCGCCAGCGCCGCGTGGCTCGTGGAGTACGAGTCGGGTGTGTACTCGGGGGTCCCGCCCGGATTCTCTCCGTCTTCGTGGACCGACGAAGCTCTGGAGCAAACGGGGGGCGTCGGCGAGGGGACGGCGACAAAGACGGGATCTTCGGCGGCACTGTCGGCGTCGGGCTCGGCGCCGATGACTTACGACGATCTACTGATGTCGGCGCTGCGAATCGCCCCGGACGACGCCGATCAAACCAGCGAGGAGGACGTGGACAGCGAGTCGGGCGACGAGTCAGAGGACGGGGTTGAAGCCGAGGGCGGCGCCGACACCGCGGCGGACGGTCCGGAGGCTGAGCTCGAGGCCCTCCTGAGGTCCGTGGATCCAACGCGACGCGCGAGGGACAGGACGAGGCGTGAGAAACTGTCGGCTTCGAACCGGAAGAAGGAGGACGAGTGGGCGGTGATGGAGCGCCTGCCCGACGTGGACGACGCGCTGCGCCGAGAGGTTCCCGAGCCCGCGCACGCGTTTCCGTTTGAGCTCGATACGTTCCAGAAGGAAGCGATTTACCGACTCGAACGCAACGAATGCGTTTTTGTCGCCGCGCACACGTCCGCGGGTAAGACGGTCGTTGCGGAGTACGCCTTCGCGCTCGCGACGAAGCACTGCACGCGCGCCATCTACACGTCACCGATCAAGACCATCTCCAACCAAAAGTTTCGCGATTTTGGCAAGCAGTTTGACGTCGGCCTCCTGACGGGAGATGTCAGCATCAAGGCGGACGCGCCCTGTCTCATCATGACCACCGAAATTTTGCGATCGATGTTGTATCGCGGTGCGGACCTCATCCGCGATGTCGAATGGGTAATCTTCGATGAGGTACACTACGTCAACGATGCTGAGAGAGGTGTGGTCTGGGAGGAGGTGATCATCATGCTCCCCGCTCATGTCGGCCTGGTGCTTCTTTCTGCCACAGTACCGAATGTATGGGAGTTCGCCGACTGGGTTGGGCGTACTAAGCGAAAGAAAGTCTTCGTCACGGGCACGACGCGTCGACCTGTGCCTTTGGAGCACATGCTGTACTTTGGGGGCGATAAGGAGGAGGACTTTTACAAAATCGGGGAGCGGGAACAGTTCCTGCCGGGCGGGTACAAGGCTGCGACAGACGCCCTCAACAAGAGCAAGAAACCGTCGACTTCATCGGGCGGCGGAGTAGGGGGTTCCGGTCCGGGCCGAGGCGGTGGAAGAGGCGGAAGGGATGGAGGCCGGGGTCGCGGTGTGGGCAACTCGGGTAACAAGCATCCCGGTCGCGGAGGCGGCGGCGGTCCAAACACGGGTGGCGCCATGGGCGTGCGAGGTCGCGATAAGTCCGTTTGGGTCGAGCTCATCCGAAACCTGGAAAAGCGTGAGTTGTTACCGATGGTGGTGTTCTCGTTCAGCAAGAAGCGATGCGACCAAATGGTCGATTCCCTGACCGGGATGGATCTAACAGCCGGCGCAGAGAAACATGAGATTCACATTTTCTGTGAGCGATGTCTCTCGCGCCTATCTCCCGCCGACCGTCAGCTACCTCAAGTGCTACGCGTGCGAGAACTACTTCGTCGTGGTCTCGGCGTCCATCATGCAGGTCTGCTCCCAATCATGAAGGAGATTGTGGAGATGCTCTTCTGTCGGGGATTGCTCAAGGTGCTCTTCTCCACTGAGACATTTGCGATGGGTGTCAACGCACCCGCGCGTTGTGTGTGCTTCCAGGACCTTCGTAAACACGATGGTCGAGACTTCAGAGGACTACTTTCAGGGGAATACACGCAGATGGCTGGTCGCGCAGGTCGACGAGGGTTAGACTCAGTCGGAACAGTCATCATCGCCGCTTGGGACAACTTCCCTCAGGAGTCCACCGTGCGCACGCTGCTTTCAGGCAAGGCGACAAAACTGGAGAGTCAGTTCCGACTCACTTACGGCATGATTCTCAACCTCATGCGCGTGGAGGATCTACGAGTCGAGGATATGCTGGCTAGATCGTTCGCCGAGTTCCACGCCCAACGAAGCGTCGGGGATAGACGCGGCGCGCTGGCGCTAGATGTTGCAGCGCTGAAGCGGGTCAACGAGCTGGCTGCGGCGGAGGAGGCCGCGGACCCGGCTGGTTGGGACGCGGCTGTCGCGCACGAGGGTGCAAGCGCGGCTGTACGTGCGGCTGCAGCTGAGGTACGCGCGGCGGTGCTCACGAGTCGCGGTGGGCAGGCGGCCATGAGCATCGGGCGACTGCTCTTCATCGCTGGAGGCGGAGAGGGTGGAGTGGGCGACTTGCCGCCGGCGGAAAAGGGAGCAGCCGGAGAGATACCCGCAGAGGTCAAACCTTCTGGCGCCCTCGGTGGTCGCGGAGGTATCGACAAGCACGGAGCTTTACTTCGTGTGGTCAGTGCTAACGCGGCAAACAAAGGTGGTTCGATTGTGGACGAAGCAGCTGCAAAGACATATGTGGTGTTGCTGCCTTGCCCAGAAGGACACCCTCCACCTTCCGAAGAGGAGGCCACAGAGCACGTTACCGCAGCTGAAGCGGGAAAACAGTCAGAACTCGCACCCATGTTGTTGATGAAGCGCAAAGGAGATGACGATGACGATGACATGTTTGGGGGAGGATTTGGAAAGAAAGGCGGCTTTGGAAAGAAAGGCGGCGGTGGTTTTGGCTCTGCCACCGAGGACAGGATTGACGGACCGATGCCTCCTGGTCTACCTTGGCGGCTTCAATCTGGCGGTTTAGATTACGTCATCGCCGCCGTGCCCGCCGACAGTGTGCTGGCCATCACCGATGCCAAGATTCCAGTCGACACTGGTGCAGTCCTGACCTCGCCGGGTGCGAGCGGCTCCCCAGCACCTGCGGCTGCAGCCGCCGTCGCGCGCGCTCTGTCCGAGATTGAAAGAGTTCTCGGTAACGGCACCCCCGCCGCGCTTGATCCCGTGAAGGACCTCAAGCTTCAGGACATCGCCGCGGTAGAGGCGTGTCACGAGCACGCCAGGCTAGTCGCCGCGGTTCCCGCACTTCCTTCCTCGGTGACGCCTCGTTTGCGCGCGTGGCACGCGTTGCTCGACGCCCGCCGGGCACTTTCCAAGCGCGTCGAGGAGCTTGAACACGGTCTGAGCGACGCAAACTTGCAGCAGATGCCGGACTTCGAGACGCGCGTTGAGGTGCTCCAGTCGATGGGTTACCTCGATCAAGATCGCACGGTCACGCTGAAGGGTCGAGTCGCCTGCGAAATGACCACCGGTGACGAACTGGTGGGCACGGAAATTATTTTCGCGGGTGTCTTGACGAACATTCCCCCAGAGGAGGCTGTGGCACTCCTCGCAGCTTTGGTGTTTCAGGAGAAAAATTCGAGCCCACCTGAACTTCATGGAACCCTACTTGAGGCATGCGATCATGCAAAAGAGTTGGCATTTGCCGCAGGTGAGGAACAGCTGCGCAAAGGCCTTCCAGTGGCACCGGATGAATTCGTCACAACAACACTTCGATTCGGTCTTACAGAAGTTGTTCACGAATGGGCAAAGGGCACAAAGTTTGGCGACATCTGTCTAATCACAGACGTTCAAGAGGGTTCGATCGTTCGAACGATCGTTCGACTCGATGAAATGTGCAGGGATGTGCGTAATGCCGCGAGGATAATGGGAGATTCTGCGCTGTATGAAAAGATGGAATCAGCGTCGACGGCGATCAAGCGTGATATTATCTTCAGCGCGTCTCTGTACGTTTCTGGTGCATAAAAATGCCTATAGTCTTCTAGCGGGGAGTGACTCCCTTAATTCTAGTTCTAAGCGTTTTAGTTGTCTATCTACGCGTAGTGTATCATGAGCTGAGCTCTTCCCACGCCCGCTTCACGAGCCTTCGCTTCCTTGAGGCAACTTTCCCATGGCTCCCGGTGCCGGATGTAAGGTTAGGGGCGAGCATAACCGACGTAGGTCTCCCGTGAGCGCAGTGGAGCGGAAGCTCGGTGCGTGTAAGCGAGCCGAGAAGAGCAACGCACTCATCATGATCCAAGCTGTCCCCAAACATGATCGCCCCGCGACAGGCTTTCGATGCCAGCAGACGGTGAAGTGCAGGAGGCGGAGCCGATGTCGGTCCAGTCACGGAAACCTGCCGCAGGTATTCCGCCAAGGCATCCGCACCAAGCATGGTGCCCTCAACCGTCGGAAGTCCCGTTAGCTTAATTCCTTCATCGGCATCACTGTTGCGATAAGCAACGTCCTCCCATCGCCAGCCCCACCTCCAAACCAGAGAGAAATTGGCTCGTAGAATTGCAAGCTCAGATGCGGTGAGTAAACACGGCTGTGGATGACCAAGTGCTGTGGTTGGCACTGAAGATGATTTATTGAGCGTTCCCCTCTGATCGACCGAACCGATTAGAGTTGCTCTCAGTTGCTCCAAACGGACGCGCTCATCTGCTGCGTGCTGATCAATGGCGAAGAGGTCGCCTGAAGCGCTCATGGCCAAGATGAACTTTTTACCCCACTGGGTCAAAACCTTTGCGCCGTCTAACATTGAGCGGGACATTTCAGCCACGGGTACAGTCTCTACGACGTTTTGGTCTCGATCTGCATGCCTCTTCTTCCAGTCTGCTAAGAGGTCTGTGATACTGTCTCCTGCTTCCTCAGCCGCAGGAGCGGGTAGAGCCGGCGCGTCTTCGAAAGGCTCAATGATTTGGCAGAGAAGTGGAGAGTCGTCTTCATGCGCACCAGGTTGGAGTGCTGCTACCACGTGACGTCTACGACTACCGGGTGGGCAGCACGCGCATTCGTCGAGTCCAAAGTCATGAAGCGGAGAAGGTGGGCTTCGCGTGTGCATTCCCGGGGCATCTGGGGTGGGCCCAGGAACAGTTCGATACGCGGGTATGTTAGGCGGAGGTGTCTTTGGTAACGGTCTCGCGAGGGGCGCGATGGTGGTGGAGCCATCTGCATCAGGCCAAGCCTCCTTCAAAGCGGTGTTCAAAAGGCCAAGAGGGGTTTTCCAGTCGCCGAACTCAATCAAGGTCTTCTCCGGGTCAAATGTGATGTCGTATGCATCTGGGGGACATTCAAGGCAAATCACGTATCCGGGGTATCCCTGAGTGCCAATCTCTAGCGATGCACACGCTGATGCGAATGTTTTGCTCACTGCATTGTGCAGAAGTGTGCGGCGGACGAATCGACGGTTCACGTAAAAGAACTGAAGCTCCGGCGACACAAGGCTGGCTTCCGAGGATGCGGATGTCACGTATCCGGTAACACGAAACTCACCAACTGCCATGCTCAAAGGGATCAGTCTAGATGCGATGGACTTTCCAAAAGCATCGGATAACATGGAGAGCAGAGACCGACCCGGCAAAGCGCGGAGCACATCACGTCGAGAGCCCACGTCTCTCAACGAAAATCCAACCTCGGGGTGTATGAGGGCGAGGCGGAAAAGTCGGACGCGAGTGTCCTCCATTTGTTTCGCGACCCCGTTCCGTCTGATAACTCCACGTCTGACCGGGTGGGTGTAAAATAAGTCTTTGCATGCGACGATGGTGCCAGCTTTTGGGAGTTGGTATCGCGACGGTCCACACGAGAGTGTTTGTCCCTGCAAAACGAAGATGTTAGATTTATCAGTGGTGACTGGTCGACGGACCAACAAAGTGATGACCTCACCTTTGAGCATATCTTGCTGTACGTCTCGAAGCTTCCCGTGGCTCTCGTCGTTACTTGTAACACGCAAAAGTCGCCTATGGATGCCAGTGCCTCGCCCCTGAAGCCGAGGGTGCGCACGCTTCCCTCGAGATCCGAGAGGGAGCTTATTTTTGAGGTGTGATATCGGCTCGTCCCAACCAACTTGACGTCTGCGACACCCATGCCGCAGCCGTCGTCGGAGACGGTAATCGACATCGTAGCGCCCGTATCGATGACGACCGATATATCATGAGCTCCTGCGTCTATGGAGTTACACACCAGCTCCTCCGCCAGCTGCCCGACACATGTCACGATGGTTGCGCTTCGCAGCTTGCTTCGAACGTCGGGAGAGAGCTGTCTCAACGAGCCCGCCTTCGACAGAGGTTCCATCATCCGACCGCCCACACTTCTCGTTGGAAACGTACGCATCACCCCTCTACGTGTTCCATCCGGCGTGAGTCGCGCTCTTCGCAGTGCCGTCGCTCAGGCGGTTTTTTTCCGATACATGGGAGGGGGCGAAATGGGGCCAAATAAACCCAAAATGGCGAATTGAGGACGTCAGTCACGAACGCATACGACCTTTTTAAAGGTACCAGGTTGAAGGTTTAGCCCGCAATCATTCCGGCAGGCACTCTACCGCTCGCCAACCAGCGCAGCACATCACGCCGCGTTGAGCAGTCACACGTGCACCGTATGGTGAGTCATTCGTCGCCGTTCGCGTTCCCATCGCTTCGCGCGATACTCTCCCTTCAGCCGCAGCTCCAAGCCGCCCTATCTCTGTGCCCACATTGCGGCCGCCGGTTGGGGCGGCGGGAGTGGGCGACCGCTTTTAACGCGCAACAGCCCCGAGCTGTGCTCGTTACGCGCTCCCGAATGTGTTTTCGTGCATTCCTGAAAACATCGAGCCGACGAATGAGCCGCTCGCGGTCCAAGCGTCGACGCTACCGCGTCACTCGGCGCGTCACTCGGGCCATAATTTCCTCTTCGCGTCGATTCTTTCCGTGGTGCTCACCGCCCCTCACCACATCCCGTTCCACAGGCCAAGAAGGGACTTCATCCTCTCCTCTATCGCATCACCGTTGTTGGCACAAAGGGAGGCACCTTTCCCATTTTCAGCGCCGTCCAGCAGAAAGGAAGCAAGCTCTTCCTTCAGGCAGATCAGGACACGCACAGCTTGTGGTCGGGCAAGAAAGTAGTCAGCGCGGCTACCGGTCAGGTTGCCAAGTTCAAGAAGCGATTCGACTTCCTCTCCAGCGCCACCATCGGCAAGAAGAAGTGAGCTACCACCACTTTAAGTCGTGACGATGCTATCCGCACGCATGCTCACCGTCGTCGCGGCGGGTCGTCAGTACGGTGACGTTCGCCGGGATGGCGGCACGGGCACGGCCAAGTCACCCGGTCGCGGCGGCGACGGCGGCGACGACACGGACTGGATGCAGAAGGCCCGCAAGCTGGCGAATAAGCGCGCGTCCCAGTTTCGCAGGGAGCGCGGCGCCCAGCCCGTGGCACCCGCGCAGTGGCGCCGCAAGCGCAAGGGGGAGAAAGGTGACGAGTTCGGGTACGTCGAGGCTGCCCGCGGATACGATGACATCCCCAAGGACGTCGCCGACGACCGTGAGGACGAGCTGACGGCCACCGCCGGGGACGGGCTCTGGCGCGTGGACTTCGGCGATCTCGCCGAGGAGGACTGGGGCTCCCAGTGGACGATGACGGACGACGAATGGAAGTCTGTCGAGAAGCTCGCGAAGGGGACCGACGAGCCGCTGCAGGCGCTTCAGGTTTTCGAAGATGCGGGCCTTCGCCGCGTGAACCCGGACATCTCGGCCCGTATGCTGAGGATCATCGCGGATAAGGCGAAGAGTGCCCGCGTCGATCGCGAAGAACTCTCCGGACTTCGCCGCGACTCCCGCATCGCTCACCTCCTTGGAATGTGCGTGGCTGCGGCGCGACGCGGCTCCGATGCCCTCTCTCCAAATTCCGTCGTAAGCGCCGTGTGGGCTATCGGCGTCATCTCGACGGAGAGGGCCAACTCGGCGGAGATGGAGGTCCTCGCCGCTCGCGCCGCGCAGGTGACTGACGACGTGTCGAAGCGCGGCATCGCGGACTTGGCGTGGGCGTTGGCGTCGTGCCGTCACGCCTCCGAGGAACTGTTTCAGCAGATTGGCATTCGCGCGGCGGTGACCGGCCTGGAGGGATCCAAGCCTTTCGATATCTCCACGCTCGTGTACGCCTTTGCTCATCTCGGCCACAGCGCGGACGGCTTCCTCGACGGCCTCGACCAGTGGTTCGCCGGCGGCGCCGAGGAAGAGATCGGCAAGGAGGAGGCCGACGCCAACGCCGCCAAGAAGGCTGCGTCCTTCACCCCTCAGCCCCTTGTCACTACGGCGTGGTCCCTCGCCGTCATCGGAGGCGATGCGCTGCGCTCCCGCGCGTTTTCCGCGCTCTGGAGTGAGATTTGCGTTCGTGGCGAGGCTGCCGCGGCGGAGGGAGCGATGGTGGACCCCTCCCTCGAGGGTGACCGCATCCAGTACGGGCCCTGGAGGGGCAAGAACCTCAACCAGATCAACCAGGCGATCGTCGCGGTTCAGTCCGCGGGCGGCGCCGAGGCTCTGGGCCTGAGGCCGGTTCCCGACTCGCTCGCCGCCGCCGCCGAGAGCGCGTGGATGGCGCAGCGCCGACCGCCGGTGATCTCGTGGTACCAGCGTGACGTCGCGTCCATCCTGTCCTACATGGGCGAGAAGCACGAGGAGGAGGCAGTCTGCGGGGGATACAGGGTCGATCTTCTCATCCCGAACCCGGTGGGTGTGCCCGAGCTCTCGGGTGGCATCGCCATCGAGGTTGACGGCCCTTCGCACTTTGCGCGCAACGACACCGCGCTCGCGCTCGGTCAGACCCGACTGAAGCACCGACAGCTGCGACATCTCGGCATGGCGGTGGTGTCCGTGTCCGTCGCTGAGTGGGAGTATCTCGAGTCGGCTGAGGAGAAGGTGGAGTACCTCAGGGCGGGGATGGCCGGCTCGCAGCAGGTGGCGTGATAAAAGGGTCGGGGACATTGTTTTAATTGTAAAAGTGTTTATATTTCGTCACGAATGACTGCATGACTGTTAACCCATACCCCCAAGTTAGTTGGTGGTTACCAAGATCGTGACTGAACCTCATATAAAAGACTCACAGTTTGAGAAAAAGGGATAAAAATCGAGCGAATTCGTCGTATCCAAGCCATTGTCGTGCGCTCTGCGGGTCGCGAGTCCCGGAGGCAGTCCGTGAGGGACACGACATTGTATTTGAGGACCCGCTCTACGAACGACGCGAAACCCTCGTCCTAGGATCCACGTTCGCTGAGGGCTCTCACGTTTTCCGAGGAACCAAGGAAAACCTGGCCAGGGAATCAACGGGGCGTGAGTGCTTGTCGAACGCGGGACGCGGAGGCTTGAGTCATGGCCTGCTGCTTCAAGCCCACCGTTGGGGACGACGACAGGCCGGGTTCGATCGCAGGAAAGTACGCCGAAGACAAGGCGCCGGCCGGGCACGTGAAACGAGACCCTGAGCTCAAGATGAAACAGTCCTTGAACGCGCGGCCCGCCCGAAACTCGAATGGCGCCGCTCACTCCGGACGCGCGGCGAGGCTGTCCACGGGAGACACCGACGACGAGTGGCACGATGCGGAGGACACGATGCCTTCACTCGATCCCACCTGGGCTAACTCCCCGAGCTCGAAGGAGATTGGATCGATCTTGGAGGAGCACGGGATCGCGCTGGAGGTGAGGGAGGCACCCGCGGAGGGCATCGGCCGGTGCCTCATCCCCCGCTTCGACATCCCCTTCGAGAAACCCGGTGAGGGTGGCGCGTTGAGCTGGAGCGCCAACCCGCTGGGCCAAGGGTTCAGGCTGCGTGGCAAGCAGTACAAGAAGGATAGGAAAAAGTACCCGTCTGAGAAGCCCTTGTACGACGTCGTTCACGTCTTGGCGTTTCGGAGCGACGTGATGAAGATGGACTTTGGGGACCTAGTCTTCGGCGGCGACGTCGGGGAGGTGATCCACGGGTGCCCGACGGTGTACATCGCGAACCTCATGCTGCCCGACTACCCACCGCCGAACCCGCTGTGGGGCAAGAAGGAGAAGGGCGGTCCGGACGGTCCCGGGCAGCACATAGTCGTGGTGGCGAGGATGACGGAGGAGACGCGAGCCGAGCTGGAGCGCTGCGGCGGCGACGCGGACAAGATGTCGCCGGAGGTTGGTCTGATGGCGCGGCATTTCAGGGCGGGGCCGCACGATCAAAACGGCATGGACCTGCCCCCCCACCCCGCGCCCGTGAGGCACTGCACGAAGATGGTGTGCATGGTGGCGGGTGGGCAGGAGTCGCTACCGATGGTGGTGCGCGCAGCCATCGGGCAGGGTAACGGGAAGCCGTTCATGGTGAACAAGACGGGTTACTTCACCAAGCACGAGGGCAAGGGGTACTTCGAGATCGCGGTCAACGCCCATAACTTTGGACAGTTCGCGACGAACGGCTTGAGGAACTGTCACAGCTTCTTCAGGCACCTCGTGCTGGACATCGGCGTGACGCTGCAGGGGGACCACGCGGACGAACTGCCGGAGCGGCTCCTGTTTGCCTTCCGAGCGGTCAAGCCGGACCTGCACCACATCCAGATCCACGTCGACGAGCTCGACAAGGAGGCAAAGTCGATCGGGAACGGGCGAGAGGCCAGGCCTTGGTTGAGCTGGGACGAACTGAAGATGCCATAGACGATGGTGATAGATTTTTAATAATTTCAGGTCCAGAGGACTCGCCACTACTCACTAGTCCGCCTTCAAGGAGACTCGGGTTGATACGCGTATCCCGAGGGAAGCGTCGCGTTCATTGTATCCGCTATTCTGGGTGTCATCCACGTGCGCAAGCGGCTGGGAGAGGGCGGCGGGCTCACTTCAGTGCTCGCGCCCCCGCCGTCGTCCAGGCCAGCCATCTGCATCGACCAGAGCTCGGTTTGGAGCTCGAGCTCTGAACGCTTCAACTTCTCTCGGCGGAGCACCCTCTCGCACAGAATCCTGAGCTTCTCGAGTCCGTAGCGAGATCGCTTGATCAGCTCCATCTCCTCGCGCGTGGGAGGAGGTCTGCGCTTGGAGCCTCCAGCCTTGGGCCCGCGACCGCCGCGACCGCCGCGGCCAGAGAGGGGCGGGCGCCCGCGGCCCCGACCACCTCCGCCCACCGCGCGCGGATCCCCGCCAGCCTCCAGACGCCGCCTCTCCGCCATGGAGTGACGCCCGCAGAACGCGTGACGCTTGCTGTTCTGGAACTCCGCGTCGGATAGGAGCCAGGCGTTGCGCCGCGCGCACAGAGGGTGGAAGTTGAGGGTACACCCCGGGGCGGTGCACTGCACGACGGCACCCTCTGACCTGCGACAGACTATGCAATCAGCCTCAAAGGCTGATCGAGGCACCCTATCCAGACCTCGCACCACGGCGGACGCCACACCAGCCTCGGGAGCGGATGCGAAGTCGATCCCCGGCACGCACTGCGCGCAAACCACGTGCGCCCACCGCACCGCAACCTCGTCGTTTTCACTCTTGACGGGGGCGCCAACCGGGGGACAGACCGTGTGCGGGTCCTTGCCGGGATGGACGGCGTAGCCCACCATCGCCGCTCGGCGGACCGCCGCGGGAGAGTTGGGAAGGATCTTGTTGCAGTTATCCTCGTCGGCAGCCTCAGGGACCGAGCGCGCCTCGACGTTTGCCTCGACCCCGCTCGCCGGCGCCGCCTCCCCGCCCGACGCCGTCGGACCGTCGCCGAGGATGGCGTTCCCGTCGCCGACATCCTTCGACGGGGTCGCGGGTGCCGCGGCGGCGGGGGCGTGCGGTGCCGCGTGCTTGGGCGGCGGCGGTGGTTCGATTACCGCCCGCAGCGCGCCGCGCTTCACCGGGCACAGCACGCACGCCGGCCTCGGGTCGTACAGGGATCCGTCGCCAGCCTCCCGGAGCCAGCGGGGCGGGCGGCTGGGCGGCATGCCCTTCGCCTTCTCGTTCTCCTCCGCCACGTGGCACGGCCAGCACAACCAGTCGTCCTCCGGGACCTCGGCGACCCCGTAGCAGTCCTGGTGCACGGCAACCTCGCACCGCTCGCAAAAAAGAATTTCGTTTGGCTCCTCCGAGTCGCCGCCGCCGCATACCGCGCACAGGGCATCCTCCATCGCTCCCGTCTCGACGAGGTGATCCACCAGCTCAGTGTTGCCGCTGATCGTTTCGAACCCACCTTGCAAGTCCGCCGAGGGCAAGCCGCGCTTCCGAAGGTACTCCTCCCTCCATTTGCCGCCGCGCCATCGCTCCTCGTACTTTTCAGTCTCCTCCACCCATTCATTCTTCGCCTGTCGGTCCGCAGCCTCCTCCGCAGCCGCGGCTTTCGCGTTCGAAAGAGCTTTAGCGGCGAGTGTCCGCGTGATCCAGAGAGTGCGCGCGAGCGCAGCCTGGGCCTGCAGCAGCTCGCCGACAACCTCGTCATCGGGCGCGAGGCCGAGGAGGTCGGTGGCGCCGTCCAGCTTGGCCATTTCCTCCTCCATCGAGTCGGGCTCCTCCCCTTCTTCCCAAGTCGCGCTGGGGGAGTCGGGGGTGACCTGAGCGCCGCCGTGCTTGTTTCGGCGGTGACACTTGAGGGGTGCCGACGCTGTGCCGCAGATGCCCTTCTTGTGTATGACGCAGACGGGGCATTTCGGCGGGCGACTGGGACCGGGTTTCTTCTCGGTTTTTGACGCGTCGTCATCCTGCTTGGCGGACTCGGGCTCCTCCGGCATCTCGGGAGGTGGCATCGCCAGCACCCGGACCGTGTGCTCGGAGAGGTGCTGGATGTCGACGGGAGGATCATCCTCCGGTCCATCGGGCTGACCCACCGTGGCGACGGCGGAGTCCCCCTCAGCCTTGACGTCCTCCTCGCCCTCCTTCTTCACGCCATCCTCACCAGCACCCTCGTCGACGTCCATGGGCACCGCACCGTTCGATCGCCCGTCTCCGCCGCCATCCGCGACAGGTTTCTGGGGCGACATCGCCTGGAGCGAGTCGTTCCTGAGCCACGCCCGGATCGCCTGCACCAGCGGCTGATGCTCGGCGGCGGGCTCCTTCGCTTCAGACGAGATCCAAGCCTCGAGCGCGCGGGTACCCCCGGGCACCCCCGCTTCTCTGGCCACGTCCGCGGCGGTTCGTCCCGATAGTCTCATGTCGTTCACCAGGAGCGACCTGATCTCCGCATCCGCAAAGTCGTGAAGCCGCTCCACCTTCTCCCGCTCCTTCGCCCTCATCTCCGCGGCGTCGACGGAGGCCATCCCCGACGCGGCGGCTTTGGCGTTTTCCTTCTCCGCACCCTCCTCGTCGTGATCCGTCTCATCGAGGGCCGTGAGGGCCTTACGCTCGGTCACCCGCGTCTGCGTCTTGCTAAATTCGGGCGGGGTGCTCGTCTTGCCTCGGGTGGATCGGCCCGAGCCAGTCGCCGCGGGAGTCCCGACGGAGACCCGCTTGCGAGCCTCCGAATCAGCCTTGCTCGGCCTCCCGCGCCCTCGCTTCTTGGACTCGGACACGTCGACATCGCTGTCACTCACTTCAGTCTCCTTCTCCGATGCATCCCCCTCGTTCCCGTCCTCCTCGACGGCATCCTCCGCGCGTTTCGACTCGACAACCTTGGAGTGCTTCACGCAGTAGCTCAAATACTGGCACCCCTCCTCCCCCATCCTCGTCTGAATCTCCATCCTGTGGTCGCTGGCGTTGAACGCGCACATCGGGTGGAACGCGACGGCGCAGTGACCGAACACGCACTGGATGCAGGGTCCGCAGCCGCGCTTCTTGCAAACCGAGCACGTGAGCGAGTTCCGTTCCTTATCGATGTCGCCGATGCCCAGCACGGGCTCCATCGTCTTGAGGTCGTCGATGAACGTCTCCGGCATCCACTGCGAGCAGAAGAGGTGGCACCACTTGTTGTTGCCCGTGGGTTTCAGCGCGCCGCCGGGCGTCGGGCACAGGCAGCACTGCGGCGTCCGCTTCGAGGGATTCTTCTTCTTGAAGACGCAAGCCTTGCAGTTCCAGTCTCCGGTGGGTACCCGCACGATGCCGTAGCACGCCTTGTGCACCGCGATGTCGCAAGTCTCGCAGAAGAGTATGGGGTTATCGTCGTACGACTCCCCGTCCCAGCACACGTGGCAGCACTCCGCCTTTTCCTCCGGGTTCTCCATGGGCGACACCACCTGCACCTGCAACTTGTCATCCAGCCGCGGCGCCTTCTTCTTGTGGCTCTTCTTGTGGCTCTTCGGCTTGGGCTCCGGCGGAGGCGGCGGCGGGGGGTTCCTGCGCAGCTCTTCCTCGTGTAGCCGACGACGCTCAGCCTCCTGTGCGTCCTCGTCTTCCCATTCTGCTCGACGGAGACGGCGGTGACGGGTCAGAGAGGTTCGGGACTTCGAACGGCGAGCTGGGATGATGCGAGAACTGAACCGGTGGAAAAAAGCGATCGAAAGTGAAAGGGAGACGGGCTCGACGCAGCGGACTCACCTAGCACGTAGTACCTCCCTAGCGCGGGTACGCGAAAGTCGGGGTCGTCCTGCAGCTTGATCGGTCCCTCCGGCACGATCGAGGCGACGTCTTCGGCGGTGATGTGGCGGAAGTACTCCTCGTTGTACGCGAGGAAAGGCGCGTGGTTCTCGTCTATGAGGGACTCCCCTGGGGGCATCGCCCACTTCTTCATCCTCTCAGCCTCCTCCTCCATCATCCTGCGCTTCTTTTTCCCATCGGGATCGTCCGCCAGAGCCGCCTGGAACGCCTGAGCATCCGTATAGGCGTCAGCCAGCGTGGCCGGAGCGCGGAAGCACTCGAAGCGGTTCCCGCCCGCCAGATCGGACAGCAGCGCTGACTGGAGCTCTCGAACTTTTGATGTGCACGTCTCCACCTCCTTCGAAACCTCACCCCCGGTCGCCGCATCAGCCGGCGACATGGTCGCAACCGCACGCGATATCTCGTGCGGGTCGCCCTCGTGCAGTGCACGCCCACCAGCGCGCGTCCAACACTTCAAGGTATGGGCGCCGCGCCACCCCGTCGATCTCAACAAAACCGAAGACCGCCAGCGGATTTTTTGGGATTCAAATTTCGAGGCGATTTGACCCGGCTGACAGGACTCAAGAACCCCCAAACCGAGGATCAGGACCGAACACGCTCGTGCCGCAGCCGTGGGAGCGCGGACTGCTTAAAGGCGGCGGGCGGCATGGATCTCATTCGAAACTTCCTCGGCGGTGGGAGCAACGGCGAGGAGCCCGATGCGAAGCGCGTGAAGCGAGAGGACGACGGCAGCGCCGGCGCCGCGAACGGGGGGGCGATTGGCACGTCCACGAGCGGGGCGGGCGGCGCGGGAGGGGCGGGGGCGGACGGCAAGGTGGACCACCTCGGCCAGTACGCCATGCGGGAGATTCATCTGCGCAAGCAGGAGGAGGACGGCGAGCTCGTGTACATGGTCATCAAGAACGACGGCGAGGAGCAGAACATGATCTGGCTCGTCAACCTAAAGAACATCTTCAGCAAGCAGCTCCCGAACATGCCGAAGGAGTACATCGTGCGCCTGGTGATGGACCCCCGGCACCACTCCATGATCTGCATGAAGAACAACACCGTGATCGGGGGCATCACGTACAGGCCGTTCTGGAGGCAGAACATGGGAGAGATTGCGTTCTGCGCGGTGAGCGCCAACGAGCAGGTGAAGGGCTACGGGACCCGGCTGATGAACCACCTGAAGGAGTACGTGTGCGACAAGGAGAACATGACGCACCTCATCACCTTCGCGGACAACAACGCGGTGGGATACTTTCAGAAGCAGGGCTTCACCAAGGACGTCATGATGGAGCGCGAGAAGTGGGTCGGCTACATCAAGGAGTACGACGGCGGCACCATCATGGAGTGCGCCCTCTCCGCGCAGGTTTCCTACACGGAGTTCCCGGTGATGATCCGGCAGCAGCGCGCGGCGGTGGACGAGAAGGTGAGGGAGATGTCCAACTCGCACGTGGTGTACCCCGGCCTGACGCAGTTCAAGGGAGCCGCGGGGCCGGGCGGCGTGCGCAAACCCGTCCCGCCGGAGGTGATCAAAGGGATCAAGGAGGCTGGGTGGGAACCGCCGGGACCGCCCAAGTACCGACTCGTGCACCCGGGCTGCGGCGACGGCACGCCCACGACCGAGAATCTTCATAGGTTCATGGTGGCGCTGGTGAACCTGGTACAGAACCACATAGACTCGTGGCCCTTCATCTCGCCCGTGCCCGCGGAGGAGGTGCCGGACTACTACGAAGTGGTCAAGGATCCCATCTGCCTGGAGACCATCAAGGAGCGGGTGGAGAGCGGGGAGTACTACCAGACCCTCGAGATGTTCGCCGCGGACTTCAGGCTGATGTTCAACAACTGCAGGCTGTACAACGCGCCGGACACGGTGTTCTACAAGAACGCCACGCGGCTCGAGGCGTACTTTGAGTCGAAGGTTGCGGCGGGCATCAGCTGGAACGCCGGCCGGGGCAACCGGGTGGCGCTCGACCGGTTCTGAGCAGAGACTTGATCTATAATGCTATCTCAACGTAATGTACACGTCTTCTACGCGCTATCTAATCCTAGGGTTCGAGCGACGATGCAGTGTCCAACGTGGTCCCCGTGTCCGCGCCGGACGAGAGCCCTTCGACCAGGTCGAGTAGCTCGGCCCGGAAGTCGGCGATGAACTCCGGGGTTACCTTTCCGAGTTTACGCGTCAACGCCGAGGCTTCTTCCTCGACCCCGGACTGGCCCAGTTCGTGGGCGCTGCACACCGCGTCCGCTATGGCCAGAGCGTACAATCCGCAGTCGTGACCGTTGTCCTGTCTGGGCGTACCTCGGGGCGACGCGTCGAACTTGTACGCTTTGGAGCTGCCGAGGTGGGGCGCAACCGCCGCGGCGAGACTCGAGGCTGCGCGCTCGTTCATACCTCCCGCCGAGTCGTAGTGCTCGAACGTGTCCGAACCCCCTCGTTCGCCCTTCCTGAACACGAGCAAGCTCCAGTGACTGCCTCCCTCTGGCACGGCTACGTCCTCGTTGTTGGAGACTGAAAAAACAACAACCCTTCTGGTCGTCAGCCCGAGGGGCTCCAGGATGTTCGTCACGTCGGATACGGCCACGTTCGCCACTAAGAAGCTTACCGATGCGTCCACGAAGCTAACTGAACGCCGCAAGCTGGCGTACTTATCATTCTCAAGGTATGCAAAGTAGAAGGTGAGGATGGCATCGTTCAGCCAGGTTGGTCCCGTCAGGATGACCACATCCCGCACTCTAAGAATAGTATCGTGGTAGTCGAGCACCTTGTCATCCATGTCCAGGTTTATGATTGTCAGCCCGTACGCCGCCTCGCCGTGATACGATGTGCTCGGTGCCTCCTCCTCACTGAACCTCATGCACACATCGGTGCGGTTAAGACTGTCATCAAACCTCCTAAAGTTCAACATTGTTTTGTGAGCACCGAGCGGGTCATGACGAGCACGGGGGGCTCCGAGGATGCAGGCTGGGACCTCTGCCTAAGGCTCACGTCTCGCAGGGTGCCCGAGAACGTCGCGCAGAAGGACAGGACGGGCCTGCCCTTCGGCGTCACCGTGCAGCCCTTCAAGCCGCTGCCCCACTTCCCCGTGGACGCGTCGGCACGTCTAGATCCCGCGGACGAGGTGGCGCGATGTGGCGACTGCTTCGGCTACGTCAACGGGTTCTGCGGGCTCGAGCGGGACGGGTGGGTGTGCATCCTGTGCGGAAACTTTTCCTACTGGAGCTCCGATCCCGCGGGGGACAGCGGCAAGCCGCGGTACAAGAGGAACGCTCGGCGGAACGAGCTGCCGGAGATCGCGCTCCCCGAGTACGAGATCGAGGTGGCGAGGGAGGTGCTGACGGTGAACCCGCGCGAACCGCTGGGAACGGCGCCCGTGTACGTCGCGCTCATCGATACCACCGCCCCGGAAGAAACCCTGGAGCTCGTGCGCAGCGCCGTCCTCGCCGCCATCGAGGCGGTGGGCCCCGACGCGCTCTTCGGCATCGTCACCTTCGCCGATCGAATCGGCCTGCTCGACGTGCAAAACTTGTCGGTGCGCCGGGTGGGGCTCGGCAAGAACGGGGGGCTCGCCATGCCGCTGGAGGACGCTCTTCCACTCAGACGTCTGCTGGCGCCGGTGGGTGCGTTCAAGGAGGAGCTCGCGGCGGCGGTGGAGACCATCGCGCCGGCGGAGACAGTCGCGCCGGCGGGGCAGACGGCGGACGGCGGCGGGACGGCCGGGGTCGATGCGGCTCATACCCCTCGACGGGCGTTCGGACCCGCGCTGGAGGCGACGCTCGCGTGGCTCGGCGCGGACGGTGTGGGGGTCGGGGACGACGTGTGGGGAGCGGGAAGTGAGGGCGGGGGTGGGGGCGACGTCCGACACCCCTCGTGCCGCGTCCTGTCGTTCCTCGCGGGCATGCCCAACCTCGGCGACGGTGCTCTGGACGACGGATTATACCGCGAGTGCGCCGCCGACCTGGACTCCCCGGACCACGAGGAGGCTTCCAAGGCGACGGACGCTCTCGCGCAGCCTAGCGTCGATTTCTACGCGGACGCCGGCGCGAGAGCCGCGCTCGCCGCCGTGGTCGTGGACGTATTTTCTCTCGGCGGCGACGACTCGTTCGCGGAC
>Ga0209631_10000185_pt1 | contig 83718 bp, 69 predicted proteins | sample COG_08_FD_184752 | JGI IMG/M metagenome (GOLD analysis project Ga0209631, IMG submission 184752) | Pelagic Microbial community sample from North Sea - COGITO 998_met_08 (SPAdes) (version 2) | ecosystem: Environmental > Aquatic > Marine > Neritic zone/Coastal water | place: Helgoland, sampling... | reverse complement strand
CCTGCCGTTCACGATGCTCTTCAGCGGACTCGGGATCTGGGGCGCGGTCGAGCACTATCGGCGCGACAAGGCCAGCTTCATCTACGTCGCGACGCTCTTCGTGACGCTCTCCGTGGCGCTCGTCTACTACCTGAACTTCAAGTACGGGTATTCCCTTCTCGCCCCCGTCTCCGACCGCTCGCTGCACGAAGTTCGTGAGCGAGACTACTTCTTCGTTGTCAGCTTTTCGGTGTGGGGACTCTGGGCGGGGATGGGTATCGCCACGCTGTGGAAGGAGGCGGCTCAGGAGGCCGGCGCAGGGCTGAAGAAGACGAGCCCGATCCTCGTCCTCGCATTCCTGCCGCTTGCCCTGAACTGGGGGTGGGCGACACGCACGTACGACTATGCAGCACGGGACTGGGCGTACAATCTGCTGATGAGCGTCGAGCCGTATTCGGTCCTGTTCACGAACGGCGATAACGACACCTTCCCGCTCTGGTATCTACAGGAAGTCGAGGGCATGCGCCGGGATGTCACGGTGATCGTCACGTCGTACCTGAACACGGACTGGTATACCAAGCAGCTCAAGGATCTCACTGCTCCGTGCGGGGACATCGATCCTTCGTCGGACTGGAGTGTCATCCAGTGCCAGCGTCCGTACGACCCCACGAACACGCCGGCCGCGTACGTGACGGATGCCGCACATGCGGTCGGACAGACCCCGATCGTGGTCGAGTCCATCGCGCTTCCGACAAAAAGCCTTCTTCCGCTCACCGACGAGCAGATCGAGGAAGCGGCGGTCGCCTACACACGGCTCGATCAGGGTGTGTCCATTCAGATCGGTGCTATCGAAGCTCGGCTTCCGGGCGGCATGCTGCTGCAACCGTGGCAACGCTTTGCGCTGACCCTCCTCGTCGAGTCGATCGACGACCGTCCCATATACTTCGCCTCCAGTGGAAACGCAGCCGCGTCGCTTGGCGTGCAGCCGTACCTGGTGCGGCAGGGACTCGCGTTCCGACTCAGCAACGGCGCGCCCGCAGATAATCCGCGCTATATCCCGCTGGGACAGTCACCGTATCTCCCTGTGACTGGTGAGTTCGTGGACCGCGACCGGACGGCGCTACTCGTCGACGAGGTGTTCATCCACCGTGGCGGAATCCCAGAGTGGGACCACTGGCCCGATATCGCGACGATCGGGATTCCGAACTACTACTCGTGGGTCTACCTGGCGCTGATCGAGGCCGCGGCACGGACGAATGACATCGAGGCACGCGATCGGTACGAAATCCTGGCCCAGCAGTGGCAGGCACTCGGCACACCGGACCAGGCCGGGCTCTGAGGCGAGTCAGAGACTCACAGATCGACGACTACGCCGAGCCCGTCACGCTCGGCAACCTGGAGGACCCGAGCCGCCACCGCGAGGTCCTGAACAGCGTTCCCGACCGACTTGAAGAACGTGATCTCCTCGGCGTCGCGACGCCCATCGGCCTGACCCAGGAGGATCTCTCCGATCTCGGCTGACATGACCGACTCGTCAACGGCCCCGTCCCGGATCGGGCCGACGATGTCGCCAGCCTCTTCCAGAATTGCGTCACGCTGATCGACGACGACGCGTGCGCGCATGATCAGCTCCGTATCTACCTCGCGCATCTCGGTGGTGAATGACCCCACACCCGTGACATGCGTGCCGGGCTCGACACGATGTCCGTCGAAGACCGGTGTCGAGCTGCTTGTGGCTCCGATGACGATGTCCGCCCCGGCGATCGCGTCGTTCGGATCATCCACACGACGAGCGTCGACTCCCTCCAACTCCGACGCGAGCTGATCTGCGCTCGACCCGCTGGGCGACACGATCCTGACCTCTCGGATGTCCCGCACGCACCGGACAGCCTCGAGCTGTGTCCGCGCCTGCACACCGGCTCCGAACAAAGCCACAACCGACGCATCTTCCCTGGCGAGCAGGTCGGCCGCGAGTCCACCGATCGCTCCGGTGCGCAGGGCAGTGAGCCAGGTCCCATCCATGAGCGCCAGCGCTCGACCGGTGACGGGGTCGAGCACCAGCACAACGGCGTGGATCACGGGCAGGTCCATGTCGGCATTCCCGGGGTTCACGGACACGACCTTCGCCCCGGCCTGCCCCGATGGTTTCATGTACGCGGGCATGAACAGGGACACGCCGTATTCGGTTTCGAGACCGAGCCGGACCGGTACGGTGGCATCTCCTGCGGACAGCGTGGAGAACGCATCGCGCATCGCGTCGATGGCGGCCGGCATGTCTATCGCAGCTCGAACGTCGGATTCCGAGAGGATTCGCATTTGCATGGTTATGGCGTCGGGTGCAGAGTGCCCTGAATTCTACCGATCAGAAGCCAGGGAGACACGGATGCAGGTGCAGCCCCTCGACATTGTAGTCGTGGGTGGAGGAGCGTTCGGCGCCGCCTCCGCTCTCGAACTGGCAGAGCGCGGACATCACGTTACCGTGCTCGACCGGACCGCGAGTCCGCACCCGGATGCCTCTTCGACGGATATCAGCAAGATGATCCGCATGGACTACGGGGCGGACGTCTTCTATCACGAGCTCGCAGAAGCCTCGCTCGATGTGTGGGAGGCCTGGAACGCCGACTGGCCAAGAGCGCTCTATCATCCGGAGGGATTCCTCGTGCTATCGGCGCGTGAAGCCGAACCCGGCAGCTTCGAGTTCGAGAGCGAGCGGGTCCTGCGTGAGCGTGGGTATGACCCGCAACACTTCGACGCGGAGCATCTCCGATCTGTCTGGCCGGTATGGAACGCCGATCGATACCCGGAGGGCTACGTTAGCCCTCGCGGAGGATGGGCGGAGAGCGGCGCTGTGGTGGCCCGGCTTCTGAAGCTCGGCCGCGGCGCGGGCGCGGGATTCGTGGCCGGTTCATTTGCGAGCCTTCTGGAAGACGGCTCACGCGTCTCGGGGGTTCGCTACGTGGCCGAGGATAAGTCGGTGCGCACCTTGAAAGCCGATCGTGTCATTGTCGCGACCGGCGCGTGGACGCCCGTCCTCCTGCCCTGGTTGTCGGATGTTCTGAAGCCGGTGGCTCAGCCGGTGGTGCATTACGGGGTCGACGACGCCTCCCGTTGGCAGAGTCCTGTCTTTCCACCGTTTGCCGCCGACATGGCCGGGTCCGGGTGGTATGGCTTTCCCGCCCTCGACGATGGTCGGATCAAGCTCGGTCACCATGCCGACGGCTGCGTTGTGGATCCGGAGCACCGCGGCACGGTCTCCGAGGATCACCTCGACCTGGCGCGCGTGTTCCTCGCGGAGTCCCTCCCCGAGCTCGCTGATGCCCCCGTGGTAGGCACACGGGTGTGTCTCTACTCTGACAGCTTCGACGGAGACCTGTGGATCGGGGAGGACCCCGAACGATCAGGGTTGATCGTCGCCGCGGGTGGAAGCGGACACGGCTTCAAGTTCACGCCCATGATCGGTAAACTCGTCGCCGACACAATCGAGCGTCGTGAGAACCCATGGCTCCATCGCTTTGCATGGCGGTCTCTCGCTGAGCCCCGTCAGGAAGCCGCCCGGATGCAGCACTGAACCCAAGCAGAAAGGATTCCGATGAAAATCATTAACACGAACAAGGCAGTCGAACCGGCCGGTCACTACAGTCAGGCCATCGTATACGGTGGTGTCGTGTACGCCGCCGGCGTTCTTGGGAAGGATCCCGAGAACCCCGAGGCCGATCCAGGGGACGCACGGCAGCAGACCCGACTGGCACTCGCCAATCTCTCCGCTGTGCTCGAGGAGGCCGGATCAGACCTCAACCACGTGATCCGCATGACGGTCTACGTCTCAGGTATCGAGCACTGGGGGGCGGTGAACGAGGCGTATGCGGAGGTCATGGGGAGCCACAAGCCCGCACGCGCCATCGTGCCCGTCCAGAAATTCGTGGAGCCGTACGTAGTGGAGATCGTGGCGACGGCCGCGCTCGGCGGCTGACCTCTCAGGTGCTGAGCCTCGGCAGTATCATGTTGTCGAGGAAAAGACGATCTCGGGGAGATAGCGACTTCACGCCGTCCAGGTCGACAGAGACGAGAAGGCGCTCCACCTCATCACGGTTGAGCGGGTGCAGTTCAAAGAGATCGATGTCACGCCCGCGATCGTGATCTTCCTGTTGGCGCACGCCCAGCGATGAGTAGTGCGAGTTCGGCGCTTCGATCCGTCGGGTTTCGGCGATTTTGCGCCGTGTACGCTCCTTGTACCACATACGCAAAGCGAATGAGGTGACCAAGGGTCGCGATCAACAGCGGCAGAATCAGACTCGTCATCCTCTACACCCGTTTCGTCGGATCCAGCCGGAGCGGTCTTCTCAGCACCCCGCACGGAATGGCTAGGACGGAATTCGGAGCGGAAAGGTTGCAGCGTTCAGAGCCCGCTCGGGGCCCGCCCGGTTTCCGCACGAGTGGCCTGACGGGCCGATCGAATGGCGAGACGACCGGGGCCGGAAGGCGCCGGGCGAAGAACGGGCCCGGATACGGCTTCGTCATCTCGAACCTCCAGTACGTAGTCGAAGAGCTCGGGGCGCACATCGACCGCATCTCCACGACTGAACAGCACGATCCTGGGAACCTCACGAAGCAGTTCTTTGGTGAGGATGAGGGTCCGGATCCGCGCCTCAGCATCCAGAAGGTCGAACGGCTGCTCGAGTGCGAGGCTTGCCACAATCCGTCCGTGAGCGGCGATCAGGGAAGCGGCCGCGAGCCGGATGGAGATCCGGCCGACCGAGAGATCCTCCTCGGACAACGGAGTGAGCGCACCCTCGGTCCCCTGCAGCCGTACGGCTCCATCCTCGAAGGTGAGGGCCAGCACTCGGCCGCCGGACACCCGCGATACAAACCGGGATCCTCGATCGAGTAAGAGGTCCGTCGCCCGCGCGACTCGGGCTGCCCGGACACGGGTCAGCGCCGCCACCACCGCAGCTTGCGTGTCACTCAGCTCAGGCGGAGGGATGACGACTCCACCCTCGAGCTCATCGAGACGCGCACGAAGAACCTCCACTCGCTCCGACCCGGCTTCGACCGCTGCGTGAAGGGTCAACGATGCTCGTTCGAGATCCTGCAGATGCTGCGGCTTGAGCTCGAGCTGCTCCCAGCGACTCTTCCACCAGCTCCCATCCTGCACGACGGACTCCCACTCGTCCCGAAGCTCGGCCAGAACCTCTTCATAGTGAGCCTGCAGCACCCGGCCACATGTAGGGCACGGCGCCTCCGGACCTGAAGACTCCATACGACGGATCCGAGTCCGCAACTCGCGAGCACGGTCCCGATATGTGAACAACGTCGTCTCGGCATCCTGCCGCTCGCGCAGCCAGTCCATGTTCGCGGCCTCGAGATCACCGTCGACCTCCGCAACGTCAGCCCGGGTCGCAAGGAGCTCTCGCTGCGCTGTGCGAAACTCTGCGGCGACTTGTTCAGGGTCGACCCTGACCGCCCCTCGAACCGGCCGTTCACGCGGCGCGTGGATAGAGGCCGACGGTGCTCGCGCGCCCATCGACTCCAGAGCCGCGTCGATCAAACCCATACCGCGACTCTCCGCCACCGCATCAATCGCCCGACGAAGAGCACCATCGAGTGTTTCCGCCTCGGCACCCGCCCACCACGTCGAGATGGCCGAGTCACGCCCCGTGCGACCGGCCCGCGTGAAGAGATCAGCCACCGCCCGGCGCGCTCGACCACCCCCACCTAGAATCGCGGTCAGTCCAGACGGAATCGAGGTACTGACGCGCCCGATGCCGGCGACCGTACCGTCGAGCGCATCGATGACGCCAAGTGGTGCATCGAGGACCGTCGGGGCGTCATCGGGTACGAGTTCCTCAACGAGACTCCGCAGGTCCCCCGTTCGCTGACCATCGTGTTCCAGCTCGGCGAAGACTGCTTCTCGCACCTGACGCGCTGCCTCCACAGGTAGCCAGGCAGCGGCAGGGACGTCGATGTCCTTGCCCGCCTCGACGGCAAGGTGGAGGGCCTCACCCCTCAGTATGCGAAGCGGCTCACCCTGAAGCGCGAGGAGATCATGGGGTCGCGCGCCCTGCAGACGGAGACGAACGATCTTGTCGGTGATTCCGCCCGGCACTTCGCCGAGCACCTCGTTCACCCGCCTTCGGATCCGCTCCGGATCTCCCGGACCGACCTTGACCGGCGCAAGCGCGACGACAGGCCGACCTGGGATCGGGTGGAAGGCCACGTGACCAGATTCGAGATCGACGGTCAGGAACCCTTTCTCGTCGGCGGCCTCGCTCCATGGATCCAGAGCGACCCGCTCCAGAGAACCCGGATAGCGCACCCGCCCAGAAAGCTTCGTCCGCCGATGCTCACCCCCGAGCGCCACGTAGTCCCACTCTGTCGGATCGATGAGGATGCCTTCGTCCCCTCCGCGCGCCGCCTCGGCGTGCATCACCAGGAGATTCCATCGCATACGGGGGTCGGGATCGGGCAGCGCCGGAGCACTGCGCACCACCGCCCGATAAGGCACAAGACAAGCATGCAGGCCGAGCCGCTTGATCTCTATGGTGTGCGTCCGCGCGGTCACGGCATCGACGTTCGCAAATGTGTCGAGTACGGCGAGAGCTCCCGGGTCACCCGCTCGGCGCGGCGTGTCACGTGGTCCGGCGACCATCAGCACCCGGGTCTCCGGCATCGCGGTATTCATCGCCTCCAGGCCCCGGGCAAGCGCCACCACCGCGCTCGCCGGAGGGTCTGGGCGGTCGAAGACATCACCAGCCACGACCACGACGTCGGGTCGGAGCTCGATAAGCTGCCGGACAGCACGCTCGAAGGTGGCCGCGACATCACGCTCTCGCATGTCCGTACCGCGATCCACGCGCCCGTAGGCCCGGAATCCGAGGTGCAAGTCGGAAAGGTGTGCGATGATCACGAGGCTGACCCTCCGTTAGGTCCTGCCGTCATCTCCTCGCTGAGCGGGGTACGCGAGAACAACGTCACGACCGCTCCATCACCCGATACCTCGAGCTTCGCTGAATGCCAGTCCTTCACCTCATTCGGGGGTGGATCGAAGCTGTGAGGACCCAGCGCCACAACACCCGACGGTGAGAGTGCGTCGAGCATCTGCCACAGACTCGCACGAGAGAGCCCCCAAAGTCCTCCGAGAGGAGCAAGCGCATCGAGGTCTACAACGATCAGGTCGTACGTCGTCCGTACGGACCCGATGAGATCGTCGAGATTACCGACCGCTACCACCTGCCGATCCTGAGAACCCACTACCAACCCGGTGTCGAAGTACTCTCGGCCAAGCTCGATCACCGCAGCGATTCGCTCGGCGACGTCGACATCGGCGAGCGAATGCTCTCGAGTCACTGTTCTCGGCGCAGAAGACGCACCGCCTCCCACATGGAACACACGCCAGGGTGTTTCGGGTGGCGGCATCAGAGAACGCACGACCAGAACGTCCCAGGGCGTCGCTGATCCTCCATCCCCTAAGCCCTTCACTCTGCGCCGAAAGGCACCCTCGAAGAGCTCGACCTGCGCAACGTTCTCGGCATCCAGATGACGCTCCTGAACCCGGATCTCACCGCCACGCGACGGACGGCGGGCTTTGACCACGATCTCCGTTCGGGCCCCGAGCACAGAGCCGTAGATCATGCCTGCCGCAGAGAGAAGAACGAGGCACCCGACCAGCATGGTTCCAGGCATAGGCACACGCGGAAGCAGGAACCCGGTGAGCACGAAGCCGAAAGCTGCACCCACGGCGGCGGCGGTGGCCGGCGCGGACAGCCGGCCACCCTCGTCGGTCACAGCGGCTGAGGTGATCCCACCCAGCACCGTACCCGCGGCGTAGAGGGGAAACGCACCCATAACTACGAGACCGAGCGCCTGCCCGAGTCGGCCCTCAGCTAGAACAGGCAGGAACGGCCAGGCAGATCCATAGGTCGCCGCGACGAGGAAGGCGATGAGGCCAAGGATCCATCGATGCCGAACGCGCTCGACCAGGTCACGCCCGGGAGCAGGAGCACTCCAGAGGCCGACGGCAAAGGCGAAACCTTCTACACCCAGCACGGTGGTCAGGGATCGCACAAGTCCAGGCCCTCCATACAAGAGCAGGGACAGCGCGACCTCAGCCGCGATCGCGGCTGCAGCGCCCACGAAGAGCGGGGGGGCCCACTCCAGTCGCGGGGGTCGGGAGGTCATCCGCCCAACGAGCTGAGGCGGCCCCTTTGGTAGACGAGCGCGTTTCGCCCGGTCACTACCGAGTGTTCTACACGACCGATGAGGATCGAATGATCTCCTCCGGCCAGCACTTCATGGCGAGAACACTCGAGCCAGGCCATCGCCCCTCCAATGAGCGGCGCCCCGAGCAATCCGGCCGCCCAATCGAGCTCATGAAAGCGGCCCTCCGATGGGTCGGTGGCAAAACGATCCGCGATCGCGCCCTGGTCACCCGCCAGAAGGCTGACCGAAAACGCCTTCGAGGCGATCAGGCGATCGTGCGAAGCCGAGGAGTGTCCAATGCACAACAGCACTAGCGGTGGATCAAGCGAAAGCGAGGTGAACGAGTTCACGGTCAGACCGAAGGGCTCACCCTCCCCCTCCCGCGCCGCAACGATCGTGACGCCGGTCGGGTACGAGCTCATCACCTCGCGGAGCGAGGCGTCTCGGTCCGTTTGCTGGTCCATGCTCAGCTTGCTCACCGGGGGGGCCACACTAGCTTGTCCTTCCGTACCCCGGTCAGAGTACGACAACGCCTGGCAACGCCAAGGGATTGATGCGAAAGCACTTACTAGTGGTGGCGGTGATCTTAACCGCGGGTACCGGCTGCGACAACGTGGAGTTCGGGGGCATTCAGGTCGCCCTTCGGTCACCCGAACCCGCAGCACAGCCGGTGGGCGTGGGCGTCGAAACGTCGGCAACCACGGGACTGGTCAACGTGCACGAGCCTCTGCTCCTGGCTGGCGTCCGGGATGGCGCACGCGGGCGTTTCGTAGTCGTGGGAGAGGTGCATCCGGATGCCCTGCGCCCGTTCCCGGATCCCCGCTTCGCAGACGATGCAGATCGCATCGCGGAGCTGGCAGCTCCGGGTACGGAGTGGGCCGTGTTCTCCGAGGGCGTGCGCGTCGGGCGCCTCATCGTGGAATCTTCGAGGACAGCCATCGGGTACTGCGGCTCGCGAACCGAGATCAACGGGGTGGTGGAACTGGTCGCCACCGCGTCGGACGCAGAACGCCTGCTTGCGATGCCCGCTTCTGAGGTCGATCAGGTATACGAGGAGTACCGAACCATCTCTCACGTGTACGACCAGCGCGTCGCGACCCTCGCGATTGCAGGGGACGCGATCCCGAGGTACGGCGCCCGATGGCCTGAGCTTGGGACGCTCGATGCCAGGGATCACCTCCAGGCGTTCCAGCTTCGCAACACACCTGGCGAATCGGTGGCGGCTACCTTCCTGATCGACGACCAGCTCGAGATCGGAGCGCCGGGCCAGCGAGCCTATTCCCTGTTCGTCCTGGGCCATCAGGGTGACGCCGGGTATGCCGAGGCGTACTCCTGGTATCACGACGCGGCGACAGACGGCAAAGCAGCCCCTCGTTACTTCGACCACCTGGACTGGGACGGAGACGGTGCAGACGAGATCCTGCTGGACGTCTTCGGTAATGACCAGCGTTGGTTCGCCGCACTGAGCAGAGCAGAGGACGGCTGGGTCCGCAGCTACCAGGACAGCTGCGGCGACGCCTGACCTAGTATCCGTCCTGCTCCTTGGCCTCGCGCCGAAGGTTCTGGTAGCTCACGTACCGCGAGGCTGCGATCCTCCCTTCCTCAAGAGCTTCACGGACCATACATCCGGGCTCATGCAGGTGGGTACAGCCGCGGAAGCGACAGTCCTGTGACATCTCGGCGAACTCCGGGAAGCAAGATCCCACAGTCTCGGGGTCGACGGACCACAGACCCACGTCGCCAAACCCGGGTGTGTCGGCGACCAGACCCCCGCATTCCAGCGTAATCAGGCGCGATCCGACCGTCGTGTGGCGGCCCGTTCCTGTCTTTCGAGACAAAGCGCCCGTGCTTAGCTCCAGACCCGGATCGACTACATTGAGCAGGGTAGACTTCCCCGCCCCTGAGGGCCCGATCAGTGCCGAGATCCCGCTACACATCTCGTCGTGCAACTCGGATATACCCGTGGCCGACGGGGCACTCGTAACGAGCACCTGGTAGCCTACCGAGCGATACAGGGCTGCCCAGGCCTCAGCGTCAGGCTCGGTGGCCTTCAGATCGGCCTTGTTGAGGACCAACACTGGCTGCATGCCACTCGCTTCGACGAGGACCAGCATGCGATCGATGAGTTGCGTCGAGCCTCGAGGCTCTCGCAACGCAATGACAACGAACACGCGATCGAGGTTCGCAGCCAGAATTTTCGCTGCACGACCCCGACCCCGGCGGACCAGCTCAGTGCGCCGATCATTCACGGATTCGATGGTCGCGACCTCGCCTTCGACCTTCATCTGAACCTGATCCCCGATGACGACTCGGCTACCGGTTCGCTGCTGCTGCTTCAGACGTCCACGGATCGATGCATGAACGCGCTGCCCGTTATCCAGGACAACCGTGTACACGCCCCCGCCGGTCTCGTGCACAACACCAGGACGGTGCTGCTCATTCATCGGTATACATGAAAAGCCCCCGCCGAAGCCCAAAGCTTCGACGGGGGTTGATCATCCGACGGCGGGGGCAACGGCCCCCTCGCATCACGCGGCGAACGACTCCAGCGCGTCACCCTTGCCACCCTCGCGAAGGCGACGGAGCGCACGGTCACGCAGCTGGCGAATCCGCTCACGCGTTACACCCAGCATGTTGCCGATCTCTTCGAGTGTATGCTCGCGCTCACCCTGGAGACCGAAGTAGAGACGCAGCACCTTCGCGTCGCGCGGCTCCAGTGTCGCTAGCGCCTCCGTGATCGTCTCAGTCAGCAGGCGACCTTCCACCTCGACCTCGGGCTCAGCAGCCTCCTCGGTAATGAAGCGCTCGACGAGCTGCGAGTCCTCGGAGTCACCAATCGGTGCATCGAGACGAATCTCCGCAGCATTGAGAGTCTGTAGCGATTCGACCAGTTCCGGCGTGAGGTGAGTAGCCTCGGCAAGTTCGTCCGTAGTCGGCTCGCGCCCCTTCTCCTGCTTGAGGCGTTCCTTCTCTCGGAAGATGCGCGCCAGGTCGCTCGCACGGTTCAGCGGTACACGCACCGCACGGCCGTGGTTAGCCAGAGAGGCGAGGATGGCCTGCCTGATCCACCACACCGCATAACTGATGAACTTCACGCCCTGCTCCGGATCAAACTTCCGGGCGGCCGTGACGAGGCCGACGTTGCCCTCCTGGATGAGATCCGTGAGAGAGACACCGCGGTTCTGATATTTCTTAGCAACACTGATCACGAAGCGCAGGTTCGCTCGCGCGAGTTCCTGAATCGCATCCTGATCCCCCAACTGAGCGAGAGCGCCGAGCTCCTTCTCACGCTCAGGCGTGATCAATTCGTGGCGGCTCACGTCGCGGAGGTACTGATCGAGAGCGCTCTGTTCCTCGACACTGGCGTCGAAACCGGAGAGAAGATTGCCCTTCCCCCGACGCTTGCGACGCTTCGTCGTGGTTGCAGCGGCCATCGTGTCCTATTCTCCTTCGATGCGCACCCTGCGACCGGAAAATCCTGGGCGGTGGAGCGCGCTTCTGTGCTTCGGAAAGGCGTAAAATCCTAAGCCGTTTATGATCCGCTTCGTCGACCGATCTGTCAATGCCCTGACGATTCGGACGCCTCTGAGCTTCAAATGGTTGGCCACGTTCGATGAACCTGGAGAGCTCAGTCGCTCTCGCAATTCGTACTTCGACCTAACCATCGTCATTTCAGAGTGATTTCCTAACCCCCATATGGGGTCCAGTTCCTCGTTTCGCCAGTCCCAAGGCGGAAAAATCATTGGTTGCTGCTTTGGTCGCGCTCCATCTAACTTCATTTCGTACCCCTCCCGCGATCCTCACCCCCAGCAGTCAACCCTTGTCCTCACTGCGTTCCCTGAACGGTCTGTCCGATATCGGTCGCCTCAGGCAGCGGAATGAGGACTCTCTGGCGCTGAGAGTAGACTCAGGCGTGGCCGTCATCGCTGACGGAATGGGAGGTCACCCGGGGGGGGATGTGGCCTCGAGCATAGCCACCGCAGCAGCGGCCGAGATCCTGACCCGCGCGGCGTCGAAAAATCCGAATTCCCATGGCTTTGCGAGCCGCATGCGCGCAGTCATGGTAGAGGCCGTTGTCGGTGCTCACCGGTCTATTCGTGAACGCAGTGCGATCGAGCCGCACCTCGACGGCATGGGTACCACACTGACGGCCATGATCGTCCACCCAGAGACCGGCACGTGGGTGATCGGGCACGTCGGCGATTCGCGCGCGTACCGCATTCACGGAGACACGATGGATCAGATGACGAGGGATGACACCTGGATCCAGCAACAGATTGAGCAGAACCCGGACCTCAATCCCGCGCGGGTACGGAACAGCCCTTATGCCCACCTTCTCACCCAGTGCCTTGGACTCGAAAATCAGCCATCACCGCAGATCGTCGATGGAACGGCTGAGTCAGGTGACCGCTTCCTGCTATGCTCCGACGGCCTGGTCGGCATGCTCGAGGACGACACCGTGTTGTCAATCCTCACCGAGGCCCTCCCCCATGCTGGAACCGATCTGGACATGCCGATTCGCAAGCTGCTCGAAGCAGCGAATGAAGCTGGCGGCCGCGACAACATCACGGCCGCGCTCGTTCAGTTCGAGAACAACTGACCGTTTGAGCGGACGCGCTGACCGGACTGGGGGTTACGTGACTCCGATGGGTCGCGTGATCCGATCGAGAACCTGCTCGGCTGAGACCTCTCGGCGTTCTAGTGTGAACACACGAAGAACCCGGGCCGTCGTGTACAGCTCACGAGCAACTTTAGGCAGGTCGAGGATACCCTCGACACCGTCCAATCCGAGCCGCTGAACTTCGCCACCGCGCCGCTCGATAAGCAGATCGAGCTGGAACATCGCCGGCTTGACCGGGAAATCGATCATGACTTCGCCAGACTCCAGGCCGAGTTCCTCCGCGAGATCGTCTTCGACCGCACGCTTCCAGGGCGAGTCTCCCACCGCCCAGTCCTCGACCTGACGACCCGTCAGATCCGCTGCGGTCAGCTCGAGCGCCCGCTTCGGCAGTTTCCTGTGACGTAGCGCCGGAATCCAGCGGGACGCGATCCGCTCTCCCACTTCCCCGTCGGAATCCCGTCCGCGGCGACCGATCTCGTACAGCAATTCCTCGTCGGTGGGGCCGATGAGCTCTTCTGGATCGAGCAGACCAGCGCGCACAGCTTCTTCGACGATCCGCTTGTACAAGCCGGTCGCGGCCCGCACCGCATGGTGCCAGTAGACATTCCTGAACATCTGGTACTTCGCGAACAACAGCGACTCCAGCGCTGCGATGGCTTTCTCATGGACCCCGATCTCGTAGCGTCCAGATACAGGATCAGGCAGGAGCATCAACCCCTGAAGCAGACGTGAAACATCGACTTCCCCATACGGAACGCCGCAGAAGCGGGCGTCACGCCGGAGGTATTCCATCTTGTCGAGGTCGAGGCTGCCACTGATCAACCCTCGGAGTGGTGTCGTGCTCTCCCCACGGATCAACTCGGCAAGGCGCTCCGGCGCACCGAGTCCAAGCGGAGCCAGCGCATCACGCAGAGATGGAGATGCAAAGAAGCGCTGACTGACTTCCTCGTGGTGAGCCGGAAGGTTCCCGGACTCTAGCTCCTCCAGAGCGTGCGAGTACGCGTAATGACCGATGTCGTGAAGCAGTGCCGCGTACGGAATCAGTTCCTCGTCCTCCCACGCTTCGGGAGGTACCCCACCGCGCTCGCGCAGGTGACGCAGCGCGGTGCGCGTCAGGTGGTAGACACCCAGGGCGTGATCAAAGCGTGTGTGTGTGGCACCAGGGTAGACGAGATGTGCGAATCCGAGCTGCCTGATGTATCGCAGACGCTGAAACTCAGCCGTATCAACGATACGCACTGCCGTCGGATCCAGGCGGATCGTCTCCCAGAGCGGATCGCGAATGAGTTTGTCGGAGCCGGTCATCGTCATACCTCCCAGTCTATCCCTCGCGGGACGGCTTCCCCATGGTCGGACGCGACACCTTTGACGCCGCAAGAACGACCTCCCTATCTTCCCGAACAAACCACGAAAGCGCCACCCCTGAGATCGTGCAGCCGAACCCGACCCTCCGAGAGCATGTCCGCGCCCGAGCCGAGAACCGGCCGGGGGTCTATCGCATGTTCGGGCCCGGAGAAGAGTTGCTGTACGTGGGCAAGTCCGTGCACGTCCGGACCCGCGTATTGTCCTATTTCCGAGCGGATAAAGGCGAGAAGGCGTGGGAACTCATCCATGAGACCGCTCGCATCGAGTGGGACTACATCCCGAACGAGTTTTTCTCGCTCATTCAGGAAATGAAGCTGATCCAGGAGCAGCAGCCCCGCTTCAACGTCCAGCACAAACGGCGTCGGATCTACGCGTTCGTGAAGGTGACGGCCGAGGCAGCCCCACGCGTCCTGCCGGTCACCCGCGTCGTTGATGACGGGTCGACGTACTACGGGCCGTTTCCGCGGGTGAACGCCATCGCCCTGATCGCTCGTGAACTGTCACAGGTATTGGGCCTGCGCGATTGTCCGGCGTCGACGCCAGTCTTCTTCCATGACCAGCTGGAAATGTTCGCCGCCGGGCGAATACCCCGGTGCATACGGGCGGAGCTGAGGACATGCCTTGCTCCTTGCGTCGGTCGGCCGTCAGCGGGGGAATACATGTCGATGGTGAGGCTCGCTCGCCGCTTCCTGGAAGGAAAGGCGGAGCGGCCGCTGGGCGAGCTCAAAGATCAGATGGAGGCGGCATCGGCCCGTATGGACTTCGAGTACGCGGCGACCCTCCGGGACCGGATCGAGCGCCTCACCCGCTTCCGTGACCAGCTCGTCGCGTTCCGTGGAAAAGTCGAGAACCTCTCCTTCCTCTACCGGGTGCCTGGCTTCGCTGGAGATGATCGTCTCTACCTGATCCGACGCGGTCGGATTCGGAGGGAGGTACGCTTTCCCAAGACCAAACGCGCACGGGAACGCGTGGCTCAGGCGATCGATCACGTTTACAGCGAGGCCGAAACCGGGCCAGCGGCGCTCACTGCCCAGGAGGCGGCCGAGATCCTGCTTATCGCTCGGTGGTTCCGGCTCAACCCGAAAGAGCGAGGGCGGACGATGAAGCCGGAGGCCTGGCTGGCAGAGAGGGATCCGCGCCGAGTCGTTACGACCTCGTGACGTCAGTTCCGTGCGCCCGTGGTGCGGCACACCAGACGGCCCATGCCGGGCAAAAGGCGCAGTAGCCCCGAAAGAGCTGCGCCCGACTCCCCACCGGGCTGAGAAACAAAATACTCATTCTAATTAGTCGACGCGTCGCTACCCAACAGGACGGGTACCCTCAGGATTTGCGTCAGGCTTGGTCCGATAATGATTGAGATCGCGACTAATCTGTACTCTAAGACCGACATCAGTCTTCGACTTCGGCCCGCAACAACCGGAGGACGAGCTGGACGTGGATCAGGGTTTCGCTCAGGCGTTCCGAACCGGCTTCCAGGAGGGTGAGTCGCTCATTGACCAGATTCTCAAATTTCCGGCTCTGGAGGAGCGGCCAATGATCTCGATCGAACGGTCCGAGGCCTAATTCGACGTGATAGCGGGTGTTCACGTCCAGGGCCCGCACGGACGCGTTCTCCCAGAGGAACGGCAGCATCCGTTCCGCGTTGAAGGTGCCCGCGAAATCCAGGTCTCCCTTCACGATCTCCCGGAGCGGCTCGTATCCAGCAAGTGCCGCACGCAGACTGTCCGACTGGATCAGAGCGAGTTCTCCGGACGCGATGAGCGCTGACAATACCCCCTCGGGAAGGTTGGTCCGAGGGTTTCCCAGCGGAGTTGCCAGGAGGGAGTCGAGTCTGCCATCGCTGAAGGAGTCGCGCTCACTTCCCATCACGCCTAACAGCTCTCGCAACGGCGCCATACCCGAGAACTGACCGTGCTCGTACACCGAGTCCAGACTGACCAGCCGTGTCTGGACGACCTCGAACTCGTCGGTCAGTCGCTCGATCGCCTCTCGCTCGCGAACCCGCTCGCCTCGCTCTTCCCAGGCCGCGTCCAACCCGAACGCAATCAGGATCGACAACACGATAGCTGAGCCCTCGAGCAGAAGGCGGCGAGTCGATTTTCCTCCGGGGTCATCCACAGCGCGACCTCACATGATTCACGGCGTACGTGTCGGCCGAGATGATCACCTCCCGGGCCGCAACTCGATCCTCCGCGCCGTCACCTCCTCGATCTTGTCCCGTGAGTAGAACACCGGGTGGAACTGATCGTTGGCCCAGAATTCGAAAAGATTGTCGTAGAAGGGCGAGCGGGTGTCACCGCTTTGGCCCGGTGTGTTCATCCCGACTGCACGGTCCCAATCTCCGGTATCGATGATGATCCGGAACGAGGCACCGGACGTCTGATTGTCGCCATTGCCGGTCTGGTTCACGGTCGAGCCGTACCCGCCCCGCGAGAGCGGCCCTGCTTCAAGCACGGCACGTGTCGAGGGGTCGACGGCCGTGCCCATCGGATGACGAAGATAGGCGTGATGGTAATCCGCCTGTCCGTACAGCCACCCGGACATATCCGATCCCAGCTTTTCCTCGAGAGCCGTCACCGCGTCCTCAAGCGCCGAAATCAGCAGTCCGTCACGGGCCCGCATCGGGTCCGAGCCCAACGTCCCCGGCGGAACCATGACCGTCTCGATCACCTTGGAGAGCGAGAGGTTCATGTTGGCCCCAGCAGGCACGATGGCATCGCGAACGGTGCGCCGGAGCTGCGCTTCCCATGACGCGTAGATGCCGGCCTCGACCGAATTCTTGTCCATGACATAATCCCAACCCAGCAGGCGCTGTCGTGCCTGCTCCGTGCGACCAGTCACGGAGACCTCCTCGAGCATTGGCACGAGCTGGCGGGCAGGCAGCGACAGCTCATCGGTCTGGAGCTGCATATTATCCGCCACGGAGAGCCGAGTGCCGCCCCCCAGCACCTCGACGATGCGGAGCCAGCGGTATGGGTCGGACCACGAGAAGCCGACCGCATCCATGTACTCGTAGTCACGCGGGATGAGATCGTTGTTCGCGGTCGCGAAGTATCCTTCCGGCGGATTCACGACGTGCGGCTTCGCGATGATGGGCAGATAGCCGTCCCACTCGTACCTGCCATCGCCGGGCACCGGGACGAGGCCACTCCAGTTGCGGCGGATCGGGGCGATGCCGACGGACTGCCAGCCGATCGTCCCGTCACGCCCGGCCCAGATCATGTTCTCGCCAGGGATGTTCGAATAGGCATTCGCCTCTCGGAATTCCTCCCACGTGGTCGCCTGGTCCATGCGGAGGGAGGAGAGGTACGGGGCACCCCCTATCTCCATCCACCCCGCCCGCACCGCGTAGGCGAGGTTACGATCTGGATCTTCGTAGACGACAGGCCCGTGCCGCGTGTACTTGAGCTCGGCCGTGTGTGCGGACTGGCCCTTCACCGGGATCTCCTCGGTGATGACCGTCATCGTCTCCCATTCGCCCCGATACCGGTACTGGTTCGGGTTCGACGGGTGTGTCTCGTAGACATAGAGGTCCTCGGCGTCCGTCGAGAAGACCGTCAGGCCCCACGCGCCGTACTCGTTGTGCCCGATCGACACACCTGGCAGCGACGGTTCACCCCCACCGATAACGTTCCAGCCTGGCCCTATGAGATGGACCCAGTAGCGCAGGGAAGGCGACCCCTGAGCCCTGTGCGGATCGTTCGCCATCATCGGGAAGCCGCTCTCGGAACGCGTCCCATCGATGACCCAGTTGTTCGAACCGATATCCTGCTCGACGTCATATGCCACGACGCTCGACGCCTCTTCGGCAGCGGCTTCGAGCATCGCGAATGCATCGGCATCGCTACGGCGTGACGTGTCGACGATGTCCTCTGGCTGGAACCGTACGCCTCGTCTGAACGCGTTATAAATCCCGAGGATATCTTCAGACAGAGCCTCCCCGTCAATCGCAGCATCCAGCTCGAGCAGCGGGTCGCCGGGACCATAGGTCGAGAGGTCTTTCACCGTCTCCGCACCGAGAGACGCGACGCGACGCCCCGTGGAAAGCTCGGCTCCGATGTTGCCCAGCAGTCCCTGGTGGCGGGAGATCACGACATCCGGAGTCCAGTATCCGGGGATGATGCCGAGCAAATCGAACTCGACCGTGAGTAAGCCCGGGTCACGCTCCGTCTGGGCGATGTACGCGTTGATACCATCCGTGTACGCGTTGATGATGAGCGAGCCACGATCGTGGTAATGGTTCAGCTCCTGCTCGAGATCACGCCGGAACTTGAAGAGGCGCGTCCCGATGTCACGCTCCAGCTCCCGCTCCCCGAGGATCTCGGCTACGGTGCCAGTCGCCTGTCTCCGCCACAGCTCCAACTGGAAGAGCCGATCGCGCGCCGCGTTCCATCCCTGGGCAAAGAAGAGATCATGCTCCGTCTCCGCGTAGATGTGGCTGATGCCCCAGCGGTCTACGAGGATCTCGACCTCCTGGTCTAGCCCGGGGAGGTTGAGTGTGGTCGACTCCTGGGCTGCTGCCGATGTGGCCAGTACAACGAAGGTGAAGACAAACGCAGCAAACGAACGGCGGAGCCTTGCTTCCATGGATCTCTCTCGGTCAGTGGGTGGGAACGCTGGGGCGGGTGGCGATGCCTCTTCAAGCCTGTCAGCCTACGATTCGATCAGCCGTCCCCACAAGCGCCTGTCTCTCGCTGCGGAGCTCAACGAGGTCACAGGACCCACCGCAGCCACTCGGTCAGGCTTCATGGACCGTCACCCCACCGACCACCGTCCGCACGATCTGGATCTCCTTGATGGCATCCGGATCCACGTCGTACGGGCTCTCGGCGAGCATCACGAAATCGCCGAGTTTTCCGGCCGAGATTGAGCCCTTCACGTCCTCTTCATGCGATGCATACGCGCCGTGCATCGTGCAGATCTTCAAGGCCTGATCGAGCGTGACACGCTGGCTCGGCCCCCAGACCCGGCCGGAGAAGTCCTTCCGGGTCACCATCGACTGAAGCGCCATCAGTGGCTCGTACGGGCCCGGGCTGTGATCCGAGGCTGGGGCGACCGGGATGCCGTAATCCATGAACGATTTGTGAGCGAACATCCACTCCATCTTCTCCTCGCCGTACTCGATCCACTTCTCACCGTGGTAGTGGGCGTAGGTGTAAAACGGCGCAGGGATGTAGCCACCGTCTGCGATTCGCCGAAGGAGGTCGGGGTTCACGAGTGAGCAGTGTTCGAGACGATGCCGCGTGTCGTCGCGCGGATACTCCCTGGCTATCCGCTCGTATGCGTTGAGCACCATATCAATGGTCACGTCGCCGTTCGCGTGGATCGCTACCTGCCAGCCGGCCCGATGTGCCTGCTCCACGGCATCGTGGATCTCATCCTGCGTCATCGTCAGGATGCCGAAGTCATCAGGACGCCCCGCGTACGGTGTGCTCATGGCCATGGTCCGCTCCGACGCCGAGCCATCAGCGGCGAACTTTACCGGGCCGATACGCAGCCATTCATCGCCCATTCCCGTGCGCACCCCGGACTGCATCAGCGCCGGGAACGTTGCGCCGCGGGCCATCAGGTTCATCCGTAGAGACAGTCCTCCGCTTGCACGGGCATCCTGATAGGCGATGAAGTCACTACGGGAGGTCCCGGCCTGATGAACCGACGTGAGCCCCGAGGCGTTCATCGCGCGGCAGATCGCCCCCACCCCACGAGCACGCTCTTCCGGCGTCGATCCACTGGGCACGTCGAACACGGCACGCGCTCGCTCTGCGACCTTTCCGGTCAGCCCCCCCTCGTCACGGTAGAAGTGCCCACCGAAGGGATCGCGGGTCTCGGCGGTGACTCCGGCGAGTTCGAACGCCATGGAGTTGTAGACACCCGTGTGCCCACCGCGATGCCCGACAACGATCGGATGATCCGTGGTCACCGCATCGAGGTCCACGCGGTTCAGCGGTCGACCTTCCTCCTGCTTCGTATCGTCGTACATGAAGCCGATGATCCACTCGCCCGGGGGCGTCGAGGCGGCTCGCTCGCGCAGCGCCTCCTGGATCCGAGCTACCGAGCCGAGGTTCGTGTTCACGTTCCGGAGCTCATTCAGGCCAGCGCCGGAGGGGTGGGAGTGGGCGTCGATGAAGCCGGGCAGGACCGTCATGCCCTCGGCATCGATCACGGTCGTGTTCGGCCCGGCCAGATTGCGGACATCCGACGTCGAGCCGACCGCAACAAAGCGCTCACTGTGGATCGCGAACGCCTCGGCGTTCGGATGCGCGTCGTCCTGAGTCAGAACGTTGCCGTTGACCACGATCAGATCGGGCGCTCCGGCATCACTCCCGCCAGGGGCACATCCGGTGGCGAGTCCGGCAGCAGCGGCGGCTGCGCCAAGTCCCAGGAATTGTCTGCGATCGAAGTCCGACATCGTACCCCCCACGTGTGTTACGAACTCATGTCTAGAACACTGGCCCCACGGCTTTCCGAACCGACTCGAGTTCGGCCACAGCCTCCTCGTTCGGCTTTGTGATGAGGCTCACCGCGATACATACGATCAACCCTGCGAAGAAACCGGGGATCATCTCGTACAGCTCATAGAAATCGGCTTTGAAGAGCCGAACCCAGGCGACCGTGACCACGAACCCACCGATCATGCCCGCGATCGCACCTTCCCGCGTCGTGCGCCTCCAGAAGAGCGAACACAGAACGACCGGGGTGAACGCACACGCGATCCCCGACCAGGCAAAGAGCACGAAGTCGAAGATCACACGCACTTCGAGGAGCGCGACCACCAAGCCAACGGCTCCGATCACGACAGTGACGCCTTTCCCCATCATCGACAGTGTTCGCTCCGAAGCAGTCGAGCCAAGCGCCTTCTGCACGACATCCCGGACCACGACGGACGAGGCGAGAATGAGCAGCGAGTCGACGGTCGACATGATGGCCGCAAGCACGACGACCAGGAAAATCCCGGTGAAGAACGCCGGAAAGAACGCCGCGCTCATTTGCGGGAGGATCGTCTCGGGGTCCAGCAGCCCCGGAAACAACGTCCGCCCCGCCATACCACCCAGGACCGCGCCCACATCGAATCCGATGACGCAGAGCACGGCCCAGAACCCACCGTTGACGATCTGCTTCTGGTCGCGCGCTGCCATGAAGCGGGTCAGAAGCTGCGGAGACCCCAGGAAGGCGAGCCCGATCGCCACCGAGCCCGCTGCGCTGATCACCCCCGCCAGCGTCAGGCCGTACGACCCCATGGGGTCGAGCAGCGCGGGATCCTGCATCCGCAGGTTCGCGATCATCTCGCCCCAACCGCCAGCGTTCGCAATCCCCACGAAGGGGAGCGTGATCAGGCAGCCGAGCATCAGAACACCTTGCAGGAAGTCCGAATACGCGACTGCCTTGAAGCCCCCGACGGTCGTATAGAAGAGGACGATCCCGAGTCCAATCCACACGCCTGTCGTGTACCCCGTCCCGAGGAAGGAGTCGAACGCTTTGCCCGACGCGGTGAGCTGTGCCGCGGTGTACGCCATCACCATGCTCAGGATGATGATGGCGGAGATCCAGCGGAACGCGTTCGAGGTGTCGCGAAAGCGTTGGGTCAGATAGTCGGGCACCGTGATGGCGTCGTAGCGGTCAGTGTACTCCTTGAACGGGCGCGCAACCCAGACCCACGCGCAGGCGACACCGAGCACCTCGCCCATGATGATCCAAAAGGCATGCACACCGATCGCGTACCCCATACCGGTGAGCCCAAGGAGCAGCCAGGCGCTCTCACCCGTCGCGTTCGAGCTGAAAGCGATCACCCACGCTGGCAATTTCTTACCCGCGACGTAGTAGCCCTTCAGGTCACCCGATTCTCGCCCGCCCCAGAAGCCGATCGCAAGCAAGATCAGCAGATAGCCGATAACGACGCCGAGAATGGTAGCTGAGGTCACCGTTCACGCCTCCGAGCCAGCATGAAGGCGACTTCGAGTCCAAGGCCCAGGCCGATGGAAACGATCAGGAGGATCCAGGCGTCAAGGGGCATGATCAGGGCTCTCCAGCGTAAGTGAGATCGGCACAGCAGCATCCTGCGCGAGCTGCGCCGAGCGATCATCATGTCGGTGGGGGATGGGACTGAGCAATGCCCGAGACCGTATGCACCCCCAGCCAGTTCTGGAGCAAGATCCCGGCCAGCGTGATCGTCGAGGCCGTGGACGGACGCTGAGTCAGTTTGCTCAGCACTCGTAAGGACCATCCCAACCGTGCCCGGCGGCAAAGCCACACCCGTTTCGACACCGAAGCCCAGGCACGAGATATCCGATGCACGGGCGACCGATGCAAATCGGGGAACAGACCGCGAAGCAGATCACGTACCGTGATCCGCTGGTGATCCGGATCCATCACGAGCAGTTCCTAGACCATCGCCCGCATCAGGCGCCCACCTTGTCGATCGCCCTCCCAAGCTTCTCGATCCCCTCCGCCATCTCCTCTTCCGTGATCAGCAACGAAGGCCCAATCCGCACGACCGTGCCGTGCAGGCCGCCGAGCCCGATCAACACACCCTCCTCGCGCGACGCCTCCATCAGCTTCTTCGTGCGATCCAGGTCCGGCTCTTTCGAGACCGGATCCTTCACAATCTCGATGGCCTGCATGAGCCCCATTCCGCGCACGTCCCCCATCCACGGATGGCGCGTCTGCATCTCCTCGAGCGCTGTGCGAAGCTGTGCCCCGCGAGCGCTCGCGTTGTGAGGAGCGTCATGGTCACGGAGCTCGTCCTGCGTCGCGCACATTGCCGCCATCGACACCGGGTTGCCGCCGAAGGTCGAGATGTGCTTGCCCTGCCACCGATGTGCGATCTCATCGGTCGTGACCGTGGCCCCGACCGGAGCGCCGTTCGCAATACCCTTCGCCATCACCATGATGTCCGGCTCGACGCCGTGGTGCTGGATGCCGAACCAGTGCTCGCCACACCGCCCGAAACCGGCTTGGACCTCGTCGATGACGAGAAGGCCACCGTAATGTCGAATGACCTCGGCCGCTTTCTCGAAATAGCCCGGCGGCGGCACGACGTATCCGGCCACGCCCATGACGGTCTCGGCGATGAACGCTGCGGGGCGACCATTGGTCGTGGTAACGATCACCTCTTCGAGGTCGTCAACGAACTTGTCGACGCACGTATCGTCGCACGGCGTCTTGAACGGGCACCGATACAGGTTAGGCGACTTCGCGTGTTTGATGCCGGCTACCGGAGTCGCGAGCGGACGCCAGCCCGAGTGGGCAGTCACACTCGTCGCCATGAACGAGCGCCCGTGGTATCCCACCCGGAGCGCAATGATCTCTGTCCGACCCGTAGCCAGGCACGCCATCATGAGCGCAGTCTCGATCGCCTCGGTGCCCGAATTGCTGAAGAACGTGCGCCGGAGTGCGCCCGGTGCGATGTCCGCGATCTTCCGCGCGGCCTCGACATGCATCTCGTGACCGTAGAGCGTCGAGACATGCCCGAGTTTCCTCATCTGGGCGATCGTCGCCTCTTCGACCCGCGGGTTACAATGCCCGACGGAGGTCGTGAGGATACCGGCAAAGAGGTCGAGGTACTCGCGGCCCTCAGGGTCCTTCACCCGCACGCCGTCACCTTCTACGAGGACGAGCGGCTCCTTGTACAAGTGGAGCATACCCGGGAGCAGGAACTCATGACGACCATGAATCGTCTCGGCGCTGGTCACGTCTCGAGCGAGGGATGGTGAGGTCATCGTACGTATCGGGTTGAGGTTATGAGCTGCTCTTCGGCAGGTTGTGCGGATCGGCCTTCACCGCCGACCATCGCGAGATCACGACGCGCTGATCCGTATAGAATGCAATACCATCCTTCCCTGCGGCCTTCAGATCGCCGAAGAACGACTGCCGTGAACCACCGAACGGGAAGAAGGCCATCGGGGCGGCAACCCCGATGTTGATGCCGATCATGCTGATTCCAGCCTGGTAGCGGAACTCCCGCGCGGCGTGACCGCTCGTCGTGAAGAGCGAGCAGGCGTTGCCGTATCGATTCTGGTGCATCATCGCGATGGCGTCCTCGACACTGTCCGCACGATTGATACTGGCCACCGGGCCGAAAATCTCTTCGCTCACGATCGACATGTCCGGAGCCACGTCTTCGAAAACCGTGGGTCCGACCCAGAACCCATCCTCCAGCCCCTCGACCGTGGCTCCCCGACCATCCAGGGAGAGCCTAGCCCCATCGGCCACACCCTGGTCGATGAACGAATTCACCTTGTCACGATGTGCACCAGAGATGACCGGGCCCATCTGCGTCGCAGTATCGAGCCCATCCCCGATCCGAATCGAGGAGGCATAGTCCAGAATCCGTTCACGGATCTGGTGGTGCGCATCGCCGACACCGACGACTACGCTCCCCGCGAGGCAGCGTTGTCCCGATGATCCGAAGATAGAGCTGGCGCACGCATCGAGCGTCGCGTCCATGTCGGCATCCGGCAGGACGATCAGGAAGTTCTTCGCCCCACCGAGGGTCTGTACGCGCTTACCTGCTGCCGAAGCGCGCGTGTACACGATCTTCGCGACGTCACTCGAGCCGACGAATGACACGCCGACGATGTCCGGGTGGTCGCACATCGTCTCGACGACCTCACGACCACCATGCACGACATTGAGGACGCCGTCCGGGAGCCCGGCCTCGCGAGCGAGTGCGACGATCTTCTGATGCGTTAGCGGATCCTGCTCGCTCGGCTTGAGCACCACCGTATTGCCCGTCGCGACGGCGTAGGGCCAGAACCACAGCGGGATCATGACCGGGAAGTTATAAGGCGTAATGATGCCGAAGACACCAAGGGGCTGACGCCACGAAGCGGAGTCGATCCCTGTCGAAATCTCCTCGACTGTGTCCCCCATCATGAGCGTAGGGACGCCGCATGCGTGCTCGACGTTCTCGATCCCTCGCTGCACTTCCCCACGGGTCTCGGCGAGGATCTTTCCGTGTTCTTTGGTGAGCTGGACAGCCAACTCTTCCTTGTGCTCCTCGAGCAACGCCTTCAGGCGAAAGAGGACGCGCGCCCGCACCGGCGACGGCGTCGCGCGCCATGACGGGAACGCCGCCCTGGCCGCCTGCACTGCGGCGTCCACGTCGGTGGATGTCGAGAGCGGCACCTGAGCGATCTCTGCTCCGGACGCCGGGTTCTTGATGGAGAGCGTCTCGGTCGATGACGCCTCGCGCCACCCTCCTCCGACGTAGTTTTGAACGACTGAGCTCATAATTGCTGCGGTTGAATGAACGAAGCTGAAGGTGAGGCTCTACTGCATCCTTGGGCTATCGGACGACCGTCGTGTCGCAGGGCTACACGTCGGCCATTGGCCAGGCTGACCATTGCGGCCCGCGATGACGGTACGACGCGTGCGATCGACGAACTCCGGATCCTCGGCTGCCAGATACGTCAATGAGGCTGTGAGGACCGCGTTGTTCTTCAGATCGTCGAAGACGAGCTTGTCGTAGGTGTCCCGATGTGTGTGCCACGTGTGTGAGCCGTAGTCCCACGAGAGCGCACCAAGGCTGAAGCCCGGAGCCCCATGGCACACGAACGAGGCATAGTCGGATCCGCCGCTACCCGGGTTACCAGGGAGGTCCATTTCGACATACTGTCCTACCTCGGCCGGTACCCTCGACATCCATCGGGCGACGGAAGGAACCGCCCCCACCAGGCCCTGAGCAGAGAGACGCACGATCCGTCCCGTTCCGTTGTCCTGGTTCCACAGGGCCTGTAGTCCCTCCACGACCTCAGGGTGATCCTCCGTGTAGGCGCGTGAGCCGTTGAGCCCCTGCTCCTCGCCACTCCAGAGCCCGATCAGAATCGTACGCTTCGGGTTCGGATACGCAGCCTGAAGAATCCGCATCGTCTCCATCATGAGGACCGAGCCGGAGCCATTATCGGTCGCACCCGACCCCCCCTCCCACGAATCGAAGTGGGCGGACAGCATGACGTACTGGTCCGGCCATTCCGTCCCCGGGATCTCGCCGATGACATTGAAGACCGGGACCTCGCCGCGGTTCTCGGACTCGGCGGTAAGCCGCAGCACCGGCTCCTGCCCCTCGGAGACCAGCCGAAACACCAGACCGTAGTCCTCACACCCAAGCTCGAAGGTCGGCGTTTCCCTATTGTAGGCGTTGAAGACACGGGTCGTCCCGAACGAGCCCGGCCACTGTGAGGTGATGATCCCCGCTGCGCCGGCCTCTTCGAGCTGCTGATGCAGATCACGACGGCGTCCGTCCTGAGAGCCGGTGTTCGCCAAACTCTCGTTCCAGGTCCGCTGCCCCATCATACGCTCCCGGGACATCCGCTCGGCCGAACCCTCCATGGCGAATTCTTCCCACTGCTCATCCGCCCGGCAGGTGGGCTGCGGATACGACATCATCACATACCTGCCCGACACCGTCCCGAGGAAGCGCGCCCAATCGGCCGGTGTGTTGATCTCGGGAAGGTGCGTGACACCCCCTTCGACCGGGCGACCGTCCGTTCCGGGGCTCCACGCTAGAATACGCCCTTCGAGTGAACGGACCCGCGGTGAAATCAGGTCGACGTGGCTGACGCCTCGATCCCAGCCTTCCCACGTTCCATACTCCTCCAACTCGGCCTGGACACCCCACGAGCGGAGCGTCTCGACCGCCCACTCCTGGGCACGCTCCATCTGGGGCGACGCAGTCAACCGCGGGCCCACCGCGTCCAGGAGTACCTGCGACAGCTCTGCGAACTGCGAGTTGTTCATCCCTTCGTCCCAGATCCTCTGCAGGACCGGGTCGCTATCTGCCAGACGCTGAGCTTCGACACGGGTCGCCGGAAGCAGCAAAGCCGCTGCCACGATCAGCAAGGTCGTCCGTTTCATCGTCCTCTCGTCCTGTTCGTCTTCGTCTGCGCGGCCGACTGTCGGCCACGGGGTCAGTGCTGCGGTCGATATCCTTCCCGGGCTTCGTTCACTCGGGACATGACCTCCCGGAGTCGGTCCTGAGGAAGCGCCGGTACAGTGTAGCCGTTGATGCCCGTGAGTGTCCCGGCAGCGAGCATCGCGTTGAGGATCGCCTCCTCGGTCGCATGCACCGAGGCGGAGATCAGTCCATTGATCTGATCATTGGGCAGCATCTCCAGGCGCACTGACTCGGCCCGCTGGGCGGCAGCCGCCCGATTCGCAGTCGAGAACCCGATGAAGATGTCGCCCGAGCCGTTGTACCCCATCCCCCCGATACGGGCGAGCCCCATGGTCGTGCGCGTTACGAGACGCTTGATCTGGTTCGGGAGGAGCGGCGCATCTGTAGCCAGAACGATGATGATCGAGCCAGACCCGTCCGGGATCGGATCGAGAAGCCCACCGGCGTCCGTGAACCCGGTCTCGAGCTGTGGGTCGCCACCATTCGAACACCACGGCACGCCACTCCGGCGCGCGTCGGCGGGAATCGACCGATCCGCGTAGCACGCATACGGCTCGGGCATCATCTCGCCAACAGGAGCACCGGCGATCCGCAGGTCCTCACGTGCGCCCTGGTTGCACTGCACGAGGATCCCGATCGTATACGGACCTACGAGCCGGGAAGCGGACCCGATGCCGCCCTTGAATCCATGACAGCGCATCCCGGTCCCGCCACCGACAGCACCCTGTTCAACCGGTCCACCCCGTGCGCCGTCGAGCGCCTCGAAGGTGTGCTCGGCCGTGACATGGAAGCCGTTGATGTCATTGAGGCTTCCGTCGTACGTCTCGGCTACGACCGGCAGAGCCCAGAGGAAGCTCGGATCCCGATCCCGCTGCCATGCGATGACGGCATCACGTACGATGCCTACGCTGTGTGTGTTCGTGATCATGATCGGGCCTTCCAGGATACCCGAATGCTCGATCCATGTCGTACCCGTCATCTCGCCGTTGCCGTTCAGGCTAAACCAGGCCGCAAACACCGAGTCCCCTGCCTCGCGGCCCCGCGGAAGGATCGCGGTCACGCCGGTCCGTACCGGACCTTCACCGACAATCAGGCGGCCCTCACCCTCGATGACCGTGGTGTGTCCGACTTCGACGCCCTCGACGTCTGTAATCGCATTGTTCGGACCAGTCTCACCAGTGAGACGAACGCCCAGAGCCCTCGCGTCCGGGACGTTCTGTCCCGAGGCGAGCCCGACGAAGAGCACGAGCATGACGCCGAGCAGGAACGCGACCACGATCCATCGAGTAGTGCCTTGCCGGATCAGACGAGCCCGGACCTCGGCCAGGCCCGTGTCTTTCCGTCGGTTTCGGGGGATGATCAAAGCCCCGCCAGCTTCTTCACACGGTCGAACTCCACCTTCTTCACGGACTGTACGGAGAGTCGTCCGTATCGGACGAGTTCCATGTCCGCCAGCTTGGCGTCCGCCTTGATGTCATGCAGCGATAGAGGATGCTCAATGTCGTCGATCTTTGCGACGAACTCGACGTCGACCATGTCCCATCGAGGATTGTCCGCATCTGACTTCGCATCGAAGTATTTGTGCTTCTTGTCGAAAGCGAAGTGGTCCGGGTAGGCCTCCTTACACACACGCGCGATCCCGACTACGCCGGGTGGTTTCGCGTTCGAGTGGTAGTAGAGGACTTCGTCGCCGACCTTCATTTCGCGCATGTTGTTGCGCGCCTGGTAGTTCCTCACGCCTTCCCAGCAAGTCGACCCGTCCTTCTCGAGATCCTCGATCGAGTAGACGTAAGGCTCGGACTTCATCAGCCAGTATTGCTTCGCCATCGGTGCGCCCAACGTCCCGTTCGTTGTGATGAGGGACGGAGATAATGGGGGTCGAACGGTGCCGCCGCGAGGTGCAGTGAACACATCAGCCACCCTCGATCAGGCTGGCTCCGCGCCTCCGATCTCGACCTCGATATCGCGCCATCGTCCCCGTCGGAACACCACGATGCTCAGCACCATACGCGTGAAGTGGCCGACCACAATCGCAAGCCAGATCTCGTGCGGATCCAAAGTAGAGAACGTGTCGATCGACCAGCACATTCCCAGTGGAATGATCATCTGAGAGATGATCGAGATGAACATCGGGCTCTTTGTGTCACCGGTGCCCTGCAGGCCACCGGTATACGCGAGCGCCACCGTGATGAAGAGGCCCGAGATCGTCAGGTACCGGAGCAATTCAACCGCAAGCGTCGTGACCAGCGGATCATTCATCCCGAAAATGGCGAGCAGCTGGTTCGGCACGACCAGGAACGCGAGGCCGATGCCCGCCGCAAGAGCGAGGCCGAAGCCCGCGGCGACGTTCACCGACGTCGCGGTACGATCTGGCTTACCGGCACCGAGATTCTGACCCGCCACCGCGGCAGTGGCGCCCATGATACCGATTGAGGTCCACGTAATGAACGAGAAGAGCTGGGTGTAGCTCACCACATACGCGGCCTGAGCCTGCGCGCTCGCGGCGAGTGATCCGATGAACGATAGAAGCAGGACACCGCCCACGTTCATCGCGACGCCCTGGATCCCGGTCGGCAAGCCGAAGCGGAACAACTCGCGGATGATGGCCAAGTCCGGCTTCCACTGCATTCCGCGGTGAAACGCGACCACCCAGCGACCGCCGAAGAGGTTCGCAAGAGCGTAGGCCGACACGACTCCACCCGCGATCACAGTGCCCATTGCCGCGCCCAGCGTGCCGAACGCAGGGATCGGTCCGAGACCACGAATCAGGATCACATTGAGGCCAATGTTCAACAGCGTCATCGCGATCCCGAGTCGCATCGGCGTCTGCGCGTCTCCCGCGGACCGCAGCGCTCCGGAGAACATGAAGAAGAGGAGCATGCCGAAGGAGAAGACGAACATTGTCCGGAGGTACGGCAGTGCCTCTGCCTGCACCTCGGCAGTCGCGTTGACCAGCTCGAGCAGCACCGGCGAAAGCACCCACCCAATGGGCGCCAGAACGAACGCGACCATCATCACGGCCGTTAGGAACGCCTGGTAAACGGTGCGATTTACCATGTCGGGCTCGTTCGCGCCCGTGAAGCGCGCCACCAGCACGCCCATTCCCGTAAAGAGCGACGAGATGAAGACGATGACCACGAGAAAGATTTGCCACGACACGCCGATGGCCGCGTTCCCCACGTAGCCGACGTAGTTTCCGACCATCGCGTGATCGACCAGACCCTGGAGCCCGCCGATGATATTCTGAAGCATGGTGGGCCACGCGAGCTTCCACACGGCCCCCCGAATCGGACCCTCGACGATCGATCGATCGAAGGCCTTTGACCTGCCGCCGCCCTGCGCGCTCATCCCGTTCTCCGCGTCACGGTCGGCTGCTCAGAGTCAGTCTACCAGACCAGGTGCAGGCGGCTCTGACGTCGGTAGACCCAGTGGCGATCTCCATCCTGGTCGAGGTACGCTTCTTCTTCCTGTCGACACGACGCGGACTTGCCACCCCACTCGGGGATCGGCGTCGTCGCCTGAAGCTCGATGGAGTGCCAGACGTTCGCGAGCATGGTCGCGTCTCCCCGGACCGGAACACCTTCCTGCGCATCCCAGCGCCCGATGAGTGGGCCTGCGCCATGGCCGTGATCACCGATCGGATGAGTGTAGACCGTCCCGTTGATCCCTTCATCGTGCATCTGGGCCAGCGTGTTCGCCAGGACCTCATTGCCGGTGAGGCCCGGCTCCATGTGCTCGAGCAGGATGTCCTGCAGGCGATTCGAGTTCGCCAGGCACTGCTTCAGACCAGCGGGCGCATCGGTCTCACCGTCGCGGAGAACGTATCCGAGGTGCTGCGTGTCCGTGTGGAGGTTCATGGCGACCACGCCGAAATCGGTCCACAGGAGATCCCCGGGCTGAATCACGACCGACCCATCGTCCGGGATCTCACCCGCACGCTGGACGTCGACTGACGTCTGGAACCACGTCGTGTACCCGAGATCCTGCAGCTTCTGGCGCATCCACCAGAGCACGTCGTCTGTCGTCGTGACGCCCGGCGTTATCACCGAGTTCGAAAACGCCTCCGAAATCAGGGCGTGCACACTCTCTTCGATCTTCTGATAGCGCGGCATCATCTCCGGCAGCCGGAGGGAGATGTAGTTCATGGCGAGCCGCGGCTCACGTTTCACGCGATCGGCGTACTCGTCGCCGAGCGCTTCGATCAGGGCCTCCGCCTCTCCGGCATGCAGACCGTCCGAGAAGGCCCACACCGGATCAATGTTCAGGACGATATTGTCCGGGTCACGATCCTCGACAAGCTCCCGGAAGAGATTCCACTGCTCGTTGCCGACCAGCTCAGCCGTTGGCTGCGTCGGCGCTGGACGCGTGGAGCGGAAGGCCTCGAACATCCCCCCCTGGCTGGTGCCGCCCAGGGCGAGCCGTTCAAGCGTTCCGTCTTCCTGACGCGTAATGACGTAGATGGACCGACGACGAGCGGCAAAGGTCGTAGGCGACGTGATCGAACCGAAGACCGGATCCTCGGCGTACTCGCGCATCGACAGAATCCACATATCCACGTCGTACTCGGCCATCAACTCCGGCAGCACACGCGTCAGTCGTAGCCGCAGCCACTCCTGCTGCTCGACCGCCTGCTCACGGAGGGTCGGGAGCGGGTGATACCGCGCCGGAGCCACATCCGGGACGTTGGCCGGAGCCTGGGCTACGACAGGTACAGAGGAGGTCAGAAGGGCGGCGAGCATCAGGGCGCAGCCGGTGGTACGCGACACTGAAATATGCATGTCCAAAGGCAGTCGAGAGGGGGATCGTTGATCTGAATCGAGCGCCCGAAGCTAATGGCTCCGGGGATGGAGCGCGCCTTCGAACACGCGCGTCGGCTTCGCTGGTGGCAGGAGGGGTTCCGTCGGGTCCATTCATCACGGGGCCACGTTAGGCCCCAAGGGCCACCCTCTTGCGTCGCTCACGCCCGATGGCTCACCGTGCCGGCATCATCGATGCACTCCATACCTCAGGACGGGAGATTCTCGGGTGGCACGTGGGAACGGAAGACTGGCGGGTGCGATCACGGCCCAGATTCTGGGTCAGGCGGTCGCGGGATGGAGCCTCCTCGCGCATGCCATGGACTGGGACAGAGTGTCGGTCTGGGTGGTGGTCCCGCTGGTCGCCGCGATCGCCGCACCGTTCCGCCACGACGGCTCCCTACGCGACCGAGCGACCGGCAACTTCAGCGCGGCCATCGTGATCGCCGGCCTGCTCGTGTGGGAGGTGGCACTTGGTGGCCTGACCAGCGGCGGGCTTGGCTTCGGCATCGTAGCCACGCTCATGCTGGTTGCGACCGTCCTCTTCTGCGTCGCGGGCGCCTTCTTCTGGATTCTGCGTGAAGGCGACCGCCGGGGGTGAACGGGGGCGTCGACCCCTCGCTCGACCTGGTGACCGGGTCGCTTGTTACGCTTCCGTCGGCTTTGCTGCCGTCAACTGGGGCCCGCTGCCTTCACCGCGTCCGAGACCTGGTCGGAGAACTGCTCGAAGTTCTGCTTGAACATCTCAGCAAGCCTGGCCGCGTTAGCGTCATAGGCGTCGCCGTCGACCCACGTACCGCGCGGCTGCAGAACCTCGTCCGGTACGCCCGGAATAGAGGAGGGGATATACAGCCCGAATACAGGATCCGTGACGTAGTCAACGTCGTCGAGTCCACCGGCAAGCGCGGCGTTCACCATCGCACGGGTGTAGCCGAGCTTCATGCGATTGCCGACGCCATAGCCGCCGCCGCTCCAGCCCGTATTTACCAGCCATACCCGGGCACCGTGCTCACGGAGCTTCTCACCCAGCATCTCTGCATACACACCCGGATGGCGGGGCAGGAACGGAGCACCGAAGCACGCACTGAACGTCGCGACCGGCTCGGTCACGCCACGCTCCGTGCCGGCAACCTTCGCTGTGTACCCGGAAAGGAAATGGTACATCGCCTGCTCCGGCGTCAGGCGGGAGACGGGAGGGAGTACGCCGAACGCGTCCGCAGTCAGGAAGACGACATTGTCCGGGTGGCCACCCCGACTGGGAAGTACCGCGTTGGGGATGTAGTGGATCGGATACGACGCGCGGGTGTTCTCCGTGATCGAACCATCCTCGAAGTCGATCTCGCGCGTACCCTCATCGAGGATCACGTTCTCGATGATCGTCCCGAACATCTGGGTGGCACGATAGATCTCGGGCTCTCCCTCGGGGGATAGACGGATCGTCTTGGCGTAGCAGCCACCCTCGAAGTTGAACACACCCGCACTGCTCCAGCCGTGCTCGTCGTCGCCGATCAGGCCGCGCGAGGCATCCGCCGACAAGGTCGTCTTGCCCGTACCGGACAGCCCGAAGAAGAGCGCCACATCGCCACCTTCGCCGACGTTGGCCGAGCAGTGCATCGGGAACACATCTGCGTCGGGAAGCATGTGATTGAGTACCGAAAAGATCGACTTCTTGATCTCGCCGGCATACCGCGTACCCGTCACCAGCACCTCTCGGCGCGTGAAGTTCACCATGATCGCCGTCTCGGAACGGCAGCCATGACGAACCGGATCGGCCTTGAGGTGCGGCGCATGCAACACCGTGAACTCGGGCTCGAATCCCTCGAGCGCCTCGTCGTCTAGGCGCAGGAACATGTTGTACGCAAAGAGCGAGTGCCACGCGCTCTCGCTGACCACACGGACGTTGATGCCGTGAGTGGGGTCCTCACCGGCACGAGCGTCCTGAACGAAGAGATCGCGCTCGTTGAGGAACGCGACTACGTCCGAGCGCAGGGCCTCGAAGTGCTCGATGCTGACCGGCACGTTGACAGCACCCCAATCGACCGCGTCCTCGGTCTTTTCGTCGAACACCACGAACCGGTCATTCGGGGACCGTCCAGTGTGCGGAGCGGTTACCGTCGAGATCGCACCCATGTGGACAAGCTGCCCATCTCCACGGGCGAGGGACTCTTCGTAAAGCCGAGCCGGAGAAAGATTCCAATGCACGTCGCCGGTCGACTCGAGGCCGTGGCGCGAAAGATCTTTCTCATGGTCGGTCTTCGACCCACTCAGCTCCATCGTCTCGGTCGTCATGCCTGCAACTCCACTTCTCTATTGATGTGCTCGGATCATGGGCGGCATCAGTACGCGCGCGCCGGAACCGGGCTTCGTTCTCGGTTCAAAACAAAAGAAACCCTGCCGCCAAAGCGATCAGGGGAGAGTTGGAATTTGTTCGTTTCGGGCCTGCCAGTCCACCGAGGCGACCGTAGCGAGATTGAGGACATTATTGAGCGAAGAGCCTCTCGGAAGGAGATGGACAGGCTTCGCCATACCGAGCAAGACCGGTCCGATCGCATCCGCCCCACCGAGCTCATCCAGGAGCTTGTAGGCGGCGTTCGCCGCAGAGAGTCTGGAGAAGACAAGCACGTTGGCCGGACCTGTCAGGCGGGCAAATGGATACGTGTTCTTCAATTTCAAGAAGTCGACTGCCGTATCGGCCTGCATCTCCCCGTCGATCTCCAGGTCGGGATCCATGGTCCGCACCATGTCCACCGCAGCTGCAACGCGACGAGTTTCGTCGTGGATGACCGAACCGAAGTTCGAGAAACTGACCATGGCTACGCGTGGCGTGATGCCCAGATCCCGGACAAACTCTGCCGTCTGAATCGCGATCTCAGCCAGACCACGGGCATCGGGCTCGATGTTCACGGTCGTGTCCGCGAGAAAGAGAAGCTCACGGTTGGGGAACGCGAGCATGAACAGGCCCGCGACACGCCCTGTGCCGCCCGGCCGGGGACCGATCACGTGCAGGCATGGTCTTAGCGCCTCGGCATAGTTCGCCTCAAGACCAGAGACCAGCGCGTCAACCTCTCCGTTCTCGAGCATGCTCGCTGCAAAGTAGATCGGCTTGAAGAGATTCCACTCTGCCTCCGAGTGGGTCAGCCCATTCCGGGCACGCTTTTCGAACAGTTGATCCGCGTAGCGACTACGGTCGTCTTCAAGTTCTGCCGCATACACGATCTCGACCCCATCGAGTTCGATGCCGAGCGACTTCGCCTTTTCGACGATACGAGGAGTTCGACCGATCAGGATCGGGTGGCAAATGCCCTCCGCGACCAGCTGGCTGGCGGCGCGGATGATCGTGTCATTGTGACCCTCGGGGAAAACCACTCGAGCCTTCCGGCTCCGCGCTCGGTCCCGCATGTCCCGCATGACCTGGTAGCCCGGCCCGAGCTTGGCCCTGAGCTGATCCTGGTACTCGCCGAGATCAATGTGGACGCGCGCCACCCCGGACTCCATCGCGGCCTTTGCCACGGCAGGGCTTACGTGATACAGAACGCGTCGGTCGAAGGGCTTCGGAATCAGATAGTCCCGGCCAAACGCGATCTCGTTGCCTTCATAGGCGCCTCTCACCGAATCAGGCACCTGTTCACGAGCGAGCTCAGCCAGCGCGTGCGTCGCGGCGAGCATCATCTCCGAATTAATTGTCCTCGCCCGCACATCGAGCGCTCCGCGGAAGATGAACGGGAAGCCCAGTACGTTGTTCACTTGGTTGGGATAGTCCGATCGGCCGGTCGCCATGATCGCATCATCCCGAATCGCTGCGACATCCTCCGGCAGGATCTCGGGGTCGGGGTTGGCGAGGGCGAAGATGATCGGATTGGGCGCCATCGCCTTCACCATCTCTTGCGACACCAGCCCCTTCACCGAGAGCCCGATGAAGACGTCCGCACCTTCGAACGCCTCAGCCAGCGTGCGCTTATGCGTCTTCACTGCAAAGGGGGCTTTGTAATCGTTCATCCCCTCCTCGCGGCCTTCATAGATGACGCCCTTCGAATCCACGATGAGGATATTGTTCTTCGGGACGCCGAGGCGCTGAAAGTGCTCCGCGGTCGAGAGCGCCGATGCGCCGGCTCCGCTGAACAGGACCTGGATGTCGTCGATGGTTCGGTTTGTGACCGCGAGGGCATTGATGAGCGCCGCCCCCGCGATGATGGCCGTCCCGTGCTGATCGTCGTGGAAAACCGGGATGTCGAGGCGCTCCTTCAGTGTTCGCTCGATGACGAAACAATCCGGTGCCGAGATGTCCTCGAGATTGATGCCACCGACGGTGGGCTCGAGCAGCTCGCAGAACCGGATCACGTCCTCGGCCTTTTCCGACCCCACCTCGAGATCGAAGACGTCGATGTCGGCGAAGCTCTTGAAGAGCACGCCCTTCCCCTCCATCACGGGCTTCGAGGCCATCGGGCCAATATTTCCAAGCCCGAGAACGGCGGTCCCGTTCGAGACGACGGCCACCAGATTTCCACGGGCCGTATAGCGAAAGACGTCATCCGGATTCTCGGCAATCGCGAGGCAGGGCTCGGCCACACCCGGGGAATACGCGAGAGTGAGGTCCCTCGCCGTGGCTACTGACTTGGTCGGCACGACGGCGATTTTCCCAGGGCCTCCTTCCTCGTGGTAGTCAAGCGCTTCCTGGCGGCGGTCGGACATGATATCTGCAGCCTATCGTTCGTCGGGCATTGGGGACGGAGCCATATCGACCCTGTCGAGGGACAGTGATCCTGACGAAGGGTACTGACCGTGTCAAAGGAGGTCACACCCTTGCTCCCGATTGCGCCTGAGATTCTCGTCCTGACAACGCTGGCGGTGGCCGCAGGCGTCGATCTGTGCCTGACGCTCCTACTGATCGGCGCGGCACCGACGCTCGGCCTCTGGCCGCTGCCTTTGCCCGGTGCGCTCGCCGACCTGGACTCCCCAAGCGTTCTTGTCACAGTGTGGACCTTCTACCTGCTCGAGTTCGATGCCGAGCGTTTCCCCCCAGCTGCGCTGGCCTGGAACGCCTTCTACGCGATCATCCGACCGGTCTCGGGGGCCTTGCTCGCGTTTCTTGTCCTCGACGGTCAGCCACTTATCTTGATTCTGATCGAGGCCGTGGTCAGCGCGGCGCTGGCCTCGGTCGCACACCTGACGTGCAGCTGGGCTTCGGTGGCTGGGGACGGGCGTGGCTCCATCCATCCTGCTCCTGTCTTTAGCTGAGGACATACTGGTGGTGGGCCTCGTCTACCTGCCTCTGGACATGCCAGCGGGCGGCGGCGATTTCAGGTGGGGTGGGTCGTCGTGCTCGGTGGCGGGCCCCTGTTCGTCTCACATCGACGCGGTTCGACCGTGTGTATCGACCTCGGAACGTTCAGCGTCCGCGTCCTTCTGGATGAAGCGCTATACCACCAGATCGACCTCGCTGCCGGCGGCCCCGCCCCGTTTCTCCTGCTCGGCTCCGACGGTCCCACCACGGAAGGTCTACGTGCCGAATTTCCGGACAGGCAAGCGGTTGAGGGCTGAACGACCAAAGTGTTGTCAGATACCGGATTGAGTCACCCAAAAGAAAATCCTTGACCCCGGAAACACACATTTACAAATTCTCTTTCACCCTGAAACATTTGTACTGACCCTCCGATGACCCCCCTTCCAGCCAGTTCCCGCAAGGAATGGCAAGGGGGTTTTCTCACCGGGGTCAGTCCTCTTCGACCCGCAGACCGAGGAACGGCAGAAACGAATGTTTTCTTCCTCTCGTGGCCTGGATTCGTTCGACCAGTACCTGCAGGACGTAGAGAAGTACCCCCTCATTCAAGACCCCAAGGAAGAGCGAGAACTCGCTCGCCGGGCGCGAGAAGGTGACAAGGAGGCGGCCGAACGTCTGGTGACGGCCAATCTCCGCTTCGTCATCTCCTACGTGAAGAAGTACCAGGGTCGTGGACTGGGGCTTGCCGAGCTTGTTTGCATCGGCAACGAGGGACTTCTCAAGGCAGTGAAGAAATTCGACCCTGACAAGGGTGTGAAATTCATTTCCTACGCCGTGTGGTGGATCCGCCAGACCGTACTGCAGGCACTCGCCGAGCAGACCCGCTCCGTACGTATCCCGCTCAACCAGAATTCGAACCTGGCCAAGCTGGCTCGGACGAACACTGCGTTGACACAGATGCTCGGACGTCAGCCCACCGACGTGGAGATCTCGCGTGAGATGGACGAGCCGGTAGATACGATCCGCGCCCTGCGCCGGGTCGCCGCTTCCGAGCTCAGCCTCGACGCCCCCATCGACCGTGGAGATCGTGACAGTGCAAGCTTCGGTGAGCGCTTTGCCGGGGCGGCCGCGGCCGACATTGAAGAAGATGTCGAAGCGATTGCGCGCAGAGAGTTCCTCGAGACAATGTTCGAGAGCTACCTGACCGAGCGGGAGCGGAAGATCCTCTACCTCTACTATGGTCTCGATGACGGTGAGGAACGCACGCTGGAAGAAATCGGATCGCTCCTGGGCGTGACCCGTGAACGCATCCGTCAGATCCGGAACCGTGCGTTCGAGAAGCTGCGAGAGAGCCCACACGGCGAGTCACTCTCCGGGTTCTGGAGCGCGAACTGATCGGATAGCGTCGCCGCACGGCCAACGCGGTGAACGAGAAGTCGTGGAGGGCTCCGTCCAAGAGGACGGGGCCCTTCGGCGTTCTCGCTCTGTGCGCAGTCGTTGCAAGAGGAACCGCCCCATCCGCCGACGCGTACCTACCCTCGTGAACCTTCGACTTAGGACTCTGGCCCTGACCATCGGGGTAGCCAGTCTTTCGGCCAGCCTCGCCGGGTCTGCTGGCGTCCATGCTCAAGAGTCACGACCGGCGTGGAACGCACCCAGTGTCATTGACCTCGTGCGGCGCGCCCGAAATCTGCGCAGTTCCACCGCGATTAATCCAGAGTTTCGCAGCTATACGAGTGAGGCGCGTGGTCATGTCTATTTCTTCGTGGACCGGACGGACTCCGCGGCCAACCTCCTGGTGAAGGTCGATCAGGTCGCCCTCGACCTGTTCTTCGTGGCCCCGAACACAACGCGACAACGCATCGTTGGCCGCCGAGACGAGCAGGTGCTGCCCACCAGCATCCGGTATCATCTGGATCACCTGACCGTGGTACAGGACGACTTCGGTGACTTCATCCAACTGGGTGATGGAGATGAAGTCGAGGCCGTCGCACATCCGATGGGGCCCCTGGGCGAGGTGGTGTACGACTTCCATCTCTCCGATTCGCTCCGCATCAGCTATGCGGGTGGCGAGGAGGAGATCAGGGTGTACGAGGTCAGGGTCCGTCCGAAGGACATGAATGCGCCCGGCTTCGTCGGTACCGTATTCGTGGACAGGGATCGGGCGGCCATCGTTCGAATGAACTTCTCGTTCACCCCCGCCTCCTACGTGGACGACTACCTCGACTACATCCGGATCGCGACCAACAACTCGCTCTGGATGGGATCATGGTGGCTTCCGTACCGGCAGGAGATCGAGATCCGTCGTGAAACGCCATTCTTCGATTTCATGGCCGGGAGCACCATTCGGACGACCTTCGACGTGCGTGACTACGACTTCAACACCAATGTTCCCGATCGTGTCCTTCTCGGGCCACCCGTCGGATCAGTCTCGTTGGCGCAGCGCCGCGCCTTCCCGTTCGAACGTGGCTTGTTCGACGATCTGGAGGAGCAGGGCGATCTGACGATCTCCCCAGCCCTCGAAGAGGTGGAGAGCCACGTGCGTGAGGTCGTCTCAGCAGAGGTCATGAGCGGCCTGTCGCCCCTCCGCCCACACTTGTCTCGGGTCTCAGACGTTGCGCGGTACAATCGGGCTGAGGGGGTCTTCGTCGGAGTGGGTCTGTCGTGGCGACCACGGGGGAGCGTCGTCGTTCGCAGCACCGGCGGATACGCCTTCGGACGCGATCGAGCATCCGCGGGCCTGAGCCTGTATACCGAGGCTGCGGGCCTTCGGCCGGTCTTGGACACCTACTGGGACCGTACGGGAGACATTGGAGGGCACCCCGGCGCCACCATACTCGAGAACAGCATCACATCCGTGGGCGGTGAGACGGACTACCTGGATCCGTACTTCCGACGGGGCGTCTCGATGACGCTCAGGAGTCAGTCGGAGGGCAGCACCTCCGTCACGGCTCGCTGGGAGAAGCACGTCTCTGCTGCGGACGTTGTCTCCGGAACGGAGACTGGCTTCCGGCCCGTCCGCTCGGTCGACGAAGGGACGATGGCATCGGTCACAGTGTCATCCCGCTTCGACTTGCCTCTCGCCGGGTCAGGGAATGTGTCCGCGTCCGCTGGGCGACTCCAGGACCAGAACTTCGCCTCGGTCGACGGTGGGCTGACATGGACGTTCGCCGAGCGGGACGCACGCTGGAACACCCGCGCATCCCTGGCCGGCGGGATCATGAACGCCGACGCGCCAGCTCAGAACATGTACCTGCTGGGCGGGCGTCAGACGTTACTCGGGCATGACTATCGTCTCTTCGCCGGCAACGCCTACTGGCTGGCCCGACTTGAGGGCACGGTCCCCGTGCGCACACCCTTCCTGGGCCTTCGTGCGTTCGCCGTCGTCGGGTCGACCCACCTGTCCGATCCGTCCGCGCTCCCCTCCAGCTGGGCCGCACGCGATTCCAACGGTCTTCGCGGGACCGTCGGACTCGGCCTCTCGATCGGCTGGGATTCGACGTACCTCGACGTCGGTCGGGCTCTATGGGGCACCGGCTGGGAAATGATGCTGTCCGTCGCGCCGCAGTTCCGTAGCTGGCTGTAGGGCCGTTCACCGATCGCCCGTCGTGACATCCGTGACCGCGAAGGCCGAGCGCCTGCCTCGGACCTCCGCGGCCGGACGGATCAGGCCGCTTCGTCGAGCGCGAGATCGATCGCCGCGCTCTTGGAGTTGAGCATGACCACCTCCCGGACATGGATCTCCGCAGTCGGGATCACGACGCCGTCACGCTCGTATGAGTCGTATTCGAGCCGGCCGTCCACGTAGATCCGGTCCCCCGTCTGGACATAGTCCTCAGCAAACTGTGCCTGCTTGTTCCACAGCGTCAGCCGATGCCAGTCGGTCCGCTCCTCCCCCTCGGCCCCGCCCTGTACACGACGATTCGTTGCGACCGAGAAGTGGGCCACCTTAGTGCCGTTCTTCGTCTGCTGAATGTCCGGGTCCCGTCCGACGTTGCCGATCAGGGTGATCCGGTTTACGGATCGAGCCATGAGCTCCTCCATTCCTGAGTGCTGGCCCGCGTTCCCCACGCGGGCTCGTGCAGGAGAATAGGGAGGAAGGTGGGGCGGGTGGATGGCGAGGCAGGACTGCCTCGCCCCTACCCCTTACAGTCGTACCAGCTCTTCCCGACTCCCCACTCCGCCACCACCGGCACCTTCAGCTCGACCGCTCCCTCCATGCGCTCGACGACGAGGTCGCGAACGACATCGACTTGACCCTCCGGCACCTCGAGCAGCAGCTCATCGTGGACCTGGAGTAGCACCGTCGCTGAGGTATCCATCGCGTCGAGGCCACCCTGCACGTCGATCATCGCCTTCTTCATCATATCCGCAGCTGTGCCCTGGATGGGTGTATTCTGGGCGACGCGCTCCCCGAACTGGCGGACGTTCCCATTGCCGGCTCGTAGTTCCGGTACGTACCGGCGGCGACCCATGAGGGTCTCCACATAGCCCACGTCCTTGGCCATCTCGACCTGCTCGTCGAGGAAATCACGCACTCCGGAGAATCGTTCGAAGTAGGTCGCGATGAACTGCTTCGCCTCTTCCCGCGAGATGCCGAGCTGGCGCGCCAGGGAGAAGGGGCCCTGCCCGTACAGTGTGGCGAAGTTCACGGTCTTGGCCTGCCCCCGCATATCTCCGGTGACCTGATCGATCGGCACGTCGAAGATGACCGACGCGGTCTGTCGATGGACGTCGATGCCCTCGGTGAAGGCGGTAACGAACGCCTCGTCACCCGAGAAATGCGCCATGACGCGCAGTTCGATCTGCGAATAATCCACCGCAAGAAAAACGTTACCCGATGCAGGGACGAAACCCTTCCGGATTTCCCGCCCCAGATCGGTCCTTATCGGAATATTCTGGAGGTTGGGATCGCTCGACGAGAGTCGACCCGTGGCTGCGACGGTCTGATTGAAGCTGGTGTGGATGCGGCCGGTGCGGTGGTTCACCAGCTGAGGCAATGCATCGACATAGGTGGAGCGAAGCTTCTCCAGCTCACGATACTCCATCATGAGCCGGGGGACTTCGTGCCCCATGGACGCGAGCTCCTCGAGGACCGACGCGTCCGTCGAGGGGCCTGTCTTGGTCTTCTTGAGAACGGGCAGCTCCAACTTCTCGAAGAGGAGCTGACGTAGCTGAGGGGTCGAATTCAGATTGAAGTCGCCGCCGGCCAGCTTGAAGATCTCCTCCCCGATCAGATCGAGTTCGCGCTTCAGCTTGGACCGCATCGTGCGAAAGAAATCGTCGTCGATCGCAATGCCTGCGAGCTCCATGCGTGTGAGCATAGGCACGAGCGACATCTCAAGATCGGTCAGGAGATCCGTCAGGCCAGCCTCCGCCACCTGCTCCCGGAGGTGCTCAGCGAGCTGACCCGCCAGGTCCACTGCACCACAGAGATACGCACTCGCCCGCTCGACCGGCACGTCGTAGAACGGCACCTTACTGCGACCCGATCCCGTGACATCGCCCCGTTCAAGCGGTTTGTGCGAGAAGACCTCCATACTGAGCGTCTTCAACTCGTGGCCACGACGGCCGGGATCGAGGACGTAGCTAGCGACCATGACGTCGGTCTCGTGTCCGGACAGCGTGACATCGGCTGTCGAGAGCACAAGGGCCACCTGTTTGAGGTCGTGTCCGGACTTTCTGACCGCCGGATCCTCCAGCAGGCTCTTCAGTGCGCCAAGGTCAGGCGTATCGAGTCCCGGCAGATTGCGGACACCGGATGACCCTTCGCCTTCGAAGGTCAGTTCGAAGGATTCGGCATGATCGAACGGCAGGTACCGTGCGGTGCCACCATCAATAGACAGGGCCAGCCCTACGAGTCGGCCACGGAGCGGATCCTCGTGGGACGACTCGACGGCAATCGCAAAGCTCCCGGAAGCTCGGAGATCTGCGACAAGCGATCCCAGAGCATCGAGGGTATCGACGACCTTGTAATCGACCTCCTCCTCTTTGACGTCGACGGCGCCCTCACCGTGCGTCCCCCCAGTTTCAGCTTGCACCGCGAGGGCGAACTGGTCGGCAAGACGCCGAAATTCAAGTTCGACGAACAGATCGCGTAAAGCCTCGTTGTCCGGTTCATGCACCGTGAGGGTATCGAGATCGAGATCAACGTCGAGGTCGGTCATGATCGTGACCAGCTGCTTCGAAAGCCTGACCATCTCGGCGTTCTCCGAGAGCGACTTCGCCGCGCGGGGAGGCTTCAACGACTCGGCATTCTCGATGAGCTCCTCAACGTCGGTGTACTGGGTCAGGAGTTGCACCGCCGTTTTGGGCCCCACCCCTCGCGCACCCGGAACGTTGTCTGAGGAGTCTCCGACGAGCGCCAGGTAGTCGGCGATCTGAGACGGTGGAATTCCGAACTTCTCGTTCGCGTTCTCCTCGGTCACCCAATCCGCCGCGACACCCGACGAGCCGCCGCGACCGGGATTCATGAGATGAACGTTCGGACCGACCAATTGATAGAAGTCCTTGTCTCCCGAAACGATGACCGCTTCGAGCCCCTGCTCTGAGGCCTTACGGGCTAGCGTACCGATGACGTCGTCCGCCTCGTATCCGTCGAGCTCTACAACGGAGTCGTTAAAGCCCTCGACGATCTGCCGGACCCGCCCCAGGCTGTCTCGCAGGTCATCCGGCATCTTCTCGCGGGTCGCCTTGTACTCCGGGTACACCTCGTCACGGAAGGAATCACCCGCGTCGAAGACGACCGCGAGGTAGTCAGGATCGAACTGCTCCCGGATGTCCAACAGGAAGCGGGTAAACCCGAACGGCGCAGACGTATTTTCGCCCGCCGAGTTGCTGAGAGGTCGATTGATGAACGCGAAATATGCGCGATAGATCAGCGCGTACGCATCGATCAGAAAAATGCGTGGACGGGTCTTCGGAGGGATCTGCAACTGGGCGGTTCGCGTCGGTTCTAGGGCGGGCGACTCTGCAATCTACCAGCGTGCCCGCGGGCCGGCGATCCAGCAGGAGTTCCTCGCCAGCCCACAACAAGTCATCGTTTCGATCAGATGCTCAGGCGGGAAAAAGGGAGCTGTGACACGACAGTCGCCGAGCCCGGTGGGATGCGCTGAGATGAGTGTCAGTCACTCATCACTTGCGCTGCCTGCCGGCCCATCTCGGATTTGAGGATCTCGAACTCCACGACTTTACCTTCGCTCAATGTTCGGAAGCCGTCGGCTTCGATCGCTGAGAAGTGAACGAACACGTCTTCACCTTCGTTCTGCTGGATAAAGCCGTATCCCTTCGAGTCGTTGAACCATGTGACGGTCCCCTCCATGCTGCTACCTCCGACGGAGTTCGCTCGAGTCGCGCATCACGTGACGTAAATCCAATTGGAGGAGTCCAATCCGGGCGTGCAATTTCCTGCTGGGGAAGGCATTGAAATACGCGACCGACGGCTGACGTCTTCGCTCTCCGCGACCGGTATCCGGCCACATGGACAGACACCTCTGAACTCTCTTCGGAGCCGCGCTACTGCTGTCCGTAGAGTGCACGGTACAGTCCCAGGTTTCGGCGCACGCGCTTCACGTAGCCACGCGTTTCCGTGAACGGAATCCGTTCGGTGAAGCGCAGAGGATCGGACGCCTCAGGGTAGCGACGCCAGCGCGTCGCACGGGTCGGACCTGCGTTGTAGGCAGAGAGCACGAGGGGTAGGTCGTCATCGTACCTCTTACTCATGTCGACGAAGAACGCCGCGCCAAGATGGAGATTTACCTCGGGCCGGGTGAGGGACTCGCGTGTGAACCCGCTCGGTCCATGCGCGCGCGCGAGTTCCGCACCTGTCGGAGGCATCACCTGCATCAGGCCGATCGCACCGGCATGGCTCACAATATCAGCCTTGAACGCCGACTCCTGGCGGATGATCGCAGCCATCATGAAGGGGTCGATTCCCCATTCCTCAGCTTCGCGGCGCACCAGTTCCCGGTACGGGAAGGGGTAGGCGACCCGAAGGACCTGCTGATCCCAGGAGCCTTCGTCTTCGAGGAGGGACCAGGCCAGGTTGATCCCATCGATGGTTCGACCCCGATCGATGAGTGCTTCGGCGAGACGCAGTCGAGGGCCACGCTCCGAACCCGCCCGGTCCTTGAGCCGGGCAATCTCGGTGGAAGAGCCTCGCTCCAGCCCCGCTTCGGTCAGCACATCTAGCCGCAGGAGCCCCTCGGTCAACCAACCCGGCTCTGTCGGGCTTGATCCTTCCGGCACATTCACGGCAAACGGCAGGTCCAGCAGATCGGCCGCCATGACCGCATAGTATTCCACTGGCTGAGTCAGTACCCGATTCAGGTGATTCTGAGCTGCGACCGTGTCGCCCAGATGAAGCCGAGTCCGGCCGGCCCAGTAGGCGGCCTCCTGCCAGCGCCGCCCGGTCGGGAAGTCGGTCAGGTAGGCTTCGAAGACATCGGCGGCAGTCTCGTGATGTGCACGACGCAGATGGATCTGACCGGATCGCATCCGACCCTGTCCGGCTCGCGCATGCGTACGGACGTTTTCAGCAAGGAATGCATATCGGTTCAGGGCGCCCTCAAGATCGCCTCGCGCTTCTGCATTGCTCCCCTGACTCCACGCGATCTCAGCCGCCTCTCCGCTGGACGGGTACTCGTCGAGGAGCCAGCGTCGCAGCGTGTTCACCTGAGATGTAAATCCCTGACGGCTGCGCATCTGAGCCCATACCTCGAGGTTCCGAGCACCGATACGCTCATTCTCCGTCGTCTCACGGATCTCACGGAACTCAGCCAGGGCCTCGTCCTGTCGACCCGAAACCGCAGACATGAGTCGGGCATGCTCCAGTCGGCTCGCTTCCGGGAAGCTCTGCCCTTCGACCTCGGCCAGCAGTCGCGCCCGATCATACCCGGTCAGGGCACGACGCCAATCTCCGGACCGGTCGAGCACGCGCGCGAGTTCTAGCGTTCGCGCAAAGTCGTGACCACCCAGATCGGTCAGCGTTTCAGCCGCTCGCGTCCTCGTGCGCCCGGCTCCATTGTCGAAGCCCTCGACGAGAAGCGGTCGTCCGGTGATCACGTCACCGCCGGCGATACGAAGTCGTCCCAGCTCGACCATCGCGGTGGCCCGTCGGCTCCCCTCGTATCCCGTCATGAGGGCCCCGAACGACTCCGCAGCAGCGGCGGAATCCCCGGCCGCCAGTAAGGCATCAGCCTCTGCGCGCCACAGGATCGCGGTCGCCGCGGGCTCAACGGCTTCAACCAGCAGCATACGCACACCGTCCACGTCACCTGCATCCGCAGCGGCGAGACCGAGCTCGACAGCAATCCAGCTTCGGGCGTATGGCGTACCTCGCATATCCGCCAGGATCGCGGTCGCCGCACCGTAATCGCCAGCCCACCACGTGGCACGGGCCAGACGGGCCCGGGCCGCAATCGCCTCAGGCGCGTCGGCATCGACATGCGTCAGGAATGTGCGGTAGGCACCTGCCGCCAGAGCCCAGTCCTCGTCGTGCTCGAGAGAACGACCGAGGAGGTGGTGAGCCTCACCGTATTGCCCAAGCCACGTCGCATCCTTCAGAAGGCGCATCACTGCCGGCCAGTTCTCCCAACCAGCCTCGGCACGTGCGAGGGTTAGGACATCGGCAGGTGTCCCGGTCGCTGCGCCCTCAGCACGCAGTACGCGCACAGCGTGCCAAAACCGGCCGACCGCGAGTTCGTCGAGTGCAGAGTCGGAGACCGTCAGGCCCCTCGTCAATCCCTCGGGCTCCGCGCGTAACGCGGCTCCAGCGAGGAGAAGAATGCTGAGAAAAACGAGAGACGTACGAAGGATCATCGGCTACGAGAGGGGATGCACGTTTCCAGGGCGACCTCGCTGCTGGCGGACCCCCTACTATAAATGATTGACGTCGAGTCGTTTTAAGAAAAAAGGGAGGCCGCCTCGAAAGGCGGCCTCCCTGAATACTGCTATCGTGCTCGGCGTCAGCCAGCGCGACCCGTCTCGATCTCGTGGAGCGTGTCGACCATCTTCTGCGCCGACTCTTCCATGTCGATGACGAGGCTGTCGATCTTCGCCACGAAATAGTTGTGGCCAACCGACACCGGGATCGCGATGACGAGACCAGCGGCCGTCGTCAGGAGCGCGACCTTGATACCCCCGGCCACCAGTGTCGCCTCGACCTCACCCGCGGCCTCGATCGACTGGAACGCGATGATCATACCGATCACCGTACCTAGGAAGCCGAGGAGCGGAGCGATGTTCGTCAGCGTAGCCAGCACGACGAGACCCTTTTCGAGCTTGCTCATCTCGATGAGGCCCTGGTTCTCGATCGCCTTCATGACGCGATCGGTGCCTTCCTCATGACGCTCGAGACCGGCGTAGAGGATGTTCGCGGCGGGCGAATCGGTGTCACGCGTAAGCTCGAGAGCCTCGCGGATCCGCTGCTGAACGAGGAGCTCGTCGACATCCAGCAAGATGCGCTTCGTCTTCGAAGCTTTCGCCGTCAGCGAGATGAACTTGATGATGATGACGATGATGCCCAAGCCGAGACAGAAGGCGAGAGGCCACCGCATGAAGCCCATCCCTTCCCAGTTGACGGCAGCCTGCTCTTGCCACGTGAGCGTAGGCGCATCCATGCCCGGAATTTGAAGTAGGGCGGCGTACAGTTGGACCAACGGAACCTCCGGCCGATGTGCTTGTTGCTGACCATTGAATAGCCCTTCCACACCACATGCGCGGAAGGGCGGGGGTCAAGAGGATCGCAACATGGCAGGGGGCGAAAATGGTGTCAAGCCCATTGCTTCGTCACGAATCGGCATGATGACACGCCACCAAATGACCATCTGACGACCCTTCCGCTATATGGTGCTGAGTGGCGTTGTAATCCGCCGCAACCGCCGCATTCATCCCGTCCGCAATCTCACCATTCGTACCCACCACAACCGTGCCACCGTAGCGATCGTCATCAGGTGTCGGATAGGCAGTGCGTGCATCGGCAAGCCACGCGTCCACGGCTGGGATGACCCGCTGACAGAATGGATCGCTGGAGACGTTGCGAGTCGCCTCGGCGCCACCGCAGGCCGCAAAGCTCGCGGTCACAAACAGGAGGAAAAGCTTCTTCATGAGATCGCTGTTCGGTCTCGAGGAGGGAGCGGGACCGGTCGTACTTCCTGACAATTCAGTATCAACGACGCCATGTCCACTCGTCGGTCCCGTACCGCGTCTGTACAAGCTCGGCAATCATCTGTTTCTCGTCCCCGGAGTATTCGCCCGCGGCCCACGTTCCTCCAAAGACTTTCTTCATCGCGACAACTACGGCCTCGGCGAGCTGATCGAGCTGCACGGGGCCGATCTGTTCCACGAGCGTCGCCGGCTGTTCGTGCTCGGCAACCGAACCGAGGGTCGTCAGCAATGTCTGGTCACCAGAAACAATGATCGAGCCGTGCTGGAGCAGGGCACCCTCAATGCGCGCCTGGGCGCTGCCGACCAGCTTCCGGCCTCCGGTGACTACCTCTCCCTCGGCCGGGCTCTGGAAACAGGGCCCGGCGTCGAGCGGCGGGACTCCGTCCTTCGCAGCTGCGGAGCGTTGAGCGTCAGCGCCCAAGGCCTGAACCGCGCCGACCAGGGCCTCGTTCACACGGTGATAAGTCGCGCGGGCACCGCCGAGTGCGCGCACAGGGACGGCCACAGCGTAGGTCAGCTCCGCGTCATGCAGGACTGCCCTGCCACCCGTGGGTCGTCGGACCAGGTCGACCCCGAGTCGGGCGGCCTGATCCGCGTCATAGACGCCACGAGTCGGCTCATTACGCCCGAATGAGGCCGTAGGTCGAGCCCAGGAATAGAGACGAAGAACTGCGGGTGCGGCGTCGTTCGGTTCGTTGGAGTCGCGCGCAGCATCCGAGACCGTGGACGCCAGAGCGTGATCGACCGCCATATTCTCCGCGGCCGGTCGGGCCACGTCACGGAGGACACGCCACACAAGGGTGGGACTCCTGGTATGACTCAGAAGTCGTACGTGTCGCCTGGCGCCATCACCTGCACCGAGGCCCGATCGCCCACCGCATCGGCGAATGCCTGGGCGTCCTGCTCGATCGGAGGCCAGGTGTCAAAATGGCACGGGATCACGACCTTCGGCTCGATGAAGTCGACCGCCGTCACCGCGTCGTCCGGCCCCATGGTGAAGCGATCGCCAATCGGCAGGATCGCGACGTCGACCTTTCCCTTCAGCAACTGCATGTCCATCAGGAGGCCCGTATCGCCTGCGTGATGGAGGCGCTGTCCCGAACCGAAGTCGATCAGGATGCCCGCCGGTAGCGTCGTGAACGACTCTGCACCCGGCAGGTTGACCATGCCTCCGTGCAGCGCTGCCGTCAGCTTCACGTATCCGAATGGATACTGAACGCTACCACCGATGTGCTGCGGGCTCACGTTCAGTCCCTGGTTCTCCAGGAACGTGGCGATCTCGAACGTTGCGATGCATGTCGCGCCCGTACGCTCAGCGAGCCCGACCAGATCTGCCACGTGGTCATAATGCCCGTGCGTCACCAGGATGAAGTCGGCCTCGATATCGTCGACGGAGCCTGTGAAGCCCGGATTGTCCGTGAAGAACGGATCGATGACGAGGTTGGTGCCGTCATCGGTCTCGATGGAAAAGGTCGCGTGGCCGTGGAACGTCAGTTTAGGCATGGCGGGGTGGTCCGCTGACTCGAAAGCAAGGAGGGTCCCGGAGTGGTCCAACAGGTTGGGGCAGGACGTTCAGGTGATCAAGCCGGAGAGGCGGAGGAGGAGCCCGTCCAGGCTGAGGCCCCGGGGGACGTTGATGCGGGGAACTCGGTGAGGATTCGTATCTGACCCGCTCCTCAAGAGACCACCATCCACGCGGAGTGCCCCGTCGAATACGTCGGAGGCGACACGCACGACCGCGTCGTCATGATATCCGTATGGATAGGCCAGCCAGTCGACGTACCGATCGGTACGGCTTTGGAGCCACTGCTTCGACTCGGTCAACTCTCGTAGCACCGCAATCTCGGACAGAGTGGGGAGGTTGGCGTGTGTGACGGTATGGGCGCCGAGTGACAGACCGGGCATGTCGCAGGCGAGCAACTCCTGCTCATTGACCGGTTTTGCGTGGTCGGGTAATTCCATCAGCGTCCGGCTTGCCTCCTCGGCCCAGGATACCGCTCGATCACCATCTCCCTGAAGTGTCCTCAGCACATGATCCCGCGCCGCCAGATCCAGCGGCAGATCCCGGAGAACAGAACATTCGCCTCTGCGCCCCGCTCGGGGCGCTCGAATCTACGTCCTGCCTCCGCCTCCCGGTCCGACTGACGAATCTGAGCTCGTCCGAGGATCAATGGAAGAAGCTGCGACGGTTCGGCGTGGAGTCGGGGTATCCCCGAGCCCTGCCAGAACTGGAACAGGTGAGACCGCTCGTCACGAACAGCGATGAACGATTCCCCGGTGCCGAAACGCTCGCCTCTGAGCTCGTCACGCTACCCACACATCACTGGGTGCGAGATGAAGACATCGAGGGAACCCTGGCCCTGATTACGAGCGAGACCCCGACTCCGTAGATCAGGCTCCCGCCGATCTCTTACGAGATCGTGAGGAACACCACCACGCCGTTGTTCACAGCGTCCGGGCAACAAGCGGGCGATACCCGAGAGCCTCGATCCGGAGCTCATAGCTTCCTGGTTGGACAAGACCAAACAAAAACGCACCGGCCGAGGACGTGGTCATCTGGTAGTCACCGACACCGGTGGTCGCTGTGATCGTGACCAGAGCCTGAGCAACCGGGAGCTCTCCGCTGCCCCGAACGGAGCCGGAGATGGTGGCCGAGGTAATGGACTGGGCATGAGTTGGGTCCGCTGTCACCGAAAGGGCGCAGAACATGGCCATGCAGCACACGCTCCAGCCCCCTCCCCTCCGCCGTTCTCTGATCAGTCGGAGCAAGCACCTTCTCCAGATGAGCTTCGATGATCGACGCTCACAAGATAGACAGATGTTAGCAGCACAGAGACAGAGAATGGTGGGTTTCGGTACCGGGGATCCGACGTCCCGTCTGTCTTGCCAGGGTCACGTCACCGGATCCGCAACCGAGACACCCAGAGTTCTCCTGACCGAGGGTGAACAACGAGCGACGCTCGCCGTCGCTCGGCCGAGCCGGACTCGATTTATCGGTCACGTCTGCGACCGGACGCAGCATTGTTGAACCGGTCTCGCGCTCCTACGGCGAGGAAGCAGACGGCACCGAGCACGGAGCGCTGATCTCCTCAGCCAACCTCCGCATACATTTCAATCGGTGGACACGCACAGATCAGGTTCCTGTCTCCATAGGCATTATCCACACGACGCACTACAGGCCAGAACTTCATGTCGCGCGTCCACGGAGCAGGGTACGCCGCCTGAGCCCGTGAGTACGGATGATCCCACTCGTCCGCGGTCACCATGGCAGCCGTGTGCGGTGCGTTCTTGAGCGCGTTGTCCACCGGATCTGCAATACCCAGCTCAACCTGCTCGATCTCCGCACGAATCGAGATGAGCGCGTCGCACAGGCGGTCGAGTTCGGACTTCGACTCCGATTCTGTCGGCTCGAGCATGAGTGTACCCGCTACCGGAAAGGACACGGTCGGCGCGTGGAAGCCGTAGTCGATCAACCGCTTCGCAACGTCTTCCTCGGTGATCCCGGTCTCCTTCTTGAGCGACCGGAGATCCACGATGAACTCGTGGGCGACAAGACCTCGGTCACCCCGGTAGAGCACGTCGTAGTGCTCCTCGAGTCGCTTCGCCATGTAGTTGGCGTTGAGGATCGCGTATTCAGAGGCCTGCTGAACACCGTGACGCCCAAGCATCGCGATGTACGCCCATGAAATGATGAGAATGCTCGCGCTGCCCCACGGCGCTGCAGATACAGCGGTGATCGGCTTCTCACCGCCCGTCCCGTGCATCACGTGGCCGGGCAGAAATGGAGCCAGCTTGTCGTTCACGCAGATCGGTCCCATCCCCGGACCGCCTCCTCCGTGAGGAATCGCGAACGTCTTGTGCAGGTTGATGTGACAGACGTCCGCACCATAGTCGCCAGGACGAGACAGGCCAACCTGCGCATTCAGGTTGGCTCCGTCGAGATACACGAGACCGCCGTGCTCGTGGATGATCGAGCACGCCTCACCGATGCCTTCCTCGAAGACGCCATGCGTCGACGGGTAGGTGACCATGAATGCGGCGAGATTATCGGAGTGCTCCGTTGCTTTAGCTCGCAGATCATCCAGATCGATCTGCCCATCGTCAGTGCTCTTCACAACGACGACCTTCATACCGGCCATGACCGCACTCGCAGGGTTGGTCCCGTGAGCCGACGCCGGAATCAGACAGATATTTCGGTGAAGTTCTTCTCGGTCTTCGTGATACGCCCGGATCACCAACAGGCCGGTGTACTCACCCTGAGCACCCGAGTTCGGCTGGAGTGAGGTCGCTGTGAACCCGGTGATCTCAGCGAGCCACTGCTCCAATTCGCTGAAGACGACCGCATAGCCCTTAACCTGATCCGCCGGGGCGAAGGGATGGATCTTGCCCGCCTCTGGCCATGTCACACCGGCCATTTCACTCGTTGCGTTGAGCTTCATCGTGCACGACCCGAGCGGGATCATGCTGGTGTTGAGCGAGAGATCCCTGGACTCGAGCTTGTGGAGATAGCGGAGCATCTCCGTCTCGGAGTGGTAGCGATTGAAGACCTCATGCTCGAGGTAGGGCGTCGTACGGTCGGCCCACCCCGGAAGCGCAGGAGCCCCACCCTTTTCGGCCACCGAGTGCGCTGTGAATGTCGGCGCCGCCCCACCGTTGAACACCTCGAACAGGTCGTCCAGATCTTCTGCACGTGTCACCTCGTTCAGTGAGACCCCGATCGTTCCGTCGGCGAAATCGCGGAGATTGATCCCCTTCTCCAAAGCGCGATCAAGGATCTCACCCGGGTCACCATCCGGACGCACGTGGACTGTATCGAAGAAGTCGCCCGTCAGAAGCTCGTGACCGAGGAGACCCAGACCTGCAGCGAGCACGCCGGTCTGATTCCGGATCCGCTCTGCGATCCTCTTCAAACCTTCGGGGCCATGGTACACGGCGTAGGCACCAGCCATGATCGCCAGCAGGACCTGAGCGGTGCAGATGTTGGAGGTCGCCTTGTCTCGCCGGATGTGCTGCTCACGCGTCTGGAGCGCCATCCTCAGCGCCGGATTCCCATCCGCATCGACCGATACGCCGATGATCCGACCCGGCAGCTTGCGCTTGAAGGAGTCCTTCGCGGACATGAAGGCAGCGTGAGGTCCACCGAAGCCCATCGGTACACCAAACCGCTGCGAATTCCCCACAACGATGTCCGCGCCCCATTCGCCCGGAGGCGTGAGGAGCGTCAACGCCATCAGATCCGAGGCCGCAACGACTGTGGCCCCGATCGCATGCGCCCGCTCGGCGAAGTTCTGATAGTCAAGGACGCGTCCGTCGGTCGCTGGGTACTGAAGCAACACGCCGAAGACATCGTCAGTCAGCTCGAACGATGTATGGTCACCGACCACCACGTCGATGCCTAGCGGCCAAGCTCGCGTCTTCACCACATCGATCGTCTGTGGGTGGCAAAGCTCGGACACGAAGAACGTGTTCGCATCGCCCTTCGTGCTGCCCTGAGCCAGGTGCATCGCCTCCGCGGCAGCCGTCCCCTCGTCGAGCAGAGACGCGTTGGCGATCTCGAGTCCCGTCAGGTCGATGACCATCGTCTGGAAATTCAGCAGCGCCTGCAGCCGACCCTGCGCGATCTCCGCCTGATACGGCGTGTACTGCGTGTACCACCCGGGGTTCTCCATGATGTTGCGTAGGATCACGCCGGGTGTGTGGGTGTCCGCGTAGCCCATCCCAAGGAACGACCGGTTGACCTGGTTTTGCGACATGACCTCACGGAGCCGCTCGAGGAAGTCGGCCTCCGTCAGAGCGTCGGGGAGGTCGAGCGTCTCTTGAAAATGAATGGAGGCGGGAACGACATCACCAACCAGCGCGTCCACCGAGTCGAAGCCGAGTGCCTCCAGCATCTCGTTCACCGAGGACGGACCAGGACCGAGGTGGCGCCCTGCGAAATCGGGCTGTGCATCAATACGCGTCATAATCTCTTCTAGTCAGAGGGCCGCGACCGCCCGTAGGCGGATCGCGGCCCGAAGATCGAAAACGGAGCCCGGCGTCGGGTCAGCCAATGTGCTCCGCATAGCTGTCAGCACTGAGGAGAGAGGATACCTCACCGGGGTCAGCGAGTTTCAGCTTGATCATCCATCCTGCTCCGTAGGGATCGGAGTTCACGATCGAGGGGTCGTCATCCAGCTCGTCGTTGACGGCCACGATCTCTCCCTCGAGCGGGCAATACAGATCCGAGACAGCCTTCACCGCCTCGATCGTACCGAAGACGTCCATCTTGCCAAACTGCGCTCCACCGTCGGGAAGCTCAACGAAGACGACGTCTCCGAGCTCGCCCTGTGCGTAGTCCGTTACCCCCACCGCATAGACGCCGTCCTCGTCGGTCGCCTTGAGGTACTCGTGCTCTTCGGTGTAGTAGAGGTCTGCCGGGATGTCGGACATCGTAATCTCCGCGGGGTTTCTGGACGATCGGACCTGAGGATACGGGGTTTTGACAGCAGGTCAAGATCCCTAGTTTGGCCATTCGAGGCCCTGAGAAACCCGAGCGTTTGCACGCTTCCATGGATGTCGAATCCGTAGCCGAAGAGTTGGTCGCACCGCTGCGAGCCGACGCTCTCTCCGGAGCGTCTGTTCTGGGCCGGACCGCAGCCGTCGTGCTTCGGCGTGCCGCGGTGCGCCTCAAGGCCGGTTCTCTCGAGGAACTCCGGTGGGGACTCGGCGAAGTTTGCCGCCAGATACTCTATGCTCAGCCAGCCATGGCTCCCCTCGTCACCCTCATCCGCCAGGTCATGGGCGCCGTGGAACACGCGGGATCCCTAGAGGATGGTCGACTGGCTGCAGCACATGCCGCTGATTCCTTCCGGCAGGGATCTGAGGAGCGGATTCGAGCCGTGGTCGCCGTGGGTGCAGCCGTACTGCCTGCGGGGGGCACGGTCGCGACACTCTCGTCATCGGCCACAGTTCAGGCACTGCTGATCGAGGAGGCAGGGCCTCGCGGAATCACCGTTCTCTGCTTTGAAAGTCGCCCCCTGAACGAGGGGCGCATCTTCGCCTCTGCTCTGGCGGAGGCAGGGGTGGAGGTTCGCTACGCCGTAGACGCGGCCGCGGCAAAGCTCGTCGTCGAGTGCGACGCCGTGGTCATCGGGGCCGACAGCGTCGGGGACGACGGAGTCATGAACAAGATCGGTTCGAAAGGGCTGGCGCAGGCCGCACATGCAGCCGGGGTGCCGGTGTACGTCCTGGCAGATGAGACGAAGATGTTGCCGGTTGGGTTCCCGCAGATTCTGGATGACGACCGACCGGGTGAAGAGGTCTGGGATGCACCTCATGGCGTGGAGGTGTGGAATCGGTACTTCGAGCTGACGCCGATGGTCTATGTGCAGGCCGTCGTAACAGACACGGGCGTACTTGAGCCTTCCGAAGTTTCCGCGGTACGCGCATCCATGGAACTGCCATCCGGACTGCAGGCCTGGTCACCACAGAGCAAACGCGACGTATGACGTCTGCACTCCAGATAGCGCTTGAGCGCGACCGGATCGATCGCACTCCTCGCTCTTACCCTGGCGATACCCCAACCTGGCCTGACTCTGCTGCGACTACTTGCGATGGTCCATCTGGTCACGTGGTTTTCTGCTAGAAACGGACGTGGTCCGCGGCGAATCCTCGACGCGAGGCTGCTGACACTGGTGAGCCTGGTCTCCTACTCGGCGTTCACATGGCATCTCTACGGCCTCGATTCTGAACGGTTGGCTACAGGGCTGCCCTGGCTCGTCCGCCTACCGTTTTCTCTCACCGTGACTCTCGGGGTGACGGCAGCAGCATACGCGATCCTCGCACGGCCAGTTCGACAATGGGTGGTCAAGCCTTCGATCGGCGGATACGACCACTGACCCAACCCTCCACCCCCCCGCACGCCCTTTGTAGATTTCCGGCCCTGACGCACCCGCAGAATCACAAGCCGGACACAGATGATGAATACGCTTCTGACCACCTCGCGACCTGCCCTGTCGGACCTCACCGAACAGGAGCGGATGTTCCAGGAGGCGGCCCGCGATTTCGCCAATGCGGAGATCGCGCCGAAGATCATGGAGATGGACGAGGCCGCGCGCATGGATCCATCACTCCTTCCTCAGCTCTTTGAGATGGGATTGATGGGGATCGAAATCCCCGAGGAGTTCGGCGGCACAGGTGCCGACTTCTTCACGTCGATCCTGATTGTCGAAGAGCTGTCCCGCGTCGACCCTTCGATTGCCGTTCTAGTCGACGTCCAGAACACGCTGGTGATCAACGCCATCCTTCGCTGGGCGAACGATGAACAGAAGGCGCGCTACCTGCCCCGGCTCGCATCCGACACGGTCGGCGCGTATGCGCTCTCGGAGGCCGGGAGTGGGTCCGACGCCTTCGCTCTGTCATGCCGGGCAACTCAGGACGGTAAAGACTGGATTCTCGAAGGGCACAAGCTCTGGATCACCAACGGGAACGAGGCAGGCTTCTTCATCGTCTTCGCGACCGTAGATCCGGACGCGGGCTATAAGGGGATCACCGCATTCATCGTTGAGAAGGAGTTCGAAGGGTTCTCCGTCGGCAAGAAGGAGGACAAGCTCGGTATCCGCGCCTCCTCCACCACGGAATTGCTCTTCGACAACGTACGGGTTCCAGCGGAGAATGTTCTCGGTGAGGTCGGTCAGGGGTACAAGGCCGCGATCGAGACGCTAAACGAGGGTCGCATCGGTATCGGTGCGCAGATGCTAGGCCTCGCTCAGGGCGCCCTGGACCACACCGTTCGGTACGTGCAGGAGCGTGAACAGTTCGGTCGGGCCATCGGATCGTTTCAGGGGGTGCAGTTTCAGCTCGCTGAAATGGCAACCGAAATCGAAGCGGCGCGCCTCATGGTGTACAACGCGGCCCGCCTGAAGGACGCGGGGCAGCCCTTCGTCACTCCAGCCGCAATGGCGAAGCTCTACGCGTCGGAGATGGCGCAGAGGGTGGCGTCCCTGTGCATCGACCTCCATGGTGGGTACGGCTTTACCAAGGAGTACCCGGTGGAGAAGCTCTACCGGGATGCGAAAATCGGGACCATCTACGAGGGTACGTCAAACATGCAAAAGCAGACGATCGCCAAGGCGCTCATGCGATGACCAGCCCATTGCTCGGCCTCGGCCTCATCACCTTCGGAGTCGCGGAGGCGGTCCTCGTCTTCGGCATTCTGATGCTTCTCTTCGGTGCCAAGAAGCTGCCCGACCTCGCTCGCGGCCTCGGCGGTGGGATTCGTAATTTCAAGGGCGAGCTCGAAGCGCCACCGGACGACGGCGACGACGAGCAGCGCGAGGGCTGATCCTCAGTCCGTCTGAACCCATGAAGGAACGCCTCTCCCGAATCGCGATCGTTCTCGATCATCCGAAAAACGTCGTCAACATCGGCGGTGTCGTCCGGGTCATGAACAATTTCGGCCTGACAGATCTTCGTCTCGTGAATCCAGACGAGTTCGATGCGTATCGTATCGAAGGCATCGCGCACCGCTCGTCCGAGCTGATCGAAGCAGCCAGCATCCACGATACCCTCGACGACGCGATCGCGGATGCGACGTTCGTGGTCGGGACCACGGCGAGAACGCGCACTGCGGGACGGAGTTATTCGACAGTCTCCGACGTCGCCCCGGTGATCGCCGACAAGACCGAAGCCGGGACAGTCGCCATCCTCTTCGGTCGCGAAGATCGTGGCCTCACCAACGAAGACCTCGACCGCTGCCATGCGGTCTCGATCATCCCTACCTCACCAGAGTATTCGAGCCTGAACCTCGCTCAGGCAGCCCTCGTCATGGCCTATGAGATATTCCGCGCCATGGATGGAGGCGACATGGAGATGCCGAAGGGACGCCGGGCAACACGACCCCCAACAGCGGACGAGCTGGAAGAGGCGTTCGGAGCCATCGCTGACGGTCTTGCCGCCATCGACTTCTACAAGGCTCGCAAACCTGAAGCCGTGATGCGAACCCTGCGTACCATCATTTCTCGCGCCGAACCCGACCTACGTGAGACACGACTCCTCGCGGCTGTAGGGTTCGAGATCGGGAACTATCTGCGGCGAAACGGTTTCGCACGTGCTGACGCCGACGCATCGAACCCCGAAGAGATCGGCCAACCTTGAAGGGATTTCGTCCTGCACACGCTGTTGTGGGGGACCTCTTCGGCCCTCATTATGCTGCCTGCGTAGGCACTTCCTCGGGCTCGCTTGCCAGCAACCGCTGACTCCTCCATGTCCAGCTCAAATTCAGCCGGCGCAGCATCCTCGGGTGACCGTTATCGCATCCTCCTCGAGGCAAGCCGGCGACTGGGAGCGACGCTAAGCCCGAACGAGCTGTACGAGGCGATCTATCGAGAGACGGCCGCAGCGCTGTCCGCACCTGGCTTCTACCTGGCGCTGCACGATCAGGGGCGAGACCTTGCTCGCGTGGTTTTTTACGCCCAGCAGGGCGAAGGTCAGCAGTCCGACATCGCATATCGAGGGTCCGACTCCGAGGTCCTGACGACGCAGAAGTCGTCGCTGGTCAGCGACGGACTTGAAGGCGCGCCGCTCCTGGCGATCGGTGCGGAAGCATCCCCAACCGCCAGGTCCGCCGTCACAGCACCCCTGATGCACAAAGGTCGTGTACTGGGCGCGATGAGCGCCCAGAGCTACGAGGCCAACGCCTACGACAAGGCGGACCTCGAGCTCTTCGAAGAACTGGCTCGCGTGGCAGCCGTTGCGATCTTCAACTCGCAGCAATTCAGTGAGTTGGAGCGTCGCCGTCGCGAGGCGGAGCAGCTAGAGGAACTCGGACGGGCTCTGGCCAGCAAGCTCGATCCGGACCAGGTCGTCCGAATGATTGTCTCAGCCGTTTCCGACGTTCTGGAAGTCGACGGCGTCGCCGTGTGGCTCTGCCAGCCTCACGATCGCGCACACTGCAGTGTTGCAGAATCAGCAGGTGCCATCGCCCTGCCCGTCGGGCTCGAATGGGCCCTGACCGATGATTTGTATGAACGACTCATCGACCGGTGGGAGGCCGTTCATTTAGACAATCTCGCCACCCTCAGCACGATGCCGGAACGCGTCGCGGAGCATCTCACCGGTGGGTCCGCGATCGGTGCACCTCTGATCCTGGGTGGACAGGTCGAGGGCGTGCTCACCGCTGGAAGCAAGCAGGCACGAAGGTTCGGAAAGGAGGACATCGCTGTCCTTCAGAGACTCGCAAGCCAGACTTCTGTCGCGCTCGCTAACGCCCGCCTGCACGCAAATCTTCACGCACTGTCCCTGACTGATCCACTGACCGGGCTACCGAATCGGCGGCGACTGCAGATCCACCTCGACCACGAAGTTGCGGCCGCCAGCCGGGGACGCCCCCTGGCCATCGCCGTGTTCGACATCGATAAGTTCAAGCACTATAACGACACCTTCGGACACATTGCTGGAGATGAAATCCTGAAGGCCGTGGGTAAGGTGCTCCACGACGAGAACCGCACCATGAACATCGTCGCCCGCTACGGTGGAGACGAGTTCGTGTCCGTCCTCTCGGAGACCGACATCGAGGGAGCGCAGCTCTTCGTCGAGCGCGTCCAAGGTCACATCGCACGAAACGAAATCCTTACCAAGTTCGGCATCTCGATCTCAATCGGGTGTGCAGAGTTCGATCCTGAATCCATGGTGAGTGTGAACGATGTGCTAAGGGCCGCAGACGCGGACATGTATGAGGAAAAGGCGCAACGCCATGCCGAGATGCAGGTAGTGAGTCAGGGATAGACCAAGGGGCTCGGTGCCCTACCGTTCGTGAGGCTCGATCTAATCCGACCCCACCCCATCATGAAGGTCAACGAAAAGGAAGTTCAAGAGCTTCTGAACTTCGCGACCACGCTAGCTCTAAAAGCGGGCGACATCACTCTGAAGTACTTCGGCGGAGTCGTCGCCTCGGACGCCAAGGGCGATGGATCTCCGGTCACGATTGCTGACCGGGAGGTCGAGCAGTTGATTCGATCTCGCATCGAGCAGCGATTTCCGGAGCACTCGATCCTCGGGGAGGAGTACGGAGAATCAAATCCCGGTGCTAGGGTTCGGTGGATTCTCGATCCGATCGATGCGACCCTGTCCTTCATGCGCGGTGTGCCGCTCTACGGCGTACTGATTGGGATCGAAATCGAGGACGAGAGTGTTGTTGGCATCGCGCATTTCCCATCACTGCGGGAGACCCTTGCGGCGGGGCTCGGGCTGGGATGCACATGGAACGAGCAGCCCTGCCAGGTCTCTGAGATTGACCGGCTCGAGGACGCCGTGATCTGCACAACAGACGTCGAGCGGCTTCTGTCACGGCCGGAAGGTGCGGGGTGGCGGGAGCTACAGCAGCGGTGCGCGTTTTCCCGGACGTGGGGCGATTGCTATGGGCACGCGCTAGTGGCCACAGGGCGCATCGAGGCTCAGGTGGACCCGGTCATGGCGCCGTGGGATGCAGGGCCGTTTCTGACAATCATCACCGAGGCGGGCGGGGAATTTACCACGCTGAGTGGTGAGGCCACGGTGCACGGGGGAAGTGGGGTGGGGAGTAACGGGCTGGTGCACACGGCCGTCATGTCAGCTTTGAAAGCCGGCTAGGATCACCGGGTCCGGTAGACGATAAGCGCCACTGCCGACGCTAAACTAAGCACGGTGCCCAGACTAAAAGTACCAAAGAAGCCGGCGCTCTCCGCGGGCAGCACGAATGACCTGCCTGAGGTACAACTAATAGCAATCTCGAACGGATCGCACCTCGGGGGAGCGCCGCTCGAAGAGCTGCGCTCGATGGCCTCACTCGGATTCAGAAGCATTCGAACAAGCTCCTCAGCAGGATGTGTTCTCGTACAACAGTGACGCCGGTCGACCCCAGCACCGGGGTGACGGTCTAGTCGCCGAAGGTAGCTCGCGTGACCGCAGCGAGTAAAACCCCTAAAAAGCGGACGCAGAAAAATCGGTCACCAATGCAGTATATAATAACGGACGACAAAAGCTAAACACACGATATACAGCCCGGCTGGCTTGTCAACATTGTCGCAAGCAAAAGATAAACATCTGCCTGACACGGCACTGCTTACATTGACGAGCGACCCCCTCGGAGTTGTCCACCGCCATCCCCACAGCCAAGCCAGACAGACCGTGAATCACATTACTTCTCCGATTGAGCGGTGCAGGTCGCCGTGTAGACTAGCTGTAGGTGACAAGGCGGTTGTCCAAAGGAGGGCCTCGAGGCGGCTGAGGAGTTTGATGTTGCCGATGCCTCGATTCAGTCACCACTGAGGCTCCGAATCGGAGTGCCTTCCGACTCTAGCCGACGAAGGGAAAAGCAGCTGCTTCCCCGACCGTGAAGCACGGATCTGCCCAGTGGCGTCCGTGGGGTCAGCGCTCCGCCTACTCCCCCTCCACCACCGACACCAACTCGATCTCGAAGACCAGAATCGACCCAGCCGGCACCACCACATTACCCGACGCATCCAACCGAGGCAGGGACCCATACGCCCGCCCGGGCGGAATCACAGCCAGCCGCACCCCACCCTGCGGCATCAGGAAGACCGCGTCCTCAATGCCGGCAATCGTAGGTGTGAGGCCCAGCTCCAGGTTCTCCGTCGCCCGCGTCCACTGAGTCCCGTCTGATAACCAGCCGGTCAAATTGAAGCTCACGGTGGTGCCGAAGATGGCCACCGGACCTGTTCCGACAACGAGGTCTTGTACATACACGCCGCTCTCCAGCCGGGTCATGGCTGAGAGGTCGATCCCGAGGCTCGCTGCGAAGTCCGTTTCCTCGATGACCTGAAGCTCCACCCCAGGCTCAGTCGCACTCTCGGCGCAGCCGCCCAGCACGACCCCTAGCGCCAGCATCACGACCGATCGCTTCATCACCCGGCGCAGTCAGGGTCTACGGCCGTGCCGTTGAGTGAGCAGAGCTCAACATTGAAGATCAGAACCGATCCGGCTGGAATGGTGGCCTGCTCACTGTCCCCATACCCAAGCGATGGCGGGATGATGATCCACCGCTGTCCACCGGTACGCATGCCGAACACCCCCAGCTCAAAGCCGGCGATTGTGTTCCCGCTACCGATCACGAAGGGAAAACCACCGCTTCCGAAGGACGAACCGTCAGCCAGATAGCCGACGTACTCCAGGACGGCAGTCTGACCTTCTTGCGTCACTTCGCCGGAGCCGACGACCTCATTCTTAATGTACACGCCGCTTTCGAGACGGGTGAACTCGGACAGGACGATACCGAGACTCTCATCGAACGTCAGTTCTTCGATGATCTGAAACGGGTCGTCACAGGCAGACAGGGCCAGCACGGAGAGCAGCAAGAGGGAGCTTGGGATCAGACGAGTATTGATCATGGACTGGTGCGTGATGTGAATCAGGGGTGCCCGGTGCGATCAGGCCCCTCCGAGGATTCGGAAGGGCCCTAACACATATACCATACGACGGTCGGTGCAGTTCATCTCACACACCGAAGCAGTCTGTCTGGATCAGTCTCGTGCGAGCGGAGCCCGCAATCCAGCAGGAAGCTCAGCCTCGAGGGACTCCGGATCCTGCATGGGCTGCCAGATCTGCATGACCGGGAAGGTCGACAGGAACCAGCGCACCGAACCGAGATACAGACCGAGGAACATGAGGCCGATGAGCGGCTGCCAGATCGTGAAGATCGGGTCACCTTCATGGTGCAGCGACGGCGCGACCATGCCGTAACGCTCGAGCCAGAGGCCGGCCATGATGATCATGGCGAAGAAGCCGTAGATCCGCGGCACCATCTTCGGCTTGCGGCCGATGAGCCCGACGAACGGGATGAAGAAGCACATGCAGATGACGAGGGTGGAGAACCCGCCCCACACTTCACCGGACCGTCGCACGATCCACGCCTGCTCCCACGGCAGCTTTCCGTACCAGATCACGATGTACTGAGAGAAGAACAGGTATCCCCAGAACACGGTGAAGGCGAAGGTCAGCTTCCCCAGATCATGGCGCTGCTGAAGACCGATGTGGTTTCCGATGTCCTTGTGCTTGTTCCGCAGATAGATGCTCCAGAGGCCCGTCACGGTGACACCGCCCCAGAAGGCACCCATGAAGTACCACGGACCGAACATGGTGCTGAACCAGTGCGGCTCAAGCGACATGGCCCAGTCATAGGAGAAGATCGTCATGACGAACGCATATAAGAGCACGAACGGCGGGCCCATCGTCGTCATGCGTTTGTAGCTCGAGACCTCTTCCTGCTCCTGGCCCATCCAGCCCTGCGTGAGCCGTTCACGCCAGGACGCGCGACCCTCGTCATCCTCTTCCGACCCCTCTGTGAGGCCCATGTCCGGCCGCAGGGCGAGGTAGACGAAGTAGCAGGCGAGCCCAAACAGTACGAGTGCACCCACGACGTTCCTCGTGATGAGGAACGGCATGTTCAGATAGGCCTGCTTCTTTGCGACGATAGGATCCGTCGCCATCATCTCGATCCACGGGAAGTAATCCGCCCCGAGAGTGAGCATGGGTAGCATGAGCACGAAGGCGATCGGCAAGAATGCCGACCCGGACTGGCTGACGCGGCGTACCGACCAGTTCCATTTCGCTTTCACGATCCATGTAGCGACGGCGAACATCACCGAGCCCATGGCGATGCTCGAGAAGAACATCCAGTTGGTGATGTAGCTGATCCACGCGGACTGCGAGTCCTGACTCAGCCGGAAGACGAACGCGAGCAAGCCGACGACGAACATCGCCGCGGCCACCGAGTTCATCGTCTTGTCGCGCGGCAGGTACCGGACCGGAATATCGGAGGGAATGTGGTGATGCATCATGGGGCCCCTCCGTCGGTATCGGGTGCAGGCGCGGGAGCCGCAGCCTCAGCGCTGCGCGTGCCGGCCTGGATCTGGAGTTGGCGGACGTAATTCACGATGTGCCATCGATCGAAGTGGGTAATCCGGCCACCGTACTCCGGCATGAGCCCCCGACCCACGCGGATCATCGCGTAGAGGTACGGGTCGGAATACGTGGCGACTTGTGTGCCCGACAGGTTGTACGCCGGCAGCAGCGGATGCTTGTCGGCGATATAGGCATTGGCCCCCACCCCGTCCTCTCCATGGCAGACGACACAAAAACGCAGGTAGAGTTCTTCACCTCGCTCCAGCGATGCAGCACTGGTCGGGTCGGTCGGATTCACGAGACCCTGAATGACAGGGCCACCCACGCCCGGTATGCCCAGGTCGAACTGTGTGAAGTATGGGATCGCCACACCCTCGGGCTGACCGAGGTTCACGACACCATCCGCGCTCGGGAAATTACCCGCCGCGAACGCGACCGAACCTTCGGCCGGCGCCCTGGGATTCTCGTACGGATCGAACGAACGCGAATCGCGCATCGAGCGACCGAATACGGCAACCATCGCGTCATCGAGTGGCTTGCAGCCCACGAGGGTCGTCAGTGCGAGCGCCGCGACGATGGGCTTCACGACGGAGGTGCGCTTATTCATCGGCTGCACCCTCCCGAAGCTCGATCGGCTCCTCAGCATTCATGATCTTTCTTGCTTCCTCGAGACGTTTCGAATCGGCCTCGACGTAGACGCCGTACCGTCCGGCGGTGAATTCAGGGTCATAGACCACCGCCGGCTTCACGTTCGGAAGTTTGCTCAGAACGAACAGGCCGATGACGGTCGACAGCGCACCGAAGAGAACCGACATCTCGAAGACGATCGGAATAAAGGCCGGGATCGAGATAATCGGCTTACCTCCAACCACGAGCGGCCACTCGACCGAGGTCCAGGACGTGAACGCAAATGCCGTCGCGGTCCCGGTCAGTGCGCCGACCAGCGTCCAGACACGGACCGGGCTCTCACCGTAGCCGAGCGCGTGCTCGATGTGGTGTTCGGGATACGGCGCGTAAGCCTTGATGTCGTCGAAGCCCGCCTTCTTGAGATTCTCGATCGCATCGACTGTTGAATCGAGATACTCGTAAGAGGCGAGGATGCCCTGTGCGCTCATCAGTGCGCCTCCTGGGCTTCAGGTGATTTCTTCTTCCGTATCGGCGGAGGCAGGACTTCCTTGAGCTCCTGGATCGCGATCGGCGGCAGAAGTCGGGTGAACAGCAGGAACCAGAACCCGAACCAGAAGAAGCTACCGGCCATGATCGCCATCTCGGTCACGGACGGCCGGTAGATGCCCCAGGCGAAGGGTTCGTACTCGTTATGCAGCGAGGTCACCACGATCACATACCGCTCGAACCACATCCCGATGTTCACGAAGATCGAGATGACGAAGAGCGCCGGAATTGAGTGACGGACCCGCTTAAACCAGAGCATGACCGGTACGAAGCCGTTACAGACCAGCATCGTCCACGTCGCCCACCAGTACGTACCGAAGAGTCGGTTCCAGAAGGCGTGACGCTCGGGATCCTCACCGGAGTACCACGCAAGGAAGAACTCGGAGAGGTAGGCGTAGAAGACGATCATCGACGTGAAGAGGCAGAGCTTCGCCATCGCGTCGAAGTGCTTGACCGTGAGATAAGCCTCGAGACCGAAGATCTTCCGCAGCGGTACGGTGAGCGTGATCACCATCGCGACGCCGGAGAAGATGGCGCCCGCCACGAAGTAGGGCGCGAAGATCGTCGCATGCCAGCCCGGCACGATCGACATCGCAAAGTCCCATGAAACTACCGAGTGCACCGAGAGCACCAGCGGCGTAGCAAGCGCGGCGAGGAAGATGTACGCCTTCCCGAAGTGGTGCCACTGCTGATCCGTCCCCTGCCAGCCGAGCGAAATCACGCTGTAGAGCTTGCGGCGCAAGCCGGTCGCCCGGTCGCGTGCCGCAGCGACATCGGGGATGGTGCCGAGATAGAAGAAGACCGCAGAGACCGTGAAGTAGGTCGTGACCGCAAAGACGTCCCAGACCAGTGGCGACTTGAAGTTCGGCCACAGGAAGCGGGAGTTCGGATACGGAATCAGCCAGTACGCGTGCCAGACGCGCCCGACATGGATCAACGGGAAGAGACCAGCCGTCATGACGGCAAAAACCGTCATCGCCTCCGCAGCGCGATAGATCGACTGTCGCCACGGGGCCCGGAAGAGGAAGAGAATCGCTGAGATCAGCGTACCGGAGTGTGCGATACCGACCCAGAAGACGAAGGTCGTGATGTACACGCCCCAGCCCACCGGTGACATGAGGCCGCTGACCCCGATGCCCTTATAGATCTGCCAGAACCAGGCGGTGAGAAACATCCCGACACCGGCCACACACAGTCCGAAGAGCATCCACCAACCCTTACCTGGGACGGTGAGCATCTTGAGGACGTCGCGGTTGACGTCATCGAGACGGGTTACGTCCGGGTGAGTCAGCGCACCACGTTCAGTCGTTCCGACGGCCATGATCAGTGCCCTCCCGAGACTTCGTGGAAGGTGACCTTCTTCAAGTAGTGCACGGCTGGCTGCGTATTGATGAGTTCATCGAGCACCTTGTAGGTCCGCTCGTTGTCCACGATCTGCGAGACCCGTGACTCCGGATCTCGGAGGTTTCCGAAGACGATCGCCTCGGCCGGACAGCTCTGCTGACACGCCGGAACGATCTCACCGTCGCGGACGTCGCGACCCTCTTCGAGTGCTGCACGGTTCTCGGCATCCTTGATACGCTGCATGCAGAAGGAGCACTTCTCCATGATGCCGTTCGTGCGAACGGTCACGTCCGGGTTCCACTGCCAGTTCATCGGCTCCGGGACGTTTTCGTCCGTGTACCTATACCAGTTGTAGACCCGGACCTTGTACGGGCAGTTGTTCGCACAATACCGCGTACCCACGCAGCGGTTGTAGATCTGCGCGTTGACGCCCTCCGGCGTGTGGTAGGTCGCGTAGACCGGGCAGACCGGCTCACACGGCGCGTTACCACAGTGCTGACAGAGCATCGGCAGGAAGCGCACGTCCAGATGGCTGGCGTGGGTCGCATCGACATTCTCGTAGTAGCGCTCGATGCGTATCCACGTCATGTCGCGTCCCATGACGACCTGATCCTCACCGACCCACGGAACGTTGTTCTCCGAGTGGCAGGCGACGACACAGGCGCTGCAGCCAGTGCACTTGTCGAGGTCGATCGCCATACCCCAGCGAGGGCCTTCGTGCGCAGTGGCGTAGAGGCCATGATCCGCGCCTGGAAGCGGGAACGCAGTCGCCGCGCCCTCATCAGCCGGAACCGGCTGAACGCCACCGAAACCCTGGAGCTCCATGAGCTCCTCATGGTGCGCGCCCTCGTCTGCGTGATCGTCCTCAGCGTGGCCGAGATCCATGAAGGCGACAGCTGGAGCGATCGGGCGGTCGCGCTGATCGCTTGATCCCTCGATCGTCGCCATGCGACGACGCTCTCCAGTCGGCGTGATCGAGACCGTAGTTGCCGCGGTGACAAAGGCGCCGGACGGCTGCTCGGCGGTTGCCGGCAGCAGATCCATTGCGTTGACACCCGCGCCAGTGGCCCAGCGACCCATGTCCGTGTGCCCACCGCCCATGGCGAGCGCCACTGAATCCTCCCGGATGCCGGGGTAGACCCAGACCGGGACGTCCACCGAACCGTGACCGGATGCCACCGTGACGATGTCACCCTCACGGATGCCGCGGGCCTCGGCGGTCACCGGGTTCATCTCCAGCCACGAATGCCAGGTGATCTTCGAGACGGGATCAGGCAGCTCCAGCATCCACGGTGAATTCGAGTACTCACCGCCCCTGAAGCGCGGAGACGGATGCACCAGAAGCGTCAGATCCCCGCCCCCGTCGAACGACGGCGCATCGAACGTCAATGCCTGGTCCAGAGTGCGGAGCTGAGGTGCGGCGGCGTCCATGCCGCGACCACCCATGCCGCCGCCCATCATGCCGAACATGCCGGTGCGGAGATGTTCTCTCCACATCTGCTCGAACCCGGTAGGGTCGTCGACGTGCATCGCCTGATGGGGTGCCCTCAGGTACTCGTAAAACGTCGCAGACCCGAGATCCTGACCCAGATGGGTCGCAACCGCGAGCAGCGCGTCGCCCGCCTGTTTCGAATCGAAGTGCGGCACGGCCTGCATTACAGGCTGCTGAACCGTGTGCACCCCGGCGCGCGGCATGGCATCGCCCCACGATTCCAGGAAATGACGGTCCGGCATGATCAGATCGGCCATCGCAGCCGTCTCATCCATCGCCGAGGCGAAGGACACTTTGAACGGCACCCCGTCGAACGCATCCTGGAAGCCAGAGCCGGACGGCAGCGAATATGCGGGATTGGTTCCGTGAACCAGCACGACACCGACCTGACCACCCGCCATCTCGGTGATAGCGTCGGCCATGTCAGAGAACGGCGTCGATGCGGTGCTCGAACCACGACCCACATGAACCGTCTGGCCGACGGCACCGGCGACATCGTTCAGAACGAGCACGGCGAGGTTTGCTGCCGTCGCGTTCCTATGGTGTGTGCCCACTCCTGGGCCCATCGCAAGCGGGCTAGAGGAGGCAGCGAAGCGATCGGCAAGATCGCGAAGCGAATCCTCGCTGAGGCCTGACGCAGCAGCGGCGTCGGCCATGTCGTAGGTCTCGATGAGAGGCGCGTAAGGCCCAGATACATTCCCGGCAGAAATGTGCGCCGCCATCGCCAGGGCCACGATCGCCTCGGACCCGGGCTGGATCGGAAGCCACTCGTCTGCGTTCAGCCCCGTCGTCGAGAGACGGGCACCGAGGTACGCGAACGTCCCCTTGCTGTGCTCTTCGTCAACCACGCCACTCATGTGCGAGAGGCCACGGCCCGCCTCGACCGAACCATCATCGATGAAGTCGTTACCGAACGAGAGCAGGAAATCGGAAGCTCCGATGTCGTACGTGGGAACCTCGTTCGTGCCGTACGCAATTCGGGTCGCTTCCCTGAGCGGGGCGTTGGACACCGCATGGTATTCCACGCGAGAGCCATCCACGCTGTCGACGAATTGGTCGACCAGACGGGTCATGGTCGGGCCCAGGTGGCCGCCGACGAACATCACACTGTGGCCGGCGGTCGTGGACTGGTTGATCCGGGCTGCGAGCAATCGCTCGGCCTCGTCCCACGTTCCCTGCCGGAACACATCACCTTCCCGAATCATCGGGCCGGCGAAGCGATCGGGGTTGTAGAGATGCTGGAGTGACGCGTGGCCCTGCAGGCACACCGCGCCCTGCGAGATCGGATGATCGGGATTACCCTCGATCTTCACCGCGCGTCCTTCCCGCGTCCGCACCCAGATTCCGCAGCCGCTGGGGCATCCGCACGTCGTCGCATACCAGGTCGCGACTCCGGGGGTGATCTCCTCAGGCTGAACCACATAAGGGAGAAGTTTTTCGACTTCTCCCGGCCCGCAACCAGTCATCGTAGCCCCGGCGCCTGAAACGCCGAGGACCTTCAGGAAGTCGCGCCGCTTGATACCGTCAGTCATGTCTCTGCGCCTCCCTTAGTAATGACAGACGGCGCAGTCGATCGATGCTTCTTCGATCGGACTCCCGTCGGTGGCAGTCAGGCCTTCTGGCGGATTGCGGTGACAGTCAATACACCAACCCATGTTGTCTCCACCCCAGGCAGGGTCCTGCTCGCTCAGAACGCCATAGGTCTGGACCTCACCGTGGCATGTCTGGCACTCCAGGCCCACGGTCACGTGCCGCATGTGCGGGAAGTGCGCGTGGTCTGAAATCTTGTAGATGCGATTCCACGGGATCGGCTCGTTGTGATCCGCGTACTCTTGGATCTTGGCGATCTCCATCTGCTGCTCGGGCGTCGTACCCTGCACCACCTGGTGGCAACCCACGCACATCGAGACTGGGGGAATTCCCGCATCTACAGAACGCTCTGCCGAAAAGTGGCAGAACTGGCAATCCATTCTGTTCTGTCCGGGCTCGCTCCCCGCGTGCTGATTGTGCGGGAACGCGATCGGTTGACCCGACGCGGCAGCGGCGTCCTCACCCTCGGCACCACCACCCTGAACGAACGCAACGCCCGCCAGCATGAGGACACCGGCGAGTCCGCCGATCAGCCTGTTCTTTTTCATGTCGGAAGCACTGCTCCTGGGTGCAGCAAGACGCCCGGGACAACTCGGGCGCAAGGCAGGGTTAGACCGCGTCACACAAGGCTTGTGAAAAACGGAACTTACCCCCGGAAACGGCTTGAACCTACCTGATTTTGCGCCAAACGGTCAAGGCAGAACGGACCCGCTCTCCGAACCTTGCAGCGGCCCCCGGTGTTATACTTTTTCGCCTTCGACCAACCCCGGAGAGGCGCGTCTTTGACCGACACGATAGCAGCCCCCCCGAGCAGCGAGCCCCGCCCGTCCCTCGAGCTTCTCGACCACCTCGTTCAGGCAGTCGAAACCGTCTTCCACGGCAAGAAAGAAGTCGTGCGCCTCGCCGTCGCAGCCCTTCTAGCACGGGGTCATGTACTCTTCGAAGACGTGCCGGGCGTAGGTAAAACTACCCTATCCCACGCGCTGGCTAAGACGCTCGGCCTCGGCTTCCGTCGCGTCCAGTTCACATCAGACCTACTGCCGTCCGATGTACTCGGCGTATCGATCTACAACCCGCAGACTACGAGCTTCGAGATCCGGAAGGGTCCGATCTTCACCAACGTCGTCGTTGCGGACGAAATCAATCGGGCCCCGCCGCGCACCCAGAGCGGCCTCCTGGAAGCCATGCAGGACGGCAGCGTCACCATCGACGACCAGACGTTTTCCCTGCCTCGCCCATTCCTTGTGATGGCGACCCAGAACCCGCTCGAGCACCACGGCACCTATCCGCTGCCAGAGAGTCAGCTCGATCGCTTCCTGATGCGGATCACCATCGGCTACCCTGACGGAGTGGCCGAGCGACGCATCCTGGCAGAGTCAGCCTCCCTCGAGCCAGTTGTCGACCGACTCAACGCCGTGCTCAGCCTGGAGCAGGTCGTCCAGCTGCAGAACCGAGTTGAGGAAGTCGACGTCGATCCAGTGATCCTCGACTATCTGATGGCTATCGTCGAGCGCACCCGAACCACGACCAAGCTGCGGATCGGCGTATCCCCACGCGGCAACATCTCTGTCTTCCGCGCTGCCCGTGCCTATGCGCTGACGCATGGGCGTACGTACCTGGTGCCCGACGATGTCCGGGATCTGATCGTTCCCTGCCTTGCGCATCGGATTCTCCCGGCCGGGGTGACCGGAACGACCTTCGACGTTCACGACGACGCTGCCGCGATCCTCGAGGAGATTCTGGACGAGGTCGAGGCTCCAGTCTGACGTCGTGACATCGGACGACGACGCCCCGAAGAGCCCATTCGACACGGCCCGCCGAGCCGTGTCGACCCTGCGGAAAACATGGGCTCGTATCCGAGCCTGGCGCCGAATCCGCTTCACGTCAGGTGGCGTGGCCTTCACGCTCGGAACCGTCGCGGTCGGGTTCGCAGCCATGAATACCGGCAACAACCTCCTCTATCTTTTGCTTGGCGCGATGCTCGGCTTCATTGCCGTGAGCGGATGGCTCTCTGAGCAGGCGATACGAGGCCTGCGCGTCGAGCGCCGGGCTCCGAGAGCCGTCACGGTGGGACTCGACATGCGCCTCACGTACGAGGTCACGAACGAGAAACGCAGGCTTCCTTCGCTGGCTGTCGAACTTCTGGAACAGGGGCTGCCCGAGAGCGCATTCCTGGTGCACGTACCGGCCGGAGGGCATACGACCACAAAATCCGTGAACAGCTTCGTGCGGAGAGGTATCTACCCACTCGGCTCCGTGACCCTCTCGACCGGCTTCCCATTTGGCCTCTTCCGCAAGGAGCGCGACATCCACATGCCGGGGGAGATCACCGTCTGGCCGCGAACCGACCGAGCCGTGCGTGAGCCCGCGCCGCGTGTCGGAAGGATTCCGAGTACAGGCATGTCTGCCCGGGGAGCCGCGGGATCACGCGGAGAGTATCGGAGCCTTCGGGACTACCGGGTAGGTGATGACTCCCGGGACATCCACTGGAAGTCATCCGCGCGCTTGCGCGGTCCGGTCATCCGGGAGTATGAGCGCGATGGTGCCGAGACCACATGGATCTGCCTGGACCTCAGGGGTGAACCGGGTGAGGCGGCGGAGGTTGCCGTCGAGGTCGCTGCCTCGCTCGCCTCGAGAGCTGTCTCGCAACATCGGCCCTTCGCCCTGGTCGTGGGCGACGACGTCCTCGAGCCGGCAGACGGCATGGGTCAGCTTGAGCGGGCACTCGATGTACTCGCCCGAGCCGACTTCTCCCCGGACGCTCCCCCGCCGTCTCCCCCCGTCTCACCATCGAACTGCATTCTGGTGGGGATCGATGCTCGGCCCGGCTTCGGCGACACACTCGCGGTCGGCCGACGGGCTCGCCTTGTTCACAAGGATGCGGACGAATGAATCTCCGCCTCTTTCACCGTCGTCTCGCCGTCCTCATGGGTGTCGCCGGCCTCGTGGCGTTCGCGGGCGGTGCCGGGTTCGAGCCCCTGTCCGCCTTGCTGGCCACGATCGCCCTCGGCACGGCTCTCTTCTGGCATCCCGATCCGGAGCGTTCCGCGCGTATGGAGCGATTCTGGCTCCCACTCGCCGCCCTCTTGGTCGCTCGGGCACTCTGGCATGTCTTCGTGATCGAGGATGACATCGTCATCCCCGTGGTCGACCTCCTCCTGCTCCTGCTCACCGCGGAGGCGCTACGCTCGCTCGATGCTCCGAACGACCTGCGCTTGTACACGCTTTCGTTCGCGCTGATCCTCGCGTCGACCGCATACCGGCCGGGTGTTCTCTTCCTGATTGCCTTCGTCGGCTACATCGGGCTGGCCACGGTCGCACTCATGGTCGGGCACTTGAGGAGACAGGCAGAGCGCCACGAGGTCCGCGAAGTCCCGCTTGGTCGAAGTTTGCTCAGCACAACAGGAGGCCTGTCATGCCTCATTTTGGGTGTCGCGCTGGTCGTATTCGTCACCTTCCCTCGCGTATCGCAAGGATGGGCCGGACGGGGTGAGACCATGACAACATCCATCGCAGGCTTCTCGGATCAGGTCTCTCTGGGCGAACATGGATCCACAATTCTAGGCAATCCCCAGATCGTGCTGCGCGTCGAGTTTCCCAACGGGCCACCAGCCGGGCTGGGAGGGCTACACTGGCGAGGCCGCTCGTATGACCGGTTCGATGGTGTACGCTGGACACGCTCGGACAACCTGCCTCCCTCTTCGGCACCGACCACCTGGTACCGAGAGCGCTGGGAGGGGGAATCCATCGAGCAGAGGATCTTCGGCTCGGCGCTAGACACCCGTGTCCTGTTCGCCCTGCATCCGGCGCTCGAGATCGACTCGAACAACGGGATCCAGCCGCTCTTCGACAACGCGGGTGACTTCATCTACTGGGGTCGAGGTCAGCCAGCGTATACGGCCTGGGCCCCCACTGGGCCTCCACCCACCGAGGAGTTGAGGCAGCCAGCCGGAGGGTATCACCCGTCGGATGATCACTTCCTTCAGCTTCCCCGACGCTTTGACCCGGCGATCACCGAGCTGGCCGATTCTCTGACCGTAGGCATCGACAACCGATACGACCGGGCCGTAGCGATCAGGGATTGGCTCCAGACCTTCACATATACACGCGAGCTCCCAACGACAGCGCGCGAAACGACACTCTCTCACTTCCTCTTCGAGCGTCGGGCCGGCCACTGTGAGTACTTCAGCACCGCCATGGTGACGATGCTCCGCGCGATCGGCATCGAAGCCCGGAACGTGAACGGCTTCCTTGGAGGCCAGTGGAACGACTTCGGGAACTACCTCGTCGTCACGCAGAACGAGGCTCATTCCTGGGTCGAGATCTGGTTCCCTGGATACGGGTGGGTCGAGTTCGATCCGACTCCTGCCGGCTCAGGCACGGCGGAGATCGCCTCCTCCCGGTGGTGGCCTGGTCGAATCCTGTTCGACGGGGTTCAGCACCGCTGGAACAAGTGGGTGCTCGACTACTCCATGGACGACCAGCTCGGGATCTTCTCCGGCCTTCTCGGCTCGCGCACTCTGGAAGACCTCGAGCAGCCCAACACCCCGACGGACGCCACGACCCAAAGCCCGTGGGCGGCGCTCGTACTCCTGCTGGTTGCCGCCGCCGGTTGGTACTGGGTGCGAGCAACCGGGCCCACGGTCGAGCCCGGGACCCAGATGTACATGCAGCTTCGCTCCGCCTCCAGCAGAGCTGGCGTCGGCGTCACACCGGGGCTCACACCGCTCGCTCTCGTGGAGCGTATTCGAGCCGAGAGCGCCACGACCGCTCGCGACGCGGAACGTGTGGTCGACCTCTATCTACGCAGTCGATATGGCCATGAGCGGCTGGGCGAGCCCGAGCTCAGAGAGATGCGAGAGGCCTTGAGAACCGCTCGGCGCGCGCTACGGACCAGGGCTTGAGTTCCCGTAGCATGTTGCGAACTCGGAGGAACGCTGTACGAGCACCTCTCGGACGGATAACGTGAGCGTATGACTCCTGTCTCCCGGAACCCTAAGCCTGGCGTGCACGTCGCGACCATTGCGCACGAGGGTCTGATCTGGGACGCGTTCCTGGACTTCGAGGATCATACGCATCCCGGAGCGAGGTATCGGGGGCGCCTCCGTTTTGAGCCTCCGACCGGTACTGAAGGACCTCCAGTCACAGCCACCGCCGCGATCATCATCGAGGACAGCTACGAAGAAGCGGTCGCCAAAGCGCGCAGCTTCGACGACCGCCAACTTCAGGCGCTGCTCCGGTCGACGCTCCCGGAGCCAGCGTAAGGGGCTTCTGCGTCCAGGAGGTGGTGGCGCCTACGCTTCCTTCACCCACCTCCACAGCTCCGGCAACGTCGGCCGCTTGCCTGACATCAGGATCCCGACTTTGTAGATCCGGCCTGCGATCGCCGCGATGACCCAGATCATCAGAGCCATCAGCACGAACGAGAGCGCCACCTGCCACACAGGCACACCACCCCCCGACACACGCGCCCACATCAGAATCGGTGAGAAGAGCGGGAAGAGGGACAGCGCGGTCGCCATCGGTGTATTGGGCGCCTGGATGATCGGCGCGACCATCACGATCGGGACGATCAGGAGTGTGATCATCGGGAACTGAGCCTGTTGTGCCTCTTCATCCGAATTGCACATGGCCCCGACGGCGGCATACAGGCCGGAATACATCAGAAAGCCGAACACGAAGAACCCGACGAACAGAGCTGTCAGCCCCATCCCCGGTGCGATCTCCCGGAGATTTTCCAGATTCGCGAGCTCGGGTCGCGCGGCAATCAACATGGGGATCGCCCCCGCCAGCAGCGCCACGGCAGCAGCAATCCAGATGGCCATCTGCGTCAGGCTGACCGCACACACCCCCATGATCTTCCCGAGCATAAGCTCCGAGGGCTTCATCGCCGAAATGATGACCTCGACGATCCGGCTCGTCTTTTCCTCCAGCGTCGCGCGCATCACGGCCACGGCGTAGAGCAGAATCACCATATAGAGGAAGAAGGCCCCAGCATACGCGATGGCGAACTGTGGCTCGGAGATGTCCGACCCGGCTGCCGAAAGGACCTCGACCTGCAGTTCGCCTCCGCCGAGCAGCCCCTCCGGATCGACACCCTGCTGTTCGAGCTGATACTCGAGCGCAGTGCGGGCGACCGAGGTCTGGACCGTCACCTGCCGAAGCGCGGTGGGCACGTCCATGGAGTAGTAAAGGGCCTCACCCGTCTCGAGCGTGAGTTCGTCGACCATGATGAAGCCGCCCAACTCTCCTCCGTTTGCCCGCTCGCGCAGCTCTGTGACCACATTCGAATGCCAGCGTGCCTCTTCCACTTGGAATCCGCCCTTCTCCAGACGGGATGCCAGTCCCTCGTAGAGCACTCCGGTGCCGTCGACTACAGCCAGGTCGAACTGCTCGCGTTCACCCTGAACCGCCAACCAGGCCGGCACGATGATCAGTCCCGCCATCATCAGCGGTCCGACGGTGGTCGCCACAATGAACCACTTGGAACGAACACGCTGCAGATACTCGCGGCGAATCACCGCCCACACGTTGTGCCACATCAGGCGGCTCCCACAACGGCGTCTTCGCTCGATGATGCCATGCTGGCACCCTCGGACATGCTGGCGTCACCCACCGCTCTTCCACCTGCATGCCGGACGAAAATCTCGTGCAATCTCGGCTCGACCAGATCGAAGCGCAGTATACGCGCTCCGGAGTTTACCGCCCGGGCGAGGATGGGCTGGTGGTCGAACCCATCGCGGAGAATCAAGTGCAGTCCGTCGTCCCCCTGCTCGACGCGATCGACCTCCGGCCCCTGAATCCAGGAGTCCGGTCCTTCAAACTCGATGGCCACGATGCCACGACGCTCGGCTGCCTTGATGTCCTTCAGCTCACCATCGAGAACTTTTCTGGAGTTCGAGATCAGGCACACGCGCTCACAGAGTCGTTCGGCCTGGTCCATGAGGTGCGTTGAAAAGAGGATCGTCGTCCCCTTGGCGTGATAGTCCCGCACGATCTCCTCGAGCACGTCCTGGTTGATCGGGTCAAGGCCGGAAAACGGCTCGTCGAGAATCAACAACTCGGGCTCATGGATCACCGTGCCGATGAACTGGATCTTTTGCTGCATCCCCTTGGAGAGATCCTCGACCTTCTTGTCCGCCCACTCCGGCAGACCCAGTCGGTCCAGCCATGCTCCACCTCGGCGCCTCGCCTCGGCCCGCTTCAGACCCCTGATCTCACCGAGGAAGGTGATCAACTCGAGGCACTTCATTTTCTTGTAAACGCCACGTTCCTCGGGCAGGTACCCGACCTTGGTACGGCGCGTGACGTCGGGGTTCTCACCGAACAGAGACACAGTCCCCTCATCCGGCCCGAGAATCCCCATGATCATCCGGATACTCGTCGTCTTTCCGGAGCCGTTCGGACCGAGGAGTCCGCAGATCACACCGCGGGGAACCTCGAAGTCGAGGCCGTCCACGGCCGTGTGTGCTCCGAATCTTTTCGTGACACCACTGAGTCGGAGTGCGAAGCCGTTATCGCTCATGATCCTTACTGGTTCAGTCACCGGGCCCATGACGGAATGCGGGGCCCGGAATCGAACTGACTACGCTTCTGGGGCAGATCCTCTTCACGCCGTACAACAATCTCGCGGATTCGTTTAGATTGCTCGGCTGCAGGGTAATACTCGAGGAGTGCCGATGGCCATCTATCGTACGCTTTACTACACAGACGTCAGCGTGGGCGTGGGCGGGCGTGTCACCATCCCGCAGGACATGCGGGAGGATCTGGGAATCGAGGAAGGTGACTCCCTGACGGTTCGCGTTGAGCAGAACCCTCGCGGCGGTCGCCAGATGGTCATCTGGCGGGCGGATCAGCAAGACGACGAGGAAGGGTAGGCCCCTTCCTCACTCGACCTCGACCCAACGCACCAGGGTCTTCAGAGGTCCCTGCCCGTCGTGAAGCCACCACGCGGGCGGAAAACTCAGGCGAGCGAGCGGGACAATCCGTGAAGCTCCGGCTTGCCCGAACGCTTCGGCAAGCTCGTTGATCCTTTGCTCCGCACCTGCATAGCCGACACTCTGCAGATGTCGGCCCGCCGGCTCCAAGATCGCGGGCACGTGGGCGAGGTCGTCAACCGCCCGAATCCGCACGGAGCGACCGGGTAACGGCGGCACATCAGCGACCTCCGATTCGAAGACCACGGTCCAGTTCGCGCCTCCCCCGTGCATCATCCGAGCGGCGCCCGCGGCTTGGTGAATCTCGACTGTATCACGAGCCTGCCGCAGCGCGGCCCCCTCACGCGCGGCCAACGCAGCCTGACCCGGGGCAGGCCACACTCCGGCCAGACCCTCGAGAGCCTCGGCCACGAGCTCGGCAAAGCGTTCCGGGACAGCGGCGCCACCGTGTTCGACGAAAACCACATGTGGGCATACGCAGCCTCGGTGCTCGAACATCGCCACCGCACGAGCAACGTCGCCAGCCACGTCCTCCACACCCTCCCCCAGCGCCTCTCGGCCGACCACTCCGATCCCGAAGCGATGATGATATGCTAGGAAGCGTGAGGTCACCGGCACGAGTGAGCGAACGGCGGCGACCGACTCATCCGATCCGTAGGCCACGACCAGGTCGGCACCCTCAATCGCACCACCGGTCAGCTCCTGCTGCGTACCGGGCCAGTAGCGCATGGCGACCGCATCAGACAGGGCCGGGTCTTCCTCCGCCAGCGCCTCCAGGAAAAGGCGGGTGAGGGTGACATCCCCTGCTCCCGGCTTGATCAGTGTTGACGCCTTCACGAGCAAGCTGCGGATCAGCGCGTTCACGCCCACCCCGGGAACGCCACCCGAAGAGATCTGCACGCACAGGGACGGCCCGAACGCCATCAGACGTCGGGAGAGAGACGCGAACTCGATCGGAGCGCCATCCATGGCAACACCGGTCTCCACGATCCCATCCAGCAGGCCCGCGTCCCCGAATTCCGCGAACAACAGCCCGGCAATCCGCTGGCGCGTCCAGTCGACCACCATACCGTCAACGACAGCTTCGGCGAGTTCCGGGGACAGCGCAGCCTCGCCCGGGACATCCCGAAGCGCAGCCTCCCTGATCCGATCACCCGGATCGGCAAAGCGCTCGCCAACCCGCCCAAGAACCTCGGCAATCTCGGCCGCCGGACGAGTCACCAGCGCGGGTCGGGCTCGCGCGATGCGAGCCTTCAACTCCGTCAGCTCGGCCATCGTGACGATCGGTAGATGATCCCCAGGCATACTCATCACCTGGACTCGGCTGCTGCCATGAGGTCGTCCATGGCACGCGAACATCCACGTGGCTCGGATCCCGGAGCTCGTCCGAGGAGCCGAAGGCGGCCTCCCTCGATGACCCCCAGATCTTCCGTGAGCACATGACTCACCGAACCCAGATTCGCGAGATCGAAGAAGGCGATGATGCCCTCCTCCCCCTCCGGTCGCTCCTCGAGTGACGTCGGATCGAGGGTGCGAACCTGCAACCAGGGTGGGCCTACATGCAGCCCTTGAGCATCTGCGCCCTCGGTCATGACGGGTTCATACATCTGGGATAGAAGTTCGGTCATGCCGTACTCGTTCACGATCCGTTCTTCAGGCACCCCGGTGTGTGTGGCAATCGAAGCATAGAGATCCGCCCGGGCGATACTGCGCCGCGCCCCCTTGAAGCCACCGGTCTCCATAATGCGCGACCCGTCGGGTAAACGAATCTCCCCCCGATCAAAGCGCTCCACGAGGTGCACGAACGCGAGTGCGGTGCCGAGCACGAGCACAGGCCTATCACTCCGGACTGCCTCGAGCAGGACCTGTGGCGCATCGGGATGCCATACTCCGTCAGCCCCTACAAGCCATTCAAAGCCCTCGCCGAACGTCTCGACCACCATTCCGGCCATCCACGACAGCGAAGAGTCGGACGCATCATTCGGCGAGGGGATCAGAGACAAGACGGGAAGACGTTCGACATCGGGGAGAAGTGCGAGACGGAAGGGGTGATGGAAGGACGCCCGGTACAGCGCCTCTCGATACACGACATGACGGCCGCGCCGTTCAGACCCCTGTGTCGTGCCGCTCGTGTGGAAGACAGCGGCGGGCTCGGTCGCGGCGTATTCGAGGGGGACGGAGACGAAGTCGAAGTACTTGAACGCCGCTGCGGGGACGGCCGGAATTTCACGCCAATTCCTGACCGAGTGAGGAAGAACGTGTCGTCGCTCACACAGAGCCCGGTAGGGCGCGCAGAGCTCGAACTGCCAGGCGAACGCCTCGATCGCCAGGGCATTGAAGTCGTCTTCACCCCACGGATCCAGGCATGGACTGTCCTCGGCCACACGCAGGAACCTGCGCTCGAGACGCCCGCAAAGGTCTTCCCATTCCATCGACATCCCGAAAAGCTAGGTCGGACACACAACATCGACGACCTCACCGGTGTCATCTTGTTGCCGTTCCAGAACGTACGTCCGCCTATATCGGGAGCCCGGCATGTCGCGGCCCGTCCGACATCTTCTTCTCTCTGCCGTCGTGTTCATCGGCCTTGGCAGTTCATCTGCGCTCGAGGCTCAGGAGGACACGAACACCCAGCCCACCCTGGGTGACGCCGAGGTGGCCCTGCGCGCATTCCGGCCCTCGGGGGATCTCCAGATCAACCTGGACGGCCGGATCGACGAAGACGTGTGGCAGAACGCCACCGCGATCACCGACTTCACACAGCAGGAGCCGGTCGAGGGCAATGATCCGTCCGAGCCGACCGAGATCCGTGTCGTGTTCGACGACGACAACCTCTACATCGGCGCGATCATCTACGATGACCCGGAGCAGGTGCTCGCCTTCCAGCGCGAGCGTGACGCGTCGCTGGGCACGGACGACCGCTTCATGTGGATCCTCGACACGTTCCTGGATGGTCGGACGGGGTATTTCTTCGAGATCAACGCGGCCGGCCTCATGGGCGACGGCGTCATCACCGGAGGTGGCGGAGGGCGAGGCTTCGGAGGAGGAGGGGGTGGGATCAACAAGGCGTGGGACGGCATCTGGGAAGCCCGAACAGCCATGCGTCCCGACGGATGGTCGGTCGAAATCCAGATCCCATTTCGCACGCTGAACTTCAATCCGGACCAGGTCGAGTGGGGGATCAATTTCCAGCGAACGATCCGCCGGAAAAACGAGGAGATCCTCTGGCGGGGCTGGCGGCGCAGCGAAGGTCTCTTCAAGCCGGTCTTCGCAGGACGACTCCAGGGGCTCCAGAACATGTCGCAGGGACTCGGACTGGAGGCGGTCCCGTCGGCGATCGGGAACTACCGGTACGTCGCACCCTCCAAGCCGGTGGATCCGACCGCACCCGCACCGACGACGTATCCGCGCGATCTGTCGCTCGACATGAACTACAGCCTCACCTCGAGTCTTCGCGCCTCAGTCAGCGTGAACACCGACTTTGCAGAGGTCGAAAGTGACCAGCGACGCGTGAACCTGACGCGTTTCCCGATCCGCCTACCGGAACAGCGCGACTTCTTTCTCGAGGGCTCGGGTGTCTTCAGCTTCGCGCCGCGAAGCGGTCCCTCACCCTTTTTCTCACGACGTATCGGACTCACCCAGGGTCAACAGATCCCGATCAACTACGGGACGCGGCTGACCGGTCAGGCCGGGGCATTCGAGCTGGGCTTCTACCGGATCGGTACGGCCGAGCAGGACTACTACAGCTCGTTCCTCGAAGAGGACCTCACGGTACCGAGCGAGGCGTTCACAGTCGGTCGCGTCAGAAGGAAGTTGTGGGAGCAGTCCGCGGTCGGGGTCATCTACACGCTTCGACAAACCTCGCCAGACGCCAACGGAGTGGATCCCATCGATCAGCACACCGCGGGCGTCGATCTCGACTTCAAGACCCGAAACTTCCTCGGGGACAAGAATCTCGAGATGGAAGCGTTCTTCGCGTGGAATTCCAACCCGCGCGGCACCGATGATACCGACTATATCGAGCTTGGCGTCGAGGACCTCTCATCCCACGGTGTCCGGATCAATTATCCGAACGACATCTGGACCGCTCACATCTCCTACCGACAGTTCGGCGACTGGTACAGCCCCGCCGTCGGCTTCGTCACACGCAACAACTTCCGCCGACTCGAGCCACGTCTGGGCTGGGCGCCACGAACGCCATCCGTCTCATGGCTTCGCCGACTCGACTTCTCCGTGCAGTTCCGGGAGCAGGTCAGCCTAAGCTCAGCCTTCCCTGGAGCCGATCCATACCTGCTCGGCGGACGAGGCGGCACCGAGGAACGTCAGTGGCAATTCAACCTGCTGGGCCTCGACTTCGAGAGCGGAGACGGCCTCGATATCACGGCGACGCATACATACGAGTACCTCGACCGTGAGTTCTCGCCGAGCGATGGGCTGTCTATCACGCCAGGCAACTACACGATCTGGGAGTATCGATTGTTCGGGCGTACATCGGGACGACGCAGGGTGTCGTTCTTCGGTGGCGGTACCATCGGCGGCTTCTGGGATGGGGATCGGCAGCAGTACGGTGGTCGTGTGAGCTTCCGTCCGAGCCCCGGCGTCAGCCTCTCGACGAACATCCAGTACAACGACGTACAGCTCCCCGGCGGCAACTTCACGGCATCGCTCTACGAGATATCGACCGACTGGAATCCGTCGCCCCGGGTCGCGATCAACGGCCAGATGCAGTACGACGACCAGAGCGAGGTCGTCGGGCTCTTTTCACGGCTGCGCTGGATCGTGAAGCCGGGCAATGACATCTACCTGGTGTACACACAGAACTGGCGTCGGGAGCTGATCGATATCCTCGACCCCGACAACTACATGTACAACACGCTGTCGCGAGGCGCGTCGGTCAAGGTGAACTACACATATCGGTTCTAGGGAAACTCTGAACGATTCAGGGCTTCCCTAACCCGGAGTTACGCCCCTGCCGTCGAGCAATCCGGTGTGCTCGCCGTCCCGCAACGTAAGCGCACCGTTCACCACGACATGTGGAATGCCGACGGGGTACTGATGCGGGTCGTCGAAGCTGGCACGATCGGCGACCGTGTCCGGGTCGAAGGCGACAACGTCGGCGTACGCGCCGATGCGAAGCACGCCCCGGTCTTCGATCTGGAGCTTCCGTGCCGGCATCCACGTCACCTTGTGGATCGCGGCCTCGAGCGTGAGCGAGCGGGTATCGCGCACGTAGTGACCGAGCAGTCGCGGGAAGGAGCCGTACCCGCGGGGGTGAGGTGAGCCCGTCGAAAGCGGACCGTACGGGGCATAGGCGCCCCCATCCGAACAGAGCATACCGAGCGGGTGGGACAGGATCGTGACGGTGTTCTCCTCTCCCATGCCGTGGCCGATCATCCCGACTCCACCGCCGTTCGCCTCGAGGAGTTCCAGCGTGAGGAGGTAGGGATCGATCTCCCGCTCACGCGCCAGATCACCCAGGAGGCGGCCTCGCGCCCATGAGGTCTCGTCGTTGGTGCTGGAGATCTGGACCGAGTTCCAATCCCCGAGCAGCGCCACCTTGTCGCGGGCTGCCATCTCGAGGAGTGATGCCGTATCCGACGCCCGGAGTCTCGCGAGGAAGGCCTCGCTGCCACCGGCTCGATAGCTGCTCGGGAAGAGGTTCGAGAGGCCGGTCGCATACGCGGTGTACGGATAACGATCGAAGTGCACGTCGAGGCCATCGTTGCTCGCCCGCTCGATGAGCGCGAGCGCCGCCTCGGCCTTCCAGTAGTTCCGTTGCCCCTGCGCCTTGAGGTGAGAGATCTGCACAGGTACGCCGGCGACGCGTCCCACGTGGAGTGCCTCTTCCACCGCACCGAGCAGACGGTCGTCCTCATTACGCATGTGGGATGCGTAGGGGAGCCGCGTCCCGACAAGCACACTGGCCAACGCGACGAGTTCAGCCGCATCGGCGAAGCCGCTCGGCGTGTACTCGAGACCGGATGAAAGGCCGACACATCCCCGCTTGAGCTGGTCCTCGAGGATGTCCTGCATCTCCGCGATCTCGGCGGGTGCGGCAGGACGGTCGTCATTC